>Ga0194128_10000971_pt1 | contig 50974 bp, 47 predicted proteins | sample TA2KigCa65mmetaG_FD_148650 | JGI IMG/M metagenome (GOLD analysis project Ga0194128, IMG submission 148650) | Freshwater microbial communities from Lake Tanganyika, Tanzania - TA2015037 Kigoma Deep Cast 65m | ecosystem: Environmental > Aquatic > Freshwater > Lake | place: Tanzania: Lake...
GCCGGGCGGCAAGCGCATCGCAATCGGCTTGACGCTGCTCGCTCTCTTCAGCGGCTTCTTCATCGTGCCGCTGACGACGATGATCCAGGAGCGGACCGACGCGAAGGAGCGCTCGCGCGTCATCGCCGGGAGCAACATCCTGGGCGGGCTCTTCATGGTGCTCGCCTCGCTGGTGCTCGTCGGCCTCCTCGAAGCGCGGCTCACGATCCCGCAGATCTTCCTGGTCCTCGCGGCGATGAACGGCGCGGTCGCGTTCTACATCTACAAGATCATCCCGGAGTTCTGGCTCCGCTTCGTCGCCTGGATCATCGCGAGCGCGATGTATCGGCTGCGCGTCGTGAACCGCGAGAGGATCCCGCTCGAGGGTCCTGCGGTCCTCGTCGCGAACCACGTGAGCTTCGTCGACTGGCTGATCGTCTCGAGCGCCTGCCCGCGGCCGGTGCGATTCGTGATGCACCACGGCTTCTTCAAGATCCCGCTGATGGGCTGGTTCTTCCGAGACGCGAAGGTGATCCCGATCGCTTCCGGCTACGAGAGCGCCGCGACGATGCGCGCCGCGTTCGACCAGATCGCGCGCGATCTCGAAGAAGGCGAGCTCGTCTGCATCTTCCCCGAGGGCAAGATCACCAAGACGGGAGAGCTGAACACGTTCCGGAAGGGGGTCGAGCGGATCGTCGCGCGCACGCCGGTGCCGGTGATCCCGATGGCGCTTTGCGGCCTCTGGGGAAGCTTCTTCAGCCGCAAGGGCGGCGCGGCGATGCGGCGTCCGTTCCGCCGCTTCTGGTCACGGATCGAGCTCCGCGTCGGCGAGGCGATCGCGCCGCAGGACGTGACGGCGGAAGCTCTTGCGCGGCGCGTGGCGGAGCTCGGTGGGCTCCCCGCGCCCGCGGCCGAGACGGACAAGCGACCGATGCGAGAGGTCGCCGTGCGGCCGAGCCCAGCGGCGGCGGTGCCCCCCGACGCCTGCTGCAACTCGAGGTGAGCACCGCGCGATCTCGAAGGGCGATCTCGTCGGTGCGGAAGGAAGCCGCCCTGCCTTCGGGCGCCTGACCGAGCGGGTTCCCTCGTACGATCCACTCCGTCCGGCCGGTCGGTCGCACGGCGATCGTTCGTGCAGAGGCGAGCGTTCGAGAAAAATCCGGTTTCCGAAGAAACCGCTTGCGTCGGCTTAAAAGTGGGACTATTTCCCACTTATTACCGGCGTTGTTCCCGTGGGGGACCGCAAGAGGTCGGACGCGCCCCAGCCCGAGCGCCGAGAGGCGCCGGAACGTGGGAGAGTGACCATGAAGACCAGTGGAAGAAGGCGGCGGATCGGCCTCGCGGCCATGGGCGCCATCGCGGTGCTGGCTGCGGCCGGCCTGGACGCGGAGGCGAGACCGCAGGGGCAAGACGGGCGCGGCCGCCCCCGCGGGGTCGATCCCGCGTGTGCACGCGAGTGCGCGCCGCGCGAGTGCCTGAGCGAGCTTCGCCGGGCCGGAAGAGCCTGCGCGCAAGAGACGTGCGGCGAAGAGATCGCGGCCATGCGGGAAGCTTGCGCCGCGGATCGCACGAGCGACGCGTGCCGGGCAGCGCGCGAGGCACTTCGGACGTGCGCCGCCCCGTGCATGGATGGAAGCGAGGCTGCCGCAGCCGCCTGCCGCGAAGAAAGCGCCGCTTGCGTCGCCGAGTGCCCGCGGATCGATGCCGCCGGAAAGGATCGCGCCTGCGTGGGCGACTGTGTCGGCGACGCGCGCGAGTGCGCCGCGCCGGCGCGGGAAGAGGTCGCGGCGTGCCGTGAAGGGTGCGCCGATCTCCGCGACGCGGCCCGCGCCGCGTGCCAGGCGGACCCCGGCTCGGAGGCGTGCGTGAGCGCGCGCGCCGACGCCGAGACGTGCATCGAGTCCTGCACCGCGCCCTTCCAGGACGCGACCTCCGCCTGCTTCGCAGGCCTGCGGAGCTGCGTTGCCGCGTGCCCGGAAGCAGCCGCCGAGTGACGGTGCCCCCACGCGTCGCTCGGCTCGTTCCGCATGGTGCGGAATGAGCGCAAGGCCCGCCGGCGTTCGGGACCCTGGCGACGGGAGACCCGAACGTCGGCGGACTGGCGCCTCCCGGCGCCCACGTCCGCCCTCGACGGATCGACGGAAGTACCGCGATCATGACGGCGCACCCACGCCGGCGACCGTGGACCCCTGAACGATCCGGAGTAGGAACCGAGCGATGCGAATTCCGGAAGACGCGCTGGCCTCGGCTCTGCGCCGGCTCCTTCGTCCCGTCGTCCGCCAGCTGCTTTCCTGGGGAGCCTCCTATTCCTTGTTCGATTCCGTGGCGCGCTCGGTATTCGTCGAAGTCGCGGAGGACGAGTTCGCGCTGCCGCGCAAACGTCTGACCGACAGCCGGGTTTCCCTGGTCACCGGCCTCCATCGCAAGGAGGTCGCCCGGCTGCGACGGGAGCCTCGGAGGGAGCGCGCAGAGAAACCACTCGAGACTTCGATCGTGACGCGCGTCATCGGTCGCTGGATGGCGCGAGCGCCGTACGCGACGCGCGACGGTCGATCGCGTCCGCTCCCCTACGACCAGCGCCGGGCGGGCGAAGCGAGCTTCTCCAGCCTCGTTGCCGAGGTCGGCTTCGACGGACGGGTCCGCTCCGTGCTCGACGAGATGGTGCGCATCGGTGCGGCTCACTGGCGCGAGGACGGCATGGTCGAGTTGAAGCAGGAGGCGCATCTCCCCGCAGCGGACCTCGACGCGCAGCTCGCGCTCCTCGGATCGGAGCCTGCGGAGCTCTTTCATACGATCGCGCACAACATTGAGCGGCCCACCGAGGCGTGGCTGCAGCGCAAGGTGGTCTACGATCGGGTCGGACGCGACGCCTTGCCCGCGCTCCGCGTCGCCCTGCGCGGCGAAGCCGAGAATCTGCTCCGCCACGCGAACGCCTTGATCGAAGCGCAGGACCACGACACGAATCCCGATGCCCCGGGCGGACGTCGCACCCGCGTAGCGATCGCCACCTATTACCACGAGGAGCCGGTCGAGGGCTCCGACGAAACGCCCGACACGCGCGAGACCCCGCCCGGCCTACCGGGCCGCATCGTATCCCGCCGGGTCGGAAAGAGGTCCCGATGATCTCGTCAAGCACCGCTTCTCTTTGGACTCGCCTCGCGCCGCTCCTCGCCCTCCTCGCCGGCTGCGCGGGTGCCTCGGAAGGCGGTGGACCGATCGGCACCGGAATCATCTCCTCGGTCGTCGGAAACGTGGTGGCCGTCGTGGCCGAAGCCGACGAGGCGGCTTCCACGGCGCTCGATTTCCCGACGGTCACGGTTTCGATCGACGAGGTACCGGGCCTCGACGCGGCGACCGACGCCGCCGGGAACTTCGCGCTGGAAGGCGACTTCTCGGGTCCGGTGACGCTTCGCTTCCGCGCCGCGGGAGTCGAGGCGACGCAGGCGCTCGACGTGCCGACCGGCGCGCTCGTGGTGCTCGCCGACGTCGTCGTCGCGCCGGGACGCATCGACGCCGAAGCGGGTCGTCAACTCGACTTCCTCGCACGTGTCGAGAGCGCCGACTGCGAAGCCGCGAAGTTGATCGTGACCGACGAGCGCCGCGCGCACTCCTTCGTCGTGCTGCTGGTCGACGAAACGGGGATCCAGCGCCGGGACGGCTCCCCGGCGTCGTGCGGTGACATCCGGGCCGGCGATCGCATCGGGATCGGCACCGTTTTCGAGCCGAGCGCCGGTCCCGGGACGGAGGTGACGGCACTTCTCATCACCATCGGGGCGGAGCGCGGCGAGCGCCCGGACGTCGTCGAAGACGTGCCCTTCGCCGGGTTCGTCGCCGGGATCGATTGCACGGCCGGGGCGCTGACGGTCTCCAACAGAGCACACAGAACGAGGCTCCGTCTCACACGCGAGACGATCCTCCTGCGGGCCGGAGGGAGCACCCTCGGCTGCGAGGACCTGGCGATCGGAGACCGCGTCGCCGGCCTCGGTCGGCTGCGCCTGCGCGAGCCCGGCCGGATCGAGGCGACCCGTGTCGTCGTTGCCACCGGGCCCGGAGCCGTGGACGTCCGCCTCTTCGGTGTGGTCGTGGCGACCGACTGCACCGCGAGCGTGCTACTCGTCGACGACGGCGACGTCACGATCGACCTGCGGCTCGGCCCCGATACGATGATCAAGCCGCCGCTCTCGTGCGACGAGATCCCGATCGGCGCGCGTGTCGGCGGCTTCGGGCGCCCAAGACCGGGGATGCCCGGGGTGGTCGACGCCCTACAGCTTCGCATCCGGCGCCCCGCGGCCTGAAAGTCCCCGTGCGCCGGAACCGGGCAGGTGTCGCTACGTCCCGTAGACCCTCTGCGGAGGCGCGGATTGCGCGAGGAGATCGCGCACGGCACTGCCGACTTCGGCCGGATTCCAGCGCGCGCCCCTGTCCACCTCCGGCCCCGTGCGCCAGCCGTCCGCGACGCTGATCTTTCCGCCCGCGACCTCGAACACGCGGCCCGTGACGTCGCGGGAGTCCGCGCTGCCGAGCCACACGACGAGCGGCGAGACGTTCTCCGGTGCCATCGCATCGAAGCCCGTGTCCGGCTTCTTCATCATCTCCGCGAAGGCGTCCTCCGTCATGCGCGTCCGCGCCGACGGAGCGATCGCGTTCGACGTGATCCCGTAGCGGCCGAGCTCCGCCGCCTGCACGAGCGTCAGCGCGGCAATGCCGGCCTTCGCCGCCGAGTAGACCGCCTGCGCGATGCTTCCCTGCAGGCCCGCGCCGGAGCTCGTGTTGATGATCCGCGCATCGACCTTCTCGCCGGTCTTCGCGCGCTCGCGCCAGTGCGTGCAGGCGTGGCGCGCGGTGCAGAAGTGGCCCTTCAGATGGACGCGGATCACGGCGTCCCACTCGTCCTCGGAGGCGTTCACGAACATGCGGTCGCGGACGAAGCCCGCGTTGTTCATCACGACGTCGAGCCGGCCGAACTTCCGGACAGCGGTCTCGACCAGGCGCTTTCCGCCTTCCCAGTCGGCGACGTCGTCGCCGTTCGCGACCGCCTCGCCACCCATCGCGCGGATCTCCTCGACCACCTCCGCAGCCGGCCCCGTGGATCCGCCCGACCCGTCGAGAGCCGTGCCGATGTCGTTCACCACGACGCGCGCGCCCTGGCGTGCGAACTCGAGCGCGTGCGCGCGCCCGAGACCGCGGCCCGCGCCCGTGACGATCACCACCCTGCCGTCGCAGATTCCGGGCATCGTCGTATCAGAGCCGCTCGAGGATCGTGACGTTCGCCTGCCCGCCGCCCTCGCACATCGTCTGCAGGCCGTAGCGTCCGCCCGTCCGCTCGAGCTCGTGCAGGAGCGTCGTCATCAGACGCGCGCCCGTCGCGCCGAGCGGATGCCCGAGCGCGATCGCGCCGCCATTGACGTTCACCTTCTCGAGGTCGGCGCCCGTCTCCTTCTGCCAGGCGAGCACGACCGAGGCGAAGGCCTCGTTGATCTCGACGAGGTCGATCTCGTCGAGCGTCATGTTCACCTTCTTCAGCGCCCACGCGGTCGCGGGAATGGGCGCCGTCAGCATCCACACGGGATCGGCGCCGCGCACGCTCAGGTGATGGATGCGTGCGCGCGGCTCGAAGCCGTGCTCGCGCACCGCGCGCTCCGAAGCGATCAGGATCGCCGAGGACGCGTCCGCGATCTGGCTCGAAACCGCGGCGGTGAGACGTCCGCCCTCCGTGAGCGTCGGCAGCGTCGCCATCTTGTCGAGGTTCGTCTCGCGCGGCGTCTCGTCGTCCTTGAAGTCGCCGATCGGCACGATCTCGCGCTGGAAGCGGCCCTCGCGGATCGCCTTCCAGGCGCGCTCGTTCGACTCGAGCGCGTACTCCTCCATGTCGCGGCGCGAGATGTCCCACTTCTCCGCGATCATCTCGGCGGCGCGGAACTGCGAGACCTCCTGCGTCCCGTAGCGCTCGACCCAGCCCTTCGAGGTCGAGAACGGATCGGTGAAGCCGAGCGGCTCGGCGCAGGTCATCGCCGACGAGATCGGGACAAGGTTCATGTTCTGCACGCCGCCCGCGATCACGACGTCGCTCGTGCCGCTCATCACCGCCTGCGCGGCGAAGTGCACGGCCTGCTGCGCGGAGCCGCACTGGCGGTCGACCGTCGTTCCCGGGACCTCGTCGGGCAGGCCCGCCGCGAGCCAGCAGGTGCGCGCGATGTCACCGGCCTGCGGGCCGATCGTGTCGACGCAGCCGAAGACGACGTCCTCGACGATCTTCGGATCGATCTCGTTCCGCTCGACGATCGCCTTGAGCACGTGCGCGCCGATGTCGGCCGGGTGCATGCCGGAGAGCTTGCCCTTCTTCCGCCCGGTCGGGGTCCGGATCGCGTCGATGATGTACGCCTCTGCGGCCATGAGGACCTCCTGATCCTTTGCTTGTCTTGGACGACTTGGCGACGACTCGGCGTCTACTTGGCGACGATGACCGACGACCCGTGCCCGAAGAGGCCCTGGTTCGCCGTGATGCCGGCGCGCGCGTTCTCGATCTGACGACCCTTCGCCTGCCCGCGAAGCTGCCAGGTGAGCTCGCACACCTGCGCGATCGCCTGCGCCGGGATCGCCTCGCCGAAGCACGCGAGCCCGCCGCTCGGGTTCACGGGGACGCGGCCGCCGATCGTCGTGTCGCCGTCGTTCAGGATCTTCTCCGCGTCGCCTTGCTTGCAGAGCCCGATGTTCTCGTACCAGTCGAGCTCGAGCGCGGTGGAGAGGTCGTAGACCTCGGCCATGCTCATGTCTTCGGGACCGAGGCCGGCCTGCTCGTAGGCGGCCTTCGCGATCGAGTCCTTGAACGGCGTCGTCGGGACGGGAACGGCGTAGGCCGAGTCCGTCGCGAAGTTCGGCATCTCGATCACGGCGTTCGGGTACGTCGGCGTCACCGTCGAGACCGCCTTGATCTTGACGGGATCCGTCGTCCGCTTCCGCGCGTACTCCATGCTCGCGAGGACGAGCGCCGCGCCGCCGTCGCTCGTTGCGCAGATCTCGAGGAGGTGCAGCGGATCCGAGACGATCGGCGAAGCGAGGATCTCCTCCTCCGTCACCGCCTTCTTGTAGCGCGCCTTCGGGTTCTCGAGCCCGTGGCGGGAGTTCTTCACCTTGACGCGCGCGAAGTCCTTCGTCGTGGCGCCGTGCACGTCCATGCGGCGGCGCGCGTAGAGCCCGAAGTAGATCGGGTTCGTCGCGCCGAGGAGGCGAAAGCGAAGCCAGTCCGGATCGTCCTTCCGCTCGCCGCCCGCGGGAGCGAAGAAGCCTTTCGGAGCCGCGTCCGCGCCGACGACGAGGGCGACGTCGCAGAGTCCCGCGAGGATGTGCGCACGCGCCGTCGCGATCGCCTGCGTGCCGCTCGCGCACGCGCCGTACGAGCTCATCACCGGTGCTCCGGTCCAGCCGAGCGCCTGCGCGAAGGAGGCGCCCGAGACGAAGCCCGGGTAGCCGTTCCGGATCGTCTCGCCGCCGGTGATCAGCTCGACGTCCTTCCACTCGAGGCCGGCGTCGGCGAGCGCTTCGTTGGCGGCGTGGACGCCGTACTCGACGAAGTTCCGGCCCCACTTGCCCCACGGGTGCATCGCGACGCCGAGGATGGCGACGTCCTTCTGCATGCTCACGCTCCTCCCCGCGTTCCGACGGGCCGCCATTTCCAGACGAGGTACTCGTTCTCCGCGTCCTCGAAGAGGGTGTCGAGCTCGAGCTCCATCTCCATCCCGACCCGGAGATCCGCGATCTCGAAGCCCTTCACGACCTGCCCGAGCACGACCATCTTCTCCGTGCCGAGCTCGACGGCGGCGACGATGTACGGCACGAACGGATCGGGAGCGACGTACGGCGCCGGCGGCGGGTAGGCGTTGTTCGTGTAGGACCAGAGCGTGCCGCGGCGGCTGAGAGGCACCTCTTCGAACTCGGTACCCTGGCACGCGGGGTTCCGGCAGAAGAACGACTCCTTCGGGAAGAAGTAGCTCCGGCACGACGTGCACTGGCTGCCGAGGAGAGCGACCGTTCCGTCGGCGACGAACCAGCCCTCGATGGCGGGGACGCGTTTCTTCTGCGTGCTCACGGCTCTCCTTACTCGACGATCACGACGCCGACGACGCGGACGATCGCACGTTCGCAGCGAAGCCGAACGACGGCGCGGGACCGTCGCCGTCGACGACGGCCGCGCCGACGCGGCGGCGGTGCCACGAGGCGCTGCCCCACGCGGACTCGAGCGCCCAGGCGCGCTTCATCCAGATGTGGAGGTCGACCTCCCAGGTGTAGCCGATCGCGCCGTGCACCTGCAGCGCGGTGCGCGCGGCGGCGAGCGCTGCTTCCGAAGCGGCCGCGTTCGCGAGCGAGACGTCGACGCCGCGCGCGGCTTCTCCGCGCGATTCCGGGTGCGCGACGGAGTGCGCGGCTCGGTAGACGAGCGGCCGCGCGAACTCGATCTTCACCTGCACGCTGGAGAGCATGTGCTTGACCGCCTGGAACGAGCCGATCGGCTTTCCGAACTGCTCGCGCTGCCGCGCGTAGGCGACCGCGATCTCGACCATGCGCTGCGCGAGACCGAGCTGCTGCGCGGCGACCGCGAGGGCGCCGCGGTCGAGAGCGGCCCCGAGGAGCTTCCTTGCGTCCGCGCCGGACGCGAGCAGCCCGTCCTTCGACGTCGTCGAAGCTGCGTCGATCGTGAAGAGCCGCCGCGAGAGATCGCTCGCGGGCTGCGCCGTGAGCTTCACGCGATCGCGCGGAACGGCGTGGATCGCGCTCTCGTCCGCGACGACGATCAGGCCGGCGACGTGCGCGTCGCTGACGACCGGGCTCCGCGGGTGTGCGATCGCGAGGATCGCCTCGCCGGAAGCGATGCGAGGCAGCCACTCCGCCGCGAGCGAGGAGCCGGAGTCGCGCAGCAGCGGCGCTCCGACCGCGGCCGTCTCGACTACGGGATCCGGAAGCGCGACGCGACCCGCCTCCTCGAGCAGCAGCACGAGGTCGACCTCGCCGAGCCCGAGCCCGCCGTGGTCCTCCGGAACGAGGACCCCCAGGAGACCGACCTCGGCGAGCTTCGCCCAGAGCTCTCGCGAGCGGCCCGTCTCGGTCGCCCAGAGGCTTCGCAGGGACTCGGGCGTGCACTCGTCTTCGAGGAATGCCCGGAGGTTCTCCCGGAACAGCCGGTGGTCCTCGGTGAAGTCGAAGCGCACCCGGAGCGGGTAACAAGGCCGCTGGACGCGGTAAAGGACGCCTCCGACTGGTAGGAGCCTCGCCCTCGTAGTATCAAGCCGTAGTCTGGATCGATATCATGGCTAAGGTCGTCAGGCGCCAGGCATCGGGCCGCTTCCTCCTGCGCATCGCGCCGGGGCTGCACGCGGCCCTGCGGACCGCGGCCCGGGCCTCGAAGGTCTCCTTGAACGACTACTGCGCCCGCAAGCTGGCCGCTCCGATCGGCGCTCTGGCAGCGCTTCCCCCCGGAGCTGCGGTCGTCGAACGAGCCGGCGCGGCGTGCGGCGCGAGCCTCCTCGGCGTGGTCGTCTATGGATCCTGGGCTCGCGGAGAGGCGACACCTCGCTCGGACGTCGACGTCCTCATCGTCCTCGACGGCGACACGCCTCCGAGCCGCGCGCTCTATCGCGCGTGGGACGCCGAAGACCCGCCGACCTGGGAAGGTCGTCCCGTCGAGCCACATTTCGCCTGCTTGCCGGAGCCTTCGGAGGCGATCAGCGGCCTCTGGGCGGAAGTCGCGACGGACGGCGTCGTGCTGCTCGAGCAGGAGCTGCGGGTCTCCGCGCATCTCGCGCACGTCCGGCGCGAGATCGTGTCCGGACGAATCGTGCGGCGCTTCTCGCACGGCCAGCCGTACTGGTCCCTGGTGGCTTGAAGGCCTCTCATGCGCAATCGCGATCTCGCCGCCGACTACGTCCGCCGAGCTTCGGCGCGTCTCCTCGCCCTCGACGTCCTCTACGACGAGAAGAGCTGGGCGGACGTCGTCCGGGAATCGCAGGAGGTCGTCGAGCTCGCGTTGAAGGGACTGCTCCGGAGCTGCGGCATCGAGGCGCCGCGACTGCACGACGTCTCCGAGGTGCTTCTCGCGGAGCGCGACCGACTGCCCGATGCGGTGCGCGCGGAGCTCGACCGTCTCGCCGCGATCTCCCGCGACCTCCGCCGGGACCGCGAGCTCGCGTTCTACGGGGCCGAGGACTTGACGCCCTCGAGCTTCTACTCCGAAGGGGACGCGAAGCGCGCGCGCGAGGGCGCGCAGCTCACCGTGCGGCTCGTCGCGCCGCACGTGAGCCACCGGTCGCGCTGAGCGCTTCGAGAGTCGCGTCGCCCTACAGGATCCCGAGGAACTCGGGCTTCGGCTCGCGGTTCATCAGGAGCTCCATCGCGTCGCCGATCGAGCGGTCCTGATAGAGGACGTAGTAGACCTGCTCGAGAAGCGGCGCGTCGACGCCGAGCTTCTTCGCGAGCTGGTGCGCCGGCTCCGCCGTGAAGTAGCCCTCCGCAACGGCATTCTGCGACGCCACGATCTCCCTCGCCTTCCCGCCGCGCGCGACCAGGCGGCCGAGCGTGTGGTTCCGCGAGAGCTCGCCGGTGCACGTCAAGATCAGATCGCCGACGCCGGCAAGGCCGAGAAACGTGACCGGGTGTGCGCCGCGCGCGACGCCCATGCGTGTGATCTCCGCGAGCCCGCGCGAGATCAGCGAAGCGCGCGCGGAGAGCCCGAGGCCGAGCTCGTCCGCCGTGCCGCACGCGATCGCGATCACGTTCTTCAGCGAGCCCGCCATCTCGACGCCGATCGGATCGTTCCCCGCGTAGACGCGGAAGGAAGGCGCGTGCAGGATCGCCTGCACCGCGTGCGCCGTTTCGATGTCGCTCGAAGCGACCGCGATGTCCATCGGCAAGCCGCGCGCGAGCTCCTTCGCGAACGTCGGACCGGAGAGGAACGCGTGGCGCCGCACGGAGTCGGGCAGGACCTCCGCGAGCACCTCGCTCATCAGCTCGAGCGAGCCGTGCTCGATCCCCTTCGTGCAGCAGCCGATAAACGCGCCCGGCGGCAGGTGTGGCCGCGCGCGCTCGGCAACGGAGCGGACGTGCTGCGCCGGAGCGACGACGAGCACCAGGTCCGCCTCTTCGAGCGCCCACGCGAGGTCGTGGTGGAACTCGATCGCCTCCGGGATCGGCACGCCCGGCAGGTACGGCGCATTCTCCTTCTCCTCGCGGATCCGCGCGGGGAGATCGACCTCGTGCGTCCAGACGCGCACGCGATAGCCGCGCGAGTGGCAGAGGAGCGCGAGAGCGGTGCCGAACGCGCCGCCGCCGAGGACGCCGACACGTGTCACGACGCCTCCGTACCTCTCGAAATCCGAATCTCACCTCGCGCGATCGTGCTCATGCGTCTTCCGAGCACTCCCCGTATTCCGCCCCCACGTCAACTGCGCCTCGGCTGCGGCTCCTGTCGGCTCGCTCACCGCGGGCCGCTGCGATAGCTTCGCCTGGCTCGCGGCCATGCCTGGAACCAAGCTGCTCGTGATCGGCCTCGACGGGGCCGACAAGAACCTTCTCTCGCGCGGTCTCGCGTCGGGTCGCCTTCCCGCACTCGCCTCGCTTGCAAGGACTGAGGGGCGAAGGACCGCTGGGGCTCAGCTCTTCGGAAGCCCGAGGAGCCGCTCGGCGATCACGTTTCGCTGGATCTCGTTCGTCCCCGCGTAGATCGGACCCGCGAGCGAGAAGAGGAACCCGTCGAGCCACGTGCCGACGTCGCCCGCTGCGGGCGCGTGCGGCTTGAGCTCGGCGCGCGCGCCGAGGATCGACAGCGCCGTCTCGTGCATCTGCACGTCCATCTCCGACCAGAAGATCTTGTTGAGCGACGCTTCCGCGCCGATCGAGCCGCCCGTGATCAGGTGCGTCGCCGTCTTGTAGGTGTTGAGGCAGTACGCCTCCGCGTTGCTCCACGCGCGGACGACCGCTTCGCGCACCGACGGATCGCACTCGTGCGCGTGCCGTCGGTAGAGCTCGACGAGACGCGCGGCCGTCGCCTGGAAGCGCGCCGGGCTCCGCAGCATCAGGCCGCGCTCGAACCCGGCCGTCGCCATCGCGACCTGCCAGCCCTTGCCGAGCGCGCCGAGCTGGTTCCAGCGCGGCACGCGCGCGTCCTCGAAGAAGACCTCGGCGAAGCCCGTCTCGCCGTCGAGCTGCGAGATCGGGCGCACCGTCACGCCCTCGAGGTCGAGCGGGACGAGGACGAACGTCAGGCCCTGGTGGCGCGTCGACTCCGGATCGGTCCGGAAGATCCCGAAGAGCCAGTCCGCGAAGGCCGCGCGTGAGGACCACGTCTTCTGCCCGTTCAGGACGAAGTGGTCGCCGTCGATGCGCGCCGTCGCGCGGATCGCCGCCATGTCGCTGCCCGCATTCGGCTCGGACCAGCCCTGCGCCCAGACCTCTTCCGAGGAGGCCATCTTCGGCAGGAAGCGCCCCTTCTGCTCCGGCGTACCGTACTCCATCAGCGTCGGACCGAGGAGGAAGAGCCCGTTCTGATTGACGCGTCCGGGTGCGCCGGCGCGCCAGTACTCCTCCTCGAAGATCAGCCACTCGATCAGGTTCGCGCCGCGGCCGCCGTACTCCTTCGGCCACGAGACCATCGCCCAGCCGCCCGCGTTGAGAGTGCTCTCCCACGCGCGGTGCGCCGCGAATCCCTCCGCGGTGTCGAACGACGGCAAGGGCTCGCGCGGCACGTGCGCCTCGAGCCAGGCGCGCGCCTCGGCGCGGAAGGCCTTCTCGGCCTCGGTGAAGGTCAGGTCCACGCGCTCAGCCCTTCTTCGTGTCCTTGAAGCTCGCGTCGCGCTTCTCGACGAAGGCGTCGCGCGCTTCCTGCGAGTCGGGCGACGTGTAGAGCTCGAGCGTGAAGCCCTGCTCGAAGCGGTAGCTCTGCTTGATGTCGAGGAGCTCGATCCCGTTCAGCGACTCCTTCGCGAGCCGCACCGCCTTCGGGCTCTTCGAGGCGATCGAGGCGGCGATCTTCCGTGCCGCCGGCAGGAGACCGTCGCGCGTCGTCACCTCCTCGAGCGCGCCGAGACGGTACGCCTCGGCCGCGGTGATCGGCTCGCCCGTCAAGAGCATCTTCCGCGTCTTCTGCATCCCGAACATGCGCAGCAGGTGCGTCGCGGCCCCGAGCGCGCCGCGATCGATCTCGGGCAAGCCGAAGGTCGCTTCCTCCGAGGCGAGCACGATGTCGGCCGCGCCGACCATGCCGATCCCGCCGCCGAGCACGAAGCCGTGCGCGGCCGCGACGACCGGGACGGCGCACTCGTAGATCGCGGCGAAGGTCTCGTAGCAGCCGCGGTTCACCTTCGTGATCAGCGTCGAGTCGCGAGCGAGCTCCTTCACGTCGACGCCGGCGCAGAAGCCGCGTCCCGCCGCCGAGAGCAGCACGACGTGCACGTCTTCGCTCTCGCCGAGCGCGCGGAAGTGCTTCGCGAGCGCGAGCCAGCCGTCGCTGTCGAACGCGTTGACGGGCGGATGGTTCAGGACGACGTGCGCGACGCCGCCTTCGATCTGGGTGTCAGCCGGCACTCGCAAGGGCGCCTCCTTCCTTGGTGAGCGCGGCGAGCCGGCTTTCTGCTTCCTCGACGATGCGCGCGACGAGCTCCTGGCACGTCGGGAGATCGCCGATCACGCCCGCGACCTGGCCACTCGGCAGCACGCCGTCGGCCGGATGCCCCTCGACCATCGCGCGCTTGATGAAGATCGGCGCGTTCGCGGCCATCAGCATCTGCGTGCGGGAGAGCTTCTCGTTCTGTCGCATCGAGGTCGCGGAGCGGAGCAGCTCGAAGATGCCGGCACCGCTCATCTTCCGGTACGCGAGCCCGCTCTGCAGCGCGCGCGCGAGGCGCGCGATCGCGCTTCCCGATTCGAGGCGCTCGACGAACTCGTTCCGGATCACGCGCTGTGGGAGACCGTCGACCTCGGTCGTGATCTGGATGTCGGGCACGTCCGCCTCGAAATAGCGCTCGAGCGTCGCGCGCGGCACGGGGCTCTCCTGCGTGAGGAGGAAGCGCGTGCCCATCGCGATGCCGTCCGCTCCGAACGCGAGCGCCGCGACGAGGCCGCGTCCGTCGTAGTAGCCGCCCGCCGCGGCGACCGGAACGTCGACCGCGTCGACGACCTGCGGAAGGAGGAGCGACGTCGGATAGCTCCCGGTGTGCCCGCCGCCCTCGCCGCCCTGGCAGACGATCACGTCCGCGCCGAGCTCGACGGCCTTCACCGCGTGTCGCGGCGCGCCGACGGTCGGCACGCAGAGGATGCCCGCCGCCTTGAAGCGTTCGATGAACTTCTTGTTCGGTGAGCGGCTGTAGCTCGCGGCCCGCACCTTCCGGCGAACGATCGAGTCGACGATGTCGGCGGCGCCCGGCTGCTCCATCAGGAAGTTCACGCCGAAGGGACGATCGGTCAGCTCCTGCGTGCGCGCGATCGCACGGTCCGCCTCTTCGGGACGGAGCGTCGCACACGCGAGGAAGCCCATCCCGCCCGCGTTCGCGGTCCCGGCGACGAGCTCGGGCGTCGCGACCCAGCCCATCGCGGTCTGGATCACGGGGAAGCGCACGCCGAACGTGCTGCAGAGACGCGTATGCAACGAGGGATGCACGGACGAAGGACTCATCCGAGAGCGGTCGCGCGGAGGTCGTTCGGATCGAGGACGTCGCGGATCAGCCGGAGCTGCTCGGCCGTCGGTGCGGGCGTCTCGTGCACGACGTCGGCGCGCGCGAGCGGGAAGGCCGTCTCCTTCTGAATCTCCTCCTCGCTCGACCACGGGTGCACGGAGAGGAGCCGCATCGACTGACCCGGACCCTCGAAGTCGAAGACGCCGAGGTTCGTCACGGCGCGGCGGAGGTCCACGAAGTCCTTCTTGACGCCCGGCCGCCAGCGCTCGGGATCGTGGCCGACGCCCGAAGCCATGTCGACGCGCTCGACGATCGTCCGCCTCGAGTGGTTCGGCACGAAGTAGCTGCACGGGTGGTTGATCGTGTTCCCCGGGATGCCGCGCACGCCGAGGAGCTGCGTCTTCGGACGCGCCACCGGACCGATGCGGCTGATGTTGCAGTAGCCGAGCCGGTCGAGCTGCGTCGGCATGTTCATCGTGTGGCGCCGGCCGCTCCAGAGAAGCTCGAACACCTTGCGGAAGGGCAGCCAGCCCTCGACCGCGAGCTCGCCCGTGCGCGGCCCCGGCGAGATCGGCTGCGAGACGAGCGTGCACTCGGCGTCGTTCAGGAGGAGATCGGGACTGAACGTGAGCTTCGCGAGACCCGCGGCGAGACGCGGGACGAGACCCATGCCCGAAGCGAGCACCTCGCCGTCGCCACGGAACGCTTCCGCGGCGGCGACGATGCAGAGCTCGGCTTTCGTGTACCCGCTCATATCGACAGAGAGGGGCGCCGCCCCTCTCCTCCCCGCGGCAAAGCCGCGCGGCGCCTTCTCTCCCCGCTCGCCTCGCTCGGCCGCGCGCTGCGCGCGCGGAGATTCGAGTTTTGAATCACGCTTCCGCTCCCCTCAGAACACCGGCGCAGCGATGCCGAGGATCCGCTCGGGCCCGCCAACCGTTTCGAGGTAGCTCGCCTCGTCGACGTCGACGTAGCGCTCGCGGTAGCGCGACCACGCGTCGGCGTCCGCGGCGCTCTTCGAGTACTCCTGCAGGTGCGGCACGTCGATGCCGTACTTCGGAACGCAGGCCGTCGGGTGCGCGCCGAACGGCGCCTCGATCACGCCGTCGGTGAGCGTGCGATTCAGCACCATCGAGTGGATGCAGCTCTGTCCCGTCATCCGCTCCGTCGAGAGGATGCTCTCGCACGAGACGAAGCGGCGCTTCGCGGCGCCGCAGAAGAGATCGTCGAAGTAGGGATCGGGCCCCAGGATCTGGCCGTTGCCGCGCTCGTCGCAGTGGTCGACGTGAACGAACGCCGCATCGAGCTCGAGCGCCGGCATCGCGAGGAGGACCTCGCCGTCCGCGTACGGCGACTGCACGGTCTCGATCTGCGGGTTCTCCGTCTCGACCGAGGTGCCGAGGCCGGCGCGACAGGGCAGGAAGGGCACGCGGATCATCGCCGCCTTCAGCCCCCACTGGAGCATGCCTTCGTCGATCTCCATCACGTCCGGCAGCGCGCCCGACTGCCTTGCCGTGCGGAAGTGCGCGTCGAGCGGGATCAGATCGAGCGACACGAAGCCGAAGATCAGCCGCTTCACCTTGCCGGCGGCGCACAGCATGCCGACGTCGGGTCCGCCATAGCTGACGACCGTCAGGTCGCGGACGTCGGAGCGCACGATCTCGCGCACGAGCGCCATCGGCTTCCGGCGCGCACCCCAGCCGCCGATGCCGATCGTCATCCCGTCGCGAAGCTCTGCGACGGCATCGCGCGCTGTCATCCGCTTGTCCATCGCCTCGGGATGTCCTCCGCTCGCGCGGGATCCGCGCGGGAGCGAAGAAGTTCCCCTAACAGGGCTCCCCGAAACGGTAAAGCCCGTCTTCATCGCGAGGGGAAACGACCTTGACATGTCGCGACCACGGGGCGTAGCTGGAAGGGGCCTCCGCGCACGCGCCCGAGCGGGGCCGAGCTCCGACGAAGCGAAGCCATGAGCGCAACCGGCAGCGGGACGGCAGTTCCGATTCTCGAGCCCGACGTCCCCCGGACGGATGCACCGCGGGCCGACGCCGCGACGGTCTCGGCCGTCTCGCACGCGGCGCCCGCCGCCCCGGCCGTCGTGAGCCTCAATCCGACCGCGAAGCGCTTCTTCGTCGCGGTCCTCGGGCTGACGCTCCTGCCCTTCCTCTGGATCCCGCTCTCGTGGGCGATGATCGGCGCGACCGTCACGACCGGAGGCGGAATCCCCACGCCGGACTCGTTCGACCTCACCAGCGCGTCCGCGCTCGCGACGTTCACGGCGCTGCTCCTCTGGATCGGCTCGCAGGCGCACGTCGCATCGAGCCTCTTCTTCTACGGAGATCCCGAGGCGCGGCGCTTCATGCTGCGCGAGCGCCCCGGCCGCTTCGTCGTCGCGCCGATCGCGTGCATCGTCGGGATGCCGGCGAGCTTGATGCTCGCGGCGTCGCTCCCGCGCGGGACCATCAAGCAGAATCTCGTCTTCACGATCATCGGCGCGTACTGGGTCTGGCAGGCGCATCACTACACGCGGCAGAACCACGGCGTCCTCGCGTTCCTCGCACGAGCGGAGCGCACCCGGCCGTCGGAAGCCGAGATGCGCGCGATCAAGCTCTCGGGTCTGGGCGGGATCCTCGGCATCCTGCCGCTCCTCGGCGGCTTCACCACGAGCGCGTACGGCGCGCTCGGCACGCTGATGTACTTCGCCGCCTTCGGGCTGATCGCGGCGGCCTGGGTCGTTTGGCTGCGCGGCCGGAGCGAAGCGGCTCCGTCGACCCTTCGGACCGTGACGATGGCGGTTCTCCTCCTCTTCTACGTGCCGATCCTCTTCTTCGACGACGTCTTCCCCGCGGTGATGGGCTTCGCGACGGCGCACGGTCTCCAGTACCTGCTCTTCATGGGGTTCGTTTCGCAGGGAGCGGGCCCGAGGCGCGGCGTGAACTGGTGGGGCGCGGCGCTGTTGGTGGCGAGCGCGGTCGGTGGCGGCCTCCTGCTGCGGTACTTCGCGAAGGGCGCGGACGGTGCGTTCTATGGCGTCGCTCTCGGTCTCGTCATGGCGCACTTCGTGATCGACGCGGGGATGTGGCGTCTGCGCGAGGCGTTCCCGCGGCAGTACGTGACGGCGCGCTTCCCCTTCCTCGGCTGAGCGTTCGAGCGATTGCAACTCAGGAGATCCTCGAGGGCTGAATTCGCGCCGCTCGGGCGCTTCACGGCTGGCGGAGGACGGTCGAGTCGCGGTAGGTCGGCAGCAGCGACCGTGACCCAGGCTCCACTCCGACTTCAGGTTCTTCTGGCTTTCGTTCTCCTCTGCGCGCTCGTGCTCTGCGGGGGAGCCGCGCTGGCCGCTACGAGCTCGATCGAGCTGAGCGAGTACCGCGACGGGCGGATCTTCCAGCGGAACCGCGCGCATCGCGCCAGGCTGCCGATCGCCGGACGCTACGCCGGCGCGCCGCGCGCGATCGAGGCGCGCGTCGTGGCGGACCGCTCCTCGGCCGAGATCGTGCCCTGGACGGTAATCGACGAAGCGCCGATGGGAGGACGCTTTCGCGGCTCGCTCGCGAAGGTTCCACAAGGCGGCTGGTATCGTCTCGAGGTACGCTTCGCCGGCGAGCCTTCGGTTCGCCGAAGAGCGACCGCGCGCTTCGGAGTCGGCGTCCTCGTCGCGTGCGCCGGACAGAGCCACATCGCGTACTGGTTTCGCGACGGTCCCGTTGGTCCGGAAGACGAGGGATGGGCGCCGCCGGCTCCGCATCGACTCGCGCGCATGTTCCGGCACGACGGCTTCCTGGACGAGAACAAGCGGACCAACGACTGGCGCCCGATCTCGGGAGTCGGCGCGACGGTCTTCGCGAACGCGTTGATCGAGGCGCTCGGGGTTCCGGTCGGGCTCCTCCCGTACGGCGTCGGCTCGTCCGCTCTCTGGCAGGCGAACGCGCTCACGCCGCATCCCGACGTCCGCAACGCGCCGCGCACCTACGGTTGGTGGCTCGCGGACGGGAGCGGACGATATCCGCTGCGCGACAACTACGCACACCTGCGCGGCGGACTCGTCTCCGTCGGACGAGAGGTCGAAGCCCTGCTCTGGGTGCAGGGCGAAACGGACGCGATCGCGCGAGACACGGCCGCTCACTACGCGGCGGGGCTCGCTTCGCTGTTCGCCCGCTTCCGCTTCGAGACGAGGCGCGCCGACCTGCCCATCTTCCTGAGCCTCCTCGGCCGTCAATCTAAAGTGCCGTGGGCGAAGGTCATCGAGGACGTCTCGGCGCAGGCGATCCGCGATGCCCAGGTATGGGCGGCCGAGCGGGATCCGTCGACGCATCTCGCCGCGACCACCATCGATCTCCCGCTGTCACACGACGGCATCCACCTCTCCCGCATCGGGCAGGCTCTGCACGCGGCGCGAATGGCCACGGCCGTCATCGCAACGCTCGAAGGCGAGGACGAGACGCGCTATCGCGGACCGCGGCTCGATCGCCTCGATCTCCGCGACTCCTACGTCGATGTCTGGGTCGCGCACCGGGGCGGATCGGACTTCGGCCCTCCGACGGGCATCCGCGGCTTCGAGGTCTTCGGTCCCGCCGCGGGACGGGTCGTCGGCGCTTGGCGCCGCGACGCGAGCACCATCCGTCTCGCGGTGAGCGGCGAGGCGAGCTCCGTGACGGCGGTGTGCTACCTGCGCGGCGCCAATCCCGGCGGCCTCGATCCGCTTCTCTACGCGAGGCGCTACGTGCACGACGACTCGCCGCTCGCGCTACCGCTCGAGGCGGGATGCTTGACCGCCGGCGACCGCTGAGCGCGGCCAGGGCCCCCCGACGTCGATGGTTTGACTCATGAAGTAGGAATTCCTACCCTCTTCTCATGAAGAGCGCGGTCTCCGAGAAGGGCCAAGTGACGATTCCCAAGGCGATTCGCGATCGCCTCGGGCTCACGCCGGGAACGCAGCTCGAGTTCCGCGCCGAGAACGGCAAGCTCGTGGGCGTCAAATCGGTACGAGAGGACGTCTTTCGGAAGTGGCGTGGTCGAGGTCGCCTGCCGGGGAATCTCTCCGTGGACAAGTATCTCCGCATGACTCGAGGCCCCGATGCGCACGGCCGTTGACTCGAGCGTGCTCCTCGACGTCGTTCTCGACGATCCTCGCCATGCGGATCGCTCGGAGGCGGCGCTTCGGGTTGCGGCGTCGACCGGAGCGCTGCTCGTCGGCGAGTGCGTGCTAGCCGAGATCGCCCCGGCGCTGGGCGTCGGGCGACTCGAGGAATTCCTTACGGATTGGGAGCTCCAGTTCGTGCCGAGCACGCGGCAGAGTGCCACGCTCGCCGGGGAGATGTTTGCCGTCTACCTCAAGCGCCGAGCGGGCCGAGCCACTCGCGTGCTTCCCGATTTCCTGATCGGCGCACATGCGAAGCACACGGCCGATCGCCTTCTCGCACGGGATCGAGGCTACTATCGCGACTATTTTCGCGACCTCGAAGTGATCTCTCCGTAGAAGCGCACACCTCGGACGCGGACCGCCGAGATCGCCATCCGCTGTATCTGGTGTGAAACGAGACGCCGTATCGGCCGACTCGCAGGCTCAGCCGCCGCGGAGCTTCTCCTGCTGCCGGTGCCGCGCGGCGCGGCTCTCGTCCGTCGTCCAGACGCCGGTCGCTTCGTCCGCCTGCTCCGGCGTCTCCGCGCGGATGCGCTCGATCGCGGCGTGCAGCAACGCCGCCTTCGTGTGCGCGTACGACTCGCGCGGATAGGCGCCGAAGCGCGCCGCGCGGCGCAGCACCGTCGCCTCGATCTGGTCCGCGGGAAGGAGCTCGTCGACGAGCCCGAGCCGCACGGCCTGCTCGGCGGGATAGACCGAGGCGCCGAGCACGAGCTCCGCCGCGCGCGCGTGCGACAGGCGGAGCTTCACGATCTCGATCGCCGCGCGCGGGAACGAAGCGCCGATCGCCACCTCGTTCATTCCGATCCGGTAGTCGCCGGCGGCGCCGAGCCGGTAGTCGCACGCGAGCGCCAGCACGAAGCCGCCCGCGATCGCGTGTCCGCGCACCATCGCGAGCGTCGGCTTCGGCAGCGTGAAGAGCGCGACGTGCGAATCGCGGTAGAGCTCCGCAATGCGGCGCGACTCGTCGTCGTCGCGACGGGGTGCGCGCAGATCGAACCCGCCGCTGAAGAATTTTCCCGCGCCGGTGAGGACGACCGCGCGCACGGCGTCGTCGTGCTTCGCGACCAGGGCGGCTTCGAGCAGCTCGCGCAGCAGCGTCTCGTCGATCGCGTTCGCAGGCGGGCGATCGAGTGTGAGGACGCGTACGCCTCCCGGATGATCCTCGCTCCGGACCGTCGGCAACGTCAGCCCTCCTGCGCCGGCGTGTACCAGATCGGCGACGTGTAGGCGCGCTCCTGCGTCGTCATCGGCGCCTCCGGCGGCATCCGGACGTCGAAGTACTTCGCGTCGTACGCCGTCCAGCGCGGCGTCGGGATCTCGATGACGCGGCCATAGTAGAAGGCGCGCTGCGACGGATCGAAATCCAGGTCCGTCCACACCGCGATCAGCTCGGAAGCGCCGATCGCGTTCGTGTACGTCGCCTTCGCGACGTCGACCGTGCTGCCGACGGCGGGGACCTCGCCGTCCTCGCCGCGCTTCCGGTCGCCCGACCACACGACGTCGTAGACCTGCTCGTGCAGCTCGCCGGCGTCGTCGAGCCAACCCTTCACGATCTGGTAGCGGTCCAGGTTCGCGCCGATCGGGTCCTTCAGCGCGGCGACCAGGAACGTCGGCGCCTTGCCGTCGGGTGCCGCCGTCAGGTCGCCGCCCATCGGCACGCCCTTCCGGTAGCCGACGACGCCCGGGTTCCGCGCCTGCGCGTCTTCGGGCGCGAAGTCCCAGCCGCCGAAGAAGCGCACGACCATGCGGGGGCCCGTCGTCGCGTACGTCTCGCGCCGCTCCATCGCCTCGAAGAGCGCCTCGCGCGTGTTCTCCGTCGCCCACACCGCCGCGTAGCCGGACGACGTCTGCTCCCATCCCATGATCGTCGCCCGGTCCGTCTCGATGAAGGGATGGGTCGCACGAACGGGGCTCGGCTCCGAGCTCGACGTCTTGCCGAAGAAGTTGTCCTCCTCGACGGCCGCGAGCCCGTTGTGGGCGTCCGTCGAGCCGACCAGGCCGAGCTTGTACGGATTGGTGCCGAGCTTCTGCTCGAGCGCGAGGCCGGTCTTCAGTGCCGAGCGCGCATACTCGTACGGGAGCATCTCGGGCGTCTTCAGCTCGCTCAGGTCGAGGTTGCCCTTGTCCCAGCGCTCGAAGCTCGCGAACTCGTCGTTCGGTGAGAGGAGCGGGTGCGTCTCGCCGTCGCCCTTGATCTGCGTCGCCTCGTAGAGGCGCTCCCACTTCGCGCGAGCCTCCGCGTACTCGCGATCGACCGGCTTCTTCGTGAAGGACTCGATCATCGGGAACATCCGACCGTTCGAGAGGTTCCCGTTGTGCGCGATCGCGAGCACGTCGCCGCCGGTCTTCTCCTCGTACGCCTCCATCCACTTCCACAGCTCGCGCGGGTCGTCGCTTCCCGGCGGGTACACGGTGAACGGCTCGACGCGGCTCGCGCGATCGGCGCCGTCGCGGAAGATCACGTTCCGGTGCAGGTTGTTGCCGCCGGTGTTCGAGGTCCACTCGTATCCGATGAAGGCGGTGAACCGGCCCGGGTCGTTCGACTCCTCGGCCGCGTCGATCGTGTCCTGCCAGGCCGAGCGGTACGAAGGCGTGCCGGGCAGGGACATGATCGATTTCGGAAACGTCCCCTGCGAGAACGCCATGATGATCTCGATCGCCGCCTGGGCGCCCTGGCCGGCCTGCATCAGGTCGTACCACTTCCGGCCGGTCGGATCGGCGAGCACCTCCGGCTTCCCGGCCGCGAGGTCGGGGAAGAAGCCCATGTTGTCGGAGTGATCGGCGACGACCAGGAAGTCGAGCGAGCGCGCGAGCCGCACGCGCTGTCCGCTCGAAGCCGAGATCTCCTCGCCGCGGGCGAACCGATACGCGTCGCGCGGCGTCAGGATGCAGCCGAAAGCGCCCGCGTCCATCGACATGCCCGTATGGAGGTGCGTGTCCCCGAAGAAGGGCTGCGCCGGGAAGTCGCGCTCCGCGTATGGAGAGTAGGGAGCCTTGCGGAACGCGAGCGCGGTCGACGCATCGAGCGTGCCGGTGTCGGTGACGACGGTCTCCCCCGCAGCGGAGACACCCACTCCGAGAGCGAGGACGAGCCCCAAGCTCGCCCAGACGGACGGCCTCTTCGTTCGCGGCACCAGCGCCTCCTCTTCCTGCGGCGCCGGTCGTCGATGCGTCAGGAGCCGCGGCGGTGAATGTAGCTAACGACGACCGCGGAAGCCGCCGAAGCCGCCACCTCCGCCGCGGGAGAACCCGCCGCCGCCGTCGCCGCCGAAGCGGCCTCCGAAGCCACCACCGCCCCCTCCTCCATCTCCGAAGCGATCGGCGAAACCACCGAAACCACCGCCATCGCCGAAGCGGCTGCCGAAGCCTCCGCCGCCACTGCCGTCGCCGCCTCCTCCGAAGCGGCTCGCGAAGCCGCCGCCGTCGCCGTCCCCGCCGAAGCGCCTGCCGAAGCCTCCGCCGCCACTCTGCGTGCCTCCCCATCCAACGCCGCTCCCGGTCGCGCCCCAGCTCTGCTGCGCTCCGTTCCAGCGGCTCGACGACTCCGTGCGCGCCTGCTGATCGCGGTCCGCCCACGACGTGTCGCCGGACGCGTCCTGCCAACCGCTCGACGTGTGCTGCTGCCAGCCGTCGCCGGTATTCTTGTAGACGTTGCCGTTGACGTCGGCGTAGTGGTTGTCGCCGACGCGAGCGGTGCTGACGGTGTTCGTGTTGCCCGTCTTCGCGTTGTCGACGGTCGTCGTGTGCGCGTCCGCGGACTGCCCGTAGCGGTTCGACGCATAGGCCGAGTCGTGCGACACGGTGCTTCCGTTCGCGGTCGTCCCGGACACGCTCGAGCCGCGCGCGTAGTTGCCGGTATAGGTATTGTACCGCTCGCCACGCGCGACGTTGCCGGAGCCGCCGGCGGCGGTATTGACGGAGCGGTCATAGCCCTGCTGCGCGTTGCCCGTGTACGGGTTGTAGCTGCGACTCGCGTTGTAGTTCCCCGTCGTGCCCGTGCGGTAGTTCGTGTAGCTGCCGCTCGCCGTCGTTCCGACCGTGCCCGCGGAGTTCGTCCACCACGTGCGCGTGCCCGAAGCGACCGTGTTGCCCCAGTGATTGTAGACGTTGACCGAGGTCGAGCCGCAGCAGGGATAGCCCCAGTAGTACGGATGATAGTAGGCGCCGCCCCAGTACGGCTCCGTCCACGCTGCGGTCGCGAGACCGAGGCCGAATCCATACGCGAAGCCGACCGCGGGATTGTAGACGGGCTGCGCCTGCACGCCGTATGTGACCGGCACCGCGTACCAGGTCGTTCCGACCCACGGTGAGTAGGCGTAGCCCGTACCGTAGACGACGACGCCGTCGGGCGCCGCGACCGTTCCGAAGTAGCCCGGCGTGTAGCCTTCGTACACGACCTCGGTCGTCGCGCCGTAGATCTGCACGTAGGTGACGTAGTGCATCGGCGAGCTCGGCGGGATCGAGTAGATCACCGGCGGAACCGACGTCGCGATCACCCACGGTCCCTGCAGCGACGGCGAGGTGAACCACACGCCGGCGCTCACGCCGCAGTAGCTCTCCGGGGTCACCTGGATGATCGGCGTCGGCGAGTTCACGACGTAGGAGAGCGACGTGCCCTCGATCGGCTTCAATTGCGGCTTGCCGTCGTACACGGGCGTCAGCTTCGGACCGTTCGTCCGCGACACGGTCGCGGTCTGCGGGATCGAGTTCGCGATCACCGACTCCCGCGCCTGCGGCGTCCCCGCGACGGAGGCGAGCACGACGCCCGCGGGCGAGCCTTCCGGAATGCGGCTGAAGTCCGCGGGCAAGTCGTTGCTCGCGACATAGCTCCACGGCCCGTCGAGGCCTGGCCCGGTGAACCAGCGCCCCGAGACCAGCACGTAGTACTCGCTGTTCTCCGTATCGACGACCACGTCCGCGGTCGTGTTGGAAGCCCAGAGAAGCTCCGTGCCCTGGATCGGCACGAGGTTCGGCTGTCCCTTGAAGACGATCAGCTCCGCGGGCGCCTGCGTCACGTAGACCGCAGGCACGCCCTTCGCGAGAGACGGCTTCGGGTTCGCATGCGGGCCGCCGTCGAGGAGGTCGACCTGTCCGGTCTTCGCGACGTCGTCCTTCATCGCATCGAGTCCGGCGGGAAGGCTCGTCGCGACCGTCCACTGTCCGCCGAGCGAGGTCGAGGAGACCCAGCCGTCGAAGAGGTGCAGGTAATTCGTCTGTCCCGCCGACTCGCGCACGATCAAGGCGCGCGTATTGATGACGCGCTCGAAGCTCGTGCCGGTCACCGGACGCCAGATCGCGCGCCCCTCGATCGGGACGAGCATCGCCGGCGAGGTGCTGACGATGATCTGCGGCGGCTCGTTCTTCACGTCGACACCGGAAGGCGGCGCCGCGTCGGAAGCGGCGAGCGAGGACTGCAGCTCGTCGAGCGGAACCGTCTTCACGCTGCCGGCGAGCTCGGTCTGCAGATCGCTCGCGAGGCTCGCACCGCGGTCGGGCAACGTCGGGAAATCGGACTTGACGACCTTCAGGCTCTCGAGCGTCACGAGGCGCAGGGCCTTGTCGACCTGCGTCTGCGCGCTCACCCAGACGACGCCGAAGGCTTCCTCGGACGAACCCTGCGGCTTGAAGGCGATCGCGGAACGGAACTCGATCCAGTTCCCGCTCCAGCTATTGACCTGCGGCTGATAGACGAGCGCGGTCGAGCCCGCGAGAGGAATCTCGTGCGGCCAATCGGGAGCCGTGGGACCCGCGGCCGCCGCCGATGGCGGCGAAGCACTCTGTGCAAGTGCCGAAGCAGGCGCAAACAGGACGTTGGCCGCCAACACGACCGCGACGAGGACGATTCGCACTCCCATCACTGACCCTCCCGAGCAGCCCCCCGACTCGCCCGCTTTCCGATGTCTTCGCGAGTTTCCCGTGGGCAAACGCGCCCCATTCCTCTATCCGGTGTGCCGACCGGAAGCGACTCGGCGGCAGCGCCGACGCCGAAGGGAACACGCTTCGCGGCGACAGGAGGCGAAAATGGGACGGCTCGACGGCAAGGCGGCGCTGATCAGCGGCGCCGCGCGCGGCCAGGGTGCTGCGATCGCTCGTCTCTTCGCGACGGAGGGGGCTCGCGTCGTCCTCGGCGACGTTCTCGACGACCTCGGCAGCGAGGTCGCGCGCGAGATCGGTGCGACGGCGCGCTACCGCCGACTCGACGTCACCCGCGAGGACGACTGGGCGGCCGCCGTCGCCGAGGTGACGAGCGCGTTCGGCCGCCTCGACGTTCTCGTCAACAACGCGGGCATCCTCACGTACGCGCCGCTCGAGCGCCTCGCCCTCGACGAGTACCGGCGGACCATCGAAGTCAACCAGGTCGGGTGTCTCCTCGGCATCCAGGCGGCGATCCCGGCACTGAAGGCCGCGGGCGGCGGATCGATCGTGAACACCTCTTCGACGGCGGGGATGCAGGGCGTTCCGCGCCTCGGCGCGTACGTGTCGAGCAAGTGGGCCGTGCGCGGCCTCACGAAGGTCGCAGCGCTCGAGCTCGGGCAGTACGGGATCCGCGTGAACTCGGTCCACCCCGGCGCGATCGCGACGCCGATGATCGATCCCGCGGGCACGCTCGCGACCTCGAAGGATCATCCGTGGGCGACCGTGCCGCTCGAGCGCGTCGGGCTGCCCGTCGACGTTGCGCGCTTGATGGTGTTCCTTGCGTCGGACGAGAGCTCGTTCTGCACCGGATCAGAGTTCGTGATCGACGGGGGAGCGACGGCGGGGATCCGCGCGACCGGCGCGCTCTGAGCTCGCAGCGAGCTTCACCCAGGCGGAAAGGGACGATTCAGAGCCGGCCGCGGAGGCCGCGTGCAGTCGACCCAGCGGCGACAGAGAGGATCGTTCACGAAGTGCGCTGCGTTGCCGCCGAAGAGGCCGAAGTCGGCGAGCGAAGCGCGGTCTCCGAAAAGGTACCGGCGATCGCTCAGATGCACGCCGACGAGCCGCTGCCACGGACGGAGGACGTCGTCCATCCACGCGTGCACACTCGAAGGCGTGACTGCGACCGACGCGGTCGAGGTGCCTGGCGAATCGTGACGGCTGCGGCGTGGCGGTCCAACAACTCCCGACTTGCCGGCTCGACGGACGTTCGGCGAACGGGATAGCGGCTCGGCAGCCGACTCAATCCCTGGAGGACGCCATGCGCCAGCCCGTGCCCACGTTCACCCTGGTCCTGTTGCTGGGACTCTCCCTTCCCGTTTCCGCGAAGACGATTTTCGTCAGCGGCAACGGCTCGGGGACACCCCTGCAGGATGCGATCGACGATGCCGATCCGGGCGACGTGCTTCGCCTCGACGGCGTCTTCTTCGAGTCGATCGTGATCGACAAACCGCTCCGGCTCCTCGGACCGGCGGCGATCGACCCCGGGTGCGGACCCGCAAACGTGGTCGAGATCGCCTCTGACGACGTCGAGCTGAATCGCATCGTCGCCTATGGCGGGAGCCACGCGACCATCGACATCGAGGGCCGAGACGACGTGAAGCTCACCAAGGTGTTCGTGGTCTCGCAGCCCTTTGGAGGAGGCTGCGCCGACGCCGAATACGGGATTCGCATCTTCGACAGTACCGACGTCTCGCTGTCCGGCTGCGAGACCGTGCGAAGTGGCCCCGGTCACGTGTACTCGGGCGCCTTCATCTACGTCGGAGGCATCCAGGACGACGCGAACGTGCGGGTGCGGAAGTCCTTCTCGAACTACGAGAACACCGTCGGAATCCTGGTCGAGGACTCGAGCGACGTGCCGACCTTCGGAGGCCTCGGGGTGATTCTGCGCGGCAACGCCATCGTCTCCAGCGTAAGGGGCATCCTCCTGCGCAACTCGGACGGTGTGCTCGTGTCGCGGAATCGGTCAGACGGCAACGACGTGACCGGCATCGAGGTCGACGCGACCTCGAACAACAACCGCCTCGAGGGCAACCGCGCGCACCAGAACGGACTCGACGTCCTCGACGACGGTTCGGGGAACTGCTGGCGCAGGAACGACTTCGACACCGGGACGGTGTCGTGCCCGTGAGCCCGTCGTAGATCCATCGAGACTGCTGTCGACACGGCCGCCTGCGGCTGAACTTCGGCGAGCCCTGGCCACGTCGGCCAGGTGATCTTCCAGATCCCTCAGCGGGAACGCCTACGGGGCCGACCCCTCCAGCGCTCCCCGGCCTCGTTGTAAACCTCGAGCCCGATGGGTAGCCCTTCGGGGGCTCGTCATGGACCTGCGACCGACAGCGGCCGAAGAGCGGTTCCGCGCCGAGCTCCGCGCTTGGCTGGAGACGGAAGTGCCGAAATACGGCGCGCCCCCGTCGCGCGGCGACTGGCCCGCGCGTCGCGCCTGGGACACCAGCTGGCAGCGAAAGCTCTTCGACGCCGGCTACGCCGGGATGAGCTGGCCGAAGACCTACGGCGGCCGCGAGGCTTCCCTCGCCGAGCAGCTCATCTACTACGAGGAGTGCGCGCGCGCGCGGGCGCCCTACGTCGGCGTCAACTTCGTCGGGCTCCTGCACGGCGGACCGACGGTGATCGTCGAGGGCACCCCCGAGCAGAAAGAGCGCCACATCCCGTACATCCTGCGCGGCGAGCAGGTGTGGTGTCAGGGCTTCTCCGAGCCGGGCGCCGGCTCCGACCTCGCGAGCCTGCGCACGCGCGCCGAGCGCGACGGCGACCACTACGTCGTCAACGGCCAGAAGATCTGGACGAGCTTCGCGCAGGTCGCCGACTACTGCGAGCTGCTCGTGCGCACCGATCCCGAAGCGCCGAAGCACAAGGGCATCACCTGGCTGATCATGCCCATGAACCTACCCGGCATCGAGGTGCGCCCGCTCGCGACGCTGCACGGCCAGAGCGAGTTCAGCGAGGTCTTCCTCGACAATGTGAGAATTCCCGTCGAGAACCGCGTCGGCGCCGAGAACGACGGCTGGCGCGTCACGAACGTCACGCTGCGCTTCGAGCGCGGCACCGCCTTCGCGGGCGAGATGGTCGACCTGAAGCGCTGGCTCGCCGAGATCGCGGAGGTCGCGCGCCGCGTGACCGATCACGGCACGCGCGCGTGGGACGACGCGAGCCTGCGCCGCGAGATCGGCCATCTGCAGGCCGAGACGGACGCGCTCTGGTACCTCTTGAAGCTCTCGATCGCGCAGGCGGATGCGTCCGGCGTGCCCGGCATCGGCGCCTCCGCCGTCAAGCTCTTCTTCACCGAGCTGAAGCAGCGCGTCGGCGACCTGGGAATGCGCGTCCTCGGCCGCGCGGTGCTCGGGCGCTCCGACGTCGCGGGGCTCCCGTCCGAGTCGTTCACCTACGAGGCGCTGCAGTCGCTCTCGATGACGATCGCCGCGGGCTCCTCGCAGATCCAGCGCAACATCATCGGCGAGCGCATCCTCGGCCTGCCGAAGGACCGCTGAAGCACCGCCGAAGGACCACTGAAGGACCGCTGAACGACCGCCGAAGGACCGCCGAAGGACCACTGAGGACGAGACGCGCATGGCATTCCGACTGAGCCAGGAGCAGGAGGAGCTGCGGCAAGGCTTCCGCGACTTCTGCACGGGGCGCGTCTCGCTCGAGCGCGTGCGCGCGCTCGAAGGAAGCGGCTTCGAGCGCGATCTCTGGCGCGAGCTCGCCGAGATGGGCGTCTTCCACCTGCGCGCGCCGGAGAGCGCGGGCGGGCTCGGTCTCGGGCACGTCGAGGCGGCGCTCGTCTTCGCGGAGCTCGGACGCGCGATCGCGCCGGGACCGCTCGTGTGGAGCCACCTCGCTTCGGGCCTCGTCGACGGTGCGGCGCGCGGCGAGACGGTCGTCACGGGGCTCGACCTGGCTTCGAGCCGCCGCGGGCCGATCGTGCTCGAGCACCTCGGGGTCGCCGACGCGGTGCTCGTCCTGCGCGAGGACGGTGTCGCACGCCTCGATCCGAAGTCGATCCGCTCCGAGCGCATCGAGACGCCGCTCGACCCGCTGACGCCGGTCTCGAGCGCGGCCGCCCTGCCCGCCGGCGAGCGCCTCGGCGGGGCCGATCTCGCGCGCGACCTGCGGCAGCTCGGCACCGTGCTCACGGCGGGAATGCTCCTCGGAATCGCGGAGGCGACGCACGTCCTCGCGGTCGACTACGCGAAAGAGCGCAAGCAGTTCGACCGGCCGATCGGCTCGTTCCAGGCGATCAAGCACATGCTCGCGGACACCTTCGTCCGCCAGGAGATCGCCCGTGCCTCGGTGTACGCGGCCGCGGCGACGCTCGATCATCCGGAGGTCGCGGACGTCGCGACCGTCGTGTCGGAAGCGAAGATCACGGCCGGCGAGGCGGCGATGAAGAACGCGCGGACCTGCATCCAGGTGCAGGGCGGCATGGGCTACACGTGGGAGCTCCCGTCGCACCTCTTCCTGAAGCGCACCTGGGTCCTCGAATCGTCCTTCGGGACGATCGAGGAGCACGCGGATCAGCTCGCCGAAGGCGTCGGCGCCGCCGGCACCTGAGCCGGCGGAGCGCGCTCGTCGCGCAGCAGGAAGAGCGAAGTGAACGTCACCACGTTCAGGACCGCGAAGGTCAGGAACGCCATCCGGTAGCTGCCGGCGGATTCCGAGACCGAAGCCGCGTAGTACGCCCCCGCGGCACCCGCGGGCAGGACGAGCATCATCGTCCCGTAGATCTTCGCCATCGCGCGTAGTCCGAACGAGCGCGCGATCATCATCGGGTAGACGACGTCGCGGGCCGCGCCCGAGATCCCGAACGTCGCGACGAAGAGCCAGAGGGCGGCCGCGCTCACCGGGAGGAGCAGCAGGAACGAGCTCGCCGCGAAGAGCCCGAACTGGAGGAGCGTCGCGGTGCGTGTCGGCAGACGGTCGGCGACCCAGCCGAAGCCGACCTTGCTGATCATCCCGAGGATCAGAGCGTTCGAGAGGAACGCCTGCGCCTCGGACTTCTCGTATCCGGACTCGATCAGGTGGAAGACGAGATGGTCGAGGATCGCGACGAAGTAGAAGAAGAACACGAAGAGCGCCGCGCTCAGGATCCAGAAGCTCCGCGTGCGCAGCGCCGAGCGCAGATCGAGGTCGTCTTCCGAGCCCATCGCCGCCGCTTCGTCCGCGACGGACTCGGCTTCGCGCTCCACCTCGCCGCGCTCCACCTCGCCGCGCTCCACCTCGCCGCGCTCCACCTCGCCGCGCTCCACCTCGCCGCGCTCCACCTCGCCGCGCTCCACCTCGCCGCGCGCGCGCGGACGCACCGCGAACGCCGCGAGCGGCAGCATCAGGACGAAGGCCCCGATCCCCATCACCGCCACCGTCGTGCGCCACGACCCCGCCTCCGCGATCGCTCCGCCGTAGCGCACGAGCAGCGCTCCCCCGAGGTTCGAGCCGGTGTAGACGATCCCGAGCGCGAGACCGCGGTGACGCACGAACCACTGCGCAACCGCCTGCCCCACGGTGACGTCGCTCAGGCCGGTTCCGGCGATCGCGATCAGCATGAAGCACGCGTAGAGCTGCCAGAGCGCGTCGATGCGCGACAGCAGCAGGAACGCGGCTCCGAGCAGCGCGGTCGACGCGACGAGCACGGCACGCGCACCGACGCGCACGACGAGGAATCCCGCGAGCGGGCTCGCGAGCGCCATCACCCAGAGCTGCGGCGCGCGCGCGGCGGACAGCATCGACTTCGTCCACCCCGTCTCCGCCATGATGTCGGGGTTGAGCGCGCCGAAGACGTAGCTGTACCCGAGTCCCATCTGGCAGACGAGGCCGCCGAGGAGGACGAGGAGAGCCGGCGTACGGAAGTCGCTCGGCGCGGCGCCTGTTCCGGACGAGGAGCGGGTCGTCACCCTTCCGCCTGGACGGCGGCCCAGACCTCGCGCAGCTCGTCGAAGAACGCGGGCACTCCCTCCGGCTTCCGCACGAACGCGAGCATCTGGAGCTGCGCCTCCGTCGCGCCGCGACGGCCGAGGTCGTGCGCTCCGGCGAGCGTGCGCGCGAGGCTCGGTCGTCCGTCGGCGCCCCGCTCGCGCTCGAGGGTCGCGCGGACGCGGAGCTTCTCCGGATCTCGTCCCGCCTCCGACCACGCTTGCTTGACGCGGGCGACGCCGGCGGTCAGCCCGTCGAGAGTCTCGTTCATGATCGGGATCCAGCCGTCGCCGAGGCGTGTCAGGCGATCGAGGTTGCGCTTCGTCAGCGTCCCCGAGAACCAGATCGGCACGCCGCCCGGCTGCACCGGCTTCGGCTCGGACCAGATCTTCTCGAGGGTGACTGTCGGCGACGTGAAGTGCGTCGGGCTCTCGCCCCACAGCGCGCGACACGCCGCGATCGCGTCGTTCAGGAGCTGGCCGCGCTGCTCGTAATCGGCACCGACGGCGTCGAACTCCTCCTTCTGCCACCCGGTGCCGACGCCGAGGTCCAGGCGGCCGCGCGACAGAACGTCGAGCGTCGCCGCGACCTTCGCGAGAAGCGCCGCCGGGCGAAGCGGCGCGATCAGGATTCCCGTCGCGAGGCGCACGTGCTCCGTCGCACCCGCGATCGCCGCGAGGACCGTCATCGGCTCGAGCCACGGCACGTCGATCGGCAGCGGGAACTCGCCCCACTCGTAGCGCTGCGTCTGGTCGCTCATCACGACGTGATCGGGAACGACGACGGAGCCGACGCCCGCTCGCTCCGCCATGCGCGCGAGCTCGATGACCTCGTGCAGCCGATCGACGGGAAAGAAGCGTCCGTAGCTCGGAATGGTCAGCGTGAGCGTGGGTGTCGACATCGTCTCGATCCTCCGGTGCGATCCCTCTCGAGTCAAAGCACGAGGCGGGGTCGACAGAAGGGCTCGCCAGGGCATATCTGGGCTTCGTGCGCCGTCGCAAATGGACCCTCTGGCTCCTTCGGACGCCGCTTCTCGCGCCGCTCGCGGCTCTGGTCGTGGCGAGCTGCGGCTCGAGCGGCGACTCCGGCGAGGACGCGCCGGAGCCGGGCTGGTCCGACCTCGCCTCCCTTCCGCTCGGCGTCCGGCAGGAGCATCCCACGATCGCCCTCGCCGGCGAGGTCGTCGTGATCGGCGGGCTCGACGGCGCCGTGAACGTCCTCGATACGATGGAAGCGTACGACCCCGCGGCCGACGCGTGGCGCACGGACGTCGCGCGACTTCCCGCGGAGATGCATCACGCGAACGCCGCCGTCGTCGGCGAGCGGCTCTGGATCACGGGCTTTCTCGAGGATCTCGCCTTCGCGCCGAACGGCGGCGTCTTCTCCTACGATCCCGAAGTGGATCGCTGGGACGAAAGTGCAACGATGCCCGCGGGCACCGAGCGCGGCGCTTCCGCGGTCGGCGTCCTCGGCGAGCGCATCCTCGTCGCCGGCGGCCTCCGCGGCGGAACCGTCGCCGACTTCTCCGCGTTCGATCCCGCGAGCGACACGTGGGAGCCGCTCGCAGATTTGCCGGAGCCGCGCGATCACGCGGGTGCGGGCGTCGTCGACGGAATCTTCTACGTGCTCGGCGGCCGCGCGAACGGGATCACGAGCCGCTCCGCGGCGGTGTTCGCCTGGGATCCCGAGACGCGTGCGTGGTCGCGACGCGCCGACATGCCGACCGCGCGCGGCGGCGTCGCGAGCGCCGTGCTGAACGGACGGATCTACGTCTTCGGCGGCGAGGGCAACCGCACACCGCCCGTCACGACCGGCGTGTTCCCGCAGGTCGAGGTCTACGATCCGGCTTCGGACTCGTGGGAGTCGCTTCCGCCGATGCCGCACCCTCGACATGGCCTCGGGGCCGCGGCACTCGGCGGCCGGATCTTCCTCCCCGGCGGTGCCGATCGCGAGGGATTCGGGCCCGTGTCGCTCGTCGATGCGCTCGTACCGGATCCTTGATCGGTCCGCCGACGAAGCGCCCGGGAGCCACGCGACCGGCTCCCTGGAGCGGCCCTTACGGGTCGCGAGGCCGATTCGTCCAGCGACGGCGGTTCGGCGACCAGAACCATCCGCCGCCGGCGAGCGTTCCGCCGTCCGTCGGGATCGTGTGTCCGGTGACGAATCGCGATCGATCCGACGCGAGGAAGAGAACGACCTCGGCCTGGTCCTCCGGAACTCCGACGCGGCCGACGGGTGCCCAGCTCTCCCACATCTTCTCTTCTTCGGGAGCGACGCTCTTCGAGTAGTCGACCTGCGGCGTCTGCGTCAGGTCGGGCGCGATGCCGTTCACGCGAACTCCTCGCCGTCCGAGCTCGACGGCGAGACACGACGTGAAATGCACCACGGCTGCCTTGAACGCGCCGTACACGGGATCGGGCGGATACCCGCGCAAACCCTCGACCGACGACACGTTGATGATCGAGCCGCTCTTGCGCTGGATCATGGACGGCACGAACGCGCGCGTCACCAGGAAGACGTGGTGCAGGTTGACGCGGTAGAGCGCGTCCCAGTGCTCCGGATCGGAGCGCGAGAACGGCACCGACTCGAGGTAGTGTCCGACGTTGTTGACGAGCACGTCGACGCGCTCGTGCGCGGCGAGCACGTCCGTCGCAAGAGCCGCGACGGCCGCACCGTCGCGCACGTCGCAGGTCCACGCGCGCGCGCGGCCTCCCGCTGCCTCGACGTCGCGGACGGTCCGTGCGGCCCCGTCCGCTTCGACGTCGACGACCGCGACGTCGGCGCCGTGCGCCGCGAGCAACCTCGCGACGCCGGCGCCGATCCCGGCGGCTCCGCCGGTCACGACAGCGACCTTGCCGGCGAGCAATTCGACGCGAGGGGCGCCGCCCCTCGCCCCCAGCGGGCGCAGCCCGCCGGGGCCCCCACTCCCCGCTCGCTTTCGCTCGGTCGCGCGCTGCGCGCGCGGAGGGTTCGCGCTTCGAGTCACACCGAAGTCTACGCCGGGAGCGGGAGCTTGTAGAGACGCGCCGCGTTCCGCGAGAAGAGGTACGGCTTGATCTCCTCCGTGAGATCGGGGCGCTCCTCGAGCATCTTGACGCTCTTCGGGAACGAGCAGTCCCAGTGGTAGTAGTCCGACGAGTAGCAGACGATCTCCGGGCTCACCGCGGACGCGAGATACGGGATCATGCTCTCTTCCGGCTCGGTCGTGAGGTAGCCCTTCCCCGCGAAGTAGGACGACGGCTTCCGATCGATCGCCGGCGCCTGCTCGGGAATGTGCTCCCAGTGCTCGTCGAGGCGCTCGAGCCAGAACGGCAGCCAGCCGATCGCCGCCTCCATGAAGCCGACGCGGAGGTTCGGGAACTTCGCCCAGATTCCGCCGACGGTGAAGTTGTAGACCGCGTGCATCGCTCCGACCGGATGCGTGATCGCGTGGATCGCGAGCCGTGTGTCGAAGCGATCTATGACGAACTTCTGCTGCCCGGGCGCCTGCCCGCCGCCGTGCGTGCAGACGGCGGTGTCGAGACGCTGCGCCGTCTCCCACACGATGTCGAAGCTCGGATCGTCGAGGTTCTTCTCGCGGATGTGCGTCGCGGTGACCATGCCGACGAACACGTTGCCGTGCTCGGACATGCAGCGCTCGAGCTCCTCCGCCGCGAGGCTCGGATCGATCATCGGAAGCTTCGCGACGAGCTTGATCCGGTTCGGCGCGTGATTCGCGTACTCGGCGCGCGCGTCGTTCAGCGTGCGGCACACCGCCTGGGCGAACTTCGGATCGCCGAGCGCCCACTCCTCGCCCGACCCCGGCGGGTAGAGGACGGCGACGTCGATACCCTCTTCGTCCATGTCCTCGATGCGCGCCTTCGGATCGCTCACGCCGGGCCGCGTCTCGACGTCGAAGTCGAGCTCGCCCGCAGGACGCTCGACGCCGCGCGGATTGGTCTTGTCGACCTTCATGCCGGCGCCGGGGAGGCCCTTGTAGGTGTCCTTCATGACGGCGATGTACTCCGCCATCTGCGACTTGAACTGGTCGGGGATGCGCTTCCGCCAGCCCTTCGGCTCGCCGCCGTGGCCGTCCGCGTCGATCACGTAGTGTCCGTAGCGACCCATGTTTCTTCCTCCGATGGTTGTGCCTGCGAAGAGGCGTGTCCGAGACAGAGCGAGTGAGCGAAGGTGGAAGGTGTTCAGCCGGCGGGACGCACGATCGTCCCCGGCAGCGCGCCGGTGATCTCGCCGTCCAGCACGATCGGCTCGCCGTTGACGATCGTCGCGTGAATGCCCGTCGGGCGTGATTGGAAGCGAGGCTCGCCGCCGGGAAGGTCGTGCACGAGGCGCTTCGTGCCGGGTCCGATCGCGGCGGGATCGAAGATCATCACGTCGGCCGCGTACCCGGGAAGGAGCGTGCCGCGATCGCCGAAGCCCGCCATCGACGCGGGGACCTGCGTGAGCTGGCGGATGCCCTCCTCGAGGGTCCAGTCGCGCCGCTCCGAGACCCAGAAGCGCAGGAAGTAGCTCGACCAGTCGGCGCCGTCGTCGCGGTCGAAGTGCGCGCCGCCGTCGGAGACGCCCATCAGCATCGCGGGGTGCTTCATCGACTCGCGCACGGCCGCTTCCCACGCGTCCGACTTGTCCTCCCAGCGGAACTTCGTCTGGAGGTTCTCCGAGACCGCGAGGTCGAGCATCACGTCTGCGGGCTTCTTTCCGAGCTCGCGGGCGACGTCGGCGATCGTGCGACGCACGAAGCGCGCGTGGCGCTCGTCCGCGACCTCCTCGACGAAGGTCACGTCCCAGCGCGGCGGCGGCATCGTCGAGCCCTTGTCCGGATCCCGGTTCGGGTTCTCGACGGCGTCGCGCATGCGCTCGCGATAAGACGCATCGCGAAGCCGCGCCATCTTCTCCTCGTGCGAGAGACCCATCACGGCGTGCCACGCCGGAACGCCGGCATAGAGCGGCGTGCCGCGCTCGAAGTCGATCGGGCGGTCGAAGGGATGGTTCCGCAGGAGCGAGAACACGGCGGCGCCGCGCGCGCTCGCGCGCTCGAGGAACGCGACTGCCTCCTCCCAGCCGGCTCCCGGGACGTCGACCTTGTTCCGCCCGCCGAGGCCCTGGATGACGATCGGGAGTCGGCTCTCCTCGCCGAGGCGGATCAGGAGATCCTCGTCGGCGCGATCGAGGCCACCGACGACGCTCTTCGGAAGGTAGGAGATGCTGCCGCGGCCCGAGCGTCCCGCTTCCGCGACGAGGACCTGCAGCTCCTCGAGCGTCGCGAAGCGGCTCGGCACCGGACGGTCGTCGCCGTCGACCTGGGTCGGTGCGTGCGAAGAGGAGAACCCCGAAGCACCCGCGGCCATCGCCTCGCGCACGAGGCGGCGCATCTCCGCGATCTCGCCCTCGGTCGCCTCCCGCTCCGAGCCTTCCGGGCCCATCACGAAGCGCCGCAGGCTCGAGTGGCCGATGTACGAGGCCATGTTGACGCCGAGCTTGCCGCGGCGTGCGGCAAGGAACTCGCCGAAGGTCTCGAAGTCCCACTCGACGCCGTCGAGGGCGACCGGCGACATGCCCTCGACCTTCGCGAAGAGCGCCTTCACGTACGGACGGTCGGCGACGCGCGCCGGAGCGATCGAGAAGCCACAGTTGCCGACGAGGACCGTCGTCACGCCGTGGTAGCAGGACGACGTCGCGTACGGATCGAACGTGAGCTGCGGGTCGTAGTGCGTGTGCGCGTCGACGATTCCCGGTGCGACGACGAGGCCGTCCGCTTCGATCACGCGCGCGCCGCCGATCGCGCCGCGCAGGTGACCGACCTCCGCGATCCGGCCGTCCTTCACGCCGACGTCGGCGCGTCTCCGCGCGAGACCGGTGCCGTCGACGACGATGCCGCCGCGGATGACGAGGTCGTACGAGCTCATTCGTACAGAGAGGGGCGCCGCCCCTCTCCTCCACGCGGCGAAGCCGCGCGGAGCCTCCTCTCCCCGCTCGCTGCGCTCGGCCGCGCTCTGCGCGCGCGGATGCCATTGCGCGAGCCTCGGGCGCGCGATTCGAAGTGGCCCTCGAAGATCTCGAGCAGAGCGCGCAGGGAGCGGTCGATCTCGTCGAGCTTCTTCGTGGCGACGGTTCCGAGCAGGTCCTTCGTCGCTTCGAGGAACGAGCCGAACGCCTGCTCCTGCACGCGCTGCCCCGCCTTCGTGAGCGCGACGAGCGAGCCGCGGCCGTCGCTCGGATCCGGCGAGCGCGCGACGAGGCCGAGGCTCTCGAGGCGCTTCAGCATCTTCGTCATGCCGCCCGAAGAGCGCTGCAGCGCGCTGTACAGCTTGCTCGGCGAGGTCCGGTACGGCGGCCCGACGCGGCGGAGCGCGGCGAGGACGCTGTAGTCCGCGGGCGTCAGGTCGAACGGAGCGAGCGTCTCGGTCTGGAACGCCTCGATCAGGAGCGCGAGCCGCGCGAGGCGCACGAGCGGCGGGAGCGTCCCGAGGTCCGCGTCCGGGTGCTCGCGCGCCCAGCCCGCCTCCAGCTCCGCGATCCAGTCCGCCGGTCCCATCGCCGGTGCCGGATATATCTTTCTCGAAAGCTTTCTGTCAAGAGGGACCTCTGCGGGCCTCGAAGGCTCGAGGCGAGATCACGAGCCGGCGCGCACGTGATCCAAGAGCCGGAGAGCTCGTGTCCCGCCCACGCGAGAGCGGCGAGCAGAACCGAAGCCGCCGCGACGTGCACCCAGATCGTCGCGCGGCGCGCGAGCGCGCGGAGCGGGGCGCAGGCCGCCTCCGATCATTGCCGAGGCGGATTCGAACCCTTGCGAGCCGCCGAGGCCGACGGTCGCGATCGCCGCCAGGATCCGTCCGGGAAGCTGCTCGATCGGAATGCGCGCGTCCGCGTGGTACGGCGAGATGAAGAGCTCCGACGTCGACGGCCGGAGCGACCGCGTCACGCTTCTGGCGCGGATCTCTCAGCCGAGCGGGATCTCGATCGCCTCAGTGAGGACGTGCGCGAAGAACGGCCGCTCGCGCGCCTGCTCCAGCTCGGCGGGGGTGCACGCGACGACCTCGATCGGGGTCTGCAGGTCGAGCTCCCAGACGATCTCGCGAATGGCGCGCTCGCGCAGGCGTGGCGTCTCGGTGAAGTCGCCGACGACGATCAGGTCGAGGTCGCTCGCCGCGTGCATGTCGCCGCGCGCGTAGCTGCCGAAGGCGAGCACGCGGCGGACGGGGAGGCGCCGATGCAGCTCGGCAACGAGCTGGGTCAGATCGCGCCCTGCGTTTTCACGTGCGCGATCACTCGCGCGGCGAGGTCCATGCATTCTCTCGAGTCCTCGGGGCCGTAGAACTCACCCGGCGTCGTCTCTTCGAGACCGTTCGGATAGCGGCTCGGGATGTACACCTCGTCGAGCCGCTTCGCGCCGGCGAGCTCGGCGAACGTCGGATCGTGTGAGCCAGCGTCGCGCAGCAGCTTCTGGATCGAGTGGCCGAGCACGGGTCGCTCGCCAGTGCCGTAGAGAAACGCCTTGATCGCCTTCTCGGCGGCCTGCTGCGAGAGGAAGCACGCCCACTCGTCGAAGCCGGCGAGCGAGTTCGCCCGCGCTGCGGCCAGGTCGCGCTCCGCCTGGCGCAACCAACGCTCTTGCTCCGCGCGGTTCTGGTCGCGCTCGCTCACGTGGCGAGCGCTAACACGTGCGCTCCTTCGTGGCCATCATGCGGCGCTGCGGGCGCATGAGGCGCGCCCACGCTCTCGCATCCAAGGGAAACGACGCCGCGACGTTCGAGCTCAGCGCGCCGCCGGCGGGCTTCTCCTGCGTCCTCGGCGCGTACACCGATCACTGAGCGCCGGCCGAGCTCGACGCTCGTCCAGCAGGAACGCGACCAGGTCCTCGATCGAGCCCCAGCGATTGATCATGTGGCCGATCGCCCAGGCGTCCTGCAGGTAGTGGTGCGCGATCGCCTCGATGACCAGCCTCGCACGTCTCGCTCGGTCAAGTTCTTGATTCGGACCGCTCCGGCGAACGCACGCTCGATGGCCTCAGACCCCGCGGTGGTCGCGCTGGGCGTCCGAGACGGAGGCGTCCCCCATCAGGAACTGCGCGATCGCGGTCGCCACGAACGCGGTCGCGGTGAGGCCGAGGTCGCCGCTCTGCTCGACGACGAGGAGCACGCCGGCGAGCGGGATGCGGTAGCCGGCGCCGAGGAAGCAGCCGGCGCCGAGGAGCGCCAGGCAATGTCCGGTCTCGAGACCGAGCGCGCGGTCGACGATCTCGCCGAGGAAGAGACCCTGACATGCGAGCGACGTGAACACGCCGCCTCCTCCGCCGCCGTACACGCAGACGAGCGTTCCCGCCGCGCGGACGAGAAAGAGAATCGCGAGGAGCGGCACCGCCCTCTCGCTCGCCTGCACCCAGCTCGCCGCGATGTAGCCGGGTCCGAAGGTGATCCAGGAGCCGGACAGCTCGTGACCCGTCCACGCGAGAGCGGCGAGCAAAACCGAAGCCGCCGCGACGTGCACCCAGATCGTCGCGCGGCGTGCCAGCGCACGGAGAGCTTCGCAGGCCGCGGCGAAGAGACGCGCGCCGATGCCGCAAAGGAGTGCGACCGCGAGCGCACCGACGACGAACCACGGGTCGACCACGGCGAGCCCCGTGACGTTCACGAGCGTCCGCGACCCGTCGAGAAGCGAGTGTACCGCGTACGACGTGCTCGCCGCGACCGCCGCCGGGATGAGCCGCGTCGCATCGACGTCGCGCCGGAACGGCACCTCGAGCCCGTACATCGTGCCGACGCCGGGCGAGGAGAAGACCGCGGCGATGCCCGCGCTCGCTCCTGCAACGACGAGCGTCCGATGCTCCTCGGCGGTGATGCCGAGCTTTCGCAGACGAGAGAGCGCTTCCGACAGCGAGCTGCCGATCATCGCGCAAGCCGATTCGAAGCCCTGCGACCCGCCCAGGCCCACCGTCGCGATCGCCGCGAGGATCCGCCCGGGGAGCTGCTCGATCGGGATCTTCCCGTCCGCGTGGTACCGCGAGATGAAGAGCTCCGACGTCGAAGGCCGGAGCGTGCGCGTCACGTACTTCGCGGCGAGCACGGCGAGCGGTAGCGCCGCGAGGCACGCGAGCGCGGGCCATCCGCCCGGGAGACGTCCGAGCGCGTCGAGCGCCTTCCCCTCGACACCGGCCATCAGCGCGGCGACGCACGCTCCCGCGACCGCTCCGATCGCCGCCGGCGTGGCGACGTCGAGCACGAGCCGACGCGACGAAAGCCCCACCCGATCCCCTCCCCTTCGCGCCGTCGAGCCCGGCCGCGTCAGAGACGGAACAGCTTCTTCGCGTTGTCGCCGAGGATCTTCCGCTTCGTTCCGTCGGAGAGGTCGCCGCGCTCCGCGATCAGCTTGACGGTGTCCGGGAACGCGCAGTCCCAGTGGTAGTAGTCCGAGGCGTAGACGATGCGGTCGTCGCCGCAGAGCTTCACGACTTCCGGGATCATCGGCTCGTCCGGGTCGCACGAGATGAAGCAATTCGAGTGGAAGTACTCGCTCGGCTTCCGGTCGATGTGCGGCGCCTGCTCCGGCATCTTCTCCCAGTGCTCGTCGAGGCGCCACAGCCAGAACGGCAGCCAGCCGCAGCCCGACTCCATGAACGCGACGCGCAGCTTCGGGAAGCGCGCAAGCACGCCGCCGACACAGAAGGCGTCGAGCGCGATCATGTTGCCGACGGGATGCGTGATCGCGTGCACCTCGAGCCGCGTGTCGAACCGATCGACGCAGACGGGATACTGATCGGGCGCCTGGCCGCCGCCGTGCACGCAGACGGGAACGTCGAGCCGCTCCGCCTCCGCCCAGACGACGTCGAAGTCCGGGTGGTCGAGGTTCTTCTCGCGGACGTGCTGCGTAGAGACCATTCCCTTCAAGCCGAGCTCGTCGACGGCACGGCGCAGCTCGGCGGCGGCCCGCGGCGGATCGATCATCGGCAGCTTCGCGACGGCGAAGACGCGGCCGTCCGCTTCCCTTCCGAACGCGGCCTTCGAGTCGTTCGCGGCGCGGCTCAAGGCCTCCGCGAAGTCCGCGTCGAGCATCGCCCACTCCTCGCCCGCGCCGCCCGGGAAGGTGACCGTGACGTCGATGCCCTCGAGGTCCATGTCCTCGAGCCGGAGCTTCGGATCGTTCATGCCGGGGCGGACGTCGAACTTGTCGCCCTTCCGCGCCGTGCCCCCACCCGGAATCTTCAGCCGCCCGTAGTGCGCGCGGCACTTCTCGCGGAACGCGGCGAGCGTCGGCTTGAAGCGCTCGGGGACTCGATCCTGCCAGTCCGCGCGCTCGCCGCCGTGCCCGTCGGCATCGATCACCTGGTATCCGAACTTCCCCATGCGTGGACCTCCGTCGCCTCGCGCCGGCGGCCATCTTCTTCTGCGAAGCGCCCCGACGCAACGCACGGCGCCCCGGCTACGCTGCGGCCGCCTCACCCGGCCGAAGGGCGCTCGCCGTTCCGATCAGGACGCGCGTGGCGTCGTCCTTCTCGACCCACACCTCGCAGTGCACGCGCTCGTGGACGCCCTCGGGCTCGATCCGCGCGATCCGCGCGCGCGCGGTCAACGCGTCGTTCTCCCAGACGACGTTCGTCAGCTTCAGCGACATGCGTCCGCCCGCGAGGAATCCGCGGCCGAAGCGATCGGTCATCACCCGGGCCGCGAAGCAGGTCGTCATCATTCCCTGCACGACGATGCCCGGGAAGCCGAGCTTCTGCGCCTCCGCCGCGTCCGTGTGGTAGTTCCGGCCCGGTCCCGAGAACATCCAGCAGCGCCGCGCGTCGATCGTCTTCCGCACGGGAGCGAGATCCTCGCCCGTCGCCGTGGGAAACGGCGGCCGCGGCTCCTTCTTCTTCGCGGTGCCCGCGTCGACGACGAAGCCGTCGCTCGCCTTCTGGCTCGTCGCGAGAAAGGACTGATGCGTACGGCCGCGCACGAAGAGCCGCCCGTCGTCCGCGGCGACCACGTCCGTCTCGTTGACGACGTAGTCGCGGCCGCGCTTGTGGTAGCGGTCGACGATCGTCGAGCGCGTGCGGATCTGCGTGCCGACGGGGATCGCTTCGAACATCTCCCAGTCCTGCTGCGCGTGCAGGTTGCCGATCAGGTTGTGCAGGTACCACTCGCCGAGGAAGCGGTAGCACTCGGAGTGATGGAGGAGCGGCGGCGCGACCTCGCGGTAGAGCGGCGAGTGGTCGTCGAGCGCGTCCTCGTAGAAGTCGACCACCTCGCGCGTCGCCGTGTAGGTGCTGCTGCCGCAGTGATGGCCGACGCGGGCCGGCTTTCCATGCAGGTTCATGAGCGCTCCTTGGGGTACTGGCTTTAGCGCGCCGTCGGGAGTGCGATTCGGACGGTGCCGACCACGTGATTCCCGAGTCGGTTCGTACCCTGGATCGCGAGGTCGATCACGCCGCCGTCGTCCGATTTCGCTCGTACCTTGCCCGCCAGCTTCATCGTGTCGCCCGGATAGTTCGGGACGCCCAGGCGAATGCTGACGCTCTTGAACAGGGCCTCCGGCCCGGCCCAATCGCTGACGTAGCGCCCGACGATGCCATTCGTCGTCAGGATGTTCATGAAGATGCCCTTCGCACCGCGCGACTTCGCGAGCTCGACGTCGTGGTGCACGTCCTGGTAGTCGCGCGAAGCGATCGCGGTCGAGATGACGAGCGTCGGCGTGATGTCGATCGAGAGCTCGGGAAGCTCGTCCCCGACCTTCACGTCGTCGAAGCGGCGCGTCGCTGCGAGCGAGCCCATCTCACTCCCCCTGCACGAGCATCGCACCCAGCCGCGCGAGGTGCGGGCTCGCTCCGCCGAGCGCATACTCGTTCTGCTTCGCCCACAAGAAGAAGCGGTGGATCGGATACTCCAGGTCCGCGCCGATTCCGCCGTGGAGATGCTGCGCGGCGTGCGCGACGCGATGTCCGGCGCGGCACGCCCACCACTTCGCGACCTCCACCGCGCGAGCCGCGTCGCGCTCCTCCGCGACCGCCCATACCGCCTGGTACAGCGTCGAGCGAATCGCTTCGACGTCGATGAACGCGTCGGCAGCGCGCATCTGCACCGCCTGGAACGTTCCGATCGCGCGGTCGAACTGCTTTCGCTCGGAGACGTAGGCCGCGGTGCGCCGCAGCGCGCCGTCCGCGATGCCGAGCTGCAGCGCGCAAATAGCGACGAGGCCGCGCGTCTCGATCCAGCGCGCGATCCCGGCGCCGGCACGCGGATCGCCGAGCACGTCGTCGTCTCCGACCTGCACGCCGCGGAGCGCGAGTCCGAACTGCGGCTCGCCGTTCGTCGTGGTCTCGCGTGAGAGGCCGACGCCCGTCGCCTTCGGATCGACGAGGAACACCGCGACCGCGCCGTCGTCCGCCTGCGCAGGAACGACGATCCGCGCCGCGCGGTCCGCCGCGGGAACGCAGGCCTTCTCGCCGTCGAGCACCCAGCCGGAGCCGCTGCGGCGCGCTGTCGTTCGGGGACGGCTCGGATCGGTCCCGCCGATCTCCGTCAGGGCTGCCGTCAAGAACAGCTCTCCCGAGACGACGTCCGGGAGGAAGGCTCGCTTCTGCGCCGGGCTGCCGAACTCGGCGATCGGCAGCGCTCCGAGGACGAGCGTCGGCAGGAGCGGGAGTGGTGCGATGCGGCGCCCCGCCTCCTCGCAGACGAGACAGAGCTCGAGCAATCCGAACCCGCCGCCGCCGTGCTCCTCGGGCAGAGCGACGCCGAGCAGGCTCGCACGCGCGAGGTCGCGCCAGAGGTCGAGGTCGTACCACTCCGGGTCCGCGGCGAGCTGCTTCACGCGCTCGTCGGTCGCGCGGTCCTCGAGGATGCTCCGCGCGAGGTCGCGGATCGCGTTCTGGTCCTCTGTGAGGGAAAAGTCCATCGATCTCTCTGCTTCCTGCGGCTTCCGGCTACTTCGCTACGGGACGGAACTGATGCAGCGTCAAGTCGTCGTCACAGGCGACGAATTCGCACTGTACCTCCATGCCGATCGCGATGTCGTCCTTGGGGATGCCGATCACGTTCGAGACGATCCGCACGCCCTCGTCGAGCTCGACGAGCGCGATCGGATTCGGATAGTCGAACGCGGGAATCGGCGGGTAGTGCATCACGACGAAGCTGTAGATGCGCCCGCGGCCCTTCGAAAGGGTCGTGTCCCACTCGAGCGAGTTGCAGTGCGGGCACATCGGCTCCGGCGGATGGCGGAGCTTGCCGCAGGAGCGGCACTTCTGGATGAGGAGCTTGCCCTCCTTCAGGGCGGCCCAGAAGTGCTCGGTGTCGCGCGTCATGCCGGGGCGGGGACGCGGCGGGCGCGGTCTTGAAGGGTCCTTGGACGCGTCCTTCGGAGCTTCCTTCGGAGCTTCCTTCGGCGCGTCGCCCTTCGCGGGGGGCTTGAAGCGGAAGAGGCGGAACCGCATCGTCCCGACCGTCTCGCCCCTCTGGTCGCGGAACGTGTGGAGCTGCGAGATGAAATGTCCCTGTCCGAGCGCCGTCTTCTTCTCGTCGGAGATGCTGTCGATGACGACGCTGTGCGTGAGAAGATCGCCGGGCCGCAGGTAGCGCGCGTACTCCTGATCGCAATTGACGGCGACGATCGAGGTGTAGCCGCGGGAGTCGAAGACGCCCCAGAGCTCCTTCTGCACGTCGGCGCCCTTCGTCGGCGGCGGCTTCAAGCCGCGCATCGTCCAGGCTTGGAGCATCGTCGGCGGGGCGACGATGCCGCCGTGCACCGACCCCTCCGCTGCCTGCGGATCGGTGTAGACGGGATTCGCGTCGCTCATCGCGTCGCACCAGTGGCGGATCATCGGGATGTTCACGGGATCCCGCGCGACGAACGGCTCGCCCAGCTCGCGGCCCTCGAACTGCTTCAGGCGCGCCTGGAACTCGGTCGGATCGTCCTGGGACACGGTGCTCGCCTCCTGGGTCAACGGACTCCGACGTTAAAGCGAACGCGCCACGGCGGTTCAACGGGGCTGCCGATCCTGCCGATAGGGAGGTTGCGATGACGGCCACCGTACCGCCCGCGCGCACCGCGCCGACGATGACCCTGTCGCCGCTCGGCATCTTCGCCGGCATGTCCGGCAACCTGATGGAGTGGTACGACTTCGCGCTCTACGGCGTGATGGCGACGACTCTCGGGGAGCTCTTCTTCCCGCACGGGAGCCGCCTTGCCGCGCTGCTTTCGGTCTTCGGCGTGTTCGCCGCCGGCTACGTGATGCGCCTCCTCGGCGGCGCATTGTTCGGGCATGTCGGCGACCGGCTCGGACGAAGGCGCGCTCTCCTCGTCTCGGCGGTCGCGATGGCGGTCGCGACGACCCTCGTCGGCTGCCTCCCGACCTACGCGGCGATCGGCGTGGCGGCACCGGTCCTGTTCACGCTCTTGCGGCTCGTGCAGGGCCTCTCCGTCGGCGGCGAGTTCACGACGTCGATCACGTATCTCATCGAGCACGCGCCGCCGTCGCGACGCGCGTTGCAGGGCAGCTTCGCCGGTCTCACGGCGGGACTCGGGATCCTGCTCGGCTCGGCGATCGCGAACGCGCTCTTCGCCCTGTTCACGACGGAGGAGATCCTCGAGTGGGCGTGGCGCCTGCCGTTTCTTCTCTCGGTGCCTCTCGGGCTGTGTCTCGCGATTCTGCGCTCCACGCTTCCGGAGGACGGGCCCGCCGAAGCAGCGAGCGCGAGAGCGGGAGCAGAAGCGGAAGCGCCCTCTTCGCCCGTCTGGCGCGTGCTCCGCGAGCATCCCGGCGAGGTCGTGCGCGGTGCGCTCCTCGGCTTCGGGCCGAACGCCTCGTTCTACGCGATCGCGGTCTTCCTCGCCTCGTTCCTCGCGACGGAGCACATCCTTCCCGAGACGTCCGCCCTGAGCCTCGAGACGGCTTCGATCGCGTGGATGGTCGTCCTGACACCGATCGCGGGCGCGCTCGCGGACCGGATCGGGAGACGGAAGATGGTCCTGACCGGCGTCGTGGGCTGCGGGCTTCTCGGAGTGCCGCTCTTCGCGCTGCTGCACGGCTCGACCGCCGTCGGCGATCTCTGGGCGGAGCTTCTCTTCGCGACGTTCGTCGTCGCCGCGCTGCCGCCGTACCAGGTGTGGCTCGCGGAGCGCTTCCCGCGCGATCTCCGCGCGAGCGGACTCGGCCTCGCGTACAACGGCGCCGCCGGGATCCTCGGCGGGACGACGCCGCTCGTGTGCGCAACGCTCGCGGACGCGACCGGCAGCGAGCTCGCGCCGGGGGCGTACGTCGCGTTCGCGTGCCTCGTGAGCCTCGTCGTCGCTCTCCGCACGCCCGAGACGGGCGGCGACCATCTCGCCTGACGAAGCACCAGCTGCCCTCAGCCGGCGAAGCGCCGGCGGAGTGACGAGAGACCGCCGCGCAAGCGTCGCGTCGCCCAGCGCGCGACGCCGCGCGCGTTCAGGTTCCGCTCGCGCGCCCACGGCAGGACGCGAAGCAGGTTCCCCGGCGACAGGAGCCACTTCGGCGCGAGCCAGATGCGCCAGCGGTAGAGCCACAGGAGGTCGCGGTTCGGGATCCACGGCCAGTCGACGTCGTCCAGAACGAAGACGCGCGACGAGATCGTCATCGTCTCGAAGCCGTAGCGATTCCCGAACGCGAAGCGGAGCGCTTGCGAGCGCACCTCGAGGTGCGCCGGCAGATCGACGCCGCCGATGTCGCGCAGCGTTCGCTCCGGGATCGACATCGCGAGCGTCCGGCCGAGATCGGGAACGCGGATGTGCACCGGCGGCAGGACGTCGATCCGCTTCGGCGGGAACTTGTCGTGGATGTCGGCGCAGAAGTCGGCGAATCCCTTGCGGAGCTCCTCCAGCGGAACGAGCGGCGGCTCGTCGATCGGGAGGAGCTCGAAGTCCCGCGCCGCCTCCGCGAAGCGCGCGAGCGCCGGAGCGGAGTCGTGCGGCACCTCCGTGTCGAGCTCGTCGCCCGGGTAGAGCAGCGCCGCACCGCAGCCGGCTTCCACGAGGTGGCGAAACGCGTCCGCCGGCCGGTTTGCGTACGCGTTCACGTACCGATTGTCCGACGTCGAGAAGTAGACGAAGCTCGCGAACGGTATCGTCACCTCCGCTCCGAGCCGGCGGTGCACGTCGACCATGTGCGTCAGGATCGAAGCGGCCATGCCGGGGAGCTGGCCGTCGTACTCCTTCCCGCCCGTGTAGCCGGCGAGCGAGAACTGCTTCAGGAGGACGTCGACCCGCCCGAGGTCCGCCCGCAGGTGCGCGCAGTCGCTCGCGTCGATCTGCGCGTCATTGACGTTGAGGCACACGCGATCTCCGCCGACGACCGCGAGGCACGAGTCCCCGTACGGCGCGTGGTACGCGTAGACGCGCGTCCTCGGAGTCAGGGAGACGAAGCGACGGTGCGGAAGCGTGCGGAAGCGCGGGAACCCGGCACGTTTGAGCGCCGTCCGCACCTCGTCCGGCGCGCGTCCCTGGTAGAGCACGGTCACGCGCTGCTTGAACGCTTCCGGCAGGGAGCGAAGCGTCGGGAAGTGCAGGTGGTCCGGGTGCTCGTGCGAGAGCCAGAGGAAGTCGACGCCTTCGAGCCACTCCTCGCGCCACGCGGCCGGCGGATGCAGGCTCCACGAGTCGTTGAACGCCTTGCCGAAGAGCCACGGGTCGCACCACACCTTCGTGTCGGGACCGCTCGTGATCACCGAAGCGTGGCTGATCAGACGGACCTTCATCGATCCGCCTCGCTCGAGCCGCGCGTCAGACGACGAAGCCCTCGCCCGACGAGCGTTGCGAGCCCGAGCAGCAGGCAGAACGCGAGCAGGATCTGCACCGCACCGAGAAGGACCTCGGGGAAGCGCCGGTAGCGCACGTCGAGTGCGATCGCGTACGCGAGCCAAAGCACGGACATGGCCGCGACGGCGAGCCTGCCGATCCGCGACCGCGGCATCACGCGCGGTCGGTCAAGTAGAGCAGCGCGCAAAGGCGAAGCTCGGTCCGGGAGAAGCCGAAGCCGTCGAGACGATGGACGCGGCCGGAGCGGAGGTCGTCCCGGTGCCGCGCGGCGATCGCGGCGATGTCGGTAGCTCCGGCGTCGAGTCCGAGGGCGACCGCGAGGTGCGCCGGTGAGTCCTCGTCCGGCCGGTCGCGCAGGTATGCCGCGCCGAGGAGGCTCGCGCTCTCCGGAGAGACGAGGCGAAGACGCACACGCGCCGCGACGAGCGTCTCGCGCGAAGCGGCTTCCGCCTGCGCACCAGCACCAACACCAGCACCGGCGCCGAAACCCGCGCCGCCGAGCGCGGCCAAGAGGCGCAGCACGTCGCGACGTCGCACCGCAAACGGCGTCGTCATGCGAGCACTCCCCGCAGATGATCGCCGAGCCGGAACGCGAGGGCCAGGATCGTGAACGTCGGATTCACGTGCCCGTACGTCGGGAATACCGAGCTGCCCGCGATCCACAGGTTCTCGATCCCGTGCACGCGGCAGTTCCGATCGACGACGCCGCTCTTCGGGTCGTCGGCCATGCGCGTCGTCCCCAGGTGGTGCATGTGCGGGCTCGGCCGGAACCAGTCGAGCCCGCCCTCGGGCATCTGCACGCGGACGCGCCCGATGCCGGCAAGCGCGAAGGCGGCCGCGAGCAGATCCGTCGAGCGGCGCACGCTGTCCTGATCCGAAGGGGAGAGCCGCCAGTCGAGGACGATCCGTCGCTGGCCGAGAGGATCGCGCTCGTCGCCGAGACGGACGCGGCTCTCCGGGTTCGGAGCGGGCTCGGCGACGGCGATCAAGTCGACGTGCCACGTCGGATACGCGGCGCGGTAGCTCGCGAGCCGGTAGCCGCCCGCGACGAGTTCGTCGACGTCCGCGATCACGTTCGCGACGTGATAGTGGAAGTCGTCCGGCAGATCTCCCTCCTGTACCGCCCTCCATGCGTAATCGAGCGAGCGAAACGCCTTGCCTCTGCGGATCGCGACGTCGAGCGGCATCGTCGGGCCGAGCTGCACGCCGCAGTTCTGCAGACGCTGCTCGCGCTGCACACCGTCCGGCAAGCGAAAGATCGCCCGCCCCATCGCGCGTCCGGTCGCGTTCGCGCGAGCCCGCTCGAGATAGAGGTCGAGCGGAAGCTCCGGGTCGGAGAGCCAGAGATCGCCGACCGGCGGGATCACGAGATGATCGGCGAAGTAGCGGCCGACGAGATCGTGATCGTTCCCGAGGCCCGCGGACGCGACGCTCGAAGAGAGGAGGAGGAGCCGCGCGTTCTCGATCCCGCCCGTCGCGAGCACGAAGAGCCGCGCCTGCACGCGGAAGCGCTCGTCCTGCAGCGTCGCGACGCGCACGGCGCGCACCGCACGCGGCGGATCGTCGGTCTCGAATTCGAGAACGTTCGCGTGCAGGAGGACGTCTACGTTCGCGGACTCCTCGATCGAAGCACGTCGCACCGCACCGAGCTGGCGCAGCTCCGGCGCGACGGCGGGAAAGATCTCCGTCTCCGCGAGCTCCGCCTCGAGCTCCCACGGCCGGCAGGCCTTGCCGTCCGTCCACGCCTCGAGCTCGAACGCGTCGTCCGGAAGACCGAGGAACGCGAGCGCCCGCTCGTAGTAGGGATCGAGCTCGGCGCGCGTGATCGGCCACCCGCTGTGCGGCACCCACGGCCGCGGCTCCATGTCGATCGCGTCGAGCGGTCGCACGTTCCCGCCCCAGTGGTTCGTCGTGCCGCCGAAGTAGCGGAGACGGCTGATCCCGAGCGGATACTCGCGTCCGACGACCTGCCCCTGATGGAGATACTGCGTGTGGTCGTCGTGCTCGAAGCCGCCGCTCTCGACGAGGAGAACGCGCGCTCCGCCCGTCCCGCTCGACAGCGCGCTCGCGAGAGCCAGGCCCGCGGCGCCGGCACCGACGATGCAAACGTCGGTCTCGACCGTGTGTCCGTCGGGAAGCTCGCGCGCGTCGATGAAGCCCACTGGTTCCGCCGCGGGATGCGGGCCCCTCGCTGCTGCCTGCCCGTGGCGCGCCCGATCTATTCCAGAGGCCGAACTTCCGCGCAACCGAGAGCGCGCCGCGCGGATCAGATCTCCTCGCGCCGGTGCCCCTCGGCGAGCTCGCGCTGTCGAAGCGCCTCCGCGTGGTGCCGCTTCGCGCGCCCGGCCTTGCCGGAGATCGCCTCCAGCGCCGCGAGCGAGTCGAGAAGCGAAGCGAGCCGGCCATGCTGGCGATACGGCATGCGAATCGGCTCCGCGCGCGCCGCGACGATCGTTCCGCGGAGGAAGGCCTGAATCGCCTCGGATCCGGCACCCGGCTTTGCGATGCTTCCGGACTCGAGCACGACGATCTCGTCACGCCAGCCTTCGGACGCGACCGGATGCAGCCGGAAGCTCCTCCGCCACTCGTCCTCGGCGGCGTCGTC
>Ga0194128_10000978_pt1 | contig 50789 bp, 39 predicted proteins | sample TA2KigCa65mmetaG_FD_148650 | JGI IMG/M metagenome (GOLD analysis project Ga0194128, IMG submission 148650) | Freshwater microbial communities from Lake Tanganyika, Tanzania - TA2015037 Kigoma Deep Cast 65m | ecosystem: Environmental > Aquatic > Freshwater > Lake | place: Tanzania: Lake...
CATGACGCCCGGCGATTTGGTTGATTGTTTCCTGGGCCTTGATCGCCTCCAAGGCCACCTTGGCCTTAAACTCGCCCGTGTATTTTCGACGTGTCCGTTTGCTTCGTTTTGTCGCGTTCATTTCCAGATTCTCAGTCGCCAGTTTTTGAAGCTCGCAGATAAAGTCGTTTTCTGCCCTGCGAAACGCCTTTGCGGGATTGCCAATAATGCCACTAATCGAGAAAGCAATTCTCGTGGAAGACCCGGACATTCGGCGGTTCCTTCGAACTGCCGGCATTCAGTCCGCTGCGGAATTCCTTCCTCTTGAAGACTCGTAACGATGAATTCATCCTTGCCATCCCTGTCCAGGTCCGCGATGGCCGCGATCTCTGCCCGAACCCTGTCGAAACGGTTCGTTACCAGGCGCGTCTTGTTCATCAAACTTAAGCGGCTGTTGAGAACGTGCAGGAATCCGTCGCGGTCGACCGCCAGGACTCTTTGGCCTTCATCGCGGGTATCGTCCAGCACTCGACAGCTTGCGAGTTGCAGGCCGGCGTCGTAGGCAAAGAGAATATTTCCCTGCGCATCGAATCTGAGAATCTTGCCATTCTCGGATTCATGGTGCTCTCTCCGGAATTCGTAGGCATCCTTCATCCAGGCCAGGACGCTTGCGTGGCCTGTTTCATTCGCGCGTAGAACGAGCGGATAAGCTCGGGTGTAGTAGCCTCCCAATTCCCGTTTCCAGAGGAGGCTTCCATGATAATTCAAGGCATAAAGGTAGGAGTGATTGTCGTCTGTGCCGTCATCAGCCGCGTTACCGTTCGACAGCGCTTCGGTGCCAACGAGGACTTCCTTCACGCTATCGCCATCGAGATCGGCGGTCTCGAGAGCGATGCCGAACGGACCCATGGCATATTTCCAGACGGGCTGTTGAGTTTCGTAATCGAAGCACAAGACCTCGCGAGGTTTCGGCCCGCCTCCGATATACGCAGTGCCCATCAGCGCGAACATTTGCTTTTTTCCGTTGCCCTTCAGATCGTCCACCCGCTTTGCCCACAGCGCATTGACGAACTTGTCTCCAAACTCTCCCGTTCTCTTTTCCGCCTTGGCTTTGAATCGCCTGATCTCGAACAAGCTTGGGTCCAAAACGGAAATGAAAAGCTCTTCGCCCTCCCGGCCGCTGACAGCCACCTCATCGGAACCGTCCCCGTCGAGGTCGGTAACAAAATTCAGACTCAGATTTGCGCCGGGTGACAGGGGCAGCAACGTGGACTGAACTCTATAGGAGCGGCCCGAAATAACGTTGAGTTCCGCGCCGGTTGCCAGAAACAGCAGCGGCTCCCCGTATCTCTGCCAATTTCCAGGCAAGGCGCTCGGCCAATAGGGCCAGCGTGACACACTCGGTGAATCCAGTCTCCTAACCTCTCGAAGGGCTGGGCTCGGTGGCGGCAACACACTTGAAGCAATGTTGTTCGTTACCGGCCAAGAAACTGACACCGAGTTCGTCAGACGAGCGCCTGATTCCCAAACAGAGCGAGCGCCAATTCCAGCCAGAGTGAGAATCACTGCCGCGAGAGTGGCCCAGCCCAGCATTGTGAACAGGCGTAGCAGGGCATCCTCGTCCTTGACGGACTTTCCGTCACGGACTCGAGATAAAGCTGCCTTCAAATGTTGAACGGAAGGATACCAGCGCCGAATGTCCCGCGCGCAGGCCCTGAGAATGATGTGATTCAATTCGCCCCACGTTTTAGATTCAGAGATCTCCCTAAGGTCCGCGGGTGGCAGCGGAAATTCGCTGGCCTTGTGGCCGGTGCTCGCCTCATAGAGCACCATACCAAGACTGTATATGTCTGCCTGCGGTGTGCCCGGCCCTTCTGGAGGAAGAAAACCATGCGTGCCTGCCATCGAAAAGGCATCATCCGTAGAAGTCACCAGTCCGATGTCAGCAAGTCTGGGCACGCCGCCAATGAAAATGATGTTTGAGGGTTTGATATCGCGATGCACCAGCCGTTCACCATGGAGCAGGGTCAGCGCATCTGAAAGAGCGAGACCCAACTGGACGCACTCGTGCGGCGATAAACGGCCGCGGCGCTTCAACTCATTACGCAAGGTGCGCGGCTGGTAGGTTTCCCAATTCTGATTCTTCGCATCGACATCGTCGGCCAGCTCCATGATGTAGTAAAAATACGCCTCATTCCAGCCAACATGCAGGATGTCCACCTAGCTCGCGTGTGAGCGGGAAAGCGGTTCAAATCGTTGAATGCCTGTGAACTCGCGCTCAAAAGGCCGGTCGTTTTCGAAGTTGTCCCGGTAAACGATTTTGACGGCGCGGTCCTGCCCCAGAACATTGCGAGCCAGCCAAACTGCGCCGCAGCTGCCATGACCAATAATACGGAGCAATTCGTGGTCAGGAATATTGGGCGGTATGGAACCCTGCTGGCTCGTCCCCGCTGTGGGCGTCGCGCGATAAGAGATCTCCGGCGTAATCGTCGGCATACCTTCAAGAGGCTGTGAGTTTGGCAACGATCGGCGGTTTTCTACACCGAGACAGGCATCCTGGCAATCCGAGAGTCAGATCACTTTCTCTTGAAGGCGCTGCAACTCTTTTTGGATCAATTTAGAAATTCGTTCTTTGGACTTATAAACGAGGTGCTCGCTGAGACCCATCGTCTTCATAATGTCTTTAACCGTCCAACGCTCTATGACAAAGAGGTGAAAGAGTTGGTAGTTCAATGGTTCGGCGCGACGCTTCACCCGCTCAGTGGCTTGCTCGATCAGATTGTTCTTCCATTCCGCCTCCCAAATCGCCTGAAGTTTCGATTCCACCGGCAACGGCAGCGCCTCAATCGAGGACGCATCTCCCCCGTTGATAAAGTCTGATGCGCAAATCTCCGGCTTGCGCTTGCGGAATTGGTCCACAATCCGTCTCCGTGTGACTTGCAGGAGAAATCCGCGAAACGAACCAATCGCCGGATTGTATTTGAAATCCGGCATCAATTTGGCGACCGATAGCATGGCCTCCTGAACTACGTCTTCGGCCTCACTCTCGGTCAGACCCGCCTTGAGCGCCACATTGAAGATCAACCGCCAGTAAATCTCGAAAAATTCGCTCCAGCTCGTATGATCTCCGAGATCACGGAGGCGCTTGAGCAAGCTGGGCCGCGTACGTATTGTGTCGCTCGAAGTGGCCATCACAGACGATAGTTCTAGCCTCCATTCGCGGGATCGAGATCGATTCTGACAGGATTCTCAGGAACACTGGCTAGCGGCTCACCTCGCTGCTCGCGGCGAACTGATCCTCCTTGTCCTTGAACAGCAGGTTGAAAGTAGTCATCGATCCGTAACAGCGGGTGATGTACTGCTGCATCTCGACCTTGTCTCCGTCGGTCAATTGCGGATGTCCGTTAATCTTCTGTTCGAGCACACGCAGGTTATTTCGCATCATGACGATCTTATGAAAGAACGTCTCCAGCGGAACCTCTTTTGATTGGAGCGTCCGGTCGGCCGGGTAAATCACGAGGCGCCCGTTGTGCCAGCGCGGGCCGAGTTTTTCGATCAGCGAATCCGGTTTCTCCAACCCGAGCGCGTCAATTGCAGCCTGAACTGTCTGGTCAATGAGGTCCTTCAACGGAAGTTCTAACCCGGCAAGGCTGGCGCGCGCTTCCGCGGGCTCGACTCCGCTGGTTTCAGGAGCAATCGTCCGCAAGCCATCGTCGAATTGAATATCTGCGGTGTGTTCAAGAATTCTCTTTACGGCGCCTAATCCGTATTGCGGATGCTTCACCCGCATATTGATGTGCAATGCTTCGAGTTTCATATTTGGAACCGGTCTAAGCTATCACACACGGCCTCCAAGCCGCAACCCGCGACGATGCCATATCAATACCATATCCAGGCGCATCAGGCGCATCATAGTCCTGCCTTGGAGGAGGGGATGAGTCTCGTAGGGCAGAGTTTCACTCTGCCAACGGCAGACCGGATGTCTGCCCACATTCGGGCATATCTCACGCGGATATGTTCACCGTCACCAACCTTAATAATGCGGGACTTGGTTCACTGCGAGACGCGATCATCAAGGCAAACGACACGGCTGGCCCGGACACAATCGCATTCGCGGTTGCCGGAGAAATCGAGATCGTCACGCCATCGCCAGAACTAAACGACATCACCGGCGGCACACTTTATCTCGGATTCCCCAGGCGGCGCGAATTGGATTCTTCCCGGACGAATCAACGTCTCCGACACACTTCAGAGCACTCCAGTCACGGCGTTCACGCTGCAGTTCTTCATCAACAATCTGATTGAAGACGAGGGCGAAATCTTTCTCGTTTCCGAAACAGTGCGGACCGATGCCTCTGGAGTGACGCACTTTCGCGGCCGTTATCGGAGACAATTCGGTTAAGCATTGTGAGATGATTCTTACTCGTAATCCTAATCCTACTCTTTAATCCTCCAGAACCTCGTGACCAAAGATTACGATTGCGATTACGATTACGATTAAGAAACGGCTTCTCTAAACGTCAGGGCTTAACCGAATGGCCATGGGCGCCCTGCCTTTCGCACCGAAGATGAAACATCCTGAACACCAAGACCGCAAAGAGCGCTAAGAAAACACCAAGAAACAAGGTCAAAGAAGGAACTCGACGTTGCATTTGCGTTTTGTGCGCTGGGCCATCATTGCCTCTGTGGGAGGAAACCAGCGGCGATACTGCTCCAACAGAGCAACCATTCGTTCCAAAGAAAGGCGCGATGGCCGCGAGACAAAATCCGGAGCGTTCGGCAGGTCCAGACTCAGAAGCTGTGAGGCTGGTTCATGCAAAACCAGCGGTTCAACCGATCCGGCTGGCGTGTCGTACTTTTGAAACCGCCAAAGAGCCTCGAGGACGCGTCTTTTCAGTTGTAGCGGCGTCTCGCAAGAGCGCCGCATTCTTCCCGTGAACGTTAGCGGCGCTCTTACGAGACGCCGCCCCAGCCAGAAAAGACGCGCCCCAAAGAGCCTCCACACATTCATGAATGCTTTTGCCAACGGCCTTGGATGCACGTAACATCGAACCGTTTTTTGTTTGAGGTGATTGGACACGGCTGTGGCAATGAGCATTACATATCTCGAAGCGATTCGTGAGGCGCAAGCGCGGGCTTTGGCAGAAGATCCGCGGGTCTTTATCTATGGCCAGGATGTCGGAGCGTTCGGTGGAGCTTTCAAGGCCACGAAGAACCTCGCGCAAGAGTTCCCGGGGCGGGTGATTGATGCTCCCATTAGTGAAGACGCGATTGTGGGCGCGGCGATTGGCGCAGCCATTGAAGGGATGCGCCCGATTGTTGAGATGCAATTCGCGGATTTCTCGACCATCGGTTTTAATCAAATTGTCAATCAAGCCGCGACGCTTCATTGGCGGACGCAGGTGCCTTGCCCAATCACGATCCGTTTGCCTTCGGGTGGAACGTCGGGCAGCGGACCGTTTCACAGCCAAAGCATGGAGGCGCTATACGCGCATTATCCAGGGCTAATCGTCATGACCCCCGCGACGGTGGAAGACGCTTACAGCATGCTGCTCGAAGCGGTCGCGATCGACGATCCAGTCATCTTTTGTGAACACAAATATCTTTATTACCACTTAAAGGCCGACAAGTTGCCGACGGAAGCGATGCCTGTCGGAAAGGCCCGAATTGCGCGGGTCGGACGCGATCTCACCATTGTGGCCTATAGTGCAATGGTTCACGAAGCCCTTGCCGTCGCGGATGAATTGGCGACTGAAGGAACCGACGTCGAAGTGGTCGATTTGCGATCCGTCAAACCTCTGGACACCGATACAGTCGTCGCCTCGGTAGCACGGACGGGAAGATTGCTTTGCGTCGGCGAGGCGTTTCCGTGGGGCGGAGTTACTGCTGAGGTCATAGCGCGCGTAGCGAGTGAAGGCTTTGGTTTGCTCGATGCCCCGCCGCAACGGCTGAATGCCAAGGACACGCCGATTCCCTACCATCCGACGTTGTGGGCCGCTCACCGACCGACCGCGCGGAGCATCGCGACGTCCGCACGCAACTTAGTTCGACTTTAGCTTATGCCGCAGATTCCAATTATCATGCCGCAACTCGGCGAATCGATCGCCGAAGCTACCGTGATCAATCTCCTGGTGAAGGTCGGCGACGAAATCGATGCCGACCAGGATGTCATCGAAGTCGAGACGAACAAAGCCACCATGAATGTGACGGCCCCGTGCCGCGGGCGCGTTCAGAAATTTCTGGTCAACCTCAACGAGAGCTATCCCGTCGGCGCCGTGCTGGGTTACTTGGAAGTGAGCCGGGAAAATGCGGCGCGGCTGGGCCTCGATTCACCAACGACGGACAAGGCGGACGACAAAGGCCAAACACCAGGAAACGGAGCGGTTGATTCAACAACCGAACAAGTCCGATCCGGGGTAGCGCCTACCGTGCGCGGCTTGCCGGTTCCGGCCCATGCCGCTGGCGCGAGCTTTATGTCGCCGCGAATGAAAGCTCGAATGAACGAGTTGGGGCTTCATGCGGCGGACCTCGCTGGAATCGCGGGAAGCGGGGCGGCCGGTCGAGTAACTATCGAAGATTTCGAGAAGTTTTTGGCCAACCTCGAAAAGAACAAGATGAGCCCGGCTTCGTCGATGCGCGTCGCCGTGGCGGATGCGATGCGGCGAAGTTGGACACGGCCGCTGGCCACCGTGGCGCTGCCGATTTCTCTGGATGCGCTTTTGGCGCACCGCAAGTCCACGAACCCGAAGCCCGGTCCAGCGCTTTACGCTTTGCGCGCTTTGGCTTTGGCATTGTCGGAGAACAGTGCTCCAGCTGGACGGTTGGTTGGAAATCGGATTGTTCATCCGAGCGCGATTGATGTTGGGTTTGCGGTCGAGGCGGAAGATGGCGTGCTTGTGCCGGTGCTTCGCAATGCTGATCAGCATCCGTTGCGCGATTTGGTCGAACGTTATAACCAATTGGTTGAACTCGCGCGGCAACGCCGATTGCCTTCCGACGCAACCGGCGGGTCGATCGCGACCGTGACGAACTTTGGCTCGTTTGGCTTGACTTGGGCGACCCCGATTCCGTTGCCGGAGCAAACGTTGGTCCTCGGCATGGGCGCCGGACGGCGCGTCCCAAGTTGGGACGAACAGAAAGGCCAGTTTGCGCCAGTAATGGAAGCGAATCTGACTTTAAGCTTCGACCATCGCGTGCTTGATGGCGGGGCGGCCGGACGTCTGCTGACGCGAGTGGCAAGGCTGCTCGGCAGTCCAGCCGCCTTGTAACAACGCACCGTTTGATTGTTGCGTGTTGGCCTCCTGGCGGGTACACATTTTCTATCGAGAGCATCACAAGATTGAACGGAAATGAATCTTCACACTATTCGCGAGATCATCAATACGACAAAGCTGCCGGTGAATGTTTATGCTCCGGACGGCCGGAACATCTACCTGAACGATCCTGAATCAATTCTCATAACAGCGGAGCTTGTTACCATTGGCTCGGGCACGGAAACGCCACGGGGAGTTCCCAAAGAAGCTACCCTCCTCGCATCTGATCACATCGTTCGTATCGAGCGAACGCGGTGTCGCCCTTTGCGAAAGGTGGCTTGACGCGGGGCGCGTCGGGAATTTGTTCGCGCAATCAAACGTTTCGTTGCGATTTCTCACGGATCACGTTTCACGTTTCACACATCATGAAATTTGGAGCCCACATGTCCACGAGCGGCGGAGTCTGGAAAGCTTTGGAACGCGGCATCGGAATCTGTTGCGACATTGTCCAGATTTTCGTCAAAAACAACATGCAATGGTTCGGCAAACCGCTGCAGTCTGCGGATCTCGCTCAGTATGCCGATCAATTCGCTCAGAATAAACTCGCTTGCGTCTTCGGTCACACGGGTTACTTGATCAACCTCGCCGCTCAGCCTTCGTCCAATCGCGACAAGTCGTTGAAATCTCTGATTCAGGAAATTGGCCTGGCTACCGATCTCGGATTGCCGTTCCTTGTCATGCATCCCGGCGCACATCTGGGTGCTGGTGAGCAAGCTGGCGTAGGTCGCGTCGCCGAGGGGTTGGACGAAGTCTTTCGAGCGACAAAGGATTCGCCGGTGCGGATCGCGCTCGAGAACACCGCCGGGCAGGGCACCTGTCTTGGGCATCGCATCTCCGAGTTGGCTGCGATTCACCAAAAAGTCAGCAAGCCCCAACGCCTTGGCATTTGCCTCGACACGGCGCATTTCTTCGCGGCTGGATATGATTTGCGAACTTCCGCGGGCTGGGACGCCGCAATCATGGAGGTCGAAAACATGATCGGCTTGAAAGAAATCCTGGCTTTTCATTTGAACGATTCCAAAACAGATCTTGGTTCACGCGTGGACCGCCACGAACACATCGGCAAAGGGAAGATCGGACGGGAAGCATTTCGACATATTGTGAACGACGCGCGCTTTCTTGATTTGCCCGGTTGCTTGGAAACTCCCAAATCGGATGACTTGCACGAGGATGTTGAAAACTTGGCTGTGCTCCGGTCGCTCGTGGCGCCGGCGCAGAAGAAGAGCCTCAGGTAATTGTATGCCGTCAAGCTGGCCTCTCTCCGAGACGCGTTGTCCTGCCAGATTCATGGGCGCAACGCGCGAAACCTTGAACCTGGTGATAGGAGCGCGGCGTTGGACAGGCGAGACGCACTGTCCTGCCAGTTGGTTCATCGGAAGGCTATGGCACAACTTGAATCTTACCGCTCAATGAATCCATCCATCTCTACCTTTTCTTTTCCAACCACAACTGTTTTTGGCGCCGGCTCATTGACCGAGCTTTCGGCGCGCTTGGACACACTGGGAATTGAACGCCCGTTGGTTGTGACCGACAGCGGTTTGCTGGGGACCCAGGCATTTGCGCTCCTTGAACAAGCCCTAGGAGCGGATCACCGCGGCAAAGATTGGTTGATTTTTTCAGGAGTGCATCCGAACCCAGTGGAACAAGACGTTGTCCAAGCAGCGGCAGCATTTCGCAAAGAGCGATGCGACGCGGTGATCGCATTTGGCGGTGGCAGCGCGCTGGATGTGGGCAAAGCCACGCGCTTGCTGATCAAACGTCCGAAGCTGCAACTCAGCCAGTTCAATTACGAGGATGATTGGACACATTTAGTGCCGTTAATCGGCATTCCTACAACGGCCGGAACAGGCAGTGAAGTTGGGCGAAGTTCAGTTATTACGATCGAGAGCACGAAACGAAAGGCTGTGCTGTTTCAGCCGCAACTGCTGGCCAAGTTGGTCATTCTGGATCCGGAGCTGACTCGCTTTCTGCCGCCGAAACTGACGGCAGCCACGGGCGCCGATGCCATGATTCATTGTATCGAGTCATTTACATCGCCCGTATTTCATCCGCTCTGCGATGGCATTGCGCTCGAAGGGATCCATCTGACAGTCAAAGCCCTGCCGCGCGCCTTTCGCGATGGGAATGACATCAAGGCCCGCGGCAAGATGCTCGTGGCGGCTGCGATGGGCGCGGTTGCATTTCAGAAGGACCTCGGCGCGACGCATTCACTCGCCCATCCGCTCTCGACGATCTGCGGCATGCACCATGGGACCGCGAATGCGCTTTGTTTGCCATTCGTGATGCGTTTCAATGCTGAACGCAAGCCGGGACTTTATCGGCGTGTCGGATTGGCTTGCGGCCTCGATGTTATGAAGCAGTCCGATATCGACGCAGATTTGTTGACGATCGATTTTCTCACGAATTTTCTGTCGGAGCTGGACCTGAAACCGGGTCTCCGCGCCTGCGGCGTCAAAGAATCCGACGTTGATGCGCTCGCTGAACAAGCGATTGAAGATTCGTGTCATCGGACCAACCCCGTTCCAGTGACGGTCGCTGATTTGAAATCACTATACTTGAGCGCGCTATGAGCGAAATCCCGACGCAGTTATTCATTAATGGCGAATTTCGCAGTTCCACGCAGGGCAAACCTGCCGGTCTGATCAATCCTGCGACGGAAGAGATCATTGCTGAAATTGCCGGCGCATCCGCCGAGGACGTTGCCGCAGCCATCGAAAGCGCCCATGAGGCATACCGCCGCGGCTGGCGGGATCTCACCCCGGGCAAACGGACGGATGTTCTGTTCAATATCGCACGACTGCTGCGCGAGAACATGGAACGCATCGCCCAGTTGGAGTCACAGAGTATCGGCAAACCCATCAGCGATGCTCGCGACGAAGCTGCGCTCGGAGCCCGCGTCTTCGAATATTACGCCGGCGCAATTACGAAGTTCACGGGACAAACCATTCCGGTTGCACGCGGCGGCTTTGATTTCACTTTGCGGCAGCCGATGGGCGTCGTGGCCGCCATTGTCCCCTGGAATTTCCCGTTCCCGATTGCTTGTTGGAAAGTAGCGCCTGCTTTGGCGGCGGGGAATTCGGTGGTGCTGAAACCCGCTTCGCTGTCGCCTTTGACCGCGCTGCTTTTGGGGCAGATCGCGCGCCAGGCTGGCTTGCCGCCGGGCGTGTTACAGGTCTTGCCTGGTTCGGGACAGGAAACTGGCGACGTGCTTGTCACGCACCCGTTGATTCGAAAGGTTTCGTTTACGGGTTCGACGAGTGTTGGATCGCGCATTATGGAGTTGGCCTCGCGCGGATTGAAGCGGGTCTCGCTGGAATTGGGTGGCAAGTCACCGAACATTGTCTTTGCCGATGCTGATGTCGATCGCGCCGCGATGGAATCTCCCATGAGTGTTTTCGCCAACACCGGACAAGACTGCTGCGCGCGGAGCCGCGTGTTCGTCGAGCGACGGGTGTTTGACCGATTCGTTGATTCATTCACGGCAGCGACCCGTCAATTGCGTGTGGGGAACCCTGTCCAGGATGCGACGCAGCTTGGCCCTCTGGTTTCGGCCGGGCAACGGCGAGTTGTGGAAGACTTTATTTCTGAGGCAAGGAAAGGAGGGCGCAGGATTGCGGCGGGCGGCGATCGTCCTTTCCCGCGCGGCTACTATCTGAATCCGGCGGTAGTCCTTGAGGTCGAGCCTTCGGATCGCGTGTGGCGCGAAGAGGTTTTTGGTCCGGTCGTTTGCATTCGTCCCTTCGATGACGAGGCGAAAATGATCGAGGAGGTGAACGACTCGCCTTACGGCCTGAGTGGTTCGCTTTGGACGAATGATTTGCGGCGCGCGCTTCGCGTGGCCCGCCAAGTTGAGAGCGGCGTGCTGAGCATCAATTCAAACAGCAGCGTCCATGTCGAAGCCCCGTTCGGCGGATTTAAGCAGAGTGGGTTGGGAAGAGATTTGGGGATGGCGGCGATGGAAGGATACACGGAATTGAAGAATGTGTATGTGGGGGAGTGATGCCCTCGGACTTGTCCTAATCTTACTCCTAATCCTAACCTTAATCTCAATCTCGATTCCAATTCAGAACCTTGACCCTATTACATTTATGACCCCAATGTTCGACCATGAGAGACGGGGAGTTTACCAGCAGTCCCTTTCATTTGTTTCTTGGCTTGAGCCATTAATGGAGAAGTTGCCTAAGAAGCTCGCTGTTCGCGACCAACTGGATCGCGCCAGCAGTTCGATTCCCATGAATATTGCCGAAGGCAACGGAAAGTTCACAAAGCCGGACCGCTGCCGATTCTTTGACGTTTCACGCGGATCGGCGTTGGAATGTGCGGCGGGACTCGATGTGCTGGTGGCGAAGGGCAAATGTAAAGGCGAGGAGGTTCTCAATGGTAAGGAAACACTGCGTCAGATCGTATCTATGCTCGTTGGACTGATTAAGGCGAACTCAGATTATCGCCTTCACGAAGGGGAGTACGAGTAAGATTAGGATTAAGATTAGGACAAGCGCTCCCATGAACCTGCAAGCTCTCAAATCTAAAATCAAATCCGGCGCCATCGACACCGTCATCGTCGCCTTCCCGGACGTCCTCGGCCGTCTCGTTGGGAAACGGTTTGCGGGCCAATTCTTCATTGAGAACGTCGCCAGCCATGGCACGCACGGCTGCAATTATTTGCTCACCGTCAATATGGAAATGGATCCGATGGACGGTTTCAAAATTGCCAATTGGGAAAAAGGCTTCGGCGATTTCGAAATGCGACCGGATTTATCGACCATTCGAATTTTGCCCTGGCAAACGGCTGCGGCGTTGGTGATTTGCGATTACCATCATCACGATGGCAAGATCGTGGACGAAGCGCCGCGCTCGGTTCTCCAGAGCCAAGTAGATCGCGTCGCCAAACTGAAACTCGTCTGCAACATCGCCAGCGAGTTGGAATTCTTTCTGTTCAACAATACCTACCACCAGGCTTCGCAGGCTGTTTATCGTAATCTCACTCCGGCCAGCGATTACCGAATCGATTATCACACCATGCAGCCCGCGCGAGAAGAGCACCTCATGCGAGCGATTCGCAACATGATGGGCGCCGCTCGCGTCCCGGTGGAATCGAGCAAAGGCGAGTGGGGCAGGGGACAACACGAGATCAATTTTATTTATGATCAACCGCTCCCGATGGCTGACATGCACGTCGTCTTCAAGCAGGGAATCAAAGAAATTGCCGATCAGCACGGCAAAGCGATTACGTTCATGCCGAAGCTCGCCGAAACGGAAGTCGGCAGCAGTTGCCATATTCACGTCAGCCTCTGGAAGAATGGTCAGAACCTCTTTTGGGACCAAAGGGGGCGTGGCGGTTCGAAATTCTTCCGCCACTTTCTGGGCGGCTTGATGAAGTATTGTCCGGAACTCTGCTGCTTTTTTGCGCCGACGATCAACGCCTATAAGCGTTACCAGGCGGCTAGTTGGGCGCCCACCAAGATGGCTTGGGCTTATGACAATCGCACCGTAGGATTTCGCGTGGTGGGCCAGGGGAATTCATTCCGCATCGAGAACCGCATGCCTGGCGCGGATGCGAATCCTTACTTGGCGTTCGCCGCGACAATTGCGGCGGGTCTTGCCGGTGTCGAAGAACGATTGGATTGCGGGGAAGTTTATGAAGGAAATGCTTACATCGATCCCAAACTCGCTTCGTTACCCAAGACGCTCCGCGACGCGGCGAGACTCTTAGGCGAAAGCAAACTCGCCCGCCGCGTTTTCGGCGATCACGTCGTCAACTTTTACGCGCACACCGCTCGCCTCGAAGTTCAAGCGTTTGACGACGCGGTCACGGACTGGGAACGCGTCCGGTACTTTGAGAGGATTTAGCGCCGCGCAGCGCATCCTTATTTCGACTGGAGCAGCCGATTCCGCAGTTCAGATGGCAGGGCGGCTTGCTGTAGCCACGCTCGCGCTGCGGTTTCATTTTAGGAATTACTGCGGACAAGAATGTCCGCGCTCCGGAAACTCTGTGCTACGACCGCGGCACGTGCAACTGGTCTCGCTTGCTTGCTACCAGTTCAGCTTCGCGGGGAAATATTCCGCGATCAGGTCTTCGTAGAATGGCCGCAGTTCGGCGACGTTTGGTTTGGCGTGGCTCTTGGTGTAGAGATCGTACGGATTGAAGGCCTGAACCCATTGGAGCATCTCGCGGTCGCGCGCGTTGGTGAGGTGGAGGTACTGGTTCTCGCGATGCCAGGGGTAGAAAGAATGGTAGCGCAGCATGTAGAGCGCTTCATCCGGCAGATGATCCTTGGCGACATGATAGATGTATTCGTCGTGTCCCCAGGAAAGATGAACGTTATCGAGCCCGCACCCTTCTTCATAAACACCGGCTTGTGTCTGGTACTTTGCCTCGTTGGAATCCGGGTTGTCGGTGAAGTGCTGCGGAAAGACGATTTTGTCCGAATAGGCGCAACCAACCGGGAAAGTGTCCCCCACCACGGCCCATTGCGGCTCACCCCATAGGCAAAGAATCTTGCCGAGGTCATGGATCAGTCCGGTCAGAATGAACCAGCGCGGATGACCGTCGCGGCGAATGTGCTCTGCGGTTTGAAGCAGATGTTCGAGTTGGGAAAGGTCGGTATCTGGATCGCTATCATCCACTAATTGATTGAGATATTCCATCGCTTCCCAAATGCTCATCGTGCGCCGGTTGCGCGACAGAAATTCGCGCTTCTTGGCCTGAACGAAGTCGTAGGTTTGATAACGATGATTCAGGCGGTAGAACTCGCGAACCGTGGGCCGCGCATCGGCTTCGTAATTCCGGAATTCCTCCTTCTTCTTTTCAGGATTCGTGGCTTGAAACTTTTTGGGCGCGGTCTGCAAGGCGTCGGCTTCGGGATAGCGCGTCTTTAGAAAATCTTCCCACTCCTCCAAGTTGGCGAGTGGAGTCTTGGAATCGTTTGATTCGAGTTGTTGCATAACCTTTTCCTTCTGTCCGTAAACTGCCCAGCATCCTCTGAAGTTCGGTTTCGGGGCGCAAGTGAATTCTGGTGGCAGGCGGCAGAGCGCGGAAGGGGTGCACCTCGTCAGAACCACCAACCGGAACGCGCCGCTTTCGCAGCGCATATTTTCAATATGCCGTGCCTCCGCAAGCTCGGACGCGCTGGGCAAGGCGAACCCGGCGCCGGCTGCAAGTCGGGGATACGGCAGACTACAAGTCTGCGTTACGACCAAGGCGTCTCCTGTCAAAAACAATGGTGGTACTTTCAAGGTGCACCCGCGCGCGGCATGAGACCGTAGGCCGAAACCCGTGTTGTAGGGCAGGCGTTGCGCCTGTTAGAGCAGGACGGTCGAGACGCGCTGTCCTACGATGTCCGTGGCCTCGCGATTCCCTAATCTTGTTAATCCTCCGAGAACAGATATTCGAGATCGCCCTTGGTGAGGCTTTGGGCGAAGCCTTCTTCACCGAGAACATCGACAATGGTTTGGGCTTTGCGCTGCTGCAGTTCCCAAATCTTTTCCTCGACGGTTCCGGGCGCAATCAATCGATACGCATTGACGGTGCGGCTTTGACCGATGCGATGCGAACGATCGATCGCTTGCGCTTCCACGGCTGGGTTCCACCACGGATCGTACAGAACAACGTAACTGGCGGTCGTCAAATTCAATCCAGTTCCGGCGGCGCGCAAACTCAATAGAAACACCGAAGCGTTCGAGTCGCCTTGGAACGCATTGACGACCTCCTGGCGCTGCTTCGTTTCGCCAGTCAAGACGTAAGTTGGGAACTCGCGCTGGCGGCATTCGACTTCAAGCAAGTTCAGCATTTGGACAAATTGACTGAAGACGAGCACCTTTTGCCCCTCGGCCAGCAACGGCTCAAGCAACTCGAATAACGTCTCGGTTTTGCCGGAAGCCGAATCGTTGCCGACCAATTGCGGATGACAACAGATCTGGCGCAAACGTGTCAACGCGGCCAATACGTGAATCTTGATTTTGGCCAAGCCCTTCTCATCGATCGTCTGCAGGACTTGTTCGCGGCTGCGACGAAGTTCCACCAAGTATAACTTGCGTTGCGCTTCGCCCAATTGGCAATCGCGCCGTTCCTCGATCCTATCCGGCAAGTCCTGTGCGACTTGCCGTTTGAGCCGCCTCAGCATGAGCGGGCGCAACTTGGCCGAGAGGCGGCGTCGCGCGACCTTCTGCGACCACGCCACGTCCTCGCCTTTGGGTTCGTAATTCTGATGGAAGTCGGCTTGGGTGGCAAGGTATCCGGCCTGCACGAAATCGACGATGCTCCAAAGATCGAGCAAGCGATTTTCCAAGGGCGTGCCGGTCAAAGCCAGTCGTTGGTCCGCGCGCAGTTGCTTGACCGATTGCGTCACTTGCGCTGTCGGATTTTTGATGAACTGGGCCTCGTCCAGAATGATGGCGCGGAATTCGAACTTTTGCAGAGCGCTCAAGTCACGGCGCAGCAACGCATAGTTCGTCACGATGAGATCGTGCTGCGGAATTCGTTTGCGCAAGTTGTGCCGCGCCGCGCCACTTTCCAGCACGAGCACTTTCAGATGGGGCGTAAAGCGATTCGCTTCGCGCCGCCAATTGTGCAGGACCGACGCGGGACAAATAACCAGGGCCGGCTTATGCTTTTGGGGATTCTGTTCCTGCAGCCATGCGAGCCACGCCAAGGTTTGGAGCGTTTTACCGAGGCCCATGTCATCCGCCAAGACGCCGCCCATCTTGAGCTGCGTGAGATGACAGAGAAAGTTAAACCCATCCTTCTGGTAAGGCCGCATCTCGGCTTGAACCGAGGCCGGGATAACGGCGGGCGGGACGCCGGTGAACGCGGCCACGCGCTCCCGCAAGGTTCTCGTTTGCGGTTGGTCCTGAAACCGGTCCAGCGTCGCTTCATCCAATTGTTTCGCATGCGCGAGGTCCACACGCTGCGGGATGGGGCTCAAGACATCCAAGCCCAAATCCGCCATGGCTTCGTGCGCCGCGCAAACGGCTGCCGAATCCAGTTCCATCCAGCCGCTGTCCGGCAATTTGACGAAGCGGCCGGTCGCGTTTTGCAGCCGTTGCAAATCGGCTGCGGTTAATTTCAAACCCTCCGCCTCCCATGCCGCGGAAACCGAGAACCAGTCAATGCCGCTGCCTTGGACCATTAATTTCGGACGCAACCGGCGAGGCGCCAAAAATAAACGATGAAATGGCGGATTGCCCAAGTACTCGGCAGCCATCGGGCGGTCTGGCCAAGCGACGGCCAAAGTATTCAGAAAATGTTCGTTCGCATCGCCGAGCCAAAGCCCCGGTTCGGGCGTGAACCAATCCAGACGGCGCAACCATTGAATGGCTGGTTCTAAGCGCGAGTCATCCAGAATTTCAGGTTTTTCCGCTGGCCGCGCGGGCGGATTGGCGCGTTGCCATTCATGACCGTTCCATTGCCAAACGCTCTCGTCGCTTTCGCTTCGGGCCAGCAAACGCAATCGCACCGTTTCGTCGTTAAGCTCGAAAGCAAATTGCGGGACAGCAGTATGACTGACGCAAAGTTGTGCCCACTCGTGATTGTTCTCCGCCGGACTGTTCTTGCGCAGTTGCGTCAGCAAGCGATGACTGAGCCGCCTAACCGGCAGGTAAGGCTTCAATACCCAGGTGGTCAGCAGATCAGTCGAGGGCGGATTGCGCAGGAGATAAAAGGTGTCGTTGATCAGGACCAGCGAGGGATGACCGCCGAAAAAGCGCCCTCGATTGACCGGATGGATTTCGTCGTTTGCGACCCGCAAACGGTGTGTGAAGCAAAGCTCGCCATCGATCGTTTCGAGGTGAGGCGTCAGTTCGGCCAGCTGGCCGTAAAACTTCAGCACCGTTTGATGGGGCACTGATTCGAACCGCGCGACTTGTCCCCAGCGGGCCAGCCATTGCAACAATTCGAGGCCAGCGAGCAACAGCCACTCCGAATCCTTCTTCGCGTCACGATATGTTTCCGCCAGCCACTGAATGAACTCCCAATCTTTCGCGGGAAAGAGTTCTTGTTCGTGGGCTGAGCGGGTCGTCAGTTCGATGATCTCAGCGACGGTCTTTAACTTCTCACCGGCTCGAGGGCGGAAAAGTCCGAATTGAACCTTTAAACCGAACAATGAATCTGAGCCATCCAGAAGCTGTGTTTGGCAAAGGACGCGCAGTGAGGCCCGGGGTGAATCGAGGTGAACCGGAGCCGGGGGCAACAGCCAATTCTCGAGGAGCCGGACGATTTGTTGTTCCTTCTCAGCTTGCTCGATTTCAGCGAAACGTTCGAGGTTCGCATACGACAACAGTTCGGTGGGCAATGGCCGATTCGAGCGCAAGAACAAGAGAGCCGTGGACTCGAGCCGTTCCCGGCCGCGCGCTTCCAAAAGGCGGGGCCACCAGCTGTCGCCGGCAAAATCTTTGCGCGCGAGAGAGAGCTTTTCGAAGTAATCCTCCAACAGGAGCCACGAACGCTGCGGATCGGCGCAATTGGCAAAGACATTGAGAATCTCGGTCCGTTCCGCGACGGCGGCTTTGGAATCGGCCAATTCACGGCGCAGGTCGGCCAGCGCGCCGTAAGTTTTATTGAGCACCGTGTGGTGGGCGTCATACTTCGTGGCCATCGCGGGACGCGAGGATTGCCCATTATTCCGTACAACTTTAGCCATGTTCTAATTACTCCGCCTGGAGGCTGTTTCTCAACCCGGCACAGAAGAGCCGCGAAGGTCAGCCAGAAATCTAGCGATAGAAGCATAGTGAGGCCAAAGTTTGCGGATCAAGTCTTTTTCAGTGCGTTGGAGAAGAGGCGAATCTCGCGTTCCCAAAATGTTCGCGCCTCAAGAACGGCAATGCCTCGCGAGTCAGGCGTGGGAAAGGCTCCGATGAAATTCGTGGAGCGCATCCATTCTGAAGTTTGCCCTGTCCAGAGGTCGCAGCGATAAATGCGCGCGAGATGATCTGGCGAGCGTTTCTCGGGAACGACTGCGAGAAAGCGCGTGTTCAAATCACCGGTAATGGGAAATCCATAACTCGCGTGCGGTTCAATCTCTTTGACCAACGCCGTCTCGTTTTCGGTTCCACTGCGCAAATCGCGGCGCACCGCCACAATGGCTTTCGGAAGTGGAAAGAGCCTTCGTGCAGCGATTGAGCATCTTGTCCGCGGATCTGGCTCCCGCTTTTGAAGGTGCTGCGGCATCCGAGAGCGCCGGCAAGCCGGATTGGTTTTATTTTTCGAGAATGATATCGATCCGATCGACGACGCGGTTTTGGCATCTCTTTGCGGTCTTTGCGATCTTTGCGTTAAGACACATGCCACATCAACTAAAGGAGGAACGCATGCCTGCCGGCCAATCCTCGTTACGAAGCCCCGACCAACTCGGCCAGCGGCACGACCTTCGCCCGGGCGGACAATGGGTAAGACTTGGCGCCGGGATAAACCACCAATAGTTCGTCGAGTTTCAGGTCGGCCAGAGCATTTCTCATCGAGGGCGTCAGACCGGGAGCGTCCGCTCGTTTGCACTCGATGCCGATGCGGCGTCCGGCCTTGAAGAGCACCAGATCGATTTCAGCCCCGCTGTGGGTGGCCCAGTAATAGGCATCGTCCGGCTGCAATGCTTTGAGAACTTCTTCGACGGCATACCCCTCCCAAGAAGCGCCAACTTTCGGATGCTGTTCCAGGTCTCTCTGGCTGCCAATACCAAGCAACGCGTGAAGCAGGCCGGAATCACGCACATACACCTTCGGCGCTTTGACCTGCCGTTTGCCCAAGTTTTCAAACCACGGGGGCAATTGTCGCACCATGAATACTCCAGTCATCAGATCGAGATAACGCCGCACCGTGGATTCGCCGAGCGCCAGCGCCCGCGCCAGTTCCGCGCCATTCCAAATCTGGCCGTGATAATGGGCGAGCATATTCCAAAATTGGCGCAAAGCGACGGCTGGTATGGAAACTCCGAGCTGTGGCATGTCACGCTCCAGAAAGGTCTGGATGAATTGACGCCGCCAACTCGTTGAGTCCGCTTCCGTGCGCTGGGTGAGCGCCAGCGGGAACCCGCCGCGACGCCAGTGTTTGCCTTGGGCGGCTGCGCCCAAATCTGCCAAACGAAAACCTTCCAACGCCACCGTCTCCAGGCGCCCAGCGAGCGTCTCGGACGATTGCCGCAAGAGCTCGGGTGATGCGCTGCCCAGGACGAGAAAGCGCGCGGGCAGCGGTTTGCGGTCCGCCAGGACTCGCAATAAGGGAAATAGCTCCGGCCGGCGCTGAATCTCGTCGATGACAACGATGCCTTTCAAGGGCCGCAAAGCCAAGTCGGGCTCGTTTAATCGCGCGAGGCCCGGCGGGTCTTCGAGATCGAAATAGTTCAATGAGTTGGATGGCACCAACTGTCGAGCCAAAGTGGTCTTGCCGCATTGCCGCGGTCCGACCAGCGCGACAACTCGGCTCCGTTTGAGCGCCCGCCGCACCAACTCGATATCGATTTCGCGGTCGATCATGGCAGCAAAGACTACACCATGAAAATCCACCAATCAATGGCGGATTTTCAGGATTGTGGGATCCAGGAGGCGAAGGCGGGGCTGGATCTCCTTGGTAACCTTGTTGTCCTATTGCTCGATTCTTTGCCGATCAGATTCTATCCGCGTTCTGATCAGCCAATCACAATCGTTCGCTATTATTTCGCGCTCGCGAAAACCTCGTCGAACGAAGGTTCCCAAACGATCATAAAGAATTATTCGCTGTCCCCGATTAGGTCTGTGATTGAACTGCTTCTTTGTATCACGGAACGGAGACGGATTGTATCTGCACCGAAAGCGAGCGCGCCGGTGACCGTTCGCGCGGTTAAGGTCGTGCAACCTTCGGAATCTCTGGCTGTCTTGCAGCAAGGAGATGTTACCGTTGTATCACCGTTTCTTTCCACGGCGAGACCGTCATGCGTTTCGACGATCTTGTAGATTCCGATTTTGCCTTGCGTGGGCTCGAGCAACCGGATTTTTGTTCCACTGTTGTCGCCCGTGTCTGCGGAGATTGTCTTGGCGGCGGTGCTGGCGCTTTCGCGGATGCGGTCTTCCAGTTCGCGCGCGGTCCATTTTTGAGCGGCGGCCTGGGCTCCTAACTCGTGCCGTTCCTTGGCGTCGGTCACTTGTGAAAGCAGGCGATAATGGCTCCAAGTCAATTCTGGCCACGTGGCCAGAATTGGGAATGCCTGGTAAAAACGGAGCAGGGCCACTTACGTTCCGAATGGAAGGAAGCGTGAAACTGGCGGGCGCTTGCTGCGGTTCGGGAACGTTCGAAGATGCCGACGTTTCTGCAGCGTAAACGCTGGGCTCCTAGCTAGCGCGCGGTTGCGTCCACCAAGACCTCTGGAACGTTGGCTGGCACATCAACCGTCACGACTTTTCCTCCAGGCCATCTGACCCACAATTGCTTCGGATCCGCGTCTCGGCCGAGCACCTGGACAGCGCCGTCTTGCGACCAATAACCACTGCCGGCACGAACTTCTCTGATTGGTCCCATTCTCTGGCCGCTGATCAAACGCATTTGCGTTCCGATTCCCGCGATGTTATCCGGGGTTCCTTTCAACCGCACGCGAAGGCCGGGCTTAGCCCCGACGTTCCGATACAGCTTGGTGGCCGCGCCATTCTGGCTGACGGCCAAATCGATTCGACCGTCTCGATCAAAGTCGCTCAGCGCGCAACCTCGCTGTTCGCCATGCACTTTGATCCCGCTCACTTGGCCTGCGACCGGCTCTAACTTGCCCGTCCCATCGCCGCGCAACCATAAGCCGCGTCCGGCATCGCATCGGGCATTGTCCGAACTGACAGCAAAGAAGTTCTGGCCCAAGAAAACATCCTCATTTCCGTCCCCATCGAAATCCGCGACATTGACTCCAAACGCTGGCGCCAATTGCGCGTCGCTGGGCAATTCCCTGGCTTCGAATTCTGAACCGCGGTTAAAGAAAACCATGGAAGCCAGCGTCGTCACATCGACAACCCGGGCTTTCTTCAGTTGCTCGCCGTAAAGTTCTTCAACGCTCGCTTTGCCGTAAGCCTCGAAGCTATCCACGCGCGCGGCCAATAGGGAAATCGCGCCGCGCATCGTTTTGAAGCCTCGCTCCGGCGCCTGTTTGCCGAGCACTCGATCAAAGGAACTCTCGACCAAGTCGATCGTTCTATTGTTATCCAAGTCGCCCCAGAAGAGGTTTCGCGGATGCGCGCGGCTCGTTCGATATCTGCTGTTCAATCCCCAGTTGCTAGCCACGATGTCCAAACGTCCATCGCCATCGAGGTCTCCGGTCGTCACGCCATTCCACCAGCCGCGATGTTCTTCCAGGCCAGCGTCGCGAGTGATTTCGCGGAGGTTTCCTTTCTCGTTCAGGAACAGCCGCACGGGCCCCCATTCACAGGCGAGGACTAATTCCGGATTCCCGTCCCCGGTCAAATCGCTCAGCGCCGCGCCACTCACCAAGCCGAGCTTTTCGAATCGCTGGCCCACGACAAATCGTCCGCCTTCGTTTCGCATCAGCAATGATGTGGCCGGTTCGGGATAGCGGCCGGGATTGATGCGGCCGCCGACGAACAAGTCGAGGTCTCCGTCGGCATCGACATCACCCATCGCCAAAGGCCCCGTGCTTGATTCTTGGCCCAGGATACTGTCTCCGACTGCTTTCCGATTTAAGTCGTAAATGCGGACCCAGCCGCCGTTGGTCAGACCATCTTCGTAGTTTGAAGAGCCAACAATAACATTGGCGCCAAAGCCCAATACGGTTGTGTGATCGCGAGTGACGGGCCGATCCACAGGAGCGCCGGTCACAGGGGTGAAGCTGCCTTGCTGGTTGTTGCGATAGACGGCAAGCTGCCCACCCTTGCCGCTTCCAATAATCAAGTCTTCCCAACTATCGCCATCGAAATCGTGCCAGCAAACACCGGGACCGAGTTGGCTCAGGCGATTGTACATGAGCGGCTGCCGCGCAAAATCGTCGTATGGCTCTTCGGCGTGCGTGTGATTTAGCAGGTGACTGACCTCTGCGAAGCAGACCTTCGGCTGTAGCGCAGACTGCTCAGTCTGCTGTTTCGCAGGATGCCCATCCTGCGCTGCCACGCTCGCGTCAGGCGCAGAGCCATGCCGATTGGCAATCGCCGATACGGCAGACTCGGCAGTCTGCGCTACCGAAGCGGCGGCCTCGTCAATTTCATAAACTCGGTTCGCGCTGACGGCCTGCACAAGGCTTCGTTTCCCGCTTCGCCAGGAAACCTCAATCGTTAACTCATTCGTGACTGATCCAGCGGCAAAGACTCGCATTGGCTCATCGCCGGATAAGTAACGGCCACCGCAGATCATCTCCTGACTTTGCGTTACCGTCCCAACGATGACGCGGATCTTCGCGCCGATGCCTTGTGTGTTCTCCGTCCCTTTCAATCGCACGGCGACACGCGGCGCCGCAGATTCATTGCGATAGATTCCCGCAGGTCCGTTGAGATTGTTGAGAGCAAGATCAAGGTCGCCGTCGTTATCCAAGTCGGCCAAGGCCATTCCGTGCGACACGGTTCGTTCGGTAAATCCCCAAGTGGCGCTGACCTCTTCGAAGGTTAAGTCTCTTCGATTGCGGAAGGCGACGTTCGGGAGGGCGAGGCGGGCGAACATCTTTCGCAAATTCAGTTGTTCGGCTGGCGACAACTTTTTGGCGGCTTTCATCGCTTCGGCTTGTCTGGCGACATCCGCATTCATCATGTCGAGCTGATGACCGTTGGTGATTAACAGGTCTTCGTACCCATCCAGATCGACATCGAGAAAAACGGGTGTCCAAGACCATTCGGAAGCTTCGACGCCGGCAAATTGTCCAATCTCCGCGTAAGTGCCGTCGCCACGATTCAGGAAAAGTGTATTGCGCGAGTATTGCGGACGATTGTCGATCTGGCCGATTTTGAGAACGGTTGGTCCGATATCGCCGACTTGGACATGCCGTCGCGTATGGTCGCGGCTTAGCATATCGGCCACAAATATCTCATCCAAACCGTCCCGGTTCAGATCGGCGAAATCGACGCCCATCGAGAAGGTGCTGATAGTGCGCAGCGCCAAGCGCGGGATCGCTTGAAAGCGGCCGGCGCCATTGTTAATCCAAATGCGATCGACCGAACTGAAATCGTTGCAGACGTAAATGTCCGGAGCGCGATCGCCGTTGATGTCTCGAAACATGACGGAAAGTCCCCATTCGTATGGGGGCGTTTTCAACGGCTGGCCATCTTCATCCAGAAAGGTTCCGTCGGTAAAGGAAAGCGGGACGAATTTTCCACGACCTTCATTCCGGAACACCGCATCGACCTCGCCATGTTCGATCACGCGGCCTGGCTCGACACTGAATCGGCCGACCAAATCCAGTTCGGTAACCGGACGATCATTCACTCGCAGAACCACAAAGTTGCCGTGCTCGTCCTTGTTGACGCGGTAGCGCGTGTTCGGTTGATCGCGGACGGTGACCGTTCGGTAATTGGTTACGTAAAGGTCCAGGTCACCGTCGGCGTCGATGTCGGCCAGCGCCATCGACATTCCGCCTTTCTGGAGATTCAGCGGAGGGCCTCGCGACGAGAAATGGCCTTTACCGTCGTTCCAGAAAAGATGCGTGCCTGCGGCGACGGAACTGACGACGAGATCGAGATCGCGATCTCCATCCAGATCGGCAAACGTGGCGCCCGTCGCGTCGAGATTCGGTGCAGCCACGCCTGCTGAGGCTGTGATGTTCTCGAACTTCCAATTGCCCAAATTGCGGTAGAGAACATTGGGACCGTCGAGGCCGCAAAAGTAAAGATCGCACCAGCCATCTCCATCGATGTCGCCGGCGCTAACACCGGAGCCATTGAGATAAATTTGGTTGGTTGTGTAGCGGCTTTCAGCCAGGAGATTGGTGAAAGTGATCCCGGTGGCGGACGGTTGAAGCTGCGTGAACCCGGCCTTTCCACTGGTCGGCACGGAAAGCGCGGCGCTGCGGTAATTCGTTCCAACGGTCCACTCCAGGCCCAAGGCCGAGATCATGCCGGCGAACAGAAACAGGAACGCCGCGCACGTGCGAGCTAATGCAGCTAAGAGTCGCAGCGCAGAGTTTCGTATCTGGATAACGCGCGATACGTTTTGGTAAATCGAATGGTTTTCGTCCCGAAGGGACGGGCCGACAATAGCCCGGCGTTTCAACGCCGGGAGTGCAACAAACGAAAAGTAAGTCCCGAACGGACGGCTGAATGGTGCGGACAGTCCGAGCGTTTCGACCGTCCCTCCGGGACTCAGACGTCGGTGGATTTGGTTCCCGGCGTTAAAACGCCGGGCTATTGTCAGCCTGTCCCTTCGGGACGGGGCACCGGCATAAGGCCTTGAATTGGAGAAAGCCATTAGCATAGTGCGGAGCCTCTGTGTCATTGTTTGGCGGTATCAGATCCGCCCTGCTTCAGATTGTTTTTCAGCAATAACAGCGAAGGCCCTTCCTTGTTCCATTTCTCGTAAAGCGTCGGCGAAACCTTATACGGCGTCCGATTTGCCGCACCCAGCACGAGGTCAATGTCTCCGTCGCCATCGGCATCGCCGGCGTCCATCACCAGCCAGCGGCCCATCGCGCTTTCCGGAAATGAAAACGCGTCGAATTTCAAACCGCCTCGGTTTTCCAGATACACAAAGCTCTCTTCGGGCGAGTGCTCGTAGTCCGGAAAATAGGAGATCGCCGCGATGTCAAGATCACCATCCTGATCAAAGTCAGCCGCGATGGCTTTGAATGCGCCATTGAGCGGATAGAAAAAGACCTCGTCAAACTTGTTGTGTTTGTCGCAGAGATACAAACGCACGCCGTGATAATTCTTCAAACACGATGGATATTCGCCGTTGTCGCCGTTCGTGGTCAAAATGTCTGGCAGCCCGTCGTGATTGAAGTCGATGAGTTGAAGCCCGGAATAACCCCAGACCGGATGCTGTTCCATCACGGGCCATTCAGTGAAACGACCGCCACCTTCGTTTAGCAGGAGGAAAATGCCTTCGCGGGCTTGGGCCATGAGAACGATGATATCGAGCCGCCCGTCCTGGTTGAAATCGTGCAGCTCGGATCGAATCGCCCCCGGTCGATCGTAAATGAGCATCGGACTGTATTTGCCGTCGCCGCGATTCTCGTAGAGCGTCAAGTCGCCGGTGATATTCCCAAAACCCGAAACCACGAAATCCTCGCGCCCGTCGCCATTAAGATCACCGAAGGCGCAATCGGTCGGGCGCGCCAAATCAGCAAGCACATCGGCACGCTTGGCAAAGGTGGCGCCGGATTTATCGAGAAGAACCACTTTGCCGAGCCGTTGGTCATGCGGCGGCACACGGCCAACGAGCGTGCAGAACCAGCCATTGGAGCGGTGCGCCAAACTGACCGGTGGGCTTTCCAGGGCGGCCGACGATAACATCCGGCCGTTTCCATCGAGTACATCCAGAGTTTTCGCCTCAGCGTTGCCCACGTAAATCTGGCGGGCTTTCGGATCGATTTGTGTGAGTGTGACAAAGCGCCGGCCAGGTCGATAATTCGGGTTCACAACCGCGAATTGTTTCAGGCGAGGGTGAATTTTCGCCCTGGGCGGCGGGGGCAACGGTTTATCCGGCGCCGCGTCGAAATAATACTTCCAAACCAGGTCCCATTCCTCCAACACCACCTTTTGATCAGGATTCGACGCGCTAAAACGATCGATGCCAAGGCGGCTGCGCAAAAATGGCATCGTGCCGTTCTTCCAAGTCTCGCGGTCCAAAAGGTCCGGCTCCGGATAAATGTGGCAGCCAGCGCAATATTTCTGGGAGAGCTCCTTGCCGCGCTTGAAGTCCGGAGTGGCCGTGGGCAGAAGTTGGCCGAACGCCGGCCCAGTTGCGCTCAACACTAGCGCGACGCCAAGAGCGGCGATTTGTATTCTTGCCTGGATGCAGGCACGGAAAAGTTCGCGTTTGTATCGTCGTTTGCGCGCTATACCAATCAGACACATTGACGAGCCAACCTAGGCGAACACCGTCACCACGGCAACGAATTGTTTGTCTGATCCTTGCTCAAAAAATTTCGAGGCATCCGGCGATGTCGTCGGACGAGAATACCTCGATTTGTTTGAGGTTGAGCCTGCGCAGCCGTTCGATGTCTCCGACTGTCGAATTGCCGCATCGCAGCCAAATCAATTTTGGCGGATGTCCTCGCAGCAAGCTGAGATCATAGTAATCTGCATCGAGTGTAACGACGATAAAGCCGGATTGCTTTGCGTATTCCCAAATCACATCGTCGCTGGCAGTCGCCATTCCGATCAATCGGGTCTGAACAGAATTCGGAAAAGCATCTGCGAGCCGCCGGACAAGTTTGTTACTTAGATGATGGTCAAACAGCAGTTTCATGCGGCGAGAGGGCGATGATCGAATGCCGTTCCCTGTCCGCCGCATAGGCCAGAGATGCAAGGATATCCTCGTTCGTCAGGTCCGGAAAGTCGTCGATGATCTCTTGATGTGTCATTCCCGATGCGAGCCATCCCAAGACGTCACCGACGGTGATCCGAATGCCGCGAATGCACGGTTTTCCGCCGCGTTTCCCGGGTTCTATTGTGATGATTTTCCGATAATCAACCATAGCAATGGCACTGTATCAGTCTCCGCGTTCATGTCGAACAAACTTAGGGCGCTGACCGGCGTGTGACTCTGACGGCAGCCAAGTGGCATGGTTTCGCCTCGGATCTTTAGACAGGGAAGCGGCGCAAACGCTGCCGCATCCCGATCATCCTGCAGAACGCGTTCGCTCCGAACGGGCGGTCAATTTCGCGTTTGTCCGGTGCGGAAGCGTCGATTAGAGTGGCCTTCAACGAGATACTCAGGACTCATGTTATTCAATCGTTACCTTCGTGCTGGCTTATTCGCGTTCGCGATTACTTCAACGCCTGTTCTTAGTGCTGCGCCATACCTTGCACCTTCCACGAAACGTATGGCTGAGCGGCTGGAACAGATCGCGCGGGAAGCTGATCCGCTGCAGAATCCATTTCTAAATCGACGCGCCGCCGAGATTTTCGGCGGCGAATTGAGAGAGGCTCTCGCAAAGCCCGGCGCCGCGAGCGCGCCCGCCAAAATGGTTGGTCTGCATTACAAATGCGCTTACGAGTTGCTCAATGCTGGAGAAAGTGAGAAGGCTGTCCAACAGTTTCTCCAATTGATCGACTTCATGAAGACCAACCGCATCGCGCTGACCGGCGATAAAGCCGCGTTGGTGCGGATGAATGCCGCGACAGCTTTCCTGCGCCTGGGCGAACAGGAGAATTGCCTCGCCAATCACACGACCGCTTCCTGCATCATGCCGATTCAACCGGGTGGCTTTCACAGAATCCCGCGCGGTTCGCGAGGCGCCATTACATTCTTGATGGAGCATCTTGAGCAGGACCCCAACGATCTGCGCGCCGGCTGGTTGCTCAACCTGGCTTACATGACTCTGGGCGAACATCCGAACAATGTGCCGCAAAAGTTCCTCATTCCGCCGAAAGTGTTTGCCTCCGAGTACGACATTAAACGTTTCCCGGACATTTCACGCGGACTCGGCCTCGATTTCAACGACCTCGCTGGCAGCGTTGTGATGGATGATTTCGACAACGACAACGATCTCGATTTGATGATCTCCGCGATGGGGCTGCGCGATCAATTGCGGTTCTTCCTCAACAATGGCAACGGCACCTTCACGGACCGCACGAAAGAGGCCGGATTAATCGGCGAAGTCGGCGGATTGAATATGGTCCAGGCGGATTACAACAACGATGGTCACATCGACGTTCTGGTGTTGCGCGGCGCATGGTTCGAAAAGCAAGGCCATCATCCCGATTCGCTCTTGCGCAACAATGGCAACGGCACCTTCGACGACGTGACCGAGGAAGCAGGGTTGCTGAGTTTTCACCCATCGCAGACTGCGAGTTGGTTCGATTTCAATAATGACGGCTGGCTCGACGTGTTTATTGGCAACGAAAGCGTTCCGGGCGACACAAACCGCTGCGAGCTCTTCCGAAATAATGGCAACGGCACGTTCACTGAATGCGCGGCGGAATCCGGGATTGACGCGTTGGGATTGATCAAGTCGGTCCACAGCGGCGACTACAATAATGACGGCTGGCCGGACTTCTATGTCTCGTGCCGCGGCCAACCGAATTACCTCTATCGAAATGATGGTCCGCAAAGCGCTGACAAATCTGCGAAAGGCGCTTGGCAGTTCACCAACGTCGCCAAGGAACTCGGTGTCTTTGCGCCGGTGTTCAGCTTTCCCTCGTGGTTTTTCGATTACGACAATGACGGCTGGTTAGACCTGTTCTCGTGTGGTTATGGGGTTAAGAATGCTGGCAGCGTCGCGGCCGATTATCTGGGGTTGCCGCACGGCGCGGAGCGAGCGCGCCTTTATCACAACAACCGGGACGGAACCTTCACGGATGTCACGAAGTCAGCAGGCCTTTATCGCGTGTTGCTCGCGATGTCCGGCAACTTTGGCGACCTCGATAGCGATGGCTTCCTCGACATCTATCTCGGCACGGGCGCGCCCGATCTCACGATGTTGATTCCAAATCGGATGATGCGGAACGACGCTGGCCAGCGCTTCCAGGATGTAACAACGTCAGGCGGATTCGGGAATGTGCAAAAAGGTCATGGCATTGCCTTTGGTGACCTTGATCATGATGGCGATCAGGACATCTATACTTCCATTGGCGGCGCTTATGAGGGCGATGTGTACTACAACGCGTTGTTCGAGAATCCCGGCCATGGCAATGATTGGCTCAAGCTCAAGTTGGTGGGGGTGAAATCCAACCGGGCCGCCATTGGCGCTCGGATCAAAGTTACGGTTGATACGCCAGCGGGCAAACGCGCCATCTACAAAACCGTGAATTCAGGAGGGACCTTTGGTTGCTCACCGCTTCGCCAGGAGTTTGGTCTCGGTCAGGCGAAGTCGATTGAAAGTGTCGAGATATGGTGGCCAACGTCGGGCATGCGACAATTGCTCACAGGCTTGGAAAAGAACCGGTGCTACTCAGTTCGTGAAGGTCAGACGAATGCAACTCGAATCGCATTGACGACTTTCAAATTCCCGTCCTCTGTCCACGCGCATCACCATCAGTAGGGCCAAGCATTCGGAGGAACACAGAAAGGCCAACGGTATTACTTTCGCAGGCCGGCCTGTCTCAGGCAATCGTCGAGCCATTGCGCGTCCGCGCCAGTTAGTGGCGGCTTGGGGTCGCCGGACAAGTCCAGGGCATTGTAACCGCCATCCTCAAAGCATTGGTCCACCAGCAGGTGTAGATTGAGCACAACGCCGGTGTCGCTCTCACGCAGGGGAATGCGGATACCCGGCAGGCGGCGGCGTAACGGGAAAAGATAAAGTTCAATTTGGCCGGGGCGGGAAGCCCGCCGAACACAAGCTCGATAGGTCGTTTCTTCATTCGCGGCAAAAGCATTCCGCGGCAAGCCCAAAGCATCACGCCCTTCTCGCAATAGATCAATTTCAACGAAATTGGCGCCACCGGCGAGGAACCGGGAACGCTTTTCCCGATAGGCAATGAGTCCGGCCGTGGACTTGTTTCCGGGACTGAGCACTTCAATGGCTGTGACTACACGGCCACTGGCGTCTCGAATTTCCACCCAGCGTTCGGTTTCGGGCTCAGCGACGATCAGCACCGGCTCCATGATTTCTGTTTCTCCGCCCCAAGGAACGGAGGGTTCATGAAGTGCGGAATCGCTCTTCTTCTCACGGTCTCTAACCAGCGCGTCAGGCCAATACGTTAAGGGCTCGCCTGTGTCATCAAGCGACACTCCCTCCTCAGCGCGTCCAACCAATCCGGCCGGCAACTTCGGCTGCAATTGATTCCGGATATAGACCACCAGGCTCGCATGCACATCCCACCAATGCGCTTCCCAATAGGGGTTCATGCCTGGAAAGGAATTTTTCGTATCGGACTTGATGAAAAGTACCGGGCTGCTGAGCGCAGAGCAAGGTCAAACCGGTCGATTGCGAACACGACGGAGCGCGGAGATTGCTGTCCGCAGCAATGCTTCACACTCTTCACTGTTCCACGCGCACTCGCCCGTCAACGTCCACGATGACCGACTTTGTGCTGACCGGAATTTCTGAATCAGTAACTTTGCCCCCAGGCCAGCGAATGCCGAGGCGCATCGGCTCGCTTGCCCTGGCGAATACCAAGGCGGCGCCGTCCTGCGACCAGTAACCGGAGCCGGCATGGATTTCTCGAACTGGCCCAGCATGTTCCCTATAGAGGAGGCGTATGGCGGCGCCGATTGCGTTAGAATTTCCCGCAGGGCCACGCAGCCGAACGCGCAACCCCGGTTTCGCGTGAACGTTGTGAAAGAGCTTCGTTGCCGCGCCATTCTGAGCCACGACTAAATCGGTGCGTCCATCCCCATCGTAATCAGCGGCGGCCGTGCCGCGTCCTTCGCCGTAAATGAGCACGCCGCTGCTTTGTCCGGCCACCGGAATAAATCCGCCTTGCCCATCCCCCTTCACCAAGAGACCGCGTCCGGCATCGAGTCGCGACGAACTCGGTTGCACCGGGAAAAAATTCTGGCTCAGGAAAAGGTCCTCGTTTCCATCTCCGTCGAAGTCGGCGACGCTGATGCCAAAAGTGGGCGCTAACTGAGCCTCCATCGGAAGGATAACGGGTTCGAAGTGACTGGCACGATTCAGAAAAACCGTTGTGGCCAGCCACGTGGCGCGCAATGGTTGCGCTTGCCGCAACGCCTCGCCGCCCACCTCGAACACGCTGGCCTTATTGAATGCATCGAACGACGGAAAGCGCTCGCGCACGATAGGCAATCCTTGAGATATCGCATTGAAACCGCGAATCGGCGCTGTCTTGTTCAGCGTTCGATCAAAACGGCCCTCAATAAGGTCCAGTGTTCCGTTGAGGTCGAAGTCGCCGTAGTAAAGCAATGGGGGATTTAGTGTCGCCAGTTCGATTCCTGGTCGCGCCAAGTTCGTGGAGAGCGCTGCCTGCAGTTCACGCGCGGTCTGGTAAGAGCTGTTGAGGCCCCAGTTGGAAGCAACCAAATCTATGCGGCCGTCATTATCAAAGTCACCAGCACTGACGCCGTTCCACCAGCCAACGAACGAGTCCAAACCCAACCGTTGCGTTGCCTCGATGAAGCGTCCGTTTTCGTTGAAAAAGACGCGCAGCGGCCCCCATTCGCACGCCAAAACAAGATCGGCAAAACCATCGGCATTCAGATCAGTGAAGATTGCGCCACTGACCAATCCGATTTTGGCAAATGGGGCCGATCTCTCGACATCCACTTCGAAGCGTCCCGATTGGTTGCGGAAGAGAATCGACGCGGCTGGTTCGGGCCAGCGGCCAGGAACAGAGCGTCCACCGACGAACAGGTCGAGATCGCCATCGCCGTCTGCATCCGCGAGAGCAAGCGGACCGGAACTACTTATTTGCCCGGGCATCGAATCGAGCACCGTCATGTTCTTCAAATCGAACTGACGAACAGGCGGGCCCTTCGGCAACCCACCTTCATAGTTTGAGGAACCAGCCAGAAGCATCGCTTGGTCCGGCGACTTCTGCCAGCCAACGATCCCGGTTTGGTCTCGTGTTTCGGACGGGGGACTGTCAGCCCTATCGAATTGGCCTTTGCCATTGTTAAGGAAAATCGCCATTGAACCGCTGCGTCCGGCGCCGATGATCAAATCGTCCCAACCATCACCATTCACATCAAACCAGCAGACGCCCGGACCAAGCTGGCTGAGCTTTCGAGGCAAGAGCGGCTGGCGGGCAAAATCGTCAAACGGTTCATCCACATGTTTGTGGTTGAGCAAATGGCTGACGTCTTCAAAGAGCGGATGAGCCGGTAGCGCAGACTTTCCAGTCTGCGGGTTGGCCGGGTTTTCCAACCCGGCCGAAGAGGGACGGGCGACTGGAAAGTCGCCCGAACCCGCAGACTGGAAAGTCCGCGCTGCCGACGCTGATGCTTCATCGATTTCGTAAATCCGATTGGCTTTGAGGCCATCAATCATGCTGCGTTTGCCGCTTCGCCAACTGACTTCGAGCGACAGCTTATTTGTCAAGCTGCCAGCCGCGAAGACGCGTATCGATTCGTCTGAAGACAAATAACGTCCGCCGGCAATGATTTCCTGAGTCTGCTTGACCGGCCCGCCCGAAACGCCGATTCGCGCGCCGATGCCTGATGTGTTCCCGGATTGGCCCTTTAACCGAACGGCAACCCGAGGTGCGGGACAATCATTCCGGTAGAGTCCTGCCGCGGCGTTCAGGTTGTTGACGACAACATCCAAGTCACCGTCATTGTCCAAGTCCGCCAGCGCCATTCCATGCGCGACACCGGGTTGATCGAAGCCCCAGGCTTTTCCGACTTCCTCGAAAGTGAGGTTTTGCCGATTGTGAAAGGCGACCTTTGGCTGTTGCATTTTCGGAAACATGAGAAGCTTTTGCGGGATCATGTCACGGCGCCACGGTCCTTTTGCTTGAATGCGGGCTTCAGCGTCCAAGTCTTGCGTGTCAAACATATGCCCAGTCGAACAGAGCAAATCCTCGAAACCATCCAAGTCCACGTCCAAGAGAATGGCCGACCAAGTCCAGTCTGAGGCATCCAATCCCGCGTAGCTTGCGATCTCGGCGTAGGCGCCATCGCCGCGATTGAGTTGGAATGTGTTTCGGTCAAACTGCGGGCGGTCCTCAAAGACGCCAACTTGAGGCCGATAAAAGTCAGAAGCAGCCAATTGCATGAGCCGCCGCGGATGCAGGAGGCTTAGCATGTCGGCGACAAAAATATCGTCGTGGCCATCACGGTTCAGATCGCCGAAATCAACGGCCATCGAGAATGTCGAGGTCTGCCGAATCGCGAGCCGAGGAATCGCGCGAAATCGGCCTTGGCCGTTGTTCAGCCAGATTTTGTCCGACGAATGGAAATCGTTGCAGACATAAAGGTCGGGTGAGCCATCGCCGTTCAAATCGCGGAACATTGCGGAAAGTCCCCAATCAAAGGGCGGCTTCGTGAGCGGCTTGCCGTCCTCATCCGCGAACGTTCCGTCAGTCCAGGAACAGGTGGTAAAGTGGCCTTTGCCATCATTGCGGTAGAGGATGTCCGCCTCGCCGTGTTCCAGCACGCGGCCCTCGGTTGTGTATTCGAGTTGATCGCGATCTTCCGGCCGAATCATCCGCTTGCCGCCGGCATTCAGAACCGCGAAACCAGTCGCGCGAATCGTGGTGGTCCGGTAATTGACGACGTAAAGATCAAGAGCGCCATCGCCTTCAATGTCCGCCAGCGCCAATGTCGTGGCGCCGAACCTACGCACCAGACCGCTGTCGAGTGCTTCGGTGAATTTGCCTTTGCCATCGTTTCGAAATAATCGTGTGCCCGTCCCAACCCCCGTCACAAGGAGGTCAAGATCACCATCCGCGTCGAGATCAGCAAACGCCGAACCGGTCGAGTATTGATCGTTGCAGGCGAGTTGAGGCGAATCCGTGACCTCTTCGAATCTCCAGTTTCCAAGGTTGCGATAAAGTTTGTTCGGCCCTTCGAGCCGGCAAAAATAGATGTCACATCGTCCGTCGTTGTCCACATCTCCGAGCGCTACGCCTGAACCGTTAAGGCGAATTTGATTCTCGGCCGCCTTGGCGTCGGAAAGGTGATTGGTGAAATTGATGACTGTTTCGCGGGCGTTCAGCAGGGTGAAGCCCGGTTTGCCTGAAGAGGAAACGGATAGCTGCGCGCTGCGATAGGCATTGGACGGCTCCCAGTCTAAGGCCAGCGTGACTTGAAATCCGCCAAAAGCCAGCAGGGCGGTAGTTAGCATCAACCGATTCATTCTCGGTTGAAATCTATTTTGATTCATCACCTCGCACCACCAGAAACTTGCTCCAGGATTCCCATCGTGTCATTGCAGGAGCGCGGACTGCTGAGTCCGCGAGCCAAACAATTGAAACAGGCAAAAGACGCGCGGACTCGGCGGTCCGCGCTCCTGCAAATCCCGCGCTGCGAGAGTTGCCAGGTTTCGCTGTGATTGCTTGGGCGGCAGATATAGAATCTTCGTATGACTGTCAGTTCGATTGCACGAACGGCGGGGATGATAATCGCGGCTTTCGTCACGCAAGTATTTAGCGTGCCGGCCGTCGCTGTAGCGCAGACTTTCAGTCTGCTGTATCGCCGATTTGCAATCGGCAGATCGTCCGCGCCTTCCAGAATGTTCGAGCCTGCAGACGATCCGCAGAATAGAATTCTCCCAAGCAGCAAGGTGAATGCAGCCCCTCTCCCTAACCCTCTCCCCATCCGATGGGCCGAGGGAGTCGAGCTTTTGCGGTGGTCGATCCCTGATGGACGAACGTGCCCAGCGCCCAGGTCTTTCCCCTCGCCCCATCGGATGGGGAGAGGGTTAGGGAGAGGGGCGCTGCAACTGTCAGCTACAACAACTGCATGCGCTGCCGCAGTCCTCATTCAAGTCTACGGCGCGGAACTTCAGTGGCAGGCCACGGGACCGCTTCGATGGGCAGAGCTTAACGTTCCTTCGATGGGCAAGACTGGCTTTGCGCTTTTGCGGCCCGAACAAACTGGAATCGCTTTCACGAACACAGTTGGCGAACTTGAAGGCGCCGCGAATCGTGTCTTGCTCAATGGTTCCGGCGTGGCGTTGGGTGATTTCGATAAGGATGGGTTCACAGACATCTTTCTGTGCGCCTTAACCACACCGAGCGCGCTTTATCAAAACCTCGGCCAATGGCGTTTCGAAGATGTCACGAGTGCGGCTGGGTTGCAGCTCTCTGGCAGGCATTTTCGCGCGGCGGTTTTTGAAGATGTTAACGGCGATGGCTGGCTCGACTTATTGGTTTCAGCCACGGGCCGCGGCGTCTTTTGTTTCTTGAATGATGCCCAAGGCAAGTTTCGCGACGCCACTCGAGCAGCGGGAACGTTCAGCAAGTTCGATAGTGTGACAATGGCTTTGGCCGACGTGGACCAAAACGGGACACTCGATTTGTACGTCACGAATTATCGCGCTGAGGATATCCGTGATCGGGGGCGAACTTACCTTCAACTGGTGCGAGGTCAAATAACCGTCCCGCCAGCTCTTCGGGATCGGTTCCTGGTTGTTAATGGTCAGGTGCTCGAATATGGCGAGCCTGATCAACTTTATCTTGGGGATGGGAAAGGAAGTTTCACAGCTGTCCCGTGGACAGAGGGCCGTTTTCTCGATGAAGCAGGCAAAAAACTCGAGCGCGCGCCGCTCGACTGGGGTTTGACGGGAACCTTGCGCGACATCAACGGCGATGGCGCGCCTGACATTTACGTTTGCAACGACTATTGGACGCCTGATCGCATTTGGTTAAACGACGGCCGCGGTGGTTTTCGCGCGATTTCCAAACGCGCGTTGCGCAACACCAGCGCAAGTTCAATGGGGCTCGACGTGGCGGACGTTGATCGCGACGGCCACATGGATCTGTTTGTCGTCGATATGTTGAGCCGTGATCCCAAGCTGCGGAAACGGCAAATGCTTGCGTACACGCCGGCGCCGCGACCGGTTGGCGCCATCGAAGAAGCGCCGCAACTCATGCGGAATACATTTTTCCACAATCGCGGCGATGGCACGTTCGAGGAAATCGCGAACCTCAGCGGTGTCACTGCTTCCGAATGGTCGTGGCAACCGGTTTTCATCGATGTCGACCTTGATGGCTATGAAGATTTGCTCATCACGACCGGGAATGTAAAGGATGTGCAGGACCTCGACGCCACAGCAGCCATTGAAGCCCGTCAGCATTCTTGGAGCGGATACCCCAATGAGGTTGAACGACAGAAAGCGTTCACCCAGGAGCGAATGGTCCATAGCCGATTATATCCGGACTTGCGGACGCCGATTGTCGCGTTTCGCAATCAGCGCGATTTGAAGTTCACGGAAACGACTCGGGACTGGGGCACAGACCAGCCTGGTGTGCATCACGGCATCAGTCTCGGGGATCTAGACGCCGATGGGGACTTGGATTTTGTCGTCAACAATTTTGGCGCTGCGGCAGGCGTTTATCGAAACGAGAGCAACACCCCTCGCGTAGCCGTGCGTTTGCGCGGGGTGGCGCCCAACACACGAGGCATCGGCGCGAAGGCCACACTTCTCGGGGGCGCGGTTCCGATGCAAATGCAGGAAGTCGTGGCAGGCGGGCGATACATGTCGGGTTCGGACCCGCTCCTTGTCTTCGCAGCCGGCAGCTTGACCAACAAGCTGTCGCTCGAAGTCATTTGGCGAAGCGGCAAACGCAGCATCATTGATGGAATCAAGGCCAATCGAATCTATGAGATCGATGAAGCATCAGCTTCGGTAGCGCAGACTTTCCAGTCTGCGGGTTCGGGCGACTTTCCAGTCGACCGTCCCTCTTCGGCCGGGTTGGAAAACCCGGCCAACCCGCAAATCGGAAAGTCTGCGCTACAACCCAAGCCGCTCTTTGAAGACGCAAGCCATTTGCTCAATCACAAACATGTGGACGAACCGTTTGACGATTTTGGGCGGCAATCGCTGTTGCCCCGAAAGCTCAGCCAGCTTGGTCCGGGTGTCTGTTGGTTCGATGTGAACAGCGATGGTTGGGACGATTTAATCATCGGCAGCGGACGCGGCGGTCAGTTGGGCGTTTTTCTAAACGATACAAAAGGTGGATTCAAACGGACCGCAGAGCCGCCATTCTCATTTCCAGTGACTCGAGATCAAACAGCTGTCCTGGGTTTGCAGCGCGGAGACGCGAAGGCTCTGTTGTTAGCCGGTTCGTCGAATTACGAAGATGGCTTGGCTTTGGGAGCTCCCGTGCGTCAGTATGATATTGGCCTCAAGAAGATTGATGACACTTTGCCGGGACAAATCTCGAGCACCGGGCCGCTGGCTTTGGCGGATATTGATGCGGATGGAGATCTTGACCTTTTTGTCGGCGCCCGAGTTGTGCCGGGACGATACCCTGAAGCCGCGTCGTCAATGCTTCTTCGCAATGACAAGGATCGCTGGCTGATCGATGCTGACCTCACGAAGGCTTTGGCGAACATCGGCTTGGTCAGCGCTGCGATTTGGAGTGATTTGGATACAAATGGATTTCCTGACTTGGTGCTGGCATGCGAATGGGGGCCACTACAGGTTTTCAAAAATCAAGCTGGCAAACTCCGTGACGCCACGACGGAACTCGGTCTGGACAAGTACCTTGGTTGGTGGAACGGAGTAACTACGGCCGATCTCGATGCAGACGGGAGATTGGATATCATTGCCGGCAACTGGGGATACAATACACCGCATCGCGCGACGGTCGAAGGTCCGCTGCGGCTGTACTTTGCTGATTTTGCGCAGCGCCAGTCAGTCGAGATCGTCGAAACTGAGTTTGATCGCGAACGCGGCGTGGTTTTGCCCCGGCGGATGCTCAATCCGATTGCTGCCGCAATTCCGTCGATACGACAACATTTCTCGACCCACAAAGCTTTCGCGGAGGCGTCGATTGATGATCTGTTGAAAGTGCTGCCGGCGAAGCCGCAGCAACTGCTGGTGAACACGCTGGCTTCGACGGTTTTCTTAAATCGCGGAAACGGATTTGAAGCGTCTGAATTACCTCGCGAGGCGCAACTGGCTCCGGTCTTCAGCGTGAACGCAGGCGACTTTGATGGTGACGGGAACGAGGATTTGTTTCTGAGTCAGAATTTCTTCGCCACTGAACCGGAAACGCCCGCCTTGGATGCTGGCCGCGGCCTCTGGTTGAGGGGCAGGGGGGATGGCAAGTTGACCGCCAGTTCGGCCCAGCAGTCCGGGATCGAAGTGTATGGTGAGCAGCGGGGAGCGGCTTCCGCCGACTTCGATGGTGATGGCCGATTGGATCTCGTCGTCACTCAGAATGGGGCGGCAACACGCCTGTTTCGAAATTTAAGTGGCACTCCGGGGCTTCGTCTGCAGCTAAAAGGCGCAGCGGGGAACCTGGCTGGCATTGGGGCGGTGATCCGCTTGTCTTATGGAGAGCGAAAAGGACCTGCTCGAGAGATTCGCGCCGGATCGGGTTATTGGTCTCAAGATAGCGCGGTGCAAATCTTCGGTGGGACCGAGAGGCCAGCCGCCGTCACCGTAATGTGGCCCGGAGGCCGTTCGACAACGACAAAGATTCCCCCAACTGCGCAGGAAGTGAAGATCGATTCGTCGGGAGAATTGCTCGGTTCTGGGCGGGAATAAAATCCGAAGCAAATCTTAGGTCCGCTGTTCGGGGATTACAAAGGACAGCCTTGCGAAAATACCGAGCCAGCCGCGAAGCTTTTTTGTAACAAAACACTTTCAATAGGAGTATGTCTATTGATTGATGCATGACATACAAGGCGCGCGGTTGGAAACGCGAGCACGTGCGCCCCAAAATGAGAACTAGAGTGCCTGATCGAGTGGTTCCGCAACGCCGCAGCGGTTTCACTTTGGTGGAACTGCTGGTGGTGATCGGTGTCATAGCGATTTTAGCCTCGCTTCTGATGCCGGCCTTGGCGCGCGCCAAAGGCAAGGCCAACCAGGCCAAGTGCCTTAATAACCTCCGGCAACTTGGGCTTTCCCTTGCCCTGTACGCGGACGATCAGTCCGGCGAATTTCCGCCGCGCCGCGAACGAGCCAATGCCTGGCCGTTCAAATTAAAACCCTATTTCACGGACTGGAAGATTCTGGTTTGCCCGAGCGACCGGTTTGGCTTTCTCGGCATTGGCGTTGGCGGTTCGGGGACTAATCGCGAACCGGACCGGAGTTTTTTGATTAACGGTTTCAACGATTTCTTCGTGAAAAACCTCAGTCCCGAAGATTATCAACGGCATCGCCGCTGGACGTGGCCGCACGGCATGAAGGCATCCGAGATTTCCAAACCGTCCGACACAATTGTCTTTGGCGAGAAACGGATCGGTTCGCGCCACGTGCATATGGACATTGATCAAGGGCGGATGGGAAATGACATCCAGGAGATCGATCATCAGCGACATGGGCACGGTTCGAATTTCGCCTTCGCCGACAACAGCATTCGCCTGCTCAAGAAGAACCAAGAGCTTTATCCCGAAAACCTCTGGGCGGTCCTCGACGAATTTCGTTATCCCCCAGCGCCGCCCAAGTGAACAGAAGCTGGGAACTGGAATCGGACGTAACGCGGACTTTCAGTCTGCCGTATCGCAGCCAATCAACCACCGTTCGGCGGCGGAAGAATGCAGTAGCTGACAGTAGCGTCACCCCTCTCCCCATCCGATGGGGAGAGGGAAAAGACCTGTCCGTTGGGCGCGTTGACCTGTCACGCATCGACCATTGCAAAGACTCGATTCCCTCGCCCCATCGGATGGGGAGAGGGGCGACGTTCACCTTGCTGCTTGGAAGAATTCTATTCTGCGGCCCCCCCCGAGTTCGAGCGTCCTCGAAGGCGTGGAAGGGCTGCCGATTGCAAATCGGCTATACAGCAGACTGAAAGTCTGCGTTACGCCCCGAGGCGGAGCTCGAAGGCCTTTCAAACCAGCAGATAGGGATGTCCGCCTAACCGCTCTCCTTGCGATAACCCTCTTGTTCGTTCAAGCCTTGATGCTGATGGCGGCTGCGCCCGGTCCTGCGCGCGTGGTGATCAACGAAGTGATGTATCATCCTCCCGATGATCGGGATGATTTGCAGTTCGTTGAGTTGTTCAATCCGAGCGGTGAAGCAATCGATCTTTCCGGTTGGTCCTTCACGAAAGGCTTTGAGTTCGTTTTTCCACGAGGAGTCGAGTTGGCGGCCGGCGCCTACGCAGTGATCTGTCAAGACGCTGCTGCCTTGAAGTCGCATTCCGGGGCCCAATTGCAAATTGCCGGCACTTTCAAAGGCAAACTCAGTCACAGCGGCGAACAGATTCAATTGGCCAATGCACAAGGCCAAATCGGCGATGCAGTCCGGTACGACGATCAAGAAGAGTGGCCGCTCGGCGCCGATGGCTACGGATCATCGCTCGAACGGATTTGCCCGCGTGCGCCAGGCAACGACGCCGCGAATTGGGCTTCCTCGATTTTCCGATCGCGAAGCACGGCGGGGGGAACGCCGGGCATGCGTAATCCCAGTTTTTCCGACGTTTCCTTGCCTCACGTGAAGGACGTTCGATGGGAGAAACCCGCGCCCGGAAAACAAGTCACGGTTACGGCGACCGTTGCGGACACGACGCGTGTGCAAGCGCCGACGCTGGCTTGGATGGCGACTTCTGGCGAGCCGAGAGCCGCCTGGGCGGATATTGCGATGCGTTGAGTTTCTGGTGACGCCCGGCAGGGCGTTTACGAAGCTGCTATCCCGGCTCAACCCGAGGGCCATTTGGTTCGTTTCACGGTGCGCGCTCGTAACGAAGGAGGAGCGGAACGGATGCGGCCCGCGGCAAACGAGCCGCGCCCGACATTTTCGTATGGCACTTTCGTTAACACGAATCGCGCGCGCGTGCCGTTCCTGCAGGTCTTTACCCTCGGCGTCATGGACCGTCCCGGCCGACCACAACCTTTCGGACGGGCCCGGCCCCGCAATGCAGTCACGCCTAGTCCGGAGATGCCTTCATCGGGCGGAAGCGCCGTAATTTGCATGCCGCCGAATAGCGAAGAAGTTGAGTTGTTTGATCATGTCCGAGTGCGCCCTCGCAAAGGCGGTTGGAAAGTGCGCTTCCTGAAGGACCAAACGTTCGACGAGATGACTGGCATCAACCTTCTTTTCGAGTTCGCGCCGCGCTACGTCTTATCCGAGCCAATGGCTTGCGAACTCTATCGGCGGGCTGGAGTGCCAGCTCCAGCCACCCAACATGTCCGGCTCTGGTTTGACGGGCGTGCGCGCGGTTATTTTCTCGTGGTCGAGCAGCCGAATAAATCGTTCCTGCGGCGCAATCGACGGGACGAAAACGGAAACCTCTACAAGATGCTTTGGTGCGAACAAGGCGTGGTTGGGCAACACGAGAAAAAACCAACCCGCACACCGGTCACGGCGATATTGTCGAGCTAGTCGACGGCTTGAGGCGCACGACCGGGGCGCGTCAATGGGAGTTGATTCAGCGCAATTTTAACGTGGACGAAGTGGCGAGTTATTTTGCGGTCAACATGTGCATCCAGAATTGGGATGGTTTCTTCAATAATCATTTTGTTTATCACGACCTTCGGCCGGGCGGGAAATGGGAGATTTTCCCCTGGGATGAGGATAAGACATGGGGCGATTACGATGGCGCGTCGCGTCGTTACGATTGGCATGAAATGCCGCTAACGATGGGAATGAACCGAGACCGGCGAAGTTCAAGTTCAATTTTTGAGGGCGGCGGACCTTGACCTTGGGGAGGCGCAAGCTGGTGGCGTCCACCAGCTTGGTTCTCGGGTCCGCTGCTTGCCAATCCCGAATTTCGCAAGCGGTTCCTGGCGCGCCTCGGTGAAATCTGCGAGACCATTTTCGCATCGGAGAAGTTCGAACCGTTCATCAATGCGCTGGAAAATCGGCTCGAGGAAGAAATACCGGTCCGTGCCCAGTTGACCGGTCAAAGCGCGGATGGAGCGCTTCGGGCTTTTCGCAGCGACATCGAATCCTTTCGCCGGCAAGTCGCCAACCGGCGCAAGTTCATCCTGCAGCAATTGAAGAATGGGCAGAATTAGCCGGCGAAAATGTCGGCGGCGCTTCGCCTTCCCAATTATGGGACGGTAGAATCCCACCGACGGAAACGCTGGCAACCAACGCCTGCTCCCTTGTCGGGCGTTGCGGCGCTCGCGTTCTACCTGCCGGCAAGAAAGGCAACTCGCGTGGAACCGGTAAAGGCGTTGCGATACGAATAGCCCGAAGAAACTCCTTTTGTTCCGCGCATTCCACGGGTTAGATTACCCGCGGTTATGTCTCGCTTCTTTGATTACTTGCCGGCCGCGCTGGCCGAAGGACAGCCCTTCGCGTTGGGAATTATTTCGAGCATTAAAGGGTCAAGTCCGCAGAAGAAAGGCGCCAAAGCATTGTTCTTCGCGGACGGCCGGATTCAAGGAACGTTGGGCGGAGGTTGTCTGGAAGCTGAGATCCAAGACCGTGCTCGCCGAGCGCTGGTCACGCAGGAGCCAGCGACGTTTGATTTGGTATTGGACCACGATTTTGGTTGGGACGACGGCTTGATTTGCGGCGGCAAAGTTTCGGGTGTGATCCTGCCGCACGCCGCGCAGGCGGCCGAGATTTGGCAGAAGCTTGCGCGACGCGAGCAGACTTTGCGCTGGGGCATCAAAAGCGACTTTAACATTGCCTGGGTGGAAGAAGCAGCGGGTGGCGAGTGGCTGTACCAAGAAACTGTTTCGCCGCCTTGTGCGTTGTGGATTGGGGGCGCCGGGCACGTCGCACAAGCGGTAACGCCGCTGGCGTTAGGCTTGGATTTCGAAGTCACCGTTTTCGATGACCGGCCTGCATTGGCCAATACGCAGTATTTTTCATCCGCCACGCGCTTCCGAGTAAACTCCTGGGAAAAGTTGCTTCAAGAGCCGATGCCGAAACAGCCCGCGTTTGGCCTAGTCGTCACGCGCGGGCATCAGCACGACGCACGCGTTCTGCGTGACTGGATTCACCGGCCGTTTGAATTCCTTGGTATGATCGGTAGCAGCCGAAAGCGCCGTCTCATCTTCACTCAGTTTGTCGAAGACAAGATCGCGACCGAGGAACAACTCGCTCGAGTCGCTTGCCCTGTCGGGCTCGATATATTGGCCCACAGTGTTCCGGAAATTGCCGTTAGCATCGTGGCCCAACTCATTCAAAAACGGGCTGAAAAGTTCAACAGCAGAGCTCGTAGCTGCGTCTGTGAGAGTGCGGTCTAATTAATGGAACCTGCTTTCCGATTCGCCGCAATTATTCTCGCGTCCGGGGCTTCGTCACGCATGGGGCAACCCAAGCTGCTTCTGCCGTGGGGAGGCGACACTGTGTTGGGCCATCTCATCCAACAATGGTGTGACTTGGGGGCAACGCAGGTTGGCGTTGTCTGTGCCGCCGGAAATCAAGGGATCGACGACGAATTGGACCGGCTAGGTTTCTCAGTGCAGAACCGGATTTACAACGCGACGCCCGAACTTGGAATGTTCAGCTCGATTCAATGCGCCGCCCGTTGGCCACACTGGCATTCTGCTCTGACGCGATGGGCAATCGTGCTCGGGGATCAACCGCACTTGCGGCCTGAGACACTGCGCACTTTGCTTGAGTTCGCGGTTGGCCATCCGGACAAGATTTGTCAACTATCCCGGCAAGGCCGCCGGCGGCATCCTGTTCTTCTTTGGAAGACGGCGTTTCTTCGATTGCAGCACGCCACGGAGCCGCACTTCAAAGCATTCTTGCAGAATTGGACTGCTGAAATAGCCGTGCGCGAAATCGATGATCCAGGATTGGACCTGGATCTCGACCAACCGTCCGACTATGAGCGGGCACTCCAGCTCTATGCACAATAATCGACTACTCAGCATGGGAGCGCGGACCGCCGAGTCCGCACACGGAATGATTGAAAAAACGGAAAAACGCGCGGACTCAGCGGTCCGCGCTCCCATGCTGAGCATTGGTGAAGAACTTCGGCGCAGGCTCGCTTGGATCGGTGCTTGGGTAACTATTATCGCCGCAGCCGTGCAATTGGCCTTTTCACAATCGTCGCAAACGAAATCCCCAACTAAAACAGAATCGGGCCAGCCAGGGATTGAGTTGCGGGGCCGTATCGTGTGCCTTGCCGAAGAGATGCATCGTTTGTATGAGGCGGACCTTCCGACGAGACACGAGCATATCTATGGACTCAAAACGAACGACGGAAAATTCGTGACGCTGTTACGCAATAAGCATTCGGAAGCGCTATTCGCCGACAAACGTCTTCACGAAAAGGAGTTAATCCTGAAAGGCCGGCTTTTTCCGCAGACCCAAATCTTCGAGGCGATCACCTTCCGCTCGGTGCGCAACGGAGTAATCCATGAACTCTTTTATCACTGCGGTGTCTGTGAGATTTACACATTTGCGCCTGGGATCTGTGAGTGCTGCCAAGATCCGATGGAATTGGTGGAGAGGCCGCAGCGGTGAGCGGGTAGCGACCCCTTCTGGTGCGCCCTTCCAGGCGCCGTCAATGGTCCAGGCCGCTTATCCAGGAACCGGGACGTCCGGTGTCCGCCAGGTTTTGGAGTGCGCCAGTCCTCTGGCGCTTTAGTCCGTAGCGTTCCAAAGCGGCAGAGGACTGCCGCAGTCCAAGACGCTGTCGCGACGACGGGTGCTCCAGCTTGGATTCAGATATGTCCAGTGCCCTTATAAACCAGTTCAAAAACCACCGAGACTGGCTTATCCGATCCAGCGACTCGCGCTGGAATCTTAACACGGACACTATGATGCTCTGGAGCCGGTTCGCTGAGTTTAGGCACCTCCACTTCCTCCGACGAGACAGGCCGAAGGCTGATGATCACGGGATGATCGTTTGGGGTATCCTTGCTGCTGGCTTTAACGAGAGTCTTGTAATCTGAGATTCCGTCCAATTTGGTATCAGACTTGACGGGGACGAGCACCGCGAAATAGGGAAAGTCCGCCGTTCCTGAATGATTCCCGTCCTGTGGCTGAAGGGCAAAACGCATCGTATAAACGTTCTTAAAGAGATCGTTGTCCTTGTAATCCCGCTTGTTCTCGTGAACCACCGCGACGCCGAGGAAAGTTGTTGGCTTAAGCGCTTGCAGGCTCTTGGCCGCCGACTCCGGATTCGATTGCAAGGGAAGCTGGGCCGCAAACCAAAACTCAAATTGAGCTTTTCCTCTGCTCAGCAATTGGAGGGCTTTCGGCTGCAGTTGTTTTTTGATCTCGTCCGAGACTTCCGTTGGCGGCGCTTTCTCAACAACCTTCACCTCGATGTCAGCAGCGAAGTTCGGGAAGGTCAAAAGAACGAGGCCTAAAACAACAAAATGCTTCAGTGATAATTGCGATCTCATGGCGATTTGACGATTAAAGCAGTGCATAGATTCGGATGGAGCTTCACCGCTGAGGCGCGATGAAACACAGCGCGGCGAAGCCGCAACCGTATAGGAGCGCGGAATTCATTCCGCTTCGTGTTCACAGTCACGAGATATCATCTTAACCCGAAGCGGAATAAATTCCGCGCTCCTATATCTACGCACAAAATCAAAAGGGCCGGAAACGCAATCGCTTCCGACCCTTTTTTGAAAGAGCCGATCCTTATTGCGCGAAGGTGCCGAGGAAGGCGCCCCGCGTTCCGCTAAGCTGCCAGGTAAGGTCCAAGCCCGTTCCACGATATGCCGCGACTTCGGTGTAAACCGGAGCGACAGTGCTCACAGCAGTCAACGGTGGATAGAACTTTTCTTCGTTTCCGCAGATATGATCTTTCCCACCCAGACAGCGCGTCGATATGGTAACCAAATCGGCTGCTTTGACCGTCGCGCAGCCGCCTTGCGAACAGCCACCCACTGTTACGCTAATTGGAGCGGTTTTGGTCTCGACGACTTCAGCCGTCAGTTGGCCGGTCATAGTCCGAGCGAAATTCGCCAAAGCCTGCTTTTGGCGCGCATTCGCCTTTTGATCCACAATGAGGACGGCTTTGCCGTGGCGCGGTTGGTAATGCATATCTCCGAGAATATCGTCAGTCCGGACCACAACAATGACGCTCAAGCCGTCCAAAGAAGTCCCTTGCCAGCTTCCCTGGTCAACCTTCCAAACCATCATGCCTTCGCGCCCAGCGAGTCCCATTTCGGCATTGGCGAAACAAGAGCCCGTGTACACATCGCACGAGCGCACTTCGAGATAATCACCCGAAATGGCCGGCGAAGCCTTTTTCGCAGCAACCACGGTCAACGCCGCCGCTGTGAGAATTGTACCTAATACAAGTTTTGTCTTCATAGCTGAATTCTGTTTATTGCTGTCGTTGAACCTATTCGCTCGGTCCCTAACCTAAAGAGCAATTGCGTTCCGCGCAACCTTCGATTTTGGCAAGGCCTGCGCTATGCATTCTACGCAGCGCCCGCCGCTGCCAGGATCGCCCGTTTCACGGCGGTTCTGACCATCTGCACTTTGTAGCCATTGCCGCTGAGCGGTTTCGCGCCTTGTGTGGCCGCCTGACCGGCCTTCGCGGCCGAAACGTCATCCACTTTCGCGCCGTCCAAAGCTTTGGCAGCCCCTGACGAAGCCCAAGGCGCCGGAGCAACATGTCCCAACACGACGCGGACATCTGAAACCGTGCCGCCTTTGTTTTGGAAGGCAACTGCTGCGGCCACGTAAGGCCAGTCGAGACCAAACCGATGCCGGACTTCGTAAGTTGCGTTCTTGAGCCCTCTGATCGGAATCTGAATGTCAGTCACGATTTCATTCGGCAGCAGCACCGTCTCACGTTCGTTGTCGGCTTTGGGCGCACGGAAAAACTCGCCCGCCGGAACAGTTCGTGTTTTCCGTTTGGGGCCGGCCACTTTGATCGATGCGCCGAGCGCGATGAGGGCAGGTCCAAGGCTCGACGCGCTCACAAACTTAGCCGGGCCATCATTTCCGAAAATGGCGTGGTACCGATTATCGCCATCGGGAACAAGAGATGCGTCTCCCTGTTTTGCTAAAATGCCGTAACCGTTGCGGAAGTACCAGCAACGGGGACGCTGACAAAGATCGCCACCGACTGTGCCAACCGAAATAATCTGTTGGCTGCCGATGTTGTGCACGGCAGTTACCAGCGATGGGAAATGTTCCTTGATCGCTTTATCTGCCGCCAACTCAGCCAAGGTGGTCATCGCGCCGACGTTCACCGAATTCGCGCTGGCTTTGATGCCTTTGAGGGCTGAGATGTTTTTCAAACTCACCACGCGTTTTGGCGAAGTGATTTCCTGTTTCAACGCGGTGACGAGGTCAGTGCCGCCAGCTAAGACTTCGGTTTCACCCCAACTGCTGGCCAGCTGTGCTGTCGCTTCGTCGAGCGTGCTCGGAGTTGCGTATTCGAATGCTTTCATTAGGCGATTCCTCCTTTCTGCAAGGCCGCGATGACTCGGTCTGGCGTCAATGGCAAGTTCGGCACTCTGACACCGCAGGCATTTGCCACGGCATTCGAAAGGGCCGCTCCGGGCGAAATCGCCGGCGGTTCGCCGATGCCAATAATGCCGCGGCTTTCGTAAGCCGGGCCTGTCATCAAGTGAACTTTCAGCTTGCCGACGTCTTTCAAGCCAGCCAGCCGGTAAAACTCCATGTCTGCGTTCACCATTCGGCCGGTCTTCGCGTCGTAAATGCACTCTTCGTAAAGCCCGTAAGCGACGCCCATGATCAGCGCGCCATACACTTGGCTTTCACACAACTTCATGTTGACGATCAAGCCGCAGTCCTGCACGGCGACCATCTCGTTCAATGTCACCACACCAGTCTCAATATCCACCGAAACATCGGCCATCTGAACGCCACCAACATTTGCGTCGATCAATTTCGCGGTTCGGCTTTCGGCTGGGACGTTGACGCCGCGTTTAGTGATTTGCTCCTTTCCGAGCAGGGCGCACGCTTCGTTCCAGGACATCGCCACGTGAGGTTTCTCGATTTGACGAATCTTGCCTTCGGCAGCCTCCAAGGCATCCGCCGCGACGCCCATCTTCGGCGCGACAACAGCTAAGAGTGCGTTGAGGGCGTCGGTTGCCGCTTTACGTGAGGAGACGGAGATTCCCCCAATCGTAGTGCTGCCGCCGGAGCCATTGGAAGGCGGATATGGCGAATTCTTGCCGATCTCCACTTTCACTCCATCAAGCGACAATCCTAGAGTTTCGCCAACGACCTGAGCGATGCACGTCCGAGTGCCAACGCCGAGATCCTGCGTTCCGATTTTGGCTTCAACCGAGCCATCGCCTGAAATCGTCACGTCGCATTCCGAGTTATGACCGAGCCCGCCCCAGGTGTGAATGGCTATGCCAATACCGCGCTTGACTGGACCTGCGCCCGCCTTGGGATCACCTCGGAGGTGGGCTTTCGCCTTATAACCAAGCATGTCGGCGGCAATTCTCAGTTCTTCGCGATAAACTTCGGGACGATCCGTTAACGCCGCGTTGTGCAGAAAAAACTCCAGTTCATCCATCTTCAGTTGCGCCGCAGTGTCGGCAAGCGCCGACATCGTGAGGAGACAAGCTTGGGGATGGTTGGGGGCACGCCACGCCCGCTGCCCGCCGCGGTTAGTGATAATGCGCTTTCCGATGATGCGTACGTTCGGCACCTTGGTCAGCGGATATGGCATGATGCCGCTATTGAACGCTCCACCTTGCCCACCCGTGCTCCAGGTCTCGGCGTCAAAGGCGGTGACCGTTCCGTCTTTGCTTGCGCCAACTTTGATTTTGGCAAAGGCGGAAGGGCGATTGCCAGCGATGGCCAACTCCAGATCTCGATCTAACATCAGTTTAACCGGTTTGCCGGTTTTCTTGGAAAGGATCGCCGCAATTGGTTTGGCGCCGGGCGCGAGTTCGAAGTTAAACTTTGATCCAAACCCGCCGCCCATATGTTGGCAATCGACGCGGATTTTGTTCTGCGCGACGCCGCCACCTTGAGCCAGATTTTGATTTCCGTAACCGGATACGGCCTGCGTCGAAGGCCAGACGAGCATTTCGTCGCCTTTCACCTCATTTACTTCACCGTGTGCTTCCAAGCAGCAATGCGTGATGACCGGGATGCCATATTCGCCGCTCACGACAACATCCGCCTTGGACAGGGCCTCTTCGACATTGCCAGCCTTGCGCTCCGCCGGATTGCCGGCCGCGAGGCTTGGATTGTTGTCCACAACTTGGTGAGGCAACACTTTGTATTGGACCTTAACCTGTCGGATAGCTTCTTGGGCGATCTCCTCGGTCCGAGCGGCCACGGCTGCCACGATATGTCCGACGTAGACAACTTCCTTGAGCGTTTCGTCGTGCCAAACGGCTTCGACGCCTGGAATCGCGGCTGCGGCAGTGGTATCGATGCTCACGACCTCCGCGTGCGCATGTGGAGACGTAACCACCTTGGCCCAGAGCATGCCGGGACGATTGATATCATATGAGTATTTCGCGGCGCCGGTCGCCTTGACGGGACCATCCGTGCGACTGATGTGTTTGCCGATCAAACTCCGCTTGTCAGCGGCCGGCCAATCTACTTTAGCCATTAGGCGCCTCCTTTCTTGGCGGCTTCGAGAACCGCCTCCATAATGCCAGCGTAGGTTCCGCAACGGCAGAGATTGCCGCCGAGGCCCGCGCGAGCTTCTTCAAGAGTTGGGTTTGGATGCGAGCTGAGGAAAGCTGTGCAAGCCATGACGAAGCCAGGGGTGCAGAAGCCGCATTGTTGTGCGTCATGTTTGACGAAAGCTTTTTGCACGGCAGTCATCTGCGTGGGTGTGCCTAACCCCTCGACGGTCGTGATCATTCGACCTTCGGCTTCGACAGCCAGCATCGAGCAGGAATAAACTGGCTGGCCATCGACCATTACGGTGCAGGCTCCACAGGTGCCGCGGTCGCAAACTTTTTTTGCGCCGGTGAGGTCAAGTCGATTGCGCAAGGCATCGAGCAAAGTGACACGAGGTTCGACATTCAATTGCCGGTTCTGGCCATTGATTTTCAGTGTGATCGGGATTTCGCCCGGGCCGCGAAGCGCAGGACGTTGCTCGGCCGCTTCGGTTTCAGGCGCTACGCTCGGGATCAATCCGGTCGCAACGGTCCCGACACCGAGGCCTTTGAGAAATCCGCGCCGGGATACTCCGGAGGTTACGTTGTTGTCAGTCATGGTCGCCTTTCCTTTGGGTAACGTAAGTATTGCAGGAGCCAGCAGCGGGCAACCATTCCGCTTCAAAACACACCAACTCTGGCTCGTGCGAATGCTTGGCTTAGTTCGGTGTTGTCGTAACAAGACCACCGAAGCGGTGCAAGTTTTTTTCTTTAATATTAGCGGATTGATAGGACGCGTCTTTTCTGTTTCCTAAGTCGAGCACGCTCGGCAATTTGGCGTGAATGAGCGCATGGAGTCGTTCGCGTCCGCCATGAGCGGATTTGAACCGGCTTTGAAAGGTTCCGGTGTTGCATTTGGATTTGGGATTGTTCTTTCGCGCGCGATTGACCGCAGCGTTGGCAAAGCTGCGGACGATGCATCGAATGGTTCCTAAGATTCGTGCCGCTGTGGGAGTGCGCACTCGGCTCTCATCTTCTCTGAGAGTGATGTCCAGGCAATGATGGAGTCGACTCTCCACTACCCAGTAGCCGCCTTTGAGTCAGAGCATGCGGCGGGCTTGGAGTTCTTCCAGCGTCGGCTGATTGCCTTTGACGGTCATTAAATAGTCTCCACCGCCCTCAAAAACCATTGGCTGAGCTCGCTCCTGGTTGGGGTGAAGGGCGTCGCTTAAGATAATCTTGCCCGTCAGATCCAGCCCCCCGGGCAGTTGACCCGCTGCCGGGATCCCGTTGCTTTTGCGGGCCGTCACCGTGCTCCCCAGAAATCGGCCTTGGGAATCGGCCGCATTGACGATCTCTACTCCGGCATGACGCACTTTCTTGCCGTCGACGATGACGATCTGATCCTGCCACGGTCCCAGCACTTGGCTCTGCCAGCCCAAGAGCACTTGTTCCAACAG
>Ga0194128_10000979_pt1 | contig 50787 bp, 42 predicted proteins | sample TA2KigCa65mmetaG_FD_148650 | JGI IMG/M metagenome (GOLD analysis project Ga0194128, IMG submission 148650) | Freshwater microbial communities from Lake Tanganyika, Tanzania - TA2015037 Kigoma Deep Cast 65m | ecosystem: Environmental > Aquatic > Freshwater > Lake | place: Tanzania: Lake...
GACGGCGTGCCGAAGAGCCCGCCGCCGGGCGATGTCGTGCCGATGCGACCGCCGCCGAGCACCGCCGTGACGACGGTCGCGCCCGCGGCCGCGCCGGCGAAGCCCGCCAGCATGAAGGCGCCCGTGATCGCGTGCAGCGCGAACGCGCCCAGCAGCGCCATCACGCCCAGCGCGACGTCGAAGGCCCGCGCGCGGCCCTCGAGCGTGCGTACGACGACCAGCAGTCCGAAGACGTAGAAGTACAGGCCGAGCGCCGCCCCGGTGTAGTTGACGAACTTCGCGAGCAGCGTGGCGAGCCGGACGTCGCCCGCGATCACCATCGTTCTCGGATCGAGCGGACCGCCGGCCGCCGCCTCGAGGATCCAGTAGAGGCCTGCGAGGAGGTTCGCGCCGAACAGTCCGAACACGCCGCGCAGCACGCCGAGCCCCGGGCGCACGCCGCCGTACAGCTCGCGTGCGATCGCGGATGTCCAGGCGAGGCTACCGGCCAGTACCGTGACGTTGAGCAGCGCCGAGGCCAGCGGCGCGGCCACGCCGAGCAGCTCGACGAGGGCCGCGAGCAGCGCGTGATAGGGCCAGTAGGTGTTCGAGGGATAGCCCGGCAGCGTGACGTTCTCGGGCGGGACGTTGCCGGCAATGACCTGGTACACGTAGGCCGAGTGGAAGAAGCCGTGATGCGAGATCTGGAGGCGCGGCGAGGCAAGGACCGCGAACACCGCCGGAGCGAACGCGCCGCACGCGACGAGCAGTGCCGTCCACCCGAGCCATCCCGGAGCCACCCACCGCGGCGGTGCCTCGTCGAGGATCGCCGACCAGCCGCCGCGACGCGCGAGGAGCACCACGCTCGCCGATCCGAGGACGCTCGCGACCATCAGGGCCGCCCAGCCTCTACCGCCGAACGCGCCGTGGGCGGTGGTGCAGAGCAACCCGAGGGCGGGAAACGACGACAGGCTGAGCAGCATCGTCGAGTTCAGGAGCCGGGCGGACATGGGAGGATTACCCGGACGCGGGTGTTGCGGAGCGCACGTGCGTGACGGAGTCGAAGGCCACATGGTAGGTTTCCCCCCACGCGTGGTCAACGCGCAACCGCGCCGCGAGCAGCGGCGCGCAACGCGGAGGAACGGTGATGCACGTCGGTAGCGTGGCCGGGATCTGGCGGTACCCCGTGAAGTCCATGGCGGGCGAGCGGCTCGACGCTACTCCCGTCGGGCTACTCGGCCTGCCTGGCGACCGCGCGTGGGCGGTGCGCGACGAGGAGCGCGGCGGAATCCGGGGGGCGAAGAAGATACCCGAGCTGATGCGCAGCGAAGCGCGCTACCTCGCGGAGCCGACGGCCGGGCGCGCTGGCGATGTCGAGATGCGCCTGCCCGACGGCACGACGCTGCGCAGCGACGATCCGGCGGTCGCGGAGCGTCTGAGCAGCGCTCTCGGCACGCGCGTCACTCTCTGGCCGCTGCAGCCGGCCGACCAGCTCGACCACTTCCGTCGCGGTGCCCCGACGCATGCCGACCTCGAACTGGAGCTGCGCTCGATCTTCGGTCTCGAGCCAGGGGAGCCTCTGCCCGACATGTCGGGCCTGCCACCCGAGATCCTCGAGTTCGAATCCCCGCCGGGCACCTACTTCGACGCGTTCCCGCTGCTGCTCGTGAGCCAGTGCTCGCTGACCTCGCTGGCACGGCTGGCGCCGGGCTCGAAGATCGACGCTCGCCGCTTCCGGCCGAACTTCGTGCTCGAGCTACCGGAGGCACGGGACGGGTTCCCCGAGCACGAGTGGGCTGGTCGTCACGTCCGCATCGGCGGGCTGACGGCCGAGGTCACCATCCCGTGCATGCGTTGCGTGATGACCACGCTCCCCTTCGACGACCTGCCGAAGGACCCCCGCATCATGCGAACGCTGGTCCGCGAAACGCGGCAGTGCCTCGGCGCCTACGCGCGCGTCGCCGAGCCCGGCATCGTCCGGATCGGCGACCCGGTCGAGCTCGTCTGAGCCGAATGCTGCCTCAGGCAGCGTGTTCGACGAGCAGGCCCTCGTAGCGGGCGAGGACCTTCTTCACGTAGCGTTCCCGCTTCGCGTGCTGCCGCGACATGCGGAGCGCGCGCTGCGGGCCCAGGTTGTAGGCCGCGATGGCGACGTACGGATCGCCGAACTTCTCCTCGAGCTGTGCGAGGTAGCCGAGGCCGAGGCGGATGTTGAGGTTCGGCTGTACCAGGGCGCCGGCGCCCCCCCAGGCCAGACCGAGATCCTTCGCGACCTCACGGGCGGTCGAGGGCTTGATCTGGGTCAGGCCGACGGCGCCGCGCGGCGAGTTCGCGGTCGGCGAGCAGGTGCTCTCGACCTCGATGATCGCCATCACGAAGAGCGGGTCGTAGCCGTGCCGCGCGGCCTCCTCGCGAATCGCGTCGACGATCCGCCACCGCTGCCGCTCGCCGAGAGAGGGCCGGCACTGCGAGATCGCGGCGAAGAGCTTGGCCCGCGTCTCGGCCGACTCGAGAACCTGGCTCACCACCTGGGGCGTCGCGTCGACGGCGCCCGCCGTGCCCTCCCCAGCCGGGCGCGGCGTCTCCGATCGGGCCTCGGCCCGCGTCGCGCCGTGCGTGGACATCAGCGCAGGGGCGAGCAGCACGGAGATGGACCCCCCGAGCGTCGCCGCAGCCAGCGCGCGACGCGTGCGCCGGCCCATTCCACGTTGGACCGCCCGCGCCGGGTCGAGGGCTCGGGCGGTGTCTGCGGCATGGGGCGCAGCCGTTCCTCGGGGTAGCAGGGCTTCCTTCATGATGGGTTCCTGTCGAGCAATCGCACGACACGTCGACCCCGGGAGAACGGGGCGGCCAGGAATCTCGAGCCTCGGGTGAGATGTCCGATTCGGGCACCGGCACCCCGGGGGCGGATGGGCCCACGGCAGGGTAGCGGTCACGGACTCGCGCTGGCGGTCGCGGTTGGCTGGGGCGGCTATCTCGCCGCCAACCCCATCGCAACACATTGGATCGGGTTCCTCAAGTCTTGTTCGGCGGGCCCGGGGGGCCCGGGGAGCACCTTCCGGAGGCGCTTGCGCGGCCGCTTCAGTGCCGGGGGCGGGGCTCGAACCCGCACGGCCGTTGCCGGCCTGGGGATTTTAAGTCCCCTGTGTCTGCCAGTTTCACCACCCCGGCGCGGGGTCAGCAGCCATCTTCGTGAGCGCCACCTGCGGCCTCTGCCCTGCAGCCCCGGAGATCGAGCAGCCGGACCCCTGCCCTGCCGTCGCCGGTGAGTGCGGCTTCGCCCGAGAACAGCCGCCGCAGCGCCTCGCCCGCGATCTCCGCGCGCCAGCCGCTCGACAGCCGCCCCGAGGTGCGACCAGCCGCGAGTGCCTGGACGTCGGCGCGCGTGGCGAGCAGCGACGGCTCCATCTGACGCTGCGCGGCCAGGTGCGCGACCAGCGCCAGCCCGAGAGCGACGCAGGGCCCGGCCTCGTCGTCGATCGGCGGCTCGCCGCGGGCCGGCATGCGCAGGTCACGCGCGTCGAGTGCGAGGCCGCGCTCGACGGCGGCAAAGATCTCGTCGGCAGTGCCGCCGCGCAGGTGCCGCGGCTCGAGCCCGCGGATGCTCGACATCTGGTCCTTGGTTCGTGGCGGGCGCTGCACCACGCCCGCGAGCGCGAGATCCGGGAGGATGAAGCGCGGCGGGATGTCCCGGGCCATCGCGAGACGCTCGCGCCATGCCGCGACCTCCTGGGCCACACCGCGCGACTTGCCGCGCAGCGTCCGGCTCCCCTTGATGCGCCACCACGCCGTCTCGGGCTCCGACGCGCCGAGCGGTCGCAGGCGAAGCTGCTCGCACTCTTGCTCGACCCAGTCGAGGGTTCCGGTCGCACGCGCGCGCTCGCAGAGCCGCTCGTGCAGGAGCAGCAGGTGCTCGACGTCCGCCGCCGCGTAGGCGATCTGGCTCTCGTCGAGCGGGCGGCGGGTCCAGTCCGTGAGCCGGTCCCCCTTGGTCATCGTCGCACCGACGATCGACGTCACCAGACGGCCGAGCGCCGCGAAGCCCAGGCCGATGAACGCGGCGGCGATCTGGGTGTCGAACAGCCGTGACGGCCGCGTCCCGCACGCCAGCTGCAGTACCTCCAGATCCTGCTCCGCCGCGTGGCAGATCATCAGCCCGGGCCCCTCCAGCACGCTTGCGAGGGGGGCGATGTCGACCGCGATCGGGTCGACCACCGCGAGGCCCCCCGTCCACGACACCTGAACGAGGGCAAGGTGCGGGAAGTAGGTCCGCTCGCGGTGGAACTCCGTGTCGAGCCCGTAAGCCGGCTCGTCGCGGAGTCGGGCGATCAGCTCGTCGAGTCCCGCCCGGTCGTCGATCCAGATCGGCGTGTGCACACCGCCACTATACGTGCGGTGCGGGCCGGAGCGCCACCGCTCGCCGCTGCCCGAGGCGACCCGCAAGCGCCACGGCCGGCCGCCGCCGGCCGTGGCGCCGCGAGATCACGGGGTGGGGGCGAGGTTCGAGAAGATGCCCATGTAACCACCGCTGATGCGGGACACCTCGACTTCTTGCAGCTGGAGCCCGAAGAACTCGGGCAGCGGGATGCTGCCGAGCGCGTCGGCGAGGGTCGGCAACAGCGGGCCGAGGACCGCGGGCAGCAACGACTGCACGGCGGCCTCGTCGATGCTCAGCGGGTTCTCGATCAGCGCGATGGTCAGGTCCGCCGGCCCGGGCGTTGTGATCGTCAGCGAGATCGCGCCCGCCCCGAACGTCATGTCGAAGCCCAGGCGGGCGTCGACTGCGATCGTCGCCAGGACGACCTCGCCGGAGGTGTTCGGGTCCGCGACCACATCGGCGAGGAGCTGCGCGATCTTGAGCTCCGCGATCTCGCCCAGCGGGCCCGCCGCACCGGTCAGGATCGGAGCGATGGACGGCGCGAGACGCACCGCCAGCGGCGTTGCTGGCGGAACGATCGCCAGCTCGGGGATGAACGCCGCAAGCAGCCCGGCCGTCGGCGGGATGGGTCCCGTGCCGAGATCGATCGCGGTGAGCTCGGAGCGCAACAGACCGCTCTCGATCTGGGCGCGCAGCAGCTGGTTGAAGGACGACGTCGACAGCGTGATGACGATGCCGTAGGGCAGCCCGCCCGGCGTGCTGGGGCCGAAGGTCGGGAACGTCTCCGTCACATCGAAGGAAGCCAGCAGGTCCGGCGCTTTCGGATCGGGCGTCGAGGCCGTCGCCGACGCATCGATCCTGAAGGTGATGCCGACCGTATCCTCGGTGACGGCGTTCACCGGCGTGTCGAGCACGACGCCCAGCCCGTCGCCGATCGGGCCCGCGATGTCGATGCCGGCGAGCGCGGTCTCGATCGCACCCGCGATCGGGGTGTTGCCGTTACCGTCCTCCGCGTTGAGGAAGTCCTCGAGCGCGGGCTCGAACAGGTCCTGGATGTCTCCGATGAAGAGATCGATCAGCAGCTCGACGATGCCGCCGAGGAAGCCCGAGCAGTTGGTGCTGTCGTTGAAGCCGCTGAGGACGACGTCGTTGGTGCCGATCTGAGCGACGTCGATCTGCGTCGGCGCAGAGGCCAGGGGCGACAGCCCGTAGTCGCCGAAGATGTTGACCACGTTGGACGTGATGTCGATCGTGCAGCTGAACGAGATGCCGGTCACGCTGTTCACGTTCGCGCGGACGTAGAGGTTGTTCAGCGTGATGTCGCCCGCGACGAAGTTCGTCTGCGAGTCCATGTCGATGCTGAACCCGCCGATCGACGGCGGCGGAGTGCCGCTGATCCTCACGTCGACGCGGCCCAGGCAGCCGAAGATCCAGTCCTGGTAGTAGCAGTAGTCGTCGATCACCAGCGTGTTGGGCGGGATCAGCTCGGCGGGGTCGATGTCGACCAGGTCCTCGACCGCCGGCTCGATCGCGTCGAGGCCGCTGTCGTTGAAACGCATCCCGATGGCGTTGGGCGACGGGTCGCCCTCGGCGATCGACGGACCCGCGATCACGACCACGCGGTCCTGCACCTTCTCGCCGTCGCTGGTGCGGGTGAGCGTCGCCAGGATGGGGTTGAAGATGCTCGCCTGGCTGAGAGCCACCGTGGTCGAGAAGGTCTTGTTCGGCTGGATCGTGACGGCTGCGCCGTTCACGGTCAGCGTCGCGTCGTTGAGGTTGATGTTCTCGATGTAGCCCGTGACAGCGGTGCTGGTGGCGAGGGTGAAGATGCCGTTGTCCGGCGTCTGGATGACGACCCGCGGCAGCTCGCACGCGGCTGCCGTGGTCTCGAACTGGCACGTCGAGCTGCAGCAGTCGCCGCCGTCGGTGTTGCCGTCGTCGCACTGCTCCGACGGCTGATCGAGGGCGTCGTCACCGCAGACCGGCAGCGCTTCGCGACAGCTGTCGTTGGCTGTGCCGTCGTCGAACAGGTCGCAGTCGCGCGACAGTCCGTTGACCGCATTCAGCTGCTGGCAGAGCCGGCAGTCGATCCGATCGACGAGGCAGCCGGCGAAGCCGGCGCCGGAGCCCGCGCACTCGCCCGGGAACACGGTGGCCAGATTCTGCCCGAAGCACGACTTGGTGACCGTCGCGGCGAGCTTGGTGGCGCACTGCTTCTCGATGAGCCCCTTGGCGTCCGGCTGGCCGCTCGCCGGGTCGCCCGCCGTCATCAGGCAGGTCGACTGGAGCAGGGGCTCGCTGGCAAGCCCGTTCTTCAGGCTCGCCTTCTCGCACTCGTTGTACTCCTTGCGCTTGGTGCGCTCGCACTTCAGGAGCTGCTTGGTGATCGCCGCCTGGCACTTCGCGCCGAGCGCATTGGCGGCGCCGACCAGCACCGCGTCGTCGATCGGGTTGCCGAAGACGTCGATCAGGAGCGTGTTCTCGGCGCTCACGCCGGTGGCATTGCTGACCTCGGCGTAGATCTCGTGCAGCACCGGATCGAAGGCCGTGGCGACGGCGGGCGGCACGTAGGGGCCGGCGAGATCGGGCACGCCGAAGCCCGGTAGACTCCCGGCGGCGCAGCTCTTGAGCTCCTTGCCGACCGATACCACACCCTTCTTTGCGACCTTGCCCTTGGCGTCGGCGTGGAAGCAGGCCAGCGCGGCCGCGGGATCGCCCAGGGTGCCCTTCGCCGCGTCGCGGAAGCAGGAGTTGATCACGCCCGCCTGCGCCCACGCGACCGCGTCGGCGTTCAGGTCGGCTGCCGCTGCGCACTTCTGCTGCGCCGCATCCTGCACCTGCGCAGCGACGGGTGCGGACCCGAGCGCGAGGAAGAGAACCCCTGAAACGACGATCGACCTTCTCATCGCGACTCTCGCTCGCCCACGGAGTGTCGGTCGTCCGTCGTGGCGTGTCTGGTGCATCCCGCGGGGCGCGGTGTGGATACTGCGTTAGCCGGTCGGGGAGTGGCCGGGCGAACTCCTCGATGTTCGGGTGCGTCGGCGCTGCATGAATGCGAGCCCGCGCCTATCCGAACCGGCGCGTTCCAGTCAAGCGGAATGCGCCGTTCGGCAGCCGGAGCCCGGGTGAGCTGCCTCCCCCGGCGCCAGGGTGCGGTGAGAGGCGGCGGTGAGAATCGAACTCACGAATAAAGGTTTTGCAGACCTTCCCCTTAGCCACTTGGGTACGCCGCCCGGGCCGGGAACGCGCCCGAAAGCGCTGCGACGGGCTAGCACACGACCCCCGCCCGCGCCAGCCGCGGCCCAGCGTCAGATGAACACGCCCTGCGGGTTCAGCCTTCGCGGTCGGCGAAGCCGGTGGGACGTCAGACCGGCTCGCGCTCGCTCTGCTGCTTCCGCCGCGTCGCTTCTGCGCGCTTTGCGTCGGTGAGGTGGGAGCGCGCGACCGCGGCCCACTCGCTGCCAGGCTCGAGATCGAGGAAGCGCTCCCAGTGCCGCCGCGCGAGGGCCCAGCTCGAGAGCTTCTCGGCCACCAGCGCGAGGTTGAAGTGGGCATCCGCGTAGCCCGGCCAGAGCGCGATCGCACGACGATAGGCCCGCGCCGCCCCGAGCAGATCGCCTACCTCGTCGCATGCGTTGCCGAGGTTGAAGTGCGTGCGTGGGTTCTCGGCGTCGAGTGCAGTCGCGCGTGCGTACATGTCGCGGGCGCGCGCGAACTCGCCGAGCTCGTAGTAGATGTTGCCCAGGTTGATCAGCGACGGCACGTGCGCCGGGTCGATCTTCAGCGCGCGCTGGTAGGCAGCGATCGCGGTCGGGTAGCTCGAGCGATCGCGATCGGCCCAGAAGCCGACGTCGAACCACGCGTCCGCAGACTCGGCCTCCGGCCGCACCGAGATGCGGCGCGGCTTCGGCTTGATGGCCGCCATGGGAAAGCGGAACTCGAGCTGGCCCTTGACGGCGGGAGCGAGTCGCAGGATCACCTGCGCGAGCGTGAGGCCAGCCCCCAGCATCTCGTCGACCTGGCGCAGCACGCGCAGATCCCCGAAGCGGTAGCCGGCTCCGTTGGGCAGGGCGACCGGCCTGACCAGCCCATGCTTGGCGAGGCTCCGCCGCCGCGCCCACGTCACGCGGGGGTAGAGCCGGGCGGCGTGGCGTGCCGGGACGAGGTCGGTGAGCTCGGGGGGGTCGGGAAGCGTTTCGGTCGTGACCGCGCAGACGAGGTTCAGAAACTGCGCCTCGGTGAGCGTGCGTCCCGCGGACTCGCCCAGCGGGCGGCCACCGTTGCCGAGCACCAGGTAGTCGAGCGCCGGGCCACGCGCGACGTGGCCCCCGACACTCTGGACGAGCTCGCGTGCGAGTCGACGATCACAGGAGAGGAGACGTCCTGCGAAGCCGATCCGCTTGCCCGTCAATGGGGAACGCTGCGCCTCTTCCACACAACCACCTCGGCTGCGGCTGGGGTCGCCAAGCCTCCGACGCACGCGACGTGCGCGCGTCGTCGCTGCTCGCTTCGCGCAAAAACATCGGCATGTCAATGCGGCGTGAGGCGCCGCTCAGGCCTGCTCGCCGCCGAACGCGCAACCGCACGCGCGTGTCTGAACCTGGCGCAGCGCCGCCTCGATCGTCGCTGCGTTCACCGACAGCCCGAGGTCAGGGACCGTGGCCGTGGAGGCGCGCGCCTCGTCGCTCCGGTCGATCACGATGCGATGCCGGAACGGCGGTCCAGCGTCGTTGCCGGCCGAGGTCCCGCGCACGATCGCCGTCGTCCCGCCCGCTTCGCGGCCGCGCGCCTTGCTCACCACGAGACGCCTGCCGCGGAACTCGTTCTCCTTCAGCTGCTCGATGGCGAGATCGATCGCCTCCGGAGCGAGGAGCTCCACGAAGGCGAATCCGCGACCGCGGCGAGTCTCCCGGTCGACGATGATCCGGACGCCCTGTACCGCGCCGATGGCTGCAAACGTGCGTGCAGGTCGTCTTCGGTCGTCGAGAACGGAAAATTGCTGACGAATAACGTGTGCGACGCCATGGCGGACGCCTAACACGGGCGTCCCGCGGCAGGGAATCGAAAACTTCTTCGCCGTTCCGCGATGGGAACGGGAGAGCGGGTGACCGGGGTCGAACCGGCGACCTCAACCTTGGCAAGGTTGCGCTCTAGCCAACTGAGCTACACCCGCGCGTGCCGTTTACCGTCGTGCCGCTTTGATACTGGACGATCGACGAAGGAGCAATTGCCGTCGAGCACTTTCTGACAAGCGGAGAGAGTGGGATTCGAACCCACGGTACCCTTTTGGGGTACACACGATTTCCAGTCGTGCCCGTTCGACCACTCCGGCACCTCTCCATTCAATTTTGCCCCCGTGCGGTCCTCGCCACTCGCTGCGCGAGTGGCTGCGGTCCTCCGATGGGCCTCGTCGGCGCGGCGGAGCCGCGCCTCCTCGCGATTACTGCTGTCGGCCTCCTCTTGTGACCCGTGCGGTCCTCGCCACTCGCTGCGCGAGTGGCTGCGGTCCTCCGATGGGCCTCGTCGGCGCGGCGGAGCCGCGCCTCCTCGCGATTACTGCTGTCGGCCTCCTCTTGTGACCCGTGCGGTCCTCGCCACTCGCTGCGCGAGTGGCTGCGGTCCTCCGATGGGCCTCGTCGGCGCGGCGGAGCCGCGCCTCCTCGCTTTCACGTCTGCCGACCTCCGTTCCCGCGGCGCTCGGCGGTCGGGGAGCGGGTCGCGACGAACGAAGGAAACGGAGAGGGTGGGATTCGAACCCACGGTGCCTTTTTAGGGCACACACGATTTCGAGTCGTGCGCCTTCAACCGGACTCGGCCACCTCTCCGGGCCGCGGTCCTGTAACCCTCGACCGTGCGCCCCGCAACCGGAACGGGACCGTTCGGGACTCACTTGGTCGCGTTCTCGCGAGGCGTGCGCTGCGCGCGGCCACGGCGCGCAGCGAAGAACTCGCGCAGCAGGCGCGCGCCTTCCTCGGCGCGGACACCTGCGGTCACGTCGACGGCATGGTTCAGCGCCGGTACGGCGGTCAGGTCGAGAACGGAGCCGGCGGCGCCGGCCTTGGGATCGGCGGCGCCGTAGACCACCCGCGTGACGCGGGCGTGCAGCGCGGCACCGAGACACATCGCGCACGGTTCGACGGTCGCATAGAGGACCGCGCCGGGCAGCCGGTAGGCCCCGAGCCGCTGTCCCGCGGCGCGCAGTGCCAGGATCTCGGCGTGCGCCGTCGGATCGTGCCGCCCGATGGGCTGATTGTGGGCGCGCGCCAGCTCGCGGCCGTCGAGCACCACGACGGCCCCGATCGGCACCTCCTGCTCGGCCGCTGCCCGCTCCGCCTCGCCCAGGGCGATCGCCATCCAGTCGCGATCCTCCACGACGCTCTGTTCGCATACCCTCGCCACGTCGCAAGCGTGCACGAAAGCGGGCCTGTCCGGGCACCGCCGGTGGCGTGCAACCCCGCGCAGTGCTAGCGAAAATTGTGCGGGTGGGGGTCGATGCCACCCGCTGGACACGGCCGGGGAACGGGACGGAAGGTGAAACGATGACGAGCCTGCCAGAAGCCAAGCGTGCCGCGCGCCATCCCCTCGCGGGGACCTCGATGACCGGCGCGGACATGATCATCCAGGTCCTCGCCGACGAGGGCGTCAACACCGTCTTCGGCTACAGCGGTGGTGCGATCCTCCCGACGTACGACGCGATCTTCCGCTACAACGCCGCGCACGCCGAGGGCGAGGAGATGCGCCTCGTCGTTCCGGCGACCGAGCAGGGCGCGGGCTTCATGGCCGCGGGTTACGCTCGGGCGAGCGGCAAGGTCGGGGTGTTCATCGTCACCAGCGGCCCCGGTGCCACGAACTGCGTCACGCCGATCCGCGACTGCCACGCCGACTCGGTCCCGGTCGTCCTGATCTGCGGGCAGGTGCCGCGCGCCGCGATGGGCACGGACGCGTTCCAGGAAGCGCCGGTCTTCAACATCATGTCGGCGTGCGCCAAGCACGTGTTCCTGGTCACCGACGAGACCAAGATCGAGGCCACGATCCGCACTGCGTTCGAGCTCGCGCGGAGCGGCCGCCCCGGTCCGGTCGTCGTCGACGTGCCGCGCGACGTTCAGCTCAGCCAGGGGGTCTTCCAGGGTACGGGCCAGCTCCAGCTGCGCGGGTACGACGAGCGCCAGCGCGCCCTCCATCACTCTGCCCTGCCCGACCCGGTCGCGAAGGAGTTCTTCCGGCTGCTCGGCGAGAGCGAGCGCCCGCTCATCTACGCGGGTGGTGGCGTCATCAACAGCGAGGCGGCGGCGGAGCTGCGCGCCTTCGCGCAGCGCTTCCGGATCCCCGTCGTGACCACCCTGCTCGGCATCGGCGCGATGGACACGACGAGCGAGCTGTCCCTGCACATGCTCGGCATGCACGGCACGGCGTACGCGAACTACGCGGTCGAGGACTGCGACTTCCTGTTCGCGGTCGGCTCGCGCTTCGACGATCGCGTTGCCGGCAAGGTCAAGGAGTTCGCCCCGGGGGCGAAGATCGCCCACCTCGACGTCGACGCCTCGGAGATCGGCAAGGTGAAGGGCGTCGACTGGGCCTACGTGGTCGACGCGAAGCGCGGTCTCGCGCAGCTGGCGCGGGCGGGCAAGAGCTTCCGCAAGGACTTCTCCGAGTGGCGAAAGCACATCGACGAGCTGAAGGCGACACACCCGCTGGACTTCAATCGCGAGTCGCCGCTCGTGCAGTCCGAGGAGGTTCTCGCGGTTCTCAACGAGATCACGTGCGGTGACGCCATCGTCACCACCGGCGTCGGCCAGCACCAGATGTGGGCCGCGCAGTACCTCGACTTCCGCAACCCGCGTAGCTTCCTCACCTCGGGCAGCATGGGCACGATGGGCTTCGGCCTGCCCGCCGCGATCGGCGCGCAGCTCGCCAATCCGGGCAAGCTGGTCATCGACGTCGACGGCGACGGCTCGATCCGCATGAACCTCGGCGAGCTCGAGACGCTGACCAACTACGACATCCCAGTGAAGGTCCTGCTGCTCAACAACTACGGCGACGGCATGGTGCGCCAGTGGCAGGATCTCTTCTACGCGAACCGCTACTCGGGCTCCGACAAGACGCTGCACAAGAAGGACTTCGTCCGCGCCGCGGAAGCCGACGGCTTCGGATTCGTCAAGCGCGTGACGGCACGCGAAGAGCTGCGCGGTGCTCTCGAAGAGTTCGTCCGGTACGAGGGGCCCGCCTTCCTCGAGGTCATCACGGACCAGAACGCACACGTCTACCCGATGATCGGTCCGGGCATGGGCTACAAGGACATGATCACCGGCAAGTACATCACGCCGCGCTCGAGGAAGGACGTCGTCGTCGACAAGAACGCCGGGTTCTGAGCTCCCCCGCCGCACCACGCTCGCGCGAGGCGCGCGGGCGCGGCGGCGGTGCCGGCGAGGAGCATCGCCCGGGTCGATCTGCTTGACGCCCGCGTCCGGCGGCGGTCGCGCGATTTCCGCGCTTTTCGGGGCGTGGTAGCGTCGCGACATGGACAACGAGCCACAACGGGACCTCGATCCGGAGGATACCCAGGCCTGGATCGAGTCGTTCGTCGAGGTGATCCGCGACGACGGCGTGGACCGGGGACGCCTCCTGCTGTCGCGCCTGCTCGAGTACGGTCAGCGGAACGGCGTCGTCACCCCGTTCACCGCGAACACGCCCTACGTCAACACGATCCACGCGAGCGACCAGCCGGTTTACCCCGGTGATCGCGAGATCGAGCGCCGCATCAAGAACCAGCTCCGCTGGAACGCGATGGCGATGGTCGTCCGGGCGAACAAGCACTCCGGCGGCATCGGCGGACACATCTCCACCTACGCGTCGCTCGCGACGCTGCTCGAGGTCGGCTTTCACCACTTCTTCCGCGCGCACGGCACCGACCGGCCCGGTGACTTCATCTACCTGCAGGGCCATTCGGCGCCGGGAGTCTACGCCCGGGCCTTTCTCGAGGGCCGTCTCTCGGAGCGGCAGCTCGAGAGCTTCCGCCGCGAGCTCGCGCCCGATGGGGGCCTCAGCTCCTACCCGCACCCGTGGCTGATGCCGGCGTTCTGGGAGTTCCCGACCGTCTCGATGGGTCTGTCCGCGATCTCGTCGATCTACCAGGCGCGCTTCAACCGCTATCTCCACGCTCGCGGCCTGGCCGACACCTCGGGCAGCCGGGTCTGGGCGTTTCTCGGCGACGGCGAGATGGACGAGCCCGAGAGTATGGGCGCGATCACGCTCGCGTCGCGCGAGCGACTCGACAACCTGATCTGGGTCGTCAACTGCAATCTGCAGCGCCTCGACGGCCCGGTCCGCGGCAACGGCAAGATCATCCAGGAGCTCGAGGCCGCGTTCCGCGGCGCCGGCTGGAACGTCGTCAAGGTGATCTGGGGCGACGACTGGGATCCCCTGCTGGCGCGCGACGAGAGCGGCCTGCTGCAGCGGCGCATGGGCGAGGTCGTGGATGGGGAGTACCAGCGCTACGTCGTCTCGAGCGGTGACGACATCCGGCGCGACTTCTTCGGCAAGTACCCGGAGGTCCTGGCGCTGGTCGAGGGCATCACCGACGCGAAGCTCGCGCGGATGCGCCGCGGCGGGCACGACCCCGAGAAGGTCTACGCAGCCTACCGTCGCGCGGTGGAGTACAACGGTGCACCGACGGTGGTCCTCGTCAAGACCATCAAGGGCTACGGTCTCGGAGCCGCCGGCGAGGGCCGCAACTTCAGCCACCAGGCGAAGAAGCTCAAGGGCACCGACCTGCGCGACTTCCGCGACCGACTCGGGATCCCGATCGGCGACCGTGAGCTCGACGAGGTGCCCTTCTATCGTCCGGCGGACGACACCGACGAGATCGAGTACCTGCGCGAGCGCCGTGCGGCGCTCGGTGGCCCGGTGCCGCAGCGCGTGGTGCGCTCACACCGGCTCGAGCCGCTGCCGGCGAGCATCTTCGACGAGTTCCGAGCGGAAACGACCGGGCGCGAGGTCGCAACGACGCAGGTCCTGGTCGGGCTGCTGCGCCGGCTGATGAGCGATCCGACCGTCGGCCGGCTGATCGTTCCGATCGTGCCCGACGAGGCGCGGACGTTCGGCATGGACTCGCTGTTCCGCAAGTTCGGCATCTACGCGCAGGGTGGGCAGCGCTATCAGCCGGTGGACTCCGAGATCGTCGCCTTCTACCGCGAGGTCGAGAGCGGACAGCTGCTCGAGGAGGGCATCACCGAGGCCGGCGCGATGGCGTCGTTCACCGCAGCGGGAACCGCGTACGCCGCGCACGGCGTCAACACGATCCCCTTCTTCCTCTTCTACTCCATGTTCGGCTTCCAGCGGATCGGCGATCTGATCTGGCAGAACGCCGACGCGCGCGGCAAGGGCTTCCTGGTCGGAGCCACCGCCGGGCGCACGACACTCGCCGGCGAGGGGCTGCAGCACCAGGACGGGCACAGCCACCTGCTCGCCAGCGCGGTGCCGACTCTCCGCGCCTACGATCCAGCCTATGCCTACGAGATCGCGGTCATCGTCGAGGACGGCGTCCGGCGCATGTACGTCGACCGCGAGGACGTCTTCTATTATTTGACGGTTGCCAACGAGCCCTACGTCCAGCAGGCCATGCCCGACGGGTGCTCGGACGGCATCCTGCGCGGTCTCTACAAGGTCCGGCCCGCTCCCGACGCGGAGGGACGCCCGCGCATGCACCTCTTCGGCAGTGGCTCGATCCTCTGCGAGGCGCTGCGTGCGCAGGAGCTGCTCGCTGCGCGCGGAGTCGCGGCGGACGTCTGGAGCGTAACCAGCTGGAACGAGCTGCGCCGCGACGCGATCGCGGTCGAGCGCTGGAACATGCTGCACCCGCTCGAGACGCCGCGCGTGCCGTACTTCCGGCAGGCGCTCGAGGCGGAGCCGTGGCCGATCGTCGCGGCGAGCGACTACGTCAGGACGCTCCCGCTGGCGCTCGCGACCTGGGCGCCGGACGGGCTGCACGTGCTCGGCACCGACGGCTTCGGCCGCAGCGAGACGCGCGAGAGCCTGCGGCGCTTCTTCGAGGTCGATGCCGAGTCGATCTGCGTGGCGGCGCTGAGCGAGCTGGCACGCCGCGAGGAGATCGAGCCGCGGCTCGTGCACGACGCGATCGTCGAGCTGGGCATCGATGCCGAGAAGGTCGACCCCACGACGGTTTGAGGGCCCGGGGTGAGCGGCGGGCACCCGTGTGCGGCTACTGGTCGCCCCAGCGGTTCCACGACACGACCGACGCGAGCGGCAGACGCCGAGCCGGGCGGAAATCGGTGCCGGTGAAGTACGCGATCGGCAGCAGCGCAGCCTGGGTCCAGGTGTCGGGAATCCCGAGGATGGCGGCGGCCTCCTTCTCGTGAATGAGATGGATGGTCGTCCACGCGCTGCCGAGACCGCGACTGCGCAGTGCCAGCATCAGCGACCACACGGCGGGCAAGATCGATCCGTAGACCGAAGCCTGCGCGAACTGGGGCAGGCTCTCCACCCGGCCCTCGATGCACGGCACGACCATCACCGGTGCCTCGTGGAGGTGGTCGGTGAGGTACTGCGCGGACTCGACCACGCGCGGCAGCTGGTGTGCGCGCGGATCGTCGGCCGGGAGCTCCGGACGCGGGAGCTGAGTGTAGACCGACCACCCCTGTCGGTAGAGGTCGGCGAGGGCCGCGCGCTTCGCCGCGTCGGTCACCACGACGAAGTGCCAGGTCTGGGCGTTGCTCCCGGTCGGAGCCTGGAGTGCGATCTCGAGGCACTTCTCGATCACGTCACGCGGCACGGGCCTCGAGAAATCGAGGCGCTTGCGCACCGAGCGCGTGGTGGTGAGCAGGTGGTCGGTGCTCGCGAGATCCATGCTATTCCCTCCCGGGCTGCGGGCGAGTGCCGTGGTCAGCGGTCGTGTGCGTAGCTCATCACGAGATGCGCCACGGTGCGTGCGCTGCCCGGATTGAAATAGCTGTGCGCCTGATCGGCGCGGAAGAACAGAGTGTCGCCCGGGCCGAGCTTCGCTTCGGCCTCGCCCGACTGCACGACCAGCTCACCGGCGATGACCGTCAGGTGCTCGAACACTCCCGGCGCGTGCGCATGTGCCTCTTCGAGGCAGCCGGGCTCGAGGGTGAGCTCGTAGACTTCGGGGGCGCGCGCGTCGCCCTCGTGAAAGAGCACCCGCGAACGGAAGCGGTTGTCCGCCGACGCGATCACCCGGCCGCGACTCGCGGGTTGCACGCGGAAGTCGGGATCGACGACGCTGGAGAACATGCTGTTCGCGAGCAACGACCCGAACGGCACGCGGAGCGCCGTGGCCAGGTGCCACACGGCGCGAAGGCTCGGCACCGCGCCGCCGTGCTCGAGCGCCACGACGAGGTCCTCCCGGATGCCACTGCGGGCAGCCATCGTCGCGAGGTCGATGCCGCGTTCGGCGCGCAGCGCCGCGACGTTCGCGCCGACCGCGCGTCCCATCTCACGCCCCTCGGGGCTGTCGGGACCGCTCAGGCTGTCCTCGCGCTCGGCCCTCACCTCGTCGAGCACGGCGTCGTCGAGCGAGGCACCGCCGAGCTGCACCACCTTCGACATGCCGCCACACAAGCAATTCCTCAGGATGGATGCAACGCGTGTCCTCAGGATGGGTGCAATGCGTGCGAACCGGGCAGCGCGATCCTCCGGAGCAGAGCGGCGGGGACCAGAGCGAGCAGCATGAGCCCGGTGTAGCCCTCCCAGACTCGCACGTAGCTGCCGTAGTGATCGAAGATCGCGGCCGACAGGAAGTTGCCCGCGATCGTTCCGGCCATGCAGAAGACCATGGCGACGCCCATGAGGCGGCCCATCTGGCCCGCGCCGAAGAGCTCGTTCAGCACCAGCGCCAGCAGCGCGACCGCACCCGCGTTGACGACCCCGTAGACCACCGCCCAGCCGTAGAACGCGGTCGTCGTCACGCCGGGCAGCCACAGCACGACCGACGTCGCCGCGAGACCGCCGACCGTCACGAGCAGCGCCGCGCGCGCCGAGGTGCGCTCGGTGAGCCAGCCGATCGCGACCGACCCGAATGCGCCGACGAGCGTGCTGAGGCCGTAGACGTACGACGCCTCGTCGGCGGTCCGACCGAGGTCGCGCTGGAACGCCGGAAAGTGGATTCCGACCGACGTGATGAAGGCGTAGACCAGCACGTACGTCGCGATCAGCAGCCAGAGCGCGGGCTCGCGCCACGGGAGATCGCCGAGGCGCGCGCGCGGGTCCGGTGCGCCGTCGCCCTCGGCGGTTTCGCCCGCGCCCTCGGCGGCGCGCAGCACCACGAGGATGAGCAGTCCGAGAGTCAGATAGACGGCGCCGAGCGTCGTCAGCGTGCCGCGCCAGCCGAAGTCCAGCAGGAGAGCGGCGGCACCGACGTGCACGCCGCTCGTGATCAGGTTGTCGCCGCCGTTGAGGACGCCGATCGCGACTCCCCGCCGGTGGCGGAACAGCCGCAGGACGAGCGCCGAGCCCGCGACCGAGCCGATGCACGCCTGTCCCGGTCCGATCAGAAGGCTGATCGCGTAGAGCTGCCCGAGCGAGGTCACGGTCGCGAGCCCGAGTGTGCCGATCCCCATGGCGGCAGCCCCCGCGGCCATGACCGCGCGCGCGCCGAAGCGGTCGACCAGCTGGCCGGCGAAGGGTGCGACGAGCATGAGCAGCAGCAGGCGGAGGTTCGTCGCCGCCGCGTACTGCGAGCGCGTCCAGCCGAGTTCGTCGGTGATCGGCGTGAGGAGCGGCGACATGCCGAAGGACAGAGCCGAGTGTGCGCTGACCGCGAGCACGCCGATGCCGAGCGCGAGCCACGCGCGAAACGGCTCGCCGAGGAAGCCGGCCTGCGGGGCGGCGGCACGCGGCGGCGGATTGGTCCTTGCTACCAAGCGGCCGGGTATACGGCGGCGCCACCCGGCCGCGCAAATCACGCGGGCGAGTCGTGTCGTTTGCGCGACGCGACAGCCTCTGATGTCGTCAACCGGCTGAAGGAGGAGCGATGCGCGAGATCGTGGGCGACGTGTTCACCTGGTCACGGCTGTCCGAGCCGCACGGCTACGATTTCAACGGCTATCTCGTGCACACGCCGGCGGGGAGCGTGTGCATCGACCCGGTCGCGCCCGACCCCACGGACCTCGCCGAGCTCGTGCAACGCGGCGTGACGACGATCGTGCTGACCAACCGCAACCATGTGCGCGCCAGCAACGCGGTCCGCGCCGCGTGCGGCGCGCGGGTCGCCATCCACCCCGACGACGCGGCCCACGCGCGTGGCCAGGGCGCCGAGATCGACGGCGAGCTGCACGGCGGCTCCCGCGTCGGGCCGCTGGTCGCCGTCGCGGTCCCCGGCAAGTCGCCGGGCGAGCTCGCGCTGCACTGGCCCGAGCGCCGCATCCTGTTCGTCGGGGACGCGGTGATCGGCAACCCGCCGGGGCACTGCTCGCTGCTGCGCGATCGAGTCCTCGATGATCCCGCGCGGCTCCGGGCGAGCGTCGAGACGCTACTCGCGCTGGATTTCGACGTCCTGCTCACCGGCGATGGAGCACCCATTCTGAGCGGTGCGCACGACCGGCTCGCGGAGCTGGTGGCGAGCTTCCCGGCGTCCTGAGCGCCCTGCCCGACCAATGTTCGGACGGTTGTTCTTGACTCCGGGTCCATGCCCGTGATGCGCTACCGTCCGACCGGACGGTCGCCTCGCGAAGGCCGCTCGGTCCGATTGCTCCAACGCCGCAGGAGACCCGCCATGCCCATCGATTTCACCCTCACCCCTGAGCTCGAGGCGCTCCGCCTCCGCGTCCGCGACTTCATCGAGCGCGTGGTCAGGCCGGGGGAGGCGAAGATCGGTGACCGCGACGACATCGACCGCGCGGAGTACGTCAAGATCCTCATCCAGATGCGCCAGGAGGCGCTGAGCGCCGGGCTCTGGCTGCCGCACATGCCCCGGGAATGGGGCGGCATGGGGCTCGGGCACGTTCAGCTCGCGATGGTGCAGGCCGAGGCGGCGAAGGCGTCGTACGGTCCGTGGGTGCTCAACTGCCAGGCGCCGGACGAGGGCAACATGCACACCCTCCTCCACTGGGCGACCGACGAGCAGAAGGAGAAGTACCTGCGCCCGCTGTGCGAGGGGCGCGCGATGAGCTGCTTCGCCATGACCGAGCCGGAGGTCGCGGGCTCCGACCCGACGCTCATCCAGACGCGCGCCGTGCGCGACGGCGACGACTGGGTGGTCAACGGCCACAAGTGGTTCATCTCCAACGCGCGGCGCGCGAGCTTCGCGATCCTGATCGCACGCACCGAGGAGAACCCCGATCCGCCGCAGGCCGGCAACACGGGCTTCATCGTCGACATCCCGTCCGAGGGCTGGGAGCGCGTCCGCGAGGTCGAGACCATGCACGGCGCCAGCGGCCATTCCGAGATCCGCATCGACAACCTGCGCATTCCGCAGCGCAACATGCTCGGCGGGCGGGGCCAGGGCCACCGCCTCGGGCAGTACCGCCTCGGCCCGGCACGCCTCGCGCACTGCATGCGCTGGATCTCCCAGGCCGAGACCGCGCTCGACATGATGGTCGACCGCTCGCTGAAGCGCTTCACGCACGGCTCGATGCTCGCCGACAAGCAGGGAATCCAGTGGATGATCGCCGACTCGGCGATGGAGCTCTACCAGGCGAAGCTGATGGTGCTGCACGCCGCCTACAAGATCGACAAGGGCGAGGATTTCGTCTCGGAAGTGTCGATGGCGAAGCACTTCGTCGCCAACTCGCTGGGCCGCATCATCGACCGCGCCATCCAGGTCCACGGTGCGCTCGGCTACTCGACCGACACGCCGCTCGCCCACATGTACCAGCACGCGCGCTGGGCGCGCTTCGCCGACGGTCCGGACGAGGTGCACCAGATGCGCATCGCGCAGCGCACCATCGCCGCGTATCAGAAGGACAAGAGCACGCGCGCTGCGACCGGCAACCTGCCGGTCTGAGCGCCCTTCCCGTTCCGCAGAGGTGTACGTGAGCAACGCAATGTCCGCCGATTCGATCAATCTTTCCAACATCGATTTCTGGGGCGCGCCGTGGTCCGAGCGCGAGGCCGCGTTCGCGGTGCTCCGGCGCGAGCGACCGATCGCGTTCTTCGACGAGCTCGAGCTGCCGTTCCTGCCGAAGGGACCGGGCTACTTCGCGATCACGCGGCACGCCGACATCCTCGAGATCAGCCGGTCGCCGGAGCTCTTCTGCTCGGGCAAGGGCGCGACCTCGATCCCCGACATGCCGACCGAGATGCTCGATTTCTACGGCTCGATGATCAACATGGACGACCCCCGCCACCAGCGGCTGCGGGGCATCGTCTCGCGCCGGTTCACGCCGAAGATGATCCAGGCGTTCATGGACGACGTCGAGAAGATCACCGTCGACGTGATCGAGCGCGTGATCGACAAGGGTCGCGCGGATTTCGTGAGCGAGATCGCGGCGCCGATGCCGCTCATCGTGATCTGCAACCTCATGGGCATTCCGCAGAGCCAGCACCAGCTGGTGTTCGACAAGTCGAACATCATCCTCTCGGGCGGCGACCCGGATTTCCTGCCGCCCGACACGGTCAACCCGATCGGCGTGTTCCTGGAAGCCGGTGCCTCGCTGGCCGCCCTGCTGCGCGACCTCGCGCAGCACCGCGTGAAGCACCCGAGCGACGACCTCACCTCGGCGCTGGTCAACACCGAGCTCGACGGCGAGCGGCTGACCGACGAGGAGATCGCTTCGTTCTTCATCCTGCTCGCCGTCGCCGGCAACGAGACCACGCGCACCGCGATCAGCCACGGCATGTTCGCGCTCGAGCAGCATCCGGAGCAGGCGCGCCGGTGGCGCAACGACTTCGAGGCCATGGCTCCGACGGCAGTGGAGGAGATCGTGCGCTGGGCGACGCCGGTGATCTTCATGCGCCGTACGGCCACGCGAGACACCGTGCTCTCGGGACACCAGTTCCACGAGGGGGACAAGACGATCCTGTTCTACAACTCGGCCAACCGCGACGATGCCGTGTTCGAGGACCCGTTCGAGTTCGACCTGCGGCGCGCGCCGAACCCGCACGTTGGCTACGGCGGTCCGGGGCCGCACTTCTGCCTGGGGGCGCACCTCGCGCGCCGCGAGATCACGGTGATGTTCCGCGAGCTCTTCAAGCGCATCCCGGACATCCGCGTGGCGGGCGAGCCGGCGCAGCTGCGCTCGGCGTTCATCAACGGGATCAAGCGTCTGCCGGTCGAGTTCACGCCGGGCGGCTCGCGCGCCACCTGAGCACCATTCGAGGGCCGGCGCCGGGCGACGCTCCGTCATCCGGCACCGGCCCCTCTGCGAAGGCGAAGCCGAGCAGGCGACCGCTGGAGGAAAGGGGCAGCGCCCCCTTTCGCTCAGTGGAAGAAGTGCCCGCCGTTCACGTCGAGCGCCTGCCCGGTCACCACGCGTGACAGGTCCGAGGCGAAGAACACGACGCTGTCGGCGATCTCCTCGGAGTGCGGGATGTGGTCCAGCGCCGTGTGCTTCGCGACGCTCTGGTAGACCTGCTCGGGCGTGATCCCCTGCTGCTTCGCGAGGATCTTGAAGTAGCCCTCGAGCGACGCCCCCCAGATGTACCCGGGGACGACCGAGTTGACGCGGATCTTGTACTGGCCGAGCTCGCGCGCGAGCACCTGCGCCGCTGTCATGAGCGCGCCCTTCGACGCCGCGTAGCCGCCGTGCGTCGGCTCGATGATGCGCATCGACATCGAGTTGATGAAGACGACCGAGCCGCCGCCCTGCTCCTTCATGAGCGGCACGACCTCCTTCGTGAGCTGCAGCGCGCCGAAGACGTTGACGTCGAAGATGCCGCGCCAGCCGTCGAGGTCGTCGTTCTCGAACGTCTTGAAGCTGGGGCCCTTGAAGGCGTTGTTGACCAGCACGTCGACGCGGCCGAACTCCTTCTTTGCCGCCTCGACGAGGTTCACGCAGTCTTCCTTCTTCGCGATGTCGGTCGGCACGCAGAGCGCGCGGCGGCCCACCTTGCGGACCTCCGCTGCGACCTCCTCGAGCCTGTCGGCGCCGCGCGCCGCGAGGACGAGGTGCGCGCCCTCGCGCGCGAAGGCGCGCGAGATGTCGCGGCCCATGCCGGGACCGATCCCGGAGACGATCGCAATGCGGTTCTCGAGCAGCATGTCGTTCCTCGTGACGTTGGACGGTCAGTCAGGGTCAGTCGTCGAGCAGCGGCGCCACGCCGCCGCCGAAGGCGTCGATCTGGTCGATCAGCTCCGCGCTCGAGCGCGCGCGGAAGCGCACGCCGAAGTGGTGCACGCCGATGTCCTTCAGTCCGCGCAGGTGCGCGGCGATCTCCTCGGGCTTGCCGGTGCGTGCGTTCGCGCCGACGTCGAACGACGGCGTGCCGACGTAGAGCCACTCGCTCATCGTGCCGATCTCGATCGGCGCGTCGCCGAGCTTCGCGCGCCGGTGCTCGCGGATGGTCGCGATCGCCTGCGGCAGCTCCGCGCGCGGTGTGCCCTGCGGCAGCCAGCCGTCGCCGCGCTCGGCGGCACGCTTCAGCGCCGCAGGGGTCGAGCCACCGACCCAGATGGGCGGCCGCGGCCGCTGCGCGGGACGCGGCGCGAGGCCGACCTCGCGCACCGGCCACTCGGGTCCGTCGTGCGCGGGGTACTCCTCGAGGAAGGCCTTCTTGACCACGTCGATCGCCTCGTCGAGCAGCTTGCCGCGGCGCTTGAAGTCGACGCCGAGGGTGGCGAACTCGCCCTCGAGGTGGCCCGCGCCGACGCCGAGGATCACGCGTCCCCCGGAGAGCGCGTCGAGCGTCGCGAAGGCCTTCGCCGACAGCAGCGGGTGCCGGTACGGCAGGATCAAGACGTGCGACATCAGGCGCACGCTCTGCGTCGCGGCGGCGAGGTAGCCGAGCGTCGCGACCGTGTCGTACCAGGTCGTGCCCATGGCGCCGGCGCGCTCGCGCGGCACGCAGACGTGGTCGCAAACCGCGACGTAGAAGAAGCCGTTGCGGTCGCAGGCCTGCGCGATCCTCACGAGATCGGCGGGGCCCGCGTCGCGCTCCCAAGGCGCCGCGAACACGGTGCTCTGGGCCTGGATCGGCAGCTGCATCCCGTAGACGAGGCGTCCCGGGGGAACGATCTGGACCGCGTCTGCGACGCCCGCCATGCGGTGCTTCCTCCTGTTCCGTTGCCACGCCGCGGCAAACGGCGTCCGCCGACAGCCGCGCGCGGGCCCGGCTGCGCCGGGCTTCGCCGTGGTACTTGCGCCCTGCGACGCTTGTCAACGACGCATCGCTGCGCAGCGCAGCACGCCGGTGACATGCCCGTCCGCAAATCGCAACGTCGAGCGCATCTTTACTCCCCCGCGCCGGTTCGCCAGAACCGTCGCACGATGGACTTCTCGCTCTCCGCCCACGAGCTGCGCTTCCGCGACGAGCTGCGTTCGTGGCTCGCCGCCAATCCGCCACCGTATGCGGCCATCCTCGACCGCGTGGGACGCTCCGAGGACCACCCCGGCGCCGACGCGATGGTCGCGTGGGCGAAGCTGCTCGCGAGCGGACGCTGGCTCGGACTCGCGTGGCCGAAGGAGTACGGCGGCCGCGGGCTCGGCCTCGTCGAGCAGATGATCTTCTACGACGAGACCGCACCGCTCGACCCGCCGCAGCTCGGGCAGATGGTGAGCCTCGGCGTCGTCGGCCCGACGCTGCTGCGCTACGGCTCGGAAGCGCAGAAGAAGCGCTTCCTGCCGCGCATCCTCGGCGCCGACGACGTGTGGTGCCTCGGCTTCTCCGAGCCCGGCTCCGGGTCCGACCTCGCGTCGCTGCGCACGACGGCGCTCGTCGACGGCGACCACTTCGTGCTCTCGGGCTCGAAGATCTGGACCAGCCACGCGCCGATGGCGCAGTGGTGCTTCGTGCTGGCGCGCACCGAGGCCGGCTCGAAGCGGCATCACGGGCTCGGCGTGTTCCTGATGGAGATGTCGCTGCCCGGCGTGGAAGCCCGCCCGATCCACAACCTGGTCGGCGAGCCGCACTTCGCGCAGCTCTTCCTGAACGACGTGCGCGTGCCGCGCGAGTGCCTCGTCGGCGCGCCCGGCGACGGCTGGACGATCGTCAACGGCGCCCTCGCCGCCGAGCGCGACCTCTGGGTCTTCGAGATGTCGGGCGAGCTGCGCACCGCGCTGCGGCGAACCCTCGGCTACGCGAAGCAGGTCGCGACGGACGAGCAGCCCGGCCATCACGCTCCGAGCCAGCGCCAGTCGCTCGCGCAGGCCTGGATCGAGCTCGAGCTGCTGCGCCTCAACGGGCTGCGCAGCGTCACCAACGCGCTGCGCGGCAATGCCGACGCACTCGACGCGTCCCGCCACAAGGTCTTCGGCAGCGAGCTCGCGCAGAAGGTCGCCGGGCTCGCGCTCGAGCTGCAGGGGCCGTTCGCGCAGCTCGCCGGGTGCGAGGACTTCTCACCCGACCGCGGCACCGCCGCGCACCAGTACTTGACGCGGCGCTCCTCGACCCTGATCTCGGGTACGTCCGAGGTGCAGCGCAACATCATCGCGCAGCGCGCGCTCGGCCTGCCGCGCTGAGGTAGAGCACGCCGATGCTGCTGATCGACAACCTGGCGAGGAACCGCCGCGAGCGCGGCCAGAAGCCGTACCTCGTGCACGAGGGCCGCACCGTCACGTTCGAGGAGTTCGACCGCCTGACGAACCAGATGGCGCACGCGCTCACCCGGCTCGGCGTCGTCAAGGGCGACCGGGTGACCATCGGGCTCGGCAACTCGGTGGAGTACGTCGTCACCTCCTTCGGCGCGCTCAAGATGGGCGCCATCCTCAATCCGGTGAACCCGAACCTCGGCGCCGGCGAGCTGTCGTACGTGATCGGACACGCCGAGCCGCGCGTCCTCGTCACCGCGGCCGGATCGTCGGGCAACGTGACGTCCCCGGACCTGAAGCGTCCGGCCGGCACGACCCTCGCGGCGTTCGGCGACGTTCCCGGTGCGGAGAGGCTCGACGAGATGCTCGCGCAGGCGCCCGACGAGACGCCGGCCGGGACGGTCGGCCCGAGCGACGGCTCGACCCTGCTCTACACGTCGGGCACGACCGGAAATCCGAAGGGCGTGCTGTTCACGCACGGACGCACCGGCGGCAGCAGCGCGTTCTTCATCCCCGGTCTCGGCATCACGCCCGACGACGTGATCCTGTCGGTCGGACCGCTCTTCCACGGCAACGCGTGGTCCTGCGCGGCGCTCGGACAGCAGGGCGGCTGCACGTTCGCGTTCCCGCGCGCGTTCTCCGCATCCGAGTTCTGGCCGCTCGCGCACCGCACCAACGCGAGCATCTTCTTCACGCTGGGCACGATCCTCGCGATCCTGCTCGCGCAGGAGCCCAACGAGCTCGAGCGCACGAGCGCGATCCGCGTGATCCTCGGACTCGGCAGCGCGCCGATCCGCGACCGCATCCGCGATCGCTTCGGCATCTCCAACGTCGTCGAGTGCTTCGGCTCGACGGACGCGGGCGTGGTCACGCTCGAGCCGCTCGGACAGGAGCCGCGCCCGGGCTCGGCGGGTCCGGCGGTCCCCGGCGTCACGCTGCACATCCTCGACGACGAGAAGCGCGAGCTGCCGGTGCGCGAGGTCGGCGAGATCGCGGTCGAGTCGTCGTACCGCATGGCCGCGTACTTCCGCGACGAGGAGCAGACGAAGCAGGCGCTGCACGGCGACTGGTTCCTGAGCGGCGACCTCGGTTACCTCGACGAGGACGGCTGGCTCTACTTCGTCGACCGCAAGCGCGACGTGATCCGGCGCGGCGGCGAGAACATCTCGTCGGTGCTGGTCGAGAAGGCGATCCGCGAGCATCCGGCGGTCACGGACGTCGCGGTGGTGGGCATGCGGCACGACGTGCTCGGGCAGGAGGTGAAGGCCTTCGTCGTCACCCGCGAGCCGGTGAGCGCGCACGATCTGAAGGCCTTCGTCGCGGCGCGCCTCGCGAAGTTCCAGGTGCCGACGCTGTGGGAGTTCCGCGACTCGCTGCCCAAGACCCCGACCCAGCGCGTGGAGAAGTACAAGCTGCGCGGCGAAGCCCCGAGCGGGACGAGGCCGCTGCTCGGCTAGCGGCCCGCCGGCCGCTGCAGTTTCGCGTCCAACGCGCCGATACTCCGGCGTGGTGCCCCGCTCCAACCGCCACCCGGGGAGAACCGGCGTGAAGACCTTTGCGACGAAGCTCGACGATCGGATCCTGCGCGCGGCGCTCGCGCTTCTGCTGCTCGCCGCCGCCCTCGCGCTGCCGCGGCACGCACGCGGCGCGGACCCGGCGCTGCTGCGGCAGTCCGGCCCGGTGTTCCCGATCCGTCCCGACGCGCGTCTGCCGATCGTGCCCTACGCCGCCGCGCCCGAGGTCCACTTCGTCCCGAACACCTTCCGCTTCTGGAACGATCCGCGCTTCGCGACCACGACCGACCCGCCGAAGCCCGCGTATGCGGACGTGGTCGAGGCCCCGACCGGCTTCCTGCCGTGCCAGGGTGGACCCTTCGCGCTCTGCTACTACTCGGGCCCCGACGGCTCGCCGGCCAGCGAGAATCTCTCGTGCCGGGTGACGCCCAACGGACGCTTCGCCGACTGCCGCTGCTACGAGATTCCCTACGGAGCGTACTTCGTCCTCAACACGTCCATCCTCAACTACCCGGTCTACCTCGAGACCCTGGAAGCCTGCGGCGAGGACGGCAGCGGCTGCAGCGCGACCAACTCGGCGCCGGTCTGTGACTACATCAACGAGAACCGGTTCATTCCCGGAGCGGACCTGATCTCGACCTTCTCGTTCGACTGCGTGCCGACCGACGGTCTCGGCTCGACGAGTTGCACCCGGTCGGATCCACCTTACGCCGGATGCATGACGGCGCCGTGCAAGCGTACCGACGAGCCCGGCATCGTCGAGTGCTCGTGCCCGACCTACGACGGCCCGTACCAGGTCGGCCAGAGCGAGGTGTCGTGCGACCTCGGCGACGACCTCGTCTGGTCCGCCGCATACGCCGCCGACGGTCCGACCTTCCCGCAGCCTCCCTCCTGCATCCCCGACGCACCCGGCACCCTCGGCTGCCCGCTCTACTCGTCGTCGACGACGCTGCCGCAGGGCACCGACTGCGCGACCATCTGCGAGGCCTACGCGTGCGCGCCCAACGGCAGCATCGAGCCCGGCTACACCTGCGACGCGACGCTGTGCACCGGACAGTGCAACGACCGCGAGCTCGTCGGCGAGGCGTGCGGCGACCTGCCGCAGTGTCCGGCGGACGGCACCGCGGCGATCATCGCGCTCGAGAAGCAGGTCGGCTGCAGCTGCTGCGCGAGCCAGCTGTGCGGCTGCACGCCGAATGCCGCGACCAACGCCGCCATCGGTGCTCTGGTGGACGCGCAGCGCGCGTCGGGCATCACCACGCAGTGCGACGTGAACGGCACGCTCTGCGGCACCGCCACCCCGTGAGAGACCGGGCGCCGACGCTCGCCGCGTCGGCGCCCGACCCGATCTTCACTTCGCGGCGGGCTTCTCGTCGACCACGGGGATCGTCTTCGCGAGCTCGTAGCGCAGCACCGCGTCGATCTTGTTCTCGAGCTGGAAGAATCGCGCCACCGTGCGTCCCGGCAGGACCTTCGCGAACTGGTCGAGGTACGAGCGCCGCAGCTTCGCGCGCTCGGCCTCGGCGTCGAGGTAGCCGGTGATGAGCTGCATCGCCTTCTCGCCCGAGAGGTCCTTCAAGCTCTTCTCGTAGTCGGCGACGAGCGCCGCGACGCGGTCGCCGATCGCCCCGATCTGCTGCGCGTACTCGTCGTACAGCGGCCAGAACGCCTTCGCCTGCTCGTCGGTGAGCTGCAGGTTCACCGCGACGAAGGCCTTGCGGTTCGCGCGCAGCGTCGACAGCAGGACGTCGGCGGTCGCCTCCGTCGCGGCGCCGCGCGACGCGGGCACCTCGGACTGCGCCGACGCGACGGCAGCGCAACCGAGCGACAGGGCCACCAGCGAGACGCGGACGAACGACCTGGCGAACATGACGGTTCTTCCCTTCCCCGTTCCGTGTGCACGCATGGCGGCTACTCGTCGATCCGGGTGATCTTCGAGCCCTGGATGCCGATACCCGCCATCAGGCCCTTCTGGTTGAAGATGAACGCGTAGACGTCCTGCGTCAGCGTGGTGCTGCTGAACGACTTGCCCATGCCCTGGTCCCAGACCACGACGCTCGGACCGCTGCCGATCTCCCAGCCGCTGCTCTTCTTCAGGTAGTCGAGCGCGCCGTCGTTCATGAAGAACAGCGCGTAGCCGAACACCTGCCCGCCGACCTGCAGACCGTACGACGCGGCGACCGAATTGTAGTAGCCGGCGACGCGGTCGCCCTCGAAGAGCAAGCCGTCGCCGATCTGGCCGCCGAACAGGAAGCCAGCCTTGATCATCTTCGGGAAGACGAGCACGGCCCGGGACTTCTTCTTCAGCTCGCGTGCGGCCGGGTTGGTCGCCATGAGGCTGTCGAGGGCCCGTCGCGAGGTGCGGACGAGCTCGGCGTCCGCGGCGCGCGCGGGTGGCGCCGCGACGGCCAGCGTGACGGCTGCCGCTGCCAGGAGGACCAGCATGCGCTTCATCGTGTTCGCTCTCCCTCGCCCGCCCCGGGCATCGAGGGCCTGCCGCGTGTCGCTCCCCGCGAACCACGGGACCCGACCTTGCTCATGACGCACTCCGGGCGGAGCCGCAAACGCCGCGCCAGCGTTGGGAGTCCGACGCGTAGCGGAGCAGCGCGGTGCCGGAGCCTGCACGTTCCCGTCGATTGCCGCGCCTCGGAATCCGCGTTCCCACCGGAGCGACCATTTGACGCTTCGCCACGCGCGGCGCACGGTCGGCGACAGGAATTCCGCAGCACCCCCGCGGGACCGGATGGGCAGACGATCTTCCGCACCGCGGCGCGCCGCTTGCAATTCCTCGGTCTCGCCGGACGGGACGATCGACGAGATCCGAGCACGAGGAGGAGACCGTGAGTCCCGACGAGGACAGAACCCCATTCGGCCAGTCCGACGTCGTACGCCTGCAGGACGAGGACGCCGTCGCGACGCTGGTCACCGGAGCGATCCAGGGTCTGTGGGAGGTGGTGAACCAGCTCACCCGCCTCCGCCGCGCCCGTCGCGAGAATTTCCGCGTGACGATCTTTGGCTCCGCGCGACTCTCCCCCGGGACCTTCGCCTACGCGGCCGTGAAGCAACCCGCGACGGAGCTGACCTCGCTCGGCTGCGACATCGTCACCGGCGGCGGACCCGGCCTGATGCGCGCCGCCAACGAAGGCGCCGCAGCGGTCGCACCCGCATCCGGCGAGCGCTCGGTCGGCGTCCGGATCGCCCTGCCGTTCGAGCAGGAAGTGAATCCGTTCGTCGGCGCGGTCTACGAGCACAGGACGTTCTTCTCGCGCCTGCACCACTTCATGATCGTCGCCGACGCTTTCGTCGTCGTGCCGGGCGGCATCGGCACGCTGCTCGAGCTGTCGCTCGCCTGGCAGCTCCTACAGGTGAGGAAGCTCGACAACGTGCCGCTGATCCTCGTCGGCGAGATGTGGAGCGGCCTCGTCGATTGGGCGCAACGCGCCATGCTGCGCGAGGACGCCCCCTCGCCGATGCCCGCGACTTCCGGATCCCGCACTGCGTGCGCACGGTCGACGAGACGGTCGCGCTCATTCGCGCGAGCCGCGCGGCGTGGCTCGCGGCCGGAGCGGCGTCGTGACCGCTCCGGCCGCACGGGTCGCGCGCTCAGCGGACCTTCTCGATCTCCGAGCTGCACGCGGCGGACAGCTGGTCCTTGTGGCCGCGCAGACAGCCGGTGACGCTCTGCACGGACGGAGTGTCGGTCGGGCACAGCTTCGCCGCCTCCTGCAGGCAGGACGGAATCTGCTCGAAGACCCCGACGTACGTCGTGCACCCGGGCGAGAGATCCTTCTGGTTCTTGCGCAGGCACGCGAGAACCTGCTTCTTGCCCGTGCAGAACCGTTGCACCTCCGACGTGCAGCCGCCGTCCGCACGCGCCGCTGCGACCGAGCTTCCCAGCAGTGCGGCGACCGTTGCCCCGAGAAACAGATGCTTCACCCGCATGTCGTCCCTCCTTGCCGTGACGTGAACGAGCCCGCGCATCGCATCTCCCGCGTGAGTCAATCGCGCACGCCGCGGTGGTCGCGCCGACCCGGTCTCGCACGGATCCGGCGTCCGCGACGTGCCCCCGCGAGGACGAGGAAGGATCGCTATGCCTGATCCGAATGGTCCCGTCGAGGCCGCGCGCCGTCTCACCGCCGCCGCGGAACACGATACCGTCTACGCCGACGTCTACCTGTCGCGCGCGCGCGACGTGCTGTCCGGCGTCCTGTCGCGCACGCAGTACGACGCCCTGCGGCGCATCCAGCACGACATCGGCCAGGCCGTCGAGCAATGTCGCACAGCGACCATGCTGCAGGACTGGACGAAGGTCGACGCGCTCGGGGCCGAGGTCGAGCGGCTGAAGCACGCGGCGCAGGAAGGCGCGCCGCTGCGCGATCTCGGCGCACAGGGGTACGATCCGGTCGGCGTGCCCATCGAGCCGTTCTCGCCGGGCTTCGACTTCCTCGCGAGAAGCTCGGGGGACCGCGCCGCGCTGCGCGACGAGATCGTCGCGAACCTGACCGCGCTCGCGAAGGCGGACGCGCCGAACGCGGCCTTCTACGACGGCCGCCGCGTCTACTCCGCGGGCCTCGCCATCGAGTCGCGCAAGGCCGACACGGGAAAGCCCGCGAAGACCCGCACCCGCGCCGGGGTCGAGCAGCTCGCGGCGCAGGCGGCGCAGCGCGGCGACATCGCGCAGCTCCGTGTCTGCGCACAGGAGATCCTCGAGCTCGCCAGGACCGCGCCGCCGCCCGCCGTCGAGAAGGCGGAGGCGAAGAGCACCGTCGCCGCCTCGGCCTACCGCTCCCCCGTGGACCTCGCGGCTCCGTTTCCCGGCGATGCAGCGGCGCGCGGCGAGAAGCTCGGTCTGGTGGTCGCGCGCACCGAGCCCGGCGCGGCAGCCGCGTCCCTGATGGACTTCGTGGCGGCACGCATCTGGCAGCCCGACGTCGTCGAGAACGCGCAGAACGAGGGCACCCTGCGCGCGAACGCGGCCGTCGACGTGCTGGGCCTGCCGACGGACGTCGCGCAGAACATCACGGCCCTCGTCGCGCAGTTCCCGACCAACCCGTTCGTGAACTCCGGCGGTGCACGATGCTTTCCGCGTTTTGGCGCCGAGACGGTCCTGCTCGAAGCGTTCTCCGAGGACGGCGAGGCACCGGAGAGCGGCGGTCTCCTGCACGCTCTGGGACTGTCGAAGCGGCGCGGGCTCGCGCGTCTCGAGGTGGACGACGCGCTCCTCGCGCACGGCAACGACGTCCTCGAGCGCGAGCTCGGCCTGGACCGGCGCGAGTTCCGCCTGGTGTGCATCCCGCAGGACGTCTACGCGCGCTACGGCCGCGACCATGAAGGGGGCCCCCGACAGCAGTGGACACACTTCGACGGCTACCAGGTGCTGCGCGACGGCACGCTCCGCGCGCTCGTGGGCGGCGACGTCCGCGACGGCGGCGTGGACGACCTGGTGAGCCTCGGCCTCACCGACCAGCGCGACAGCGTGATCGTGCGCTTCGCCGTGATCCGCCGCGCGCGCCACGTCGCGCGCTGGCTCTGAATCGCCGGAGATCGCACCCCATGAAGCTCGACCGCATCCTCGACACCGCAAGCAAGCTCGCGAAGCCGTTTCGCGTCGCCGACGGGAGCAAGTTCAAGCTCGGGAAGCTCGACCCCGGCGACACGCTGCACCTCACCTCTGAGGACAAGCCGCGCGCGAAGGAGGCGCTGCAGATCGGCATCGACGCGCTGACGGAGCTCCAGGACAGGCTCTACGCGCAGGATCGCTGGGCGGTGCTGCTGGTGTTCCAGGCCATGGACGCGGCCGGCAAGGACGGCGCGATCAAGCACGTCATGTCGGGCGTCAATCCGCAGGGCTGCCAGGTTTACTCATTCAAGGCGCCGACCAGCGAGGACCTCGATCACGACTACCTCTGGCGCTGCATGAAGGCGCTCCCGGAGCGCGGCCGGATCGGCATCTTCAACCGCAGCTACTACGAGGAGGTGCTGGTGGTGCGCGTGCACGACGAGATGCTCGCGCGCCAGAAGCTGCCGCCGCGGGTCGTGGGCAAGTCGATCTGGAAGGACCGGATGGCCGACATCCGCGGCTTCGAGGAGTACCTGACGCGCAACGGCATCGTGGTCTGCAAGTTCTTTCTCAACGTCTCGAAGGACGAGCAGAAGAAGCGGTTTCTCGAGCGCCTCGACGATCCGGAGAAAAACTGGAAGTTCTCGGTCAACGATGCGGCCGAGCGCCAGCACTGGGACGCCTACATGGAGGCCTACGAGGACGCGATCCGCAACACGGCGACCAGGGAAGCGCCCTGGTACGTCGTGCCGGCCGACAACAAGTGGTTCACGCGCGTCGTCGTGGCGGCGGCCGTGATCGAAACGCTCTCGCGGCTGGAGCTGCAGTATCCGAAGGTCGAGAAGTCCCGGCAGAAGGAGCTCGCCGAGGCGCGCCGCATGCTGCTCGCGTCGAAGTAGATGGACCACCGCGTTGCACGACGACACGGCCGTCTCATCGCCTGCTCCGTCGCCGCGGCAACGCCCGTGGCGCACGTTGTTTCCGCCGGCGATCTAACTCGCGGACTACCGCGCGAGCTGGCTCGGGCACGACGCGCTCGCCGGCGTGACGCTCGCCGCATACGCGATTCCGGTCTCGCTCGCCTACGCGGGTCTCGCCGGGATGCCGCCGATGGTCGGCATCGACGGATATCTGCTCGGCGGGCTCGGCTACGCCCTGCTCGGCTCGTCGCGCCACCTCGCCGTCGGACCGACGTCCGCGATCTCGCTGATGGTCGGCGCGACGGTCGCACAGCGCGCGGCCGGCGATCCCGGCCGCTACGCGCCGATCGCGGTGCTCTCGGCCTTCGTGGTCGCGATCCTCGCGCTGCTCGCGTGGCTCCTCCGCCTCAATGCCCTCACGAGCTTCATCAGCGAGACCAACTCGCTCGGCTTCAAGGCCGGAGCGGCACTCAGCATCGGATCCACCCAGCTCGCGGCCTTCTTCGGCGTCCCGGGCGGCGGCGACTCCTTCGTCGAACGGCTGGCGAGCGCCGCGGGCCAGCTGGGCGGCCTGAACCCCTGGGCAACGCTCTTCGCGACCGGTGCGGTCGTCGTGCTGCTGGTCGGGGAGCGTCGGCTGCCCGGACGTCCCGTCGCACTCGGCGTGGCGGCGCTCGCCATCGTGCTGGTGTGGCGCACGGGACTCGACCACGGCGGGCTCGCCGTGGTCGGCACCGTGCCGAGCGGTCTGCCGACCGTCGGCCTTCCCGCGATCCGTGCGCGCGACGTCGACGGGCTGCTGCCCCTCGCCGTCGCCTGGCTGCTGCTCGCGTACATCGAGGGCGTGTCCGCGGCGCGGGCGTTCGCCGACCGGCGCGGCTACGCACTCGACACGCGGCAGGAGCTGCTCGCACTCGGCGGCGCGAACCTGCTCGCGGCCCTCGGCGGCGGCTACCCCTTCGCCGGCGGGCTGTTGCGGTCGGCCGGCAACGAGAAGGCCGGCGCGCGCACGCCGCTCGCGCTGGCGTTCGCCTCGGCCACTCTGGCGGTGTGCCTGCTCTTCCTGACCGGCCTCGTGCAGACGCTGCCGCGCGCCGTCCTCGCGGCGATCGTGCTCGTCGCCGTCCGCGGGCTGGTCGACGTACAGGCGATCGCTCGCCTGTGGCGCGTGAGCCGCACCGAGTTCTGGGTGGCCCTGGTGTCGTTCTTCGGCGTGCTGGCGCTCGGGATCCTCAAGGGGATCGTCCTCGCCGCGATCGCGTCCATCCTGCTGCTTCGCCGGGCGGCAACGCCGAAGGTCGCGCGTTGCGGCCGGCTTCCGGAGGGCGACCGGCTCGCCGACGTCGCGCGCCATCCCGACGCCGCCGCCATTCCGGGCGTGCGCCTGTTCCGCCTCGAGGCAACGCTGCTCTACTTCAACACCGACCACGTGCGGCAGCGGATCCTGCGGGCCGTCGCGGGGGAGCCCGGCACGCGCCTCGTCGTGTGCGATCTGTCGTCGAGTCCGCACGTCGACCTCGCGGGGGTCCGCATGCTGGGCAAGCTCTCCGGCGAGCTGGTCGCCCGCGGCTGCGCACTCGCCGTGGCGGGTGCCAACCACGAGGCGCGCGCGCTGCTCGACGCCGACGGCTGTCCCGTCGGACAGGTGCAGCGGCTCACGACCGGAGCCGACGCACGGGCCGCGCTCGAGGCGGCCGCGCCCCTCGGCGTCCGCAGCGCGAGCCCGGCGCCGTGACGGGATTTCGCGCCGCGACCGGCCGCGCAACCTTGCGGGTACGCGAGTTTCGCGCGAAAAGAAGCTGCCGGCGACGCCCGACGGCGCTCGCGACGGTCGTCACACTGCTCGCGGGAGGGTCGCAACATGGGGTGGATTCATGACGAGGATTGACCAACGGAGGCCGTGCACGCTCTCCGTGCGTACGTCGTTCCCGGCCCTGGCGGTGATCGCCGTCCTCGCTGCGGCCGGCTGCGAGAAGAAGGAAGCGCCGCAGATGCCGCCACCGGAGGTGCTGGTGGCGCCGGTCGCGCAGCGCAACGTGCCGGTCTACTCCGACTGGGTCGGCACGATCGAGGGCTACGTCAATGCAGAAATCCGCCCGAAGGTCCAGGGCTATCTGCTGACGCAGAACTACGCCAGCGGCAAGGTCGTCAGCGACGGCGAGCTGCTGTTCCAGATCGATCCGCGCCAGTTCAAGGCGGCTCTCGACCAGGCGATCGGCCAGCTCGAGAGTGCCAAAGCGCTGCAGGTGAAGACGCAACTCGACGTCAACCGGTATCGGCCGCTGGCCAAGGAAGGTGCGGTCAGCGAGGAAGAGCTCGACAACGCGATCCAGCAGAACGAGGCCAACAAGGCCACCGTCTTCCAGGCGCAGGCGAACGTCGAGCAGGCGCGCCTGAACCTCGACTGGGCCAAGGTCAACTCGCCGATCAAGGGCATCGCCGGCATCAATCAGGCGCAGATCGGTGATCTGGTCGATCCGACGACCGTCCTCACCACGGTGTCGACCGTCGACCCGATCAAGGTCGAGTTCCCGATCAGCGAGCAGGAGTACCTGCGCTTCGCCGCGTCGATCAACAAGGCCTCGGAGATCGCCAAGTCCGATCCCGACGCGCCGAAGCTCGAGGCCATCCTCGCCGACGGCGCCACGCACCCGCACCCGGGCACCTTCTACGCCGTCAACCGGCAGGTGGACCAGCGCACCGGCACGCTGCTCGTGCAGGCGCTGTTCCCGAATCCCGGTAACGTTCTGCGTCCCGGCGGCTACGCCAAGGTCCGCGCCGCGACGCAGGTCGCGGACGGCGCTCTGCTGGTCCCGCAGCGCGCGGTGCTGGACCTGCAGGGGACGTACCAGGTGTACGTGCTGAACGCCGACGACACCGTCACCGTGCGCGACGTCACGCCGGGCCCGCGCAGCGGCAGCGACTGGGTGATCACCAAGGGGCTCAGCGCCGGCGAGAAGATCGTCGTCGAAGGCCTGCAGAAGGTCCGCAGCGGCGTCAAGGTGATCGCGAAGCCGGCACCGCCGAGCGAGGCGCCGGGCATCGAGCCCGCGGCACCGGCCACGGGCGGCACCGCGAAGTCCGCGAAGCCGAGCTGAGCGATGTCGGCATTCTTCGTTCGCCGGCCCATCGTGGCCATGGTGATCGCGATCATCATGACCATCGTCGGTGCGGTCGCGATGCTGCAGCTGCCGATCGCGCAGTTCCCCGACATCGCGCCACCCGAAGTCCAGCTGTCCGCGACCTACACGGGCGCCGACGCACTCACCATCGAGCAGTCGGTCGCGACGCCGATCGAGCAGCAGATGTCGGGTGTCACCGACTCGATCTACATGTACTCGATCAACGCGAACAACGGCACGATGACGTTGCGCGTGGACTTCGAGGTCGGGAGCGACATCAACACCGACCAGATCCTGGCCCAGATGCGCTACGGCCAGGCGCAGTCGCAGCTGCCGTTCGACGTGCAGCAGTACGGCGTCACCATCAAGCAGTCGACGACCGCGCCGCTCGCGCTGTTCTCGCTGTACTCGCCGAACGGAACCTACGACGCGCTCTTCCTGACCAACTACGCGTACATCAACATCAACGACGCGATGACGCGCGTCCCCGGCGTCGGTCAGGTGCAGATCTTCGGCGCCGGCCAGTACGCGATGCGCATGTGGGTGAGGCCGGACACGCTCGCCAAGCTCGGCGTGACGGTCACCGAGATTCTCGAGACGATCAAGGAGCAGAACACGGTGAATCCCGCCGGACAGGTGGGCGGCGAGCCCGTGCCGCCGGGGCAGGAGTTCACCTGGACGGTGCGCGCGCAGGGACGCCTCCAGTCCGTCGAGGACTTCGAGAACGTCATCATTCGGGCCAACCCCGACGGGTCGATGATCCGCGTCCGAGACGTCGCGCGCGTCGACCTCGGCGCGCAGGTCTACAACATGATGGGCCGCCTGAACGGCAAGCCCGCCGCGATCGTCGCGATCTACCAGCTCGCCGGAACCAACGCGATCGATACCATGAATGCCGCACGCGCGCTCATGGAGAAGTCGAAGAAGAGCTTCCCGAACGACCTCGACTACGTGGTCTCCCTCGACACGACGGAAGCCGTCACCGAGGGCATCGACGATATCGTCAAGACGCTCTTCGAGGCGCTGGTTCTCGTCATCATCGTCGTCTTCGTCTTCCTGCAGGGCTTCCGCGCAACTCTGATCCCCCTGCTCGCCGTCCCGGTTTCGCTGGTCGGCACGTTCGCGCTCTTCCCCCTGCTCGGCTTCTCGATCAACACGTTGTCGCTGTTCGGACTCGTGCTCGCGATCGGTCTCGTCGTCGACGACGCGATCGTCGTCGTCGAGGCCGTGGAGCACCACATCGAGGAGGGACTCTCGCCCGTCGACGCGACCCTCAAGGCCATGAGCGAGGTTTCGGCACCCGTCATCGCGATCGCGCTGATCCTCGTCGCCGTGTTCGTGCCGACGGCATTCGTCCCCGGTATCACCGGGCGCCTGTACCAGCAGTTCGCGGTGACCATCGCGGTGTCGGTCGTGTTCTCCGCGTTCAACGCGCTCACCCTGAGCCCCGCGCTGGCGGCGCTGATCCTCAAGAGGAAGAAGGAGGCCCGGGGGCCCCTGGGCGCGTTCTTCCGCTGGTTCAACAAGTGGTTCGGCAAGGCGACCGATGGCTACGTCAACTGGTGCCACCACCTCATCAAGCACCCGGTGCTCGGCCTCGGGATGCTCGCCGGGCTGGCCGTGGTCGCCGTGTACCTCGGCTCGCGCCTGCCCACCGGCTTCGTCCCCGACGAGGACCAGGGCTACTTCTACATGAACGTCCAGCTGCCGCCGGCCGCGTCGCTGCAGCGCACCGACGAGGTCTGCAAGCAGATCGAGGGAATCCTCGAGAAGACCGACGGCGTCCAGACGTTCAACACCGTCGTCGGCTACTCGCTGCTCAGCGGCACCAACATGACCTACGCCGGCTTCTACTTCGTGACGCTGAAGCCGTGGAAGGAGCGCGATCCGGCGGGACGTACCGCCGACGTGATCATGCTCGAGCTCAACATGAAGCTGCGCGAGTTGCCCGAGGCGCTCGCGTTCGCATTCCCGCCGCCGGCGATCCCCGGCGTCGGCACGTCGGGCGGCGTCACGTTCATGCTCGAGGACCGCTCGGGGGGAGACGTCAAGTTCCTCGCCGAGAACACGCAGCGCTTCATCGCCGAGGCGCTCAAACGACCAGAGTTCTCGTCCATCTTCACGACCTTCGTGCCGGCCGTGCCGCAGGTGTTCGCGCACGTCGACCGCGAGAGGGTCCTCAAGCAGGGCGTCCAGCTGGCGGACGTCTACAAGACGCTGCAGGCCTTCATGGGCGGCGTGTTCGTCAACTACTTCAACCGCTTCGGCCGCGTCTGGCAGGTCTACGTGCAGGCCGAGGGCGACTACCGGACGGACACCCAGCAGATGGGCCAGTTCTACGTCCGCAACAACAAGGGCGAGATGGTGCCGCTCGACGCGGTGGTGGACGTGACGCCCTTCTACGGCCCGGAGTTCACCATCCGCTTCAACGAGCACCGCGCAGCACAGATCAACGCGTCGCTCAAGCCCGGCTACAGCTCGGGTCAGGGCATGAAGGCGCTCGAGGAGGTCTTTGGGCAGACCATGCCCGAAGGCATGGGCTACGACTACATGGGTATGTCGTTCCAGGAGCAGGTCGCCGCCCAGGGCGTTTCGCCGATGGTGATCTTCGGCTTCTCGCTGCTGATGGTGTTCCTGATCCTCGCCGCGCAGTACGAGAGCTGGTCGCTGCCGTTCAGCGTGCTGCTCGGCATCCCGATCGCGGTGTTCGGCGCGTTCCTCGGCCTCTTCGTGCGCGAGATGGTCAACAACGTCTACGCGCAGATCGGCCTCGTCATGCTGATCGGCCTGACGGCGAAGAACGCGATCCTGATCGTCGAGTTCTGCAAGGACGAGTACGACAACAAGGGCACGCCGCTGATCGAGGCGGCACTCGCCGGCGCGAAGCTGCGCCTGCGGCCGATCCTCATGACCGCGTTCGCGTTCATCCTCGGCGTCGTGCCGCTGGCGACCGCGCAGGGCGCCGGCGCGGTGTCGCGGCGGATCATGGGCACCGCCGTCATGAGCGGCATGCTCGCCGCGACTCTGATCGCGATCTTCGTCATTCCGTTGTCGTTCTACGTCGTGGAGAGCCTCGCGGGTGGCGACGAGGCTCACCGCAAGGACGAGGGTGCTGCCGCCACGACAACGAACCCGGGGACGCCCCTGGCCGGGAGCCACGAGTGAGCATCGCGCGCGCCTCGAGGAAGCGCGGCGTCGCATCCGTCGCCGCCCTGGTCTGCCTGCTCGTCTTCGCGGCCGGCTGCCCGGTCGGACCGAACTATGTCCGCCCGAAGTCGGATCCGCCGCCGGACTACTACGGGCAGCCGCAGCCGGTGGAGATCGAGTCGCTCGCCGACCTGCCGTGGTGGGAGGTGTTCTCCGATCCCGTCCTGCAGCGCCTCGTCACCGAGGCGGTGCAGAACAACTACGACCTCAGGACGGCCGTGGCTCGCGTCGAGCAGGCGAACGCGCTGGTCGGCGTCGCGCGCGCGCCGCTCCTGCCGCAGATCGGCTATCAGGGTGCCGCGTCCCGGCAGCGCGCGACGATCTTTCCCGGCCAGCCGAACGCGACCTACGACCTCTTCTCCGGCGCGTTCAACCTCGCCTGGGAGATCGACGTGTGGGGCCGGATCCGGCGCGCGACGGAAGCCGCGCAGGCCGAGATGCTCGCCACCGACGCGTTCCGCCGCGGCGTCATGCTGACGCTCGTGAGCACCGTCGCGCTGCGCTACTTCGAGCTCATCGAGCTCGATCGCGAGCTCGAGATCGCCTACGACAGCGTGCAGTCGTTCCGCGATACCCTGCAGCTCTTCACGCGCCGCTACGAGGGCGGGGTCGGATCGAAGCTGCAGACCGAGCGCGCCGCGGCGGCGCTGTACCAGGCCGAGGCATCCGTGCCGACGCTGCAGGCGCAGATCGTCGCGAAGGAGAACCAGCTCAACGTCCTGCTCGGACGCAACCCCGGTCCGATCCCGCGCGGCAAGACGCTCGTGCAGCAGACCATGCCGCCGCAGACCCCGCCCGGACTCCCGGCGGAGCTGCTCGAGCGCCGGCCCGACGTGCAGCAGGCGGAGCAGACGATCCGCAGCGCGAACGCGCAGGTCGGCGTCGCGGTGGCGAGCTTCTTCCCGCGCATCGGGCTCACCAGCCTCTACGGGGGCCAGAGCACCGAACTCGCGGACGTGGTGAAGGGCAGCGCCAACATCTGGAACATCGTCGGCTCGATCGGCGGTCCGATCTTCACCGGCGGACAGCTCCTCGAGCAGTACTACGCGCAGGTCGCGCAGTGGGAGCAGGCGAAGCTGCAGTGGGAGCAGACGCTGATCACGGCGTTCTCCGAGGTGTCGAGCACTCTCGTCGCGCAGGAGAAGCTGGTGGACATCGTCGCGGCGCAGCAGAAGACCGTTGCCGCCTACAGCGAGTCGGTGCGGCTCTCGCTGCTGCGCTACAACCAGGGCCTCGCGAACTACTACGAGGTCCTCGAGGCGCAGCAGCTGCTCTACCCCGCGGAGAATGCGCTCGCGCAGGCGCAGCGCAACCAGCTGCTCGCGGTGGTCGATCTGTACCGCGCGCTCGGCGGCGGCTGGAAGATCCCCGATGCCGACTGGAACGGCCCCGACGCGCCGAACGACGCACCGGTCCCCGAGGGCACGACGCCGTGGGTGATGGTGCCATGAGGCCGCGACGCGACGCTTGTGCCGTCGCCCGAACCGGCCGAGGAGGACGTAGAATGCGCAAGTGGATCCTGCTCGCCCTGGCGAGCGCGTTACTGTGGCCGTCCGCGGCCGCGGCCGTGGAGCGCGACGACTTCCTGATCGTCGACGCGCAGGACGTCGTCGACGTCTGCACCGTGCCCGACACCGATCCGCTTTACGCGGCGTCGGTCGCGTTCTGCCACGGCTATCTCGTCGGGGCGTACCAGTACCACGTCGCGATCTTCGGCCACGGCAAGTCTCACCCGGTGGTCTGCTTCCCCGAGCCCGCGCCGACGCGCACGCAGGCGGTCGAGGAGTTCATCACGTGGCTCAAGGCCAATCCGTCCTACCTGAAGCACAAGGCCCCCGACGCGATGACGCGGTATCTGGTCGAGACCTACCCATGCAAGGCGCCCGAGAAGGCGGCGAAGAGCGGAGGGAAGAAGAAATGAGCTGCGGGAAGAACACGAAGCGCACGCTCGCAGCGGCGATGGTCGCCGTGTGCGCCAGCGCCGGCGTCGGCTGCTCGAACATGAGCACGACGCAGCAGCGCACCCTGAGCGGTGGCGCCATGGGCGCCGCGGGCGGCGCGATCATCGGTGCGATCGCCGGCAACGCCGGCCTCGGCGCCGCGGCTGGTGCGGGCGCGGGACTGATCGGCGGCTACGCCTACGACCAGTACGAGAAGTCCAAGCAGAGATCCTACCAGCAGGGCTATGCGGCGGGCTACCAGAAGGGTGCGCAGTAACCGACGCGGCGCGCACGGCGCGCCCAAAGGGATGGGATGACAACGACACGACGCACGCCTTGGGCGCGTGGCACCACGGTGCTGCTTACGCTGACGCTTTCCCTAGCCGCCTGCGCGTCGCCGCGACCGAGCCCGGCACCACCTGCGTCGAAGGCTCCTGCTGATCCTGAGTTGCGGGTGGGGATCACCCTTGATTCACCGCCATTTGTCATGCAGGAACGGCAGCTCGTCAGCGCGATCGGAATTGAGATCGACTTTGCGCGACGGCTTCAACACGACTTGCAGCGTCCCCTGCGCTTTATCGAAATGCCGTGGAATCAGCTGATCCCGGCGCTTCTCGGAAACCAGATCGACATCATCATGTCCGGCATGACGATCACTCGCTTGCGCAGCATGCGCGTCGCGTTCAGCGATCCCTACATGGACTCGGGTTTGTCGGTCCTGATCCGCAATGACCTTGGCGCTGCCGACCAAACGCCCGAGCAAGCCCTTAGCGGCTCGCTCCGTCTCGGTGTCACGCGAGGAACCACCGCGGCCACTTTTGTCAGCCAAGTGTACCGTAGCGGGCAGATCTTTCCGTACCTCAGCAACTCAGACGGGGTAGCCGACCTCGTGCAATCGCGCATCGATGCATTCGTCACCGACGCGCCAATAGTCGCTTGGTTCGCATCGGCGCACGACGGGACGCTCCGCCCATTGATTCGCCCGCTTCTCACGCAGGAGCAGCTGGGCTGGGGCTTCCGTCCACAGGACGAGGACCTCCGCGCCACCGCCAACGCCTCGCTCGCCAACTGGAAGGCGGAAGGCTTCGTGGAGCGTACGATCAGGCACTGGATCCCGCTCTACAAGGCGCGATAGGCCGGAGTTGACTTGGCGTTCTACGTGAACGACGCACCGGACGCGGAAGTTCTAGCAGGCCGTTGAAGAGTTGGCGTTTCGGAGTGGTACGGCAAGCACAGTCATCATCGATCCCTCTCAGGGTTCGCGTCGTCGGGGTCGTTCCGGCCCGCCGTCGGGTCGGACGAGCCCACCGATCAGCGTTCCCGGATCACCCAGTGGCCGCTTGTGGCATCAGTTTCGACATCCGAAGCAAGTTGTAGGTCGCACCGACGAGGCAGGCCCAGAATTCCGTTCGCTCGACTCCTCGGTAACGCGATCGCCTGAGGCCGCCGACCGTCTTGCCCCAGCCGAAGATCTCCTCGACGCGTTTGCGGATCTTCTGGCTCGTGGCGCAGTCCGCGTGCCGCGTCGTTCGCCCGTCGATGTTCGAGCGTCGACCGCTGGTGTTCTGCGCCACGTGCGGCGTGACTCCCGCCGTTCGCACCGTGTGCACGAAGGCCGCGACGTCGTAACCCTTGTCGCCGCCGAGGGTGCGCGGCCGGAAGCCTCGGTCTTGCAGCCGCCCGAGCAGCATCAGTGCTTCGTCTCGCTCCGCCGTTCCAGTCGCCTGGGCCACCGAGATGTCCACGTACAGCCCGTTGCGGTTCTCCATCATCACGTGCCCCGAGAAGCAGAGCTTCGCCTCTTTGCCGTCTCCCTTGCGCGCCAGGAGCGTTTCGGGATCCGTCGTCGAGCCATGCGTCTCGTTGCGACGCCGCTCGCCCCGGAAGTTCACCGTCGGGTTGCCGCGATCGTCCGGCGGCGGCCGGTCCTCGGGTCTCTCGTCCCTGGGGCGCACGCTCTTCATCGATGCCCACGCCTCGATCAGCGTACCGTCGACCGTGAAGTGCTCCTTCGAGATCGGCCCCTCGCGCCGCGCCTGCGCGATGACCCCCTCTAAGAAACGCCTCGCCACCTCGTGCTCGATCAGGCGATCGCGGTTCTTGGTGAAGGTCGAGTGGTCGAAAGCGTCCTCCTCGATTCCCATGTCGAGGAAGAAGCGAAACAGCAGGTCGTACTGGAGGCGTTCGCAGAACGGCCGCTCGCTGCGCACGGTGTACAGGACGATCAGGAGAAACGACTTAAGCAGCGTCTCGGGCGGAATCGAGTAGCGCCCACGCTCGTCGTACATCTGATCGAAAACGGGCGAGAGCCGTTCGAGCTCCCGGTCGGAGATAGCCTTGATCCGCCGGATCGGATGGTCCTTGGGAGCCCTCCGTGCCAGGGTCATGAGGCTGAACATCGTCTCCTGCTGCTCCGCACGTCCGCGCATCGTCGCCACCTCCGCAGGGAAGGATCTTCGATGCCAAGAAGAAGCACAGACGTCAATCTAAAAGCGCCCGTGCGGGCGCACTTTTCAACATCCTGCTAGCGCGTGTACTGGCCTCGGGCGACACCCGAGACCGGCCAATGAACGACCTTGAACACCGGTGGTGCTGGTGACCGGGCGTGATCCGCAGTCCGGGCCGACTCTCTGGACGACTCTGACGCAGCTTGATCCAGTTGCCCGGCGCCCGTGTCAGCGCCGGTTGCGCGCGGCCCACGCGGCGCAGGTCTCGCCGTCGATGGTCGCGTCCTCCCACTTCTCGTGCAGCTCGACCTGCACCGAGCCGGTGCGCCCCAGATCCTGCTTGACGATGCGCGTGAGCGCGGCCGCGGCCTTCTGCCAGTGCTCGGGCGGACGCCGGATCCAGCTCACCTCGACGATCGTCGGCAGCTCGGCGTCGTTGCCGTCGCGGAACAGCTGCGCCTCGCGCAGGTAGACGTAGATCGCGTCGCGCCGCGTGCCGAGCTCGCGCTCGAAGAAGTCCGACGCGAGCCTGCTGAAAGTGCGTCCCTGCTCGCGGTCGAGCCCCGTTACCCAGAGATTCGGCATGCCTCTCTCCTCCTTCACTGCTTCCGCGCGCCATGTAATCTGAACCCATGTTCGCCGGCAAAACCACGATTCCCTGCTCGCACGGCCAGCTCGAGGCCATCTACCGTCCCACCACCGATCTCGCCCAGCGCGTCGCCCTCGTCCTGCACCCGCACCCGCTCTACGGCGGCACGATGCACAACCCGGTCGTCTTCCACACCGCGCGCGCCCTGCGCGACGCCGGCTTCGAGACCCTGCGCATCAACTTCCGCGGCGTCGGCGCGAGCTCCGGCACGCACGACCGCGGCGCCGGCGAGGTCGACGACGCGCGCGAGGCGCTCGACTTCCTGCTCTCGCAGCAGCCGGCCGCGAAGCAGGTGCTGGTCGCCGGGTTCTCGTTCGGATCGGCCGTCGCCCTGAAGCTCGGCTGCAGCGACGCCCGCGTGCACCGGATCGTCGCGATCGCGGCGCCGGCCGGCATGTACGACTTCTCCTTCCTCGCGCAGTGCGCCAAGCCGAAGCTCTTCGTGCACGGCGACAGGGACGACGTGGCGCCGCTGTCGCTGCTGCGCGACAAGCTCGAGCGCCTCGCGGTTCCGCAGGCGGACGTGCGCGTCCTGCGCGGCGCCACGCACTTCTTCGAGGGCCAGATCGCCGAGCTGCGCACCGAGGTGCAGCAGTTCGCCGTGAGCTGACCGGCGACCGCCTCAGGACGCGCGGCGGTCCGGCTCGCCCGTCTCGGTGCCGTCCTGTTCCTGTCGGCGCAGGTGCTCGCTGTAGGCGAGGAACAGGAAGCGCTCGACGCCGTCGATCGCGAGCGCGCTGCGCAGCGACGGGAAGATCTCGAACGCGTGCTGCGCGCCCGGGATCTCCGCGTACGCGACCGGCTCGCGCGAGACGCTCTTCAGCGCCTTGTACATGCCGCGCGCCTCCGCGGCCGGCACCAGCGAGTCGTAGTCGCCGTGTACCAGGAAGAACGGCGGCGCGTCGGCGTTCACCCGGTAGAGCGGCGACGCCTGCTCGTACAGCGCGCGGGCCTGCGACAGGTGCTTCTTCATCACGTGCTGCGCGAGCACGTCGCGCAGCCCTTCGTTGCGGTAGACGCCGTCGCGGTTGGTGAAGTCGTACACGCCGTAGAACGCGACGCAGCCCTGCACGCGCGTGTCCTCGTCCTCGAAGCCCGGCTGGAACTCGGGCGCGTTCGGCGTCAGCGCCGCGAGCGACGACAGGTGTCCGCCCGCCGATCCGCCCGTGATGACGATGAAGTCGGGGTCGGCGCCGTAGTCGGCGGCGTGCTCCTTCAGCCAGCGGATCCCGCGCTTGACGTCTACGATGTGGTCCGGGAACGTCGCGTGCGGGCTCAGGCGGTAGTCGATCGCGGCACACAGCCAGCCGTGCGAGGCCATGCGCTGCATGAGCGGGATGCCCTGCTCGTTCTTGCTGCCGACGATCCAGGCACCGCCGTGCACCTGCAGCAGGATCGGTCGCGGCCGTCGTGTGCCGATCGCGGAGCCCGGCGTACCCTCGTGGGCGCGGTAGAGGTCCAGCTTGAGGCCGCTGGGCAGACCGCGACGGCCGAAGTCCGTCGCGTAGACGATGTTGCGGATGCGCTCGACGCGCGGGTCACGCATGGCGAACGGCAGAGCGATCTCGCGCCAGTTGATGCCGTGGCTGAGCAGCGGCCGGAGCTCGGGCAGAATGTGCTCCTCGTACCCGGTGCCGAGACCGCTCAGCAGCGCTTCCGTGCAGACGCGCTCGGCCTGGGTCGCCCGGCGGAACAAAAGAAGGAGGCCCACCCAGGAGCCGAGCGAGATCAGCATGGCGAGCTTGCCCGGCCACGCGTCGAGCGCGCCGAGCGCCACGAACACGCAGGTCGCGAGCACCTGCCAGGCGACGTGATGCAGCGCGAGCTCGGCCGTGAGCCACCCCGCGAAGAAGCTGATCACCGCCGCGTGGCGCTGCACGAGCATGGGATTGAAGGCGTTGAAGGTGAACCAGGCGCCGACGAGGCTCGCGACGAGGAAAAGGGCGGAAATCACGATGCGGTCTCCTGGGGATCGGAAGGGGCCGCGGCGAAGAAGCGGCCCTGCGCACGCGTCAGCTCGTCGCCGTTCACGGCGAGGCGGATCGTGCCCTCGATGAAGAAGCTCCGGCCGCGCGTGCCGGTGATGCGTCCGGCGACCACCACGGGCGTTCGCGTCGGTACCGGATGGACGTAGCGCACCGTCAGCTCGCCGGTGACGACGCCCGTGCCGGCCTTCGCGTACGCCGTCATGCACATGGCCTCGTCGAGCAGGGTCGCCTGGATGCCACCGTGCGCGATGCCCGGGGCGCCCTCGAAATCCGCTGGGACCTCGTACTCGACCTCCACCCCGTCTTCGGTCTCGAAGAAGCGCAGCTTGAGACCCGAAGCGTTGGCGGGTCCGCATCCGAAGCAGCGGCCGTTGCGGTCGTTGGCGAACCAGATCTGTCGTCGCATGGCGGAAGGCCCGGGGCCCGCAGAATGCTATCGATCGGCTTGCGGTGCGACAACCGCGGCCGGATCCGGCCGCCGCGGTCAGATCCGGCGGGCGAGGAACAGGTGCTCCTCGCTCGGCTCGGCGATCCCGTCGGGAAAGCGCCGCTCGAGCTCGTCCCGGAGGGCCTCGAGGAATTCGGCGTGGTGCTCGCCCGCGTAGCGGCGCAGGAACTCCGTGGTCGCCGCGTAGCCGTGGAATTCGGCGGGGGTGTAGTGCAGCACGCCGTGCAGCACGCGCGGCGGCGCCGCCTGCAGCAGCGACGCGCGGAACGGCTCGGGCGGGTGGACGAACACCTGCCGGTCGGGGATGTCGCGCCCGAAGCGCCGCAACACCTCGCGGATCAGGAGCGGGGTTGGCGCGTCGGCTGCCGGGTAGCGCCAGAAGAGAGCGACCGCTCCACCGGGCGCGAGCACGCGGGTGATCTCGTCGAGCGCGGGCCGCGGCGCGAACCAGTGGAACGCGGTGCCGCAGGTCACGAGATCGACGCACGCCTCGCCGAGCGCCAGCGCCTCGGCCCGCGAGCGGACCAACGGTGCGGGTGCCTGCAGGCGAGCCCGTGCTTCGGCGAGCATCGGCATGGAGAAGTCGGCGCCAACGACTCTCCAGCCGCGCCGGCTCAGCGACGCGGTGACGAAGCCGGTGCCGCAGCCGAGGTCCAGCGCACGGCGCCCGACGTCCGGTCCCGTGAACGCCCCGATGGCGTCGTAGAGCGCGGCCGAGTAGTCGCGGCGGAAGCACGCGTAGGTGCGGGCCTGGCGCCGGAAGTCGGGCGGCTCGTCCGAGCGCGGCAGGACGAGGTCGGCGCTGCTGGTGTGGTCGTCTGGCATCGGAACGGCGACGCGGTCCCGCGAGCCCGTCTGCCACGCCGGCCGAGGAGCCGCAACGGTGGCGGCTCCCGGCCCCCCGAGCTTCACGCTCGAGCTTCACGCCCGTTGACGCCGCGCCCGCAACGGCATTAAGCGTGGATCGAGAATCGTCGAACGACGGAGGGATCGACTCATGGCAGCAGCGCCCGCTCTGAATCCGGCCGTGCAGGACTTCGTCCGCGCGCCGTTCCGCAAGATGCTGATCGACGGCAAGTGGGTCGCGTCGGCGTCCGGCAAGACCTTCGAGACCGTGAACCCGGCGACCGGGGGCGCGCTCGCCAGCGTCGCCGAGGGCGACGCCGAGGACGTCGAGCGCGCGGTGCGAGCGGCGCGGCGTGCCTTCGATGACGGCCCGTGGTCGCGCATGAGCCCGGGCGATCGCGTCAAGATCCTGCTCCGCACCGCCGACCTGATCGAGCAGAACGCGCTCGAGCTGGCACAGCTCGAGACGCTCGACAACGGCAAATCGATCAACGAGAGCCTCAACGTCGACATCCCGTCCGCCGCCGGCACGTTCCGCTACTACGCCGGCTGGGTCGACAAGTCGTACGGCCAGACGATCCCGTCCGACCCGTCGTTCTTCAACTTCACGCTGCGCGAGCCGGTCGGCGTCTGCGGCCAGATCATCCCGTGGAACTTCCCGCTGCTGATGGCCGCGTGGAAGCTCGGTCCGGCGCTGGCGTGCGGCAACACGGTGGTGCTGAAGCCGGCCGAGCAGACGCCGCTCACCGCGCTGCGCCTCGGCGAGCTGCTGCAGGAGGCAGGTCTTCCCGACGGCGTGCTCAACATCGTTCCCGGATACGGGCCGACCGCGGGAGGCGCCCTGGTCAAGCATCCGGCGGTGGACAAGATCGCGTTCACCGGCTCGACCGAGGTCGGCAAGGAGATCCACCGCGAGACCGCCGGCACGCTCAAGCGGGTGTCGCTCGAGCTCGGCGGCAAGTCGCCGAACATCGTCTTCGCCGACGCCGACGTCGAGGCCGCGGTGCAGGGCGCGCTCATGGGCGTGTTCTTCAACCAGGGACAGGTGTGCTGCGCCGGCACGCGGCTCTTCGTCGAGCAGAAGATGCACGACGAGTTCGCCGACGTGCTCGCGAAGCACGCGCACGAGATGCCGCAGGGCCACGGCCTCGACCCGGCAACGAAGGTCGGCCCGCTGGTCAGCAAGGAGCAGCTCGACCGTGTGACGGACTACCTCGCGATCGGCAAGAGCGAGGGCGCGAAGGCGATCGCGGGCGGCGAGCGGAACACCGCGGCGGGCCTCGCGGACGGCTACTTCGTGAAGCCCACCGTGTTCACCGGCGTCCGCAACGACATGCGCATCGCGCAGGAGGAGATCTTCGGGCCGGTGGTCTCGGTCATCCCGTTCAAGGACGAGAGCGATGCCGTCCTGCAGGGCAACAACACGTTCTACGGCCTCGCGGCCGGGGTGTGGACGAAGGACGTCAACAAGGCGCACCGGGTCGCCCGCGCGATCCGCGCCGGGACGCTGTGGGTCAACTGCTACAACGTCTTCGGCGCGTCGGCACCCTTCGGTGGCTACAAGCAGAGCGGCTACGGCCGCGAGCTCGGCAGCTACTCGCTCGACCTCTACACCCAGATCAAGACGGTCTGGATGAAGTTGTCGTAACGAGGGAGCGCGTGCCGGGCACGCACCGCCTCGCCTCGCGCGGCAAGCCGCGCGGGGCCCCTCTTGCCGCGCGCGCCGCGCCGGGCGACGTTGCGCGCGCGGCGGCTTCGGCCTAGACGGTTCCGCATGGCAGCGAAGAAGCACTCGCCCGCGTTCGAGCGGCTGTGTGAGGACTCGCGCTCGCGCGTCCGCGAGGTGAGCGTGCACGACGCCGCACGCGAAGCGCAGACCGCCGGCGTCCTGCTGGTCGACGTGCGCGAGGAGAGCGAGTGGGCCGCGGGCCGGGCGTCCGGCGCGGTGCACCTCGGCAAGGGGGTCATCGAGCGCGACATCGAGGAGCGTGTGCCCGACAAGGGTACTCGCCTGCTCCTCTACTGCGGCGGCGGCTACCGCTCGGCGCTCGCGGCCGACAGCTTGCAGCGCATGGGCTACACCAACGTCGCGTCGGTCGCGGGCGGCTGGCGGGCGTGGAACGACGCCGGCCTGCCGGTGACGCGCGGCTGAACCCGGACGGCCGAGGCGAGCGCGTGTGATCCGCGTCGGCGAGTCCGCATTCCTGCTGGAGCTGGAGTGCAGCAGCGCCGTCCTCGCCGCACGGCGCGCGCTCGCCGAGCGGCGCGACCCGGCGATCCTCGACCTCGTGCCCGGCGCGGTCACCCTGCTGGTGGTCGTCGACCCGATCGCCCTGCCCGACCCGGATCACCTGGCGGACGTGGAGCGCGCGGCGCGCACCGGCACGCTCGGGCCAGTGCACGAGACGACGGCGCGGACGCACGAGATCGTCGTGCGCTACGACGGCGAAGATCTGCCGGAGCTCGCCGAGCGCGCGCGGCTCACGGCCGAGGAGTTCGTCGCGCGTCACGCGGGCGCCACGTATCGCGTCGCCCTGGTCGGCTTCCAGCCGGGCTTTGCCTACCTCGAGGGCTTGCCGCCCGAGCTGCACGCGACGCGCCGCGCGACGCCGCGCCCGCGCGTCGCCGCGGGCAGCGTCGCCATCGGCGGCGAATGGATGGGTGTCTACCCGCTCGCGACGCCCGGCGGCTGGAACCTGATCGGCACGACCGACGCGCTGCTGTTCGACGCCCGCCGCGAAGAGCCGGCCCTCCTCCAGCCCGGCGACTCGGTACGGTTCGTTCCCCGATGAGGCTGCTGCAGGTGATCGCCCCCGGTCCGCGCACGACGGTGGAGGACCTCGGCCGCCGCGGCGCCGCCCGCTGGGGCTTGCCCGCGGGCGGCGCCTTCGATCCGCTGGCGCTCATCGCGGCGAACCGGCTCGTCGGCAATCGCGACGACGACGCCGGGCTCGAGATCACGCTCGGCGGCGCGAGGCTGGCGAACGACGGCGACGAGCCCCTCGCCCTCGCTCTCACCGGCGCCGACTGCGACGCGCGGCTCGTGCACGGCGCGGCCAGCATGGCGGTGCGGCCCGGGGTCGCCGTGACGTGTGCGCCCGGCGACCAGCTGCGCCTCGGTCACGCGCGCTC
>Ga0194128_10000980_pt1 | contig 50749 bp, 50 predicted proteins | sample TA2KigCa65mmetaG_FD_148650 | JGI IMG/M metagenome (GOLD analysis project Ga0194128, IMG submission 148650) | Freshwater microbial communities from Lake Tanganyika, Tanzania - TA2015037 Kigoma Deep Cast 65m | ecosystem: Environmental > Aquatic > Freshwater > Lake | place: Tanzania: Lake...
TCGGGGCCGCGGCAGGCGCTTCGCCCGCCGGAGCGCCGGACTCGCCACGCGCGCGGATTGCCCGCACGAGCTGACTGCCCGGCTCGTTCAGCAACCGAAGGAGCTGGCTCGCCGGCGCGAGCAGCACGCCGAGCAATCTCGCGCGGAGCTGCTCCTTCGTTTCGAGCTTCGCGAGCTCGGAGACCTGCTCCGCTTCGAAGAGCTGACCGTCGAGGACCGCCGCCTTGATCTCGAGCTTGCCGGCGTTGTCCTTCGCGTACTTGACGATCTCCTTGGCGACGACCATCGGATCGCCGTAGCCGAACACGAGAGCCGTCTGGCCGATGAGGGTGCCGCGAAGCGGCTCGTAGCCGCTCTGGTCGATGGCGCGCAGCGCGAGCGTGTTCTTCGCGATCTTGTACTCGCCCTCGAGCTCGCGCATCCGGCGGCGAAGCCGGGTGATCTGGCCGACGTCGATTCCTTGCGGCTGGGCGACGATCGCGATCTTCGCCCGACCGAGGCGCTCTCGCAGCCCTTCGACGACCTCTGTTTTCTCCGCGAGGTTCACTCTGGGATCTCCCTATGCCTCAGGCCGCCGCCGTCGCCTTGACGCTCAGCGGATCGATGGGAACTCCGGGCCCCATCGTCGTCGAGACGGCGATCGCCTTCAGATAGTTGCCCTTGGCCGCGGACGGCTTCGCGCGCACGAGGCTCGCGATGACCATGTTCGCGTTGTCGACGAGCTTCTCGGCTCCGAACGAGCGCTTGCCGATCGGAACGTGCACGATTCCGGCCTTGTCGACGCGGTACTCGACCTTGCCCGCCTTCAGCTCTTGCACGGCCTTCGAGACGTCCATCGTGACGGTGCCGACCTTCGGGTTCGGCATGAGGCCACGCGGACCAAGGACTTTACCGAGCTTGCCGACGACCGACATCATGTCGGGCGTCGCGATGGCCTTGTCGAACTCGAGCCAACCCTCGCTCGAGATCTTCGTCGCGAGGTCGTCGCCGCCGACGTAATCCGCACCGGCCTCCTCGGCCTCGCGGACCTTGTCGCCCTTGGCGAACACGAGCACGCGCACGCTGCGCCCGGTGCCGTGCGGAAGCTGGCAGGTGCCGCGAACGTTCTGATCGGCCTGCCGCGGATCGACGCTGAGACGCACCGCGAGCTCGACCGTCTCGTCGAACTTCACCGGCGGCGCAGCGACCGCGAGCCCCATGGCTTCTTCCAAGGGATAGCGCTTCGAGCGATCGATGCTCTCGCGCCCCTTCTTCATGCGCTTGCTGATGTGTGCCATTGCCTCAGTCCACCACCGAAAGGCCCATGCTTCGGGCGGTTCCAGCGATCGTCTTCTCGGCCGCGTCGAGTGAAGCGGCGGTGAGATCGACCATCTTCAGCGCCGCGATCTCGCGCACCTGCGCGCGCGTCACCGATCCCACCATCGTGCGTCGCGGCTCGTTGGAGCCCTTCTCGAGCTTCGCCGCCTTCTTGAGCAGCACGGACGCCGGAGGCGTCTTGGTGACGAAGGTGAAAGAGCGGTCCGCGTACACCGTGATGATCACCGGGATGATCATCCCGGCCTGGCTCTGCGTCTGGGCGTTGAAGGCCTTGCAGAACTCCATGATGTTCACGCCGCGCTGGCCGAGCGCAGGCCCGACCGGCGGGCTCGGGTTCGCCGCCCCGGCGGGAATCTGGAGCTTCACCTCAGCGATGACTTTCTTTGCCAACTTGGTTCCTCAGTCTCTCGCGCTCGCGCTCGCTCAGGCCTTCTCGACCTGGACGAACTCGAGCTCCACCGGCGTCGCCCGACCGAAGATGCTGATCAAGACTCGGAGCTTGCCCTTGTCGGCCTTCACTTCCTCGACGACGCCGTTGAAGTCCTGGAACGGTCCGTCGATGACCTTGACGTTCTCGCCGACCTCGAAGAGGACCTTCGGCTTCGCGGCCCCCTCCTCCATCTGCTGCGTGATCTCGCGAACCTCGGACTCGCTGATCGCCGGCGGATCGTCGGTACCGCCGACGAAGCCGGTCACGCGGGGCGTAGACTTGATGAAGGCTTTGATGAAGTCGCCGAGGATCCCGACATTCACGAGGATGTAGCCGGGGAAGAACTTGCGCGTCGACGTGCGCCGCTGGCCCTTGACGAGCTCGACGACCTTCTCGGCCGGCACGAGGATCTGCTGGAACGACTCGAGCTGCTCGAGCGCGCGCTTCAGATCGGAGATCTGCGCGAGATCGCGATCGCTCGGATCGGCCTTCGCCTCGAGCGTCGCGAGATCCGCCTTCTTTCGCGCGGTCTCGGCACGTCGGCGCTCGTCGAGCGAAGCCTTCACCTTGGCTTCGTAGCCCGAGTACGTGTGGACGACGTACCAGCGCGCGGGCGCCGCGGACGGAGCCGACACGGATCCCGTCGAGGACTCGGCCGAGCCGGACATCAGTCGGCCCCTACCTTCCCCGCCTTCGTCGCTCCGGCGATCTCGATGCGTCCCCGCGTCATTGCGGCCCCATGATGTATTGCATCGCGTAGGAGAGCAGAAAGTCGACCACGCCGAGGAAAGCCGCGACGACCACGACCACCACCACGACGATGGCAGTCGCTTGATACGTCTCTTTCCTCGCCGGCCAATGAACCTTTCTGACCTCTTGCCATGCTTCCTTGACGAACTGGATCGACCGCGGGCCCGCCGAGACGATCTCGCCCACCTTGGTGGTCTGGGCGCCTCGTCCTCCCGACTGCTGTTCCATGCGATCCCCGTTCCCTTCCTCAAACGATGCTTCCGATGCGCTCGAAGCGACGCCGCGAATGGCTTTCAGGCGCCGACGCCAGGCAACGGGCCAGGCAGGACTCGAACCTGCAACCCCCGGATTTGGAGTCCGGTGCTCTAACCAATTCGAGCTACTGACCCCGAACCGGAAACGAATCCGCCGAGACGGCCTCGATCAAACCTTGACCTCTTTGTGCGACCGATGGTTGCGGCACGCCGGGCAGAACTTCTTCATGGCGAGCTTCTCGGTGGTTCGCTTCTTGTTCCGCGTCGTCGTGTAGTTCTTCCGCTTGCACTCCTCGCACTGGAGAGCCACGAGATCCCTCATCGGTCACCTCTTCGATCTTGTCCGAAACGTTGATCGCGATCTGCTCCACGAGCCCAGGAGCGGGATCGAACCGCCGACCTCGTCCTTACCAAGGACGTGCTCTGCCAACTGAGCTACCTGGGCGCCTGCCTCGACGATCGGAGCCGCGGTGATTCTCGGTCCGTGAGAGCGGGAAACGGGACTCGAACCCGCGACCCCGAGCTTGGAAGGCTCGTGCTCTACCAACTGAGCTACTCCCGCACGACCGCGCGCTCTCTCTTCACCGACCGATTCGACGCGGATTGCGCCCTCCTTTCGCGTTCTGAAAAACCCGTTCGGATCCCCGTTATGGAGAGGGGAGGATTCGAACCTCCGAAGGCATTCGCCGGCAGATTTACAGTCTGCTCCCGTTGGCCACTTGGGTACCTCTCCCCAGACGCAAAGCCGGGACAGCCGATGATCGGACTCGAACCGACAACCTACTGATTACAAATCAGTTGCTCTACCAATTGAGCTACATCGGCCCGCGCGGTGCGCGATGCAGGCTCGGAACCTCCTGTTTTTACTGGTGAAATCGCGCTGCCGCGGTCGAGCAGCATCGTCTGGCAAACCCCTCCCGGAAGAGAGTCAAACGGTGGACTTAACATTGCATGATCGAGAGTGTCAAGTTTTGCCCGACGCTGCCGACGCCATGCGGCGGCGATTCACCTCCCAGAGGGCGATGGCCCCCGCGACCGAGACGTTGAGGGAGGGCGTATTGCCCTGCATCGGCACCCGGACCAGGCGGTGACACGATCGCTGGACGAGAGGCCGCATTCCCGGACCCTCGGCGCCCACGACGAGCGCTACCGGAAGCCCGGGGATCGCGTCGGGATCGTCCAGCCCGCAGTCTCCCTCGGCGTCGAGCCCGATTACCCAGAAGCCGGCCCGCCGGAGGTTGTCGAGGGAGCGCGCGAGGTTCGCGACCCGGGCGAGCGGCAGCCACTCGGTCGCACCGGCGGCCGCCTTCACCAGGGCGGGGGTCAGCCCGGGAGCGCGATCGTTCATCAAGACGACGCCTCCGACGCCGCAAGCCTCCGCCGTCCGCAGAAGCGCGCCGACGTTCCGGGGGTCCGTCACCCCGTCCAGCAACAAGATGACCTCGGGGCCCTGGTCGATCAGCTCCGGGAGAGTCCACGTCCGCGGCGGGCGTCCGACGGCGGCCACGCCCTGGTGCGCGGTGCCGCCCGCGACCGAGTCCAGATCGCGCGGCTCGGCGGGCTCGATCCGAACCCCGGCGGCGCGCGCCGCGCCCTCGATCTCGGCGCGTCGCTCCTTCGTCGCGAGGACGCGGGCCACGTCTTCGGGCCGCGCCTCGAGGAACGCCATCGCCGGGTGAACGCCGCAAGCGACGTAGAGATCCCCGGTTTTTCGGCGCTCGTGGCGTCGTTTTACACCCTTTCCAGGGTCGGTTAGCATCGCCGGGTTGGTCCCATGGGACGAACGCTTCACCGCTACGTTTTTCTCCAGGTTCTGGCGCCCTTCATGGCGGGGCTGGCTCTCTTCACGTTCATCCTCCTGATCGCCCGCATCATGAAGCTGGTCGAGATGGTGGTGAACCGAGGGGTTCCCATCGGCCAGGTCCTTCTCCTGTTCTCGTACATCCTGCCGGCCTTCCTGGAAGTGACGGTGCCGATGGCCTTCCTCCTCGCCTGCCTGATGGCGGTCGGACGCCTATCGGCCGATTCGGAGCTGACCGCGCTTCGGGCCTCCGGCCTCAGTCTGTACCAGGTTTCGCTGCCGATCGGTCTCTTCGCGGCTCTGGTGTTCGCGGCGTCGCTCCTGCTCTCGCTCTACGCGCGCCCCTGGGGCAACACGATGCTCAAGACCGGGATCTTCGAGCTCGCGCGCAGCCGGGCCACCGCCGGCTTGAAGGAGCACGTCTTCAACGACGAGTTCAACGGCCTCGTGATCTACGTCGAGGACATCCAGCCGGGAGGAACCGAGCTCCGCAGGATCCTCATCTCGGACCGGCGGGTCCCGGACGAGGAGAACACCGTCATCGCCCGCGCGGGCAAGCTCCTCGCCGACGAGAAGGCCCAGACCTTGAACCTTCGCCTCTATGAGGGAGTGATCTTCACGAGCGAGCCGGCGGAGCGCGCCTACCACAAGACGGACTTCCAGACGTACGACGTCTCGCTCGATCTGAATCAGGCGCTCGGGCAGCTCGAGTCGCGCGAGCGCGATCCGAGCGAGATCCCGCTCGGCGAGCTCCGCTCGCGCGTCGCGCAGGTCCAGTCCGAAGGAAAGCCCGCGACGGAGGAACGCGTCGAGCTCGCTCGCCGGTTCGCCGTCCCGTTCGCGGCACTGATCTTCCCCCTTCTCGCGATTCCACTCGCGCTACAGCCCGTCCGCGCCGTCCGCTCGCGCGGCCTTGCGGTGAGCCTGCTCGTCATCCTGGTCTACTACCTGCTGCTGAGCGGCGGAGAGACGCTCGCGCGGCACGGGCAGCTTCCCGTGGTCGCCGCGCTGTGGCTTCCGAACACGACGCTCGGGATCGTCGGACTGCTGCTCTTCGCCAGAGCCGCGCGCGAAACCGCGCCAGCTCGCGAGGGCGCGTTCCGGGCCCGCCTGGAAACGCTTCGCGCGCAGCTTCTTCCGGCGCGCTCGCACTCGTGAATCGCCCGCGCTGGCTTCCGACGGTCGCGTCCTATCTCCTGCGGGAGTGGAGCCGCTCCGTCGCCGTCGCGCTCGCTGCGTTCGTCCTGCTCTATCTCTGCATCGACTTCTTCGAGCGCCTGCCGCGCTTCCTCGAGCACGACGCGTCGGCGCGGCAGATCGCGACGGTCTTCGTGCTGAAGATCCCGCTGATCGTGACGCAGATGATGCCGGCTGCCGTCCTCGCCGGGACGCTTCTCGGCGTCGGCGGGCTCGCGCGCCGGAGCGAGCTCATGGCGATGCGCGCCTGCGGAATCAGCCTCTGGCAGATCGGCACGCCCGTCGCGGCGGCGTGCCTCGCGCTCTCGATCGGGATGGTCGCGTGGAACGAGTACGTCGTCCCGCCGTCCGCCGCGCGCTCGGACTACATGGAGACGGTCGAGATCAAGAACCGGACGTACCGCGCGCACTTCCAGCACGCGCGCATCTGGTATCACGACGACCGCGGCTTCACGAACATCGATCGCTTCGACGAGAAGCGATCGGAGATCCAGGGCCTCACTCGGTACGAGTTCGACGAGGCGTTCCAGCTCCGGCGCATCGTCGCCGCCGCGGCGGCTCGCTGGGACGGCCACGCGTGGGCGGCGGAAGAAGCCTACCAAGTGATCGTGTCTCCGGACGGAGCCGTGGAGACGAGGCCGCTCGAGGCCGCGGGGCTCGGCCTTCACGAGACCCCCGAGGATTTCACCGCCGTCTACCGCGATCCGGAGAACATGAGCTTCTCCGACTTGAACGCCGAGATCCGCGATCTGTCGTCGAAGGGGATCGACACGACGGAGTCGCGCGTCGAGCTCTGGCTGAAGCTCGCGATTCCGTTCGCGAGCCTGGTGATGGCACTGATCGGACTCCCGCTCGCTTCGCGACACAGCCGTCAGGCGAGCGTCGCCGCGAACATGGGCGCCGCGCTGGTCGTCGGCTTCAGCTACTGGGTGGTGCTCGCGCTGACGATCAGTCTCGGAAAGGGCGGCGTGCTGCCGCCGGCACTCGCCGCGTGGACGGCGAACGTGCTCTTCACGACGATCGGAGCGATCTTCTTCCTAGGCAGCGAGTAGGAGCGGGGCGCCCTGAGAGCGACCCGTGGGATCGCTAGCCTGCATTTCTCACCAGATCCCTACTGCGGCGGCCGATAGCACCGAATCTTCGCGAGCTTCTCCCTCCGGGCTCCTCGACGTACTGTTCAAGTACGCCTGCGTCGCCCTCCGGTCCGAGGCTCGCGAATCTTCCGCACTCTCGACCGCCTCGCGACGTGATCTGGTGAGAAATGCAGGCTAGCGCTTCGAGTACTGCGGGCGCTTGCGGGCCTTGTGATGGCCGTACTTCTTGCTCTCGACCTCGCGCGAGTCGCGCGTCAGGTACCCCGCCTTCTTCAGAGGACCACGGTAGCCGACATCGGCCTCGAGAAGCGCGCGAGAGATCCCGTGACGGACGGCCTGCGCCTGCGCGGACACGCCTCCGCCGCGCACGTTGACGACGACGTCGAAGCGTCCCTGCGTCTCGGTGACCTCGAAGGGCTGGTTGACGATCATCCGCGACGTCTCACGTCCGAAGTAGTCGTCGAGCGCGCGCTGGTTCACCAGGATTCGTCCGGAGCCGAACGACACGCGGACCTGAGCGACCGCGGACTTCCGCTTTCCCGTCGCCTGAAACTTCGCTGCTTGCTCTGCCATCGATTCCGTCCCCGCGGCCTCAGTCGCGCGCTTCGACCGCCGACGCCTTCTGCGCACCGTGCGGGTGCTGCGCGTCGGGGTACACCTTGAGCTTCGTGATCAGCCGGCGCGACAGCCGGTTCTTGGGCAGCATCCCCTTGACGGCCTCGCGAATGAGTCTTTCCGACTCGTTCGAGCGGAGTTCGCCCGCGGTCGCGGTGCGCAGGCCGCCGGGGTACTCCGAGTGGCGGTAGTAGAGCTTCTCGTCCGCCTTCGCTCCCGTGAGCCGCACCTTGCTGGCGTTCACGACGATCACGAAGTCGCCGCAGTCGACGTGCGGCGAGAAGGTCGGCTTGCCCTTGCCGCGCAGCAGATCGGCCACCTGCGTGGCGAGCCGTCCGAGCGCGCGCCCTTCGCCGTCGACGACGACCCAGCTTCGCTGGGCCAGCCCCTCCTGGCGAGTCGGGAACGTCGTGCTGTGCGTTGGCATCCTTCTGCTCTACCCTTTTTGCGCGAATGAATCCGTGGGAGTGACCTCCCACGGGCCCCGGGAAACGGGGCCGACGAGACTTGAACTCGCGACCTCCGGCGTGACAGGCCGGCGCTCTAACCAAGCTGAGCTACGACCCCGCGGGCCTGCGATCCCTAACAACCCTGGAAGAGCCCAGCAAGCGGTGCGGCATGGCGACGCGGCCAGCGACACCGAATGCCGCTCTTCCGGCCTCGGGCCAGTCGGCCCGACGCGTCCGCCGCCGGGCCCGGCGACCGGCTCCCTCGGCGTGCGTGGGCGGTGTGCGGATCGAACGCACGACCCTCGGCTTGTAAGGCCGATGCTCTCCCGCTGAGCTAACCGCCCCGGGAAGCCGGTCGTGCGAACGCGCGCCGGTTCACGGCGCGGCCGGCGGACCGGCTAGTTGAGGGAGTCCTTGAGGCCCTTGCCCGGCTTGAACTTGGCGGACCGGGAGGCGGCGATCTCGATCGTCTCGCCGGTCTTGGGGTTGCGACCCTGCCGCGCCTTCCGGTTCGAGACGGTAAAGGTGCCGAAGCCCGAGATGTTCACCTTGTCGTTGGTTTTCAACGCCGCGGTTATGTCGTCGAAGAGCAGATTGACGGTTCGTTCCGCAGTCGCCTTCGGCAAGTCCATCTTCTGGGCCACGGCCTCGATCAGGTCCGCCTTGGTCATCGTTCACCCCCTCGCCAGGTGGCGCCCGAAATAACGCACCACCGGCCTTGGTGCAAACGGCGAAGGAGCCCCATCTCGGGGGGAGGGCACGCGGGGCGCGACCGGGAAGTCGCGCCCCGCTCCGCCTTCAATGTGTCACGACGTCGGGCGGAGGAGGCGGCTCGGTGAACGCCGCCGGCACCGGAGTCGGCTTCTTCAGGAAGCTTTCCGGATCCTCGAGCACGAGCGCCTTCCGCAGGACCTCGTCCATGTGCTCGACCATCTCGATCGTCACGTTCTTGAGGATCGATTGCGGGATGTCGCTGATGTCCTTCTCGTTCTCCGCCGGGATCAGCACATGCTTGATGCCGCCGCGATGCGCCGCGAGGACCTTCTCCTTGAGCCCACCGATCGGCAGGACGCTTCCGCGGAGGGTCACCTCGCCCGTCATCGCCAGATCCGCCCGCACCGGGATTCGTGTGAGAGCGGAAACGAGAGACGTCGCGAGAGTGATGCCCGCCGACGGCCCGTCCTTCGGCGTCGCACCCTCCGGAACGTGGATGTGAACGTCGATCGCCTGGTAGAAGTCGCGCGAGAGACCCAGGTCGTCGGCCCGCGACCGCACGTAGCTCATCGCCGCCTGCGCCGACTCCTGCATCACCTCGCCGAGACGGCCGGTGATCGTGAGCTTGCCCTTGCCCGGCACGACCGCGACCTCGGTCGCGAGCAGCTCGCCGCCGAGATCGGTCCAGGCGAGACCCGTGCTGACGCCGATCTTCGCCTCGCTGTCCGCCTGGCCGTAGCGGAACTTTTCCGGGCCGAGGTACTTCGAGAGGCTCTTCGAATTGACGACGATGTGGCCGTCGCGATCGCCATTCACCACCTCGACGGCGACCTTCCGGCAGACCGAGGCGAGCTCGCGCTCGAGGCTTCGGACGCCGGCTTCCTTCGTGTAGTGGCGGACGAGGCCGAGCACGGCATTGTCGGAGAACTCGATGTTGTCCTCCTTCAAGCCGTTCGCCTCGCGGACCTTCGGGATCAGATACTTCTTCGCGATGTTGAGCTTCTCGAGCTCCGTGTATCCGGCGATGCGGATGATCTCCATGCGGTCCTGGAGAGGACGCGGGATCCGCTCGAGCGTGTTCGCCGTCGTGATGAACATCACCTTCGACAGGTCGTAGTCGACGTCGAGGTAGTGATCGTTGAAGGACGTGTTCTGCTCGGGATCGAGCACCTCGAGCAGCGCGGATGACGGGTCGCCCCGGAAGTCGGTCGACATCTTGTCGATCTCGTCGAGGAGGAACACCGGGTTTCCGGAGCCGGCCTTCTTCATCGACTGGATGATCTTGCCGGGCAGAGCGCCGATGTACGTGCGGCGGTGGCCGCGGATCTCGGCCTCGTCGCGCACGCCACCGAGCGAGACGCGGACGAACTTCCGTCCCGTCGAGCGCGCGATCGACTTGCCGAGCGAGGTCTTGCCGACACCCGGAGGCCCGACCAGGCAAATGATCGGCCCCTTGATCGAGCCGACGAGCTGCTGCACGGCGAGATACTCGATGATCCGCCGCTTCACCTTCTCGAGGCCGTAGTGATCCTCGTCGAGGACCTTCTCCGCTTCGTTGATGTCGAGCTTGTCGTCCGTGTACTCGGCCCAGGGCAGTGAGATCAGCCAGTCGATGTAGTTGCGGACGACCGTCGCCTCGGCGGACATCGGCGACATCATCTTGAGCTTCTTCAGCTCCTTGACGGCCTTTTCCTGCGCCTCGGCCGTCATCTTCTTCGACTTGATCTTCTCGTCGAGCTCCTGGATCTCGTTCTTGAACTCGTCTTTCTCGCCGAGCTCCTTCTGGATCGCGCGCATCTGCTCGTTGAGGTAGTACTCTTTCTGCGTCTTCTCCATTTGCTTCTTGACGCGAGTACGGATGCGCTTCTCGACCTCGAGGATCTCGATCTCCGACCGCATGTAGCCGAGAACCTTCTCCAGCCGCTCGGCCGGATTGGTCGTCTCGAGCAGGGCCTCCTTGTCCTCGAGCTTCACACCGAGGTGGGCCACGATCGTGTCGGCGAGACGCGCCGCCTCGGTGATCGAGGCGACGGACATGATCGTCTCGGGCGGGATCTTCTTGTTCAGCTTGACGTAGTGCTCGAAGGTCGAGTTGACGCTCCGGATGAGAGCCTCGACCTCCGTCGTTCCCTCGCAGGCTTCTTCGATCTCCTCGACGTCGACGAGGAAGAAGTCCGGGTTCGCGACGTAGCGGCTGATGCGAGCGCGCTTCTTGCCCTCGACCAGCACCTTGACGGTGCCGTCCGGAAGGCGAAGGAGCTGCACGACCGTGCCGAGCGTGCCGACCTCGTAGATGTCGGCCTCGCCGGGATCGTTCGTCTTCGCGTCTCTCTGCGCAGCGAGCAGGATGTACTTCTGCTTGCTCATCGCCTCCTCGAGGGCGCGGATCGACTTCTGGCGCCCGACGAAGAGCGGCACCACCATGTGCGGGAACACGATGATGTCGCGCAGCGGAAGCAACGGGACGCGCAAGCCTCCGCGCGGATCGTCGCCCCCGGGGTCCTTCTTGTCCTTCTCGTTGCGGAAGAGCATCAATCGACTTTCAGCCTTGCGACCGGTGCTTCAGGCCGTTTCGGCGGTCTTCTGGTAGAGAACGATCGGGTGCTCGCTCCGGGTGATGACCTCCTCGGAGATGAGCACTTCCTTGATGTTCGGCTGCGACGGGATGTCGTACATGATGTCGAGCATCACGTTTTCCATGATCGCGCGGAGCCCGCGCGCGCCCGACTTCCGCTTCAAAGCCTCTTTGGCGATCGCCGTCAGAGCCCCATCGGTGAACTTGAGATGGACGTTCTCCATCTCGAACAGCTTCGTGTATTGCTTCGTCAGCGCGTTCTTCGGCTCCTTGAGGATGCGCACCAGAGCCGTCTCGTCGAGCTCGGCCAGGGTGGCGATCATCGGCAAGCGGCCGACGAACTCCGGGATCAGCCCGAACTTGAGCAGATCCTCGGTCTGCGTGTCGTGCAGGATCTCGCTCTGCGAGCGATCGTCGCGACGGCGCAGCTCCGCGCCGAAGCCGACCTGCTTCAAGCCGACGCGACGCCGGATCAGGTCCTCGAGGCCGACGAACGCCCCGCCGCAGATGAAGAGGATGTTCGTCGTGTCGACCTGCAGGAACTCCTGCTGCGGATGCTTCCGGCCGCCCTTCGGCGGTACCGAAGCGGTCGTGCCCTCGATGATCTTGAGGAGCGCCTGCTGCACGCCCTCACCCGACACGTCGCGAGTGATCGAGGGGTTGTCGCCCTTGCGGGCGATCTTGTCGATCTCGTCGATGTAGACGATGCCGCGCTGGCACTTCTCGACGTCGTAGTCGGCGTTCTGGAGGAGCGAGAGGATGATGTTCTCGACGTCCTCGCCTACGTAGCCCGCCTCGGTGAGCGAGGTCGCGTCGGCGATCGCGAACGGGACCTGGAGGAACCGCGCGAGCGTCTGTGCGAGGAGCGTCTTGCCCGAACCGGTCGGGCCGATCAGCAGGATGTTCGACTTCTGCAGCTCGACGTCGCCGGTCACGAGCTGCGAGTCGATCCGCTTGTAGTGATTGTGCACCGCGACGGCGAGGATCTTCTTCGCGTGCTCCTGCCCGATCACGTACTGGTCGAGGACCTTCTTGATCTCCGCCGGCTTCGGAACCGCCGAGCCCGAGGCGACGCCCTCTTCCTGATCACACTCCTCGGCGATGATGTCGTTGCAGAGGTCGATGCACTCGTCACAGATGTAGACCGTCGGGCCGGCGATCAGCTTGCGGACCTCGTCCTGGCTCTTTCCGCAGAACGAGCAGACGAGGTTGCCGGATCGATCGTCACCGTGCTTGGCCATGAAACCCCCTAGGCCTTCTTGGTCCGGGCGACGATCACTTCATCGACGATCCCGTATTCCACGGCCTGCTTGCTGGTCATGTAGAAGTCCCGGTCGGTGTCTTTCTCGATCCGCTTGAGGCTCTGTCCGGTGTGCCGAGCGATGATGTTGTTGATCTGGTCGCGAGCACGCAGGATCTCGCGAGCCTGGATGTCGATGTCGGTCGCCTGACCCTGCACGCCGCCGAGAGGCTGGTGGATCATGATGCGCGCGTACGGCAGGGCGAACCGCTTGCCCTTCTCCCCAGCGAGGAGCAGCAGGGCGCCCATGCTCGCCGCCTGCCCGAGGCAGAGCGTCGAAACGGGGGGCCGGATGTACTGCATGGTGTCGTAGATGGCGAGGCCGGCGGACACGGAGCCACCGGGGGAGTTGATGTAGAGATGGATGTCCTTCTCCGGGTCCTCCGACTCGAGAAAGAGCATCTGCGCGATGATCAGGTTTGCGACTTCGTCGTTCACCTGCGAGCCGAGGATCACGATCCGGTCTTTCAGGAGCCGGGAGAAGATGTCGTATGCGCGCTCACCGCGGCCGGTCTGCTCCACGACCATCGGGATCAGGTTCTGCATCGCCTCAATCTCTCCGTTCCACCGCTGGATTCACGGCTCGAATTCTAGACGTAAAGAAAACCACGGGCAACGTTCATTCCTGCGCGGGAGCCACGTCCTGGACGGTCGAGAGGCTCACCAGCCGCTCTAGGGTCCGCGCTCTTCGCATGCGGGAGCGCACCGCGTCACGTGCATGCTCGTGCTCGTAGTGCTCGCGCAGCCGCTCGCGGCTGTTTCCCGCCGACGCGAGCATCTTGCCGATCTGATCGGCGAGATCGGCGTCGTTCACCTCGATCGTGAGCTGATCCGCGAGACGATCGAGCAGCAGATCGGAAGCGACCTCGCGCTCCGCACGCTCGCGCAGCTTGCCGCGCGCTTCGTCCTCGTGCTCCGCACTCGACAGGCGCAAGCCGTGACCGAGGAGCTCCACCTTGAACTCGGCGAGCAGGTCTTCGACCCGACGCGTGACGAGCGACGGCGGAAGCTCGAAACGATTCCGCGCGAGGATCTGGTCGAGGACGCTTTCGCGGAGCTGCGCTTCGCTGCGCCGCTGCGCGTCAGCCTCGAGCTGCTGGCGGATCTTGCCGCGGAGCTCGTCGAGCGTCTCGCAGTCGCCGTGATCGCGCGCGAACTCGTCGTCGAGCTCGGGAACGCGCTTCTCGGCGATCGCGTTGACGGCGACGGAGTACTCGAGCGTCTTCCCCTCGAGCTCGGCGGGCGCCCCGTCCGGCGGTGGTGCTTCGACCGTGAACGAATCGCCGACGCGCGCGAGCGCGAGCCGCTCGTCGACCGGAGCGGGCAGATGGCCCGCCGCGACCTCGACGGTTCCGGACTCGCGCGAGAGCTGCGGAATGAGCGTCCCGTCGACCCGCGCCTCGATCTTGATCGTGGCGTAGTCGCCGCGCGCGAGGTCTCGCCGATCCTCGATCGGGACGAGCTCGGCGAACCGCTCGCGGAGGCCGCCGAGCACCTTCTCCACATCTTCGTCCGTGATGACGACCCTCGGACGCTGGCCGGTGAGACCCGTAGTGTCGACCTCGCCCAGGTCCGGCCGAATCTCGACGCGTGCCGTGAAGCGGAGCGCCTCGCGCTCGTTCAGGTTGCCGATGTCCAGCTCGGGCTGCGAAACGATCTCGAGCTTCGATTCCTCGAGCGCCGATCCGAGGCCCTCGCGAACCAGGCTCGACGTCACCTCGCTCCGCACGTCGGCGGCGAAGTAGCGCTCGAGCACGGGACGCGGCACGCGACCCTGGCGGAACCCGCGGATCTTCGCGTGGCGAGCGACGCTCTGGAACGCCCGCTCGTACTCGCTCGCGACCCGCTCGGCCGGGATCTCGACCTGCAGACGGCGCTCGGTGGCGCTGATCTCCTCGACTTGTACCTTCATCCGTCCGTCACACCGCCCGAGGAAGACCGGCCCTCGACCCCTAGCCGAGGTACCGACCTCCCACAAGCATTTCTCGCAGTGCGAGAGGGGGGACTCGAACCCCCACGGTTACCCGCTAGATCCTAAATCTAGTGCGTCTGCCAGTTCCGCCACTCTCGCGGTATCGGCACGCCGCCAGGTTAACACCGCCCCGGACGGGCGACGAGTCGAGCCGTCACCACGTCCTTCAAATCTCCCTCTGCGGAGCATCGCCGGGCTTTCCCACCGGCTCGAGCCCGATTCCCGCTCGAACCCGATCGAGAAGACGGCGGGCCCAGGCGAACTCTGTCGCGAGAATCGCGAGACCCGCCGGAATCACGACGATCGCCGGACCCGGTAGGACGAGCATCGCCACGCCGGCGGAAACCACGGTCCCGCCGATGACGAAGACGACGAGCCGACGCGCCTTCTCGAGCGCCGCCGACGCGAGGGAGGCGTTCTCCTCCTGCGACACACCTTCATCCTGCGATGGCCCGACCCAAAGCGCCACCCGTTCCGTCCGAATGGATCCCGCGCCGCGATCGTCTTCCGGAGGTCTGCTAGGTATGGAGGCCACGCCCGATGACGCGCCCCGCCCTCTGGATCGCCGCGCTCGCGATCGCCGGCCTCGGCGGCGCGGTCTGGCTCCTTTCGAGACCCACGCCGCTTCCCGTCGTCCTCGCCGAAGCGGCGCGCGGACGGGTCGAAGCGACCGTCGCGAACACGCGTGCCGGGACCGTCGAGGCGTGCCAGCGCGCGCGCATGTCGCCACCGGCGGCGGGACAGATCGCCCGCCTTCCGGTCCGTGAGGGCGATCGCGTCGCCGGGGGCGACCTTCTCCTCGAGCTCTGGAACGAAGACCTCCGGGCGCAGCTCGTCCTCGCGGAGCGAGAGGTCGAGGCGTCGCGCGCACGCGCCGTCGAGGCGTGCACCATCGCCGAGGTCGCCGAGCGGGACGCGCAGCGCCTCGTGCGCCTCCGCGGACAGGGCGTCGCCGCCGTCGAATCGACCGAGCAAGCCGTCGGGCAGGCGAAGGCCCGCGACGCCGGCTGCCAGGCGGCCCGTACGTCGGCGGAGGTCAGCCAGGCCAGGGTCGACGCCGCCCGCGCCGCGATGGAGCGCACGATCCTGCGCGCACCGTTCGCCGGCGTCGTCGCCGAGCTGAACGGCGAGATCGGAGAGTTCGTGACGCCCTCTCCGCTCGGCGTCGCGACGCTCCCGACCGTCGACCTGATCGACACCGGCTGCCTCTACGTCCGCGCGCCGCTCGACGAGGTCGACGCCGGCCGCGTCCGAGCGGGGCTCGAGGCTCGCATCACGCTCGACGCCTTCCCGGGCGTCGACCATTCCGCGCGCGTGCGGCGCGTCGCTCCGTACGTGCTCGATCTCGAGAAGCAGGCACGCACCGTCGACGTCGAAGCGGAGTTCGTGGGCGGCACCGGGGAGAACCTGCTCGTCGGCTACAGCGCCGACGTCGAGATCGTCCTCGACACGCGAGACGGCGTGCTCCGCGTGCCGACGGAGGCGCTCCTCGAGGGCTACCGCGTCCTCCTCTACGACGAAGGCAGCGGCACGCTCGAGGAGCGGACGATCGAGCCCGGCCTCCAGAACTGGGAGTTCACCGAGGTCCGGAGCGGCCTCGAGGACGGCGACCGCGTCGTCCTGACGGTCGACCGAGAAGGAGTCGCCGCCGGAGCCCGCGTCGTGCCCGAGAGCGAGGCGAAGTCGGGCGCGCGATGATCGCGCTCCGCGGCATCGAGCGCCGCTTCGTCGTCGGCGACCAGGTCGTGCACGCTCTCCGCGGCGTCGATCTCGACGTCGCCGCCGGCGAGTACGTCTCGTTGATGGGGCCGTCGGGCTCCGGGAAGTCGACCCTGCTGCACCTGCTCGGGCTTCTCGATCGTCCGAGCGCCGGGACCTACTCCCTCGAGGGGAACGACGTCACCGGCCTGGACGACGCCGCGCTGGCGCGCGTGCGCCGGGAGCGGATCGGCTTCGTCTTCCAGTTCTTCCACCTCGTTCCATACTTGACGGCCACGGAGAACGTGGAGCTGCCCCTCGTCCTGTCGGGTCTCGCGCCGTCCGAGCGCCGCGAGCGCGTCGCGGCGGCCCTCGCCTCGCTCGGGCTCGCCGATCGCTCCGAGCATCGCCCCGACCAGCTCTCGGGCGGCCAGCGCCAGCGCGTCGCGATCGCGCGCGCGATGATCGCCTCGCCGGCCCTTCTCCTCGCGGACGAGCCGACCGGGAATCTCGACCGGAGCTCCGGCAACGAGGTGATCCGCCTGCTCGAGGACCTGCACGAGAAGCGGGGCTTGACGCTCGTCCTCGTCACGCACGATCCGGAGATGGGACGCCGGGCTCGGCGACAGATCCGCATGGTCGACGGGCTGATCCACGACGAGACGATGGCGGTGGCGGGATGAGGGCCCTCGACCTGCCGCGCGTCGCCGCGCGCGCTCTCGCCCGCCATCCGGCGCGCAGCGGGCTCCTGCTCCTCGCGATGTCGATCGGCGTCGCGGCGGTCGTCATCCTCACCTCGCTCGGCGACGCCGCACGGCGCTACGTCACCGGCGAGTTCGCCTCGCTCGGAACGCATCTGATCATCGTCACGCCGGGACGGACGGAGACTGCGGGCCGCGGACCGAGCATGTTCGCCGGCGAGACGCCGCGCGACCTGACGCTCGGCGACGCCGCCGCACTTCGCCGCAGCACGCTCCTCCAGGAGATCGCACCGGTGATCATGGGCGAGGCGATCGCGGCCTGGGGCGGCCTCGAGCGCGAGGTTCCGGTGCTCGGCACGACGGCGGAGCTGATCGACGTGCGCGGCTGGAAGATGGCGCAGGGACGCTTCCTCCCGCCGGGCGACCCCGAGCGCGATCCGGGCGTGTGCATCATCGGTGCGGAGGTGCGGAAGGAGCTCTTCGGCCCGCGGCGCGCGCTCGGCGAGTGGCTCGAGATCGGCGACCGCCGCTGCCGCGTCACCGGCATCCTCGCCGACGAAGGCAGGTCGATCGGGCTCGACGTCGAGAAGCTCGTCGTGTTGCCCGTCGCGGCCGCGCAGGCGCTCTTCGACACGCACTCGCTCTTCCAGATCCTGATCAACGCGAAGAGCCACGAGGTCATGCCGCCGGCGAGCGACGAGATCCGGAAGATCCTCCGCGAGCGGCACCAGGGAGAGGAGGACGTGACCGTCGTCACGCAGGACGCGCTCCTCGCCACCTTCGACCGGATCCTGCGCGCGCTCACCTGGACGGTCGGCGGGATCGCGGCGATCAGCCTTCTCGTCGCGGGCATCCTCATCATGAACGTGATGCTCGTCTCCGTGAGCCAGCGGACCGCGGAGATCGGCCTCCTGAAGGCTCTCGGCGCGCCGCGCGGCGAGATCCTGCGGCTCTTCCTCGTCGAGGCGACGGGGCTCTCGCTCGCGGGCGCGGCGGCGGGACTCGTCCTCGCGGTGCTGGCGGAGATCGCGATCGTGCGGATCTATCCCGTGCTGCCGATGGCGATGCCGCTCTGGGCGGTGGCCGCGGCGCTCGGCACGGCGCTCGTCGTCGGGCTCGTCTTCGGCGTCCTGCCAGCGCGTCGCGCCGCGGATCTCGACCCCGTCGCGGCGCTGAGCCACCACTGAGGACCGAAGAGCCGTGCGCGTCGCCGATTACCTCCGCCTGGTCGTGGGCTCGATGCGCTCGCACCGCCTGCGCACGGGGCTGACGGCGCTCGGCATCGCGGTCGGGATCGCCGCCGTCGTCCTCCTCACGTCGATCGGCTTCGGCGTGCAGGCCTTCGTCCTCGGCGAGTTCAGCCAGTTCGGAACGACGATCCTCGCCGTGAACCCCGGCCGCGTCACGACGCACGGAGCACCGCTCGGCCTCTACGGCTCGGCGCGACCGCTGACGCTCGACGATGCGATGGCGATCGAGACGATCCCCGGCGTCGAGGCGATCGTGCCGATCCTCTCGGGCAACGCCGAGGTCGAAGCCGGACCGCGGCGCCGGCGGGCGCGCGTCCTCGGCGTCGGGCCGGCGGTCCCGCAGGTGTTCCGCTTCGAGGCGCGCTCCGGCCGATTCCTTCCGCCGGACGACCTGCACCAGCCGCGCGCTCTCGCGGTCCTCGGAAGCGAGCTCCGGGACGAGCTCTTCCCCGACGGACGCCCGCTCGGCCGCCGCATCCGCATCGGCGGCGAGCGCTACCGCGTGATCGGCACGATGGAGGACAAGGGCGAGACGGTCGGCTTCGATCTCGACGAGTGCGTCTTCATCCCGACCGCGCGAGCGCTCGAGCTCTTCAACCGGGACGGCCTGATGGAGATCGACATCCTCTACGGCCCCGAAGCGGATGCCGAGGCACTCGTCGCCGCCGTCAAGCGGAGACTCGTCGCCCGCCACGGCCAGGAAGACTTCACGATCACGACGCAGGAGCAGATGATCGAGGTGATGGGGCGCGTCCTGCGCGCCTTGACGTTCGCCGTGGCCGCGCTCGGCGGGATCTCGCTCGTCGTCGGCGCGGTCGGGATCCTGACGATCATGACGATCGCGGTGCGCGAGCGTACCGCGGAGATCGGCCTCCTCCGCGCTCTCGGCGCGCGTCGCGGCGTCGTGCTCGCGCTCTTCCTCGGCGAGGCGGCGGCGCTCGCGGCGGCGGGAGGTGCCGCGGGCCTCGTCGTCGGCGTCGGCGGAGCACAGCTTCTGCACGCCGTGTTTCCGGCGCTCCCGGTGTGGACGCCATGGCCGGTCGTCGTCCTCGCGCAGACGATGGCCGCGGCGATCGGGCTTCTCGCCGGCGTCCTTCCCGCGCGGCGCGCAGCGCGGCTCGATCCGGTCGAGGCGCTCCGCGCCGAGTGACCGCGGCTACAGGCGCGCTCCGCGCCGAGCGACCGCGGCTACAGGCGCGCGGCGATGCCGAGCGCGATCCGGTGCGCGAGCGCCATCAGCGTGAGCATCGGATTCACCGACGGCGAGCGCGGCAGGATGCCCGTGTCGGCGACGTAGAGGTTGTCGATCTCGTGGCAGCGCCCGTCCTCGTCGACGACGCCAGCACCCGCGTCGCCGTGCATGCGAGTCGTGCTGAAGACGTGGTTGCCGGCGAGCGTGAAGTCCGTCACGCGGAAGTCGTGCGCGCGGATCACACGCGCCTCGTCGAGCGAGCGCATCTCCTCGGGGAGACGGTGCACGCCGGGCAGGATCCGCTCCGCACCCGCGGCGAAGAAGATCTCCGTCAAGCGCCAGAGCCCCTCCGCGAGGACCTGCAGGTCCTTCGGATCGAGCCGCCAGTCGAGGACCGGATCCATCCCTCGGCGGCGCGCACGCACGCGGCCCTTCGAGCGGTTGCACGTCGCGATCGCGTCCCAGATCGCGGCGCGCGGAATCAGCGAGAGGTTCTTCTTCAGCTCGTACCCGAGGCCGGGCAGGCGCACCGCGAAGACGCCCGGAGGCGCCCAGAGCGTCTCGAGCTTGAAGCCGTCCTCGACGAACTCGAGCGACTGGTAGCCCTGCGTCGCGCCGAACTCCGGATGCGTCGCGTCGGGGAAGACGCCCATCACCGCGACGCCGGGATGGAATTGCAGGTTCTCGCCGACCTGACCCGAGCCGCCCGTGAGCCCGCTCTTCTGCAGGAGCACGGGCGTCGCCATGCAGCCCGCGGCGAGAACGACGACCTTCGCGTGCACGCGGAAGCGGTGCGACGTCTCGCCGGTGAAGGGACGCACGATCTGCCCCGCGACGCCGCCGACGCGGCTGCCGCGTGGAAGGAGACGCTGCACCTGCGCCGACGTGAGGACGCGCGCGCCCGCGCGCACGGCGGCCGGCACGTACGAGATGTCCGTCGATTGCTTCGCGCGGCTGCGACAGCCCGTGAAGCACTCGCCGCTGCCGCGGCAGCCGCGCACGTTGCGAGCGATCGGCTCGCTCGAGTAGCCGAGCGCGCGGCAGCCGTCGCGGAAGAGGAGGTTCCGCGCTCCCTGCACGTCGTCCGGCGTCGGCGCGATGCCGAGGAAGTCCTCGATCGCCAGGTAGTGCGGATCGAGGTCGGCGCGCGTCGAGCGGCGGAGCTGGAATTCCTCGCACCAGCCGTCGAGCGTGAACGCGGGCGCTCGGACGCAGATCGCCGAGTTGACGAGGGAGCCGCCGCCGAGCGCGTTCGCCTGCATCGTCGGCATGATCGTGCCACGCGTCGTGCGAAGGCCGCCCTCGCGCATCGTCCGCGCCATCGACATGGCACCGTCGAGCACGAAATCCTCGCGCGCGAACGGCGGACCTTCCTCGATCAGCACGACGTCCTTGCCGGCTGCGGCGAGCTCGTGCGCGACGACGGCGCCGCCCGGACCTGAGCCGACGACCACGGCGTCGCAGATTTCGTCGAAATCGTGGTCGTACTGCGCGAAGACGCGGACCTCGCCGCTCATGATCGCGCCGCCGTGCCGTCGCTGTTCGAGCCGAGCGCGCCCGTCCCCGTGGCTGCCGTGCCGATCGCAGGCCAGAGCAGATCCGCCTCGATCCGCGGCGCTTCGATCGTCTGCGCGGAGAGGCCGAGCGCGCCGAGAACCTTCTCGTCGGCGAAGTAGCCCATCGTGAGGATCGCGCGGAGGCTCGTGAAGAGGAGGCGCCGCGCGAAGCTCGCGCTCGTCCTCCACGCGTCGAGGTAGGCGATCTGCTGCTCGGCGGTGAGCGAGGAGAATCGCCGCCGGCCCCGCGGTCCCGGCGCCGGGAAGACGAGCGTCGCGTGCTCGATCGCGAAGAAAAGGAGACGCACGAGGAGCTGCGTCTGCGGCGCCTGCGCGCGGACGAAGCGGTCCGCGTGCAGGGCGACGCCGGCGTCCTCGCCGGACGGCTCGATCGCCCCGCCCCGGGGATAGATCGCGAGGCCCGCGGCGCGGACGGTCTCGAGCTCCCGCCGCGTCAGGGTCCGGGCGCCCGGGGGCGCGGGGGGATGGCCGGAGAAGACCCGCACGAGCGCCAGGACGGCGATTCCCGAAGCCGCGAGCCAGGCGAGGACGGCGAGCACGGGCGCGGAACATAGCGCTTGTAGACGGCGCCGCCAGGCGGCGCGCGCGGCTCGCCGCCTCCTCGCCTTTTCCTCTTGCCTCTGGGTAAAAATGGGAATATCTCCCATTTTATTGGCCCCAGAAGGAGGACACGCGATGGCCCTGACGATCCGATCGAAGGCGATCCTCGCCGCGACACTCGTCGCGAGCGCGCTCGTCGCGACGGCGAGCGCACACCCGCCCTCCGAGCACCCGTCATGCCTGCGCGACTGCCGCGCCGACGGCCGCGAGTGCCTCGCTTCCCTGCGGGACGAGGTGCGCCTCTGCCGCGAGTCGGAATGCGGCGAGAAAGCGGACGTCGTCCGCGCGGCGTGCGGCGACGACCGCGATTCCGAGGCGTGCGCTCACGCGCGCGGCGAGCTCCGCGTCTGCCTCGACGTATGCCGCGCACCGCTCGGCGGTCCCCTGCAAGCATGCCGCGCGGAGCGACGGGACTGCGCCGGCGACTGTCCGCGCTCGCCCGCGGTCGACGGACTCGAGCGTACGTGCGTCGTGACGTGCGCGAAGGGACTGCGCGCATGCCGGCGCAACCTCGACGACTCGTTCGACGATTGCCGGGGAACTTGCCGGGAGCTCCACCAGACTGCGCGCGAGACGTGCACGGCGGGTCGACCCTCACCCGCATGCCGCTCGGCGCGGCACGAGGCGCGCGCGTGCACGCGAGAATGCCGCTCGGAGATCGCGGAAGCTCTCGCGCCGTGCCGCGACACGTTCCGCGGCTGCCTCGAGGGCTGTCCCGAGGCGTGATGACGAGACGTCTTTCCCTCTTCTCGCCGCCGGCCGGCCGTCCCCCCGGTATGCCGCGCGGCGAGCACGGCCGGGTCCCGCCGCGCGCCCCCCGCGAGAGCGAGACCCCGCCAGCCAGCCGGTCCCGTCCGGCGGCACGCGGCCATCCCCCGGTGTCGCGTGGCCGGCCGGACGGGACCGAGCGACGCGCAAGGGAAGAAGCTAGTGCACCGCCGTCGAGATAGCGTCAAGCAGATTGCCGTTCATCGGCGTCCCTCGCAAGGAACGCCGACGAAGGAATATCTGGCATATTTCGAGGAGGTGTGACGCCGCGAGGGGCGTCGAGGGGCGGTAAGATGTTGACGCTATCTCGACGGCGGTGCACTAGGGCTCGGGCAGGTCCGGAACGCGCCGCGCGAAGACCGAGTAGGTGCCGATCCCGTCGGGAAGCTGCGCGTCGAGCGCCGGATCGCCCCAGAGGTAGAGGGACTCGGTCAGGAACGGCGTCCGGAACGTCTCGTGGCCGCGGAAGCCGAGCGAGCCTCGCTCGAGCTCCGCGAGGAGCGGCGCCTCGGGAGCACGGCTTCCCTCGCGGCGGATCGTACCCTCGATCGGGCCGTTCAGCAGGACGACGTCGACGCGCTCGCGCTCGAGCCAGTCGCGGTACTCGGCGGCCGCTTCCTCCGGCGTCGCCTTCGACCACTTTCGGCTCGGAAACTCGACGAGGCGGATTTTCGGATGGTTCTCGATCTCGAGCCCGATCGGGTCCCACGAGAACCAGCGAAGCCAGCCGAAGCCGACGACGAGCGGGCCTTCGGCCTCGCTGCGCGACTCCGCCCAGCCGCGCAGGAGACGGCCGACCTCCTGCCGCGGCTCCGGCGAGATGCGCAGGCAGAGGCTCGCGGTGAAGAGCGTCGCGTAGCCGAGGACGAGGACGCCGAGGAGGGGACCGATCCGTCGCCAGCTCCGCGCCGCTCGATCGAGCGCGAAGCCCGCCGCGATCGCGAAGTACGGGACGAGGGGCATGCAGTAGCGCGTCGTCACGCTCGCCGCTCCCGCCTGGAAGAGGAAGAACGGGATCGCGCCGGCCGCGAGGAGCCCGAACGCACCCCGCTCGGAGCGCGCCATCAAGACGAATCCTGCGAGGCTCGTCAAGTAGATCGACCAGCCCATGAGGAACGGGAAGCCGACGACGAGCCAGTAGAGGTAGCGCGTGTACGTCCAGCCCTCGCCGCCGAGGTCCTCGCCGCGGCGGCCGGTGACGAACGCGGCCGTGAACCCCTCGCCGAGGGTCGGACCCTTCCCCGTGGCTCCGGTCAGGACGGGCAGGATCACCGCGAGGAGCACCACGAGGGCGAGCCCGCCGCCGAGCGCGAGCCATCCGAGCCGCTCCTTCAAGCTCCAGCGTGCCCGCGTGAACGCGACCCAGGCGGGCACGAGGCCGACCGCGAGTCCTGTCAGCTTCGTCGCGGCGGCGAAGCCGGCGAGCGCGAACGCGAGCATCAGACGCGGCGTCCGGTCCTCATCCCGGGCGATCACCGCCTGGTGGATGCAGACGAGCGACACGAAGATCATCCACAGGTCCGCGTTGATCCGGTGCGTCTCGAGGACGTGGAGCGGCATCACCGCGAACGCCGCCGCCGCGAGAAGTGCCGTACGCGTCCCGAGGAGCCGGCGCGCGATCAGGTAGACGAGCGGGATCGAAGCGGTCGAGAGGACGAGCGTCAGACCGCGGCCGATCACGTCGAGCACGATCGCCTCCTCGGGAACGGTCGGCGCCGGCGGCGACACGAGCGTCGCCCACGGCCAGTAGAAGAGGCCGATCACCCAGGCGAGGAGAGGCGTGTGGATCAGCTCGTTCGTCGTCCAGACGCCCTGCCAGACGAGGCGAAAGGCCGGCCAGATGAAGAAGAACTTGCTGTCGAAGAAGATGAAGTCGGGCAGTCCCCAGCCGAACTCCCAAGCGCGGAGCGCCAGCCCGAGCAGGACGATCGCGAGCAGCCAGGGGCGCGGTCGCGCGCCGAGCGAGGAGGTCAAATCACGACGACGACCTTCCCCTTGGCGCGACGATCGGCGAGCTCGCGAATCGCTTCGCCGCCGCGCGCGAGGGGATAGGTCGACGACACGTACGGGCGGATCTTCCCCTTCGTGTAGAGATCGAAGAGCTCCTGCGTGTTCTGCCGATGCCGCTCCTGCTCGCGGCCGACGAACGCGCCCCAGAACACGCCGATGATCTGGCAGCCCTTCAGGAGCGTCAGGTTCAGCGGGATGCGCGGGATGTCGCCCGCGGCGAAGCCGATCACGAGGAAGCGGCCCTCCCACGCGGTCGAGCGGATCGCCGGCTCCGAGTAGGCTCCGCCGACGGGATCGTAGACGACGTCGGCGCCGTTCCCGTCCGTCAGCGCGCGCATGCGCTCCTTCAGGTCTTCCTTCGAGTAGTCGATCGTCTCGTCGGCGCCGTGCTCGCGGCAGACGGCGAGCTTCTCTTCGCTCGAGGCAGCGGCGATGACGCGCGCGCCCATCGCGTGGCCGAGCTCGACTGCAGCGAGGCCGACGCCGCCCGCGGCGCCGAGCACGACGAGCGTCTCACCAGGCTGGAGCCGACCGCGGTCCTTCAGCGCGTAGTACGACGTGCCGTACGTCATGAGGAACGCCGCCGCGGTGTTCCAGTCCATCGCATCGGGGATCTTGATCACGACGCTCGCCGGGATCGCGATCTCCTCCGCGAAGCCGCCCGCGCCCGTCGAGGCGAGGATGCGGTCGCCGCCGGACAGTCCCGAGACACCCTCGCCGATCGTCTTCACGACGCCGGAGATCTCGCCTCCCGGCGCGAACGGGAGCGGCGGCTTGAACTGATACTTGTTCTCGAGAAGCAGGACGTCGGGAAAGTTCACGCCGCAGGCCTTCACCTCGACGACGATCTGACCGGCGCGAGCCTGCGGCGGCGGCACGTCCTCGAGCACGAGGCTCTCCGGCGGACCGAACTGCTTGCAGAGGAGCGTCTTCATGCCCGGCGTAGGTAACCGAGCCGGCCCGACGGCGCGAGGCGAAGCCGCGGCGCGGACGTCGCCGGTCCGGAGCACCGGACCGGCGACCAGCCCGCTTCACCGCAGCGTCAGGGCACCGGAAGGAACGGGCACGGCGCGGGCGGCGGAGCGCCCTTCGTGCCCGTGAACTTCGTCGTCGTGTCGTTCTTCTCCGCGGGAGCCTTCGGAGGCACCGCGGCACACATCTCGGATCCGAGACCGAGCTGCAAGCGGACCGCCATCGTGCCCTGCGGCGCGTCGGCGAGCGCGTACACGCCGCTACCCCTGCCGGTCACGGTCAGGCGATCGCCGCGGAGCTTGATGCTCGTGATCGGTCCCGCCGCGTTCGTCTTGTCCGCGTACCGGTAGCCGGGGCTCGCCTCGCTGCCCGTCCGCTTCCACCGCGAGACGTCGAGCGAGAGGGCCTGCGCCGGAGCGCTCCCGTCGGCGCGATAGACCGTCAGCGTCGCGCCGCCGCCCGTGCCGCCGCCGGAAGTCGGATCGCCGTCGCTGCCCCACGCCGGAGTGACGACGCCGCTCGCCTGGCCGCTCTGCTGCGAGGAGGCGAACGTGAAGCGGCGGCGGCTCGGATCGACGGGATCGCGAATGCTCAGCGTACGCGTCCGGATCGACGTGTCGACGATCAGGCTCGTCGCGTCGCTCGGATCGGTGCCCGCGTCGAGCTCGTCACGGTCGTACGCACCGTCCTCGTCGCGATCGAGCGCGATCCGCTCGCCGGAGCCCGGCGGCACGCACGTGTAGGTCAGCTCCTGTCCCGGCGTCTCCGCGAGCGGACGCAGGGCGGTCTCGGCGATCGGCGCTTCCTCCACGCGGTCGAGCTGCACGTTGCCGTCGAGACCGTAGAGGCCGCCGCGCATCTCGCCGTTCAGCACGCCGCGGATCACGACCTCGCACTCGCCCGCCCGCGCGCGTGCGAGAAGCAGGTTGGCACGGTTGTCGCCGCCGACACCCGCTCCGAGCGTCACCTGCTTGCCGACGATCGGAGCCATGTTGGAATCGAAGGCGAGCACGAAGCGCTCGAGCCGGTTCTGCTCTCCCGACGTCAGATCGAAGACGCTCGCGCCGAGGAAGTTCCGCACCGTGTCGACGGCACCGTCGTGCAGGAAGCCGAAGCCGCGGACCTGCGGGCCCAGGTTCGGCGAGCCCGGAATGCCGAACATTCCGACCTTCTGATACGCGTTGCGCAGGTGCGCGATCTTGAACATCTGGGACTCGCCCTCGAACGTGCCGAAGCCGTCGCTGCCGAAGAACTCCTGCTCGAGATCGAGCTTGTGTCAGCCGTTGCAGTTGAAGAGGACGTCGGTGATGCGGCCGAAGTAGAGGTCGCGCCCTTCCTGCTCCTGCGTGGTGAGCGTGTTGTCGAGCTTGCGGATCGGGTTCGGCGGATACGTCACCGACAAGATGAAGTCGGTGAACGCCTGCATGTCGGCTGCCGAGATCTCCTCCTCGCGGCCGACGAGACCGACGAAGGCCGGATTGAACTTCTTGAACGCGGCGTCCTCGTCGAACGAGCTGCCGCCCGGATCGTTGCCGCCGGTGCGATCGCCGCGCCAGTGCATCGAGCCGTGGTTCGCCATGCCGCGGAGGCTCTGCGTCGTCATCGGGCCCTTCAGCGGGTGGAAGTTCTTCGAGATGCCGAGGGCGGTGATGCGGAACGGCAGCGGGTTGTTGAGGACGACGTCGTCCGGGTTGCCGAGATCCCAGGCCAGGCTGTCGAAGTCGCCGAAGATGTGGCAGCTCGAGCACGACGCCTCGCCGTTGCTCGACGTGAAGTCCGCGTCGTAGAGGAAGCGACGTCCCGCCGACAGATCGGCCGGCTCGGGATCGTAGACCGGCAGGTGCGCGACCTCGCTCTCGGTCGTGAGGTCGATCACCGAGATCGAGTTGTCGAAGCGCGTGAACGCGTACATCCGGTCGTTCGCCTCGTCGAGAACGATGCCGGTCGGACCGCCGCCGGTGACGTGGATCTGGTCGTCGGCGTCGGGGACGAACGAATCGCTCTCGAGGTCGGCGGTCGAGAGCTTGCCGATCTTGCTCGAGCCGAATGCGGCGACGTAGAGGGTCGCGCCGTCGGCGGTGACCGCCATCTCGACGGGCGTCGCGAGGCTCGCCTCCTTCACGCCGGGATCGGCCGGACGGACCTCGTAGTCGATGTGCTTGTTCAGGTGGCGCGGCGAGACGACGCCGCCGTCGATCACGCTGATGCGCGCCTCGTGCAGGTGGCCCTGCACCGTCGTGCTGCCGAAGGCGAGACCCTCGCCCTCGAACCGGACCTCGTTGTTCGCGTCGGTGTTGCTGACGTAGACGCGGCCGCTGACCGGGTTCACGACCATGTTGAAGAGGATCGTGCCGACGTGCGGGAAGCTCGCGGTCTCGACCGGAAGCGCCGCCGCGGCGTCGATCGCGAACACGTCGAGATCGGGCAGCGAGAAGCGGACCGCGCTGCTCCAATCACGCCCGAGCTCGTCCTCCCACTTGCTCGTCGCCTGGTTGAACTTGACGATCAGGCCGACCTCGGGACCGGGCTTTCCTTCGAAGTTCGTGTTCGGCGCCGAAAGACCTCCCGGCACCGCGGCACCGGACAGGTTGCACGGAGGCGCCGTCGCACCGCCGTCGCAGACGAGGAACTCGCCGAGGGAGGTCGTCTGGTTGCCGGAGTGAAACACGGCGGCGTACACGGTCGAGCCGTCGGCCGAGCGCGCGAGAGCACGCGGCGTGTCGCCGAAGAGGATGACGTTCGCGATCGGCGTACCGCCGGAGGTCGCGCCGACGTCGGCTGCGTTCCACACCTGGACGAGCGCGCGGCCGAGGCCCTCGGTGGTCAGGTCGGACGTCACGGGGCAGTCCTGACCGCGTCGCGCGGTCGTGACGAAGGCCCTGCCGTTTCCCGGTCCCGCGAAGACGATGTCGCGCGGCTCGTCGCAGGTCGTGACCGTGCGGATCACGTGCGGCGGAGTCGCATCGACGTCGACGATGCTGATCGTGTCGGAGAGGTGGTTCACGACCCACACCTCGCCGTCGTTCCGCGCCGCGACGGCGATCGGGTCGAGGCCGACCTCGACGGACGCGACGTGGCTCGGCGAGCCGGCGTTCACGTCGAAGATCTCGAGCCGGTTGTCTGGCGTGTTGATCGCGAAGAGACGAGTCCCGTCGGGCGAGAGCGCGAGCGGCCGCACCTGACCGGTCTCGAAGTTGACGAAGCTCTGGGCTCGCGCGGCGAGCGGCCAGGCTGCGAGCAGGAGCGCCAGGGTGAGGAAGAAGAGGCGGGGACGGCGAGAGGTCATCGTTTCTCCTGCCCCCTCGCACCCCGACGCGGCGAGCGGGACGGCACGGCGAGGGCGAAACGGGGGCGAACGGAGAGCGCTGCAGCGGCACGATGTGCGCAAGCGACCGTTCCGCGAACGGGCGTCTTCGCCCCCCGAACGGCGCAAACGACAGAGGCTCTGCCGCCCCCTCGCGAGCGTAGCGAAAGGCTTACTGCGTACGACTAGCCGGGATTGGTCTCGGTCTTCGAGAGCGGTGTCCAGCTCGAGTCGGGGTCGAAGGACGTCATCTTTTCGACCAAAGCCGCCGTGTCGGGGCCGAGGTCCTTCTCGTAGACCACGCCGTCGTGATTGACGACGAACGTCATCACGCCGGAAGCGTCGTACTCCGCCGGATACGCGACGAGCGCGAACCCGCCGATCATCTTGCCGCGCACGATGTAGTCGTACGAGCCGCCCGGAGCGTTCGGGCCCTGCTTCGTCAGGATCCGGTAGTAGTAGCCGTGGTACGGGACGGGCTTCGAGTCCGTCTTCGAGTACCCCTCCTGCTGCGCCTTCGCCATCAGCGGGCCGAGCGGGCTCGCCTGCTCGCCGGACTTCGTGGCCCAGTAGAGACCGTCGCGCTCGTTCTTCGTGCTGACGATCCGCTGCGCATACTGCGGAGCCTCGTCGCCCTTCACCGTCCGCTGCGCGTACTCGCGCTGCGCGTCGACGTATGCCTCGCAGACCTGGATCGTCGCGAGTTCGTTCGCGCCGATCCGCCGGTCGAGGATCTCTTCCTTTCCTTGCTCGGTGTCGAAGAACCAACCGTTCTGGTCCTTGACGATCGGGATCGGAAAGGGCCAGCCGTCCTTGCCGACGACGAGCTGCGCTTCGGAGTCGTCGTCGGACGGCTCGAGCTGGAACGTCTCGTCGTAGGACGCGATGAAGCGCTTGCGCCTGCTCTCGTCGCCGACCTCGTCGCCGGAGGAGAGGATCGGCCTCGCCTCCTGGCCGAGAACCGCGAGGAGCGCCGCCGGGTCCGCTGCGCGCGCCGCCGCGACGAGCGCATCGGTCGCGTCCTCGGGCGATTCGAAGTGTTTCTGCGTCGCGCCCGCCGAAGCCAGCGCGCTGGCGGGCGGCTTCGCCGCCGGCTCCGCGGCTTGGGACGCGCCTGCTCCGACTCCGGGGAAGGCGATCGCGATCGATGCGACGACGATCCCGTGGAGCGCTCTCGCGAGCCGGCTCCCGTCTCGCTTTCCGCCGGACGTGCTCATCGCACCCTCCACTCGTCGACGAGGACCAACTCTCTTCTTCGGTTGCGACATGCTCGAACCCGCACGATCAGCGCCGCCCGCCGCCACCGCCCCGCCCTCCGCCGCCACCGCGCCCGCCGCCTCCACTGAACCCGCCTCCACCGCGCCCGCCGCCTCCACTGAACCCGCCTCCGCCGCGTCCGCCGCCGTAGCTCCCGCCGCCGCGTCCCCCTCCGCCCCACGCGGAGGCACTCTGCCGGCTGGAGCGCCCGCGATCGCTCGACTGCCGCACCTGCCGGCCGTCGCCGACTCCCTGGAACGCACCCGAGTTGCCGCGCCCGAGCCCGCCGTAGTCGCTCCGACCACCGCCGTACGAGCCGCGACCGCTCTGCCCGCGGCTCGTTTGAGCGCGGCTCGTCTGAGCGCGTCCGGAGTCGCGTGCGCCGCCGGAGCGTTGCGCGGCCTGGCGCTCGCGCTGCGCGTCGCCGCGCTGGAGCTGCTGCTGGATGCTCTGCTCGCGTCCACGATAGGACTGGCGCGACTGCGCGCCTTGCCGATTCTGCCCGTAGCGCTGTCCCGTCGCCTGGTCGCGGTACGCGACGCCGCGCCGGTTCTGCACATTGTGGTTCCAGTTGCTGTTGTTGATGTTGGTCCGATTGAAGCTGTTGTAGTTGTTGACGTTGACGTTGACGTTGCCTCCGCCCCAGTTGCAATTTCCCCAGAGCGCGGAGCCGACCGCGACGCCGACGCCGAACGAGATCGCCGACGCGGCGAAGACGTAGCCGGGCGGATAGTAGGAGTACGGCGGGTACACCGGATACGGCCACGCGCCGTAGACGACCGTCGGATTGTAGGTCGGCACGTAGACGACCTGCGGATTGGTCGGCTCGATCTGGATGACCGTCGTGCTGCTTCCGCCGCCGCTGCTACTGCTGCTGGCCGGCACCTGCTCGGTCGTGACGGTCTGCTGCTGGTTGCTCTCGAGGTTCCCCTCGGACTGCGCCTTCGCCCGCAGGCGCTGGATCGCGTCCATCACGCCCTTCTCGTCCGAGAGGAACGCGTCGCCGAGCTGCTGCGTCAAGTCGAGCTTCTCGTCCATCATCTGCAGGACCTTCGGAACGGCGCAGAGGGATTTGACGCTCGGATCCCATTTCTGGCTCTGCATCGCGTTCTCGAGGGCCTCCCCCGTCACGCCGGGATTGGCCTTCACCCAGCGCGCCGCCTCGACGATGTCGAGCGGGTACGTCGAGGCCATCAGGATCTGCGCCACGAGCGAGTCGGGATAGAGCGCAATCGGCGCCACGAGCTGATCGAGCTGCGCATTGGTGTACTTCGTCGCGCTCGCGCTCGCTCCGCCTCCGCTCCCGCCGCCGCCGCTCTGCGCACCCGCCGGCACGGCCCACGTCACACAGGCGAGCAGCGCCAGCGCATAGCCGAGAATGCCCCCGCGAACCTTTCTCATTAGAGGACGCTCCCCTCGCACTGAACCCGCCACGAATAGAGCACGCTTTTCGACCAGTGCAAAACGGGACGGCGGGCGACGAGCAAGGAGCGGCTTGCTTCTTCTTTCGTGGTACGATCGCGGCGTGGACGATCACGTCGGCAGCGCTCCCGGGGGGAAAGAAAGACCGGCCTTCCGGGGCGTCCTCCATCACATCGCCTTCCTCGTGTCGCTCGTGACGGGCGCCGCCTTGATCGCTCTCGCGCCGACGCCGCGAGCGACGCTGGCCGCGACCATCTACGCCGCGAGCCTCTCGGCTCTGCTCGGAACGAGCGCGCTCTATCACCGCGTCACCTGGTCCGTCCCCGCGCGCCGCTGGATGGGACGCCTCGACCACTCGATGATCAACGTGCTGATCGCCGGCACGTTCACGCCGTTCGGATTGGTCGTGCTCTCGAAAGACCTGGGCGGGTTGCTCCTCGAAACGGTCTGGACCGGGGCACTTGCCGGAATCGCGTTGCACCTCTTCTGGTTCGACGCGCCGAAGTGGCTCAGCGCGCTCCTCTACGTGCTCCTCGGGTGGGTGGGGATCATCGCCGCGCCGCAGGTGATCGAGCGCGCCGGTTGGACGGTGGCCGGCCTCGTCCTCGCGGGAGGGCTCCTCTACACGGCTGGGGCTCTCGTCTACGCGATGCGGCGTCCCGATCCCGCGCCGGCGTCGTTCGGCTACCACGAGGTCTTTCACGCTCTCGTCGTCGCGGCGGCAGGCCTCCACTTCGGCGCGATCGCCTCGGTGATCCTGCCTTCCGCGTGAGGCGCTACTCGAGGCCGAGGCGCCGCATCGTGCGGTAGAGCGTCGTCCGGTCGACGCCGAGGACGCGCGCCGCCTCCGCGCGCTGGCCGCCGGCGTCGGCGAGCGCGCGGCGGATCCGGTCCGCCGTCGCGCGATCGAGGGTCTCCTGCAGCGTTCCGTCGCTCGCCGCGGCGCTCGCAACGGCCGCGTCCGGCGTCGGGAGGAGCGTCTGCTCCAGCAGCAGATCCTCGGGCAGGATCGCTTCGCCGCGCGCGAGGACCACGGCGCGCTCGATGACGTTCTCGAGCTCGCGCACGTTCCCCGGCCAGCGGTGCGCCCGGATCGCCGCCGTCGCCTCGGACGAGAGAGAGAGGTGCCGCCCGGTCTCGGCGACGTGCCGGTCGAGGAAGTGGCGCGCGAGCGGAAGCACGTCTTCGCGCCGCTCGCGGAGCGGTGCGATCTGGATCGGGATCACGTTCAAGCGAAAGAAGAGGTCGTCGCGGAAGCGACCCGAAGCGACGTCGTCCCGCAGCACGCGGTTCGTCGCCGCGACGACGCGCACGTCGACGCGGCGCGGCCGCGTCGCGCCGACGCGGAGAACCTCCCCGTCCTGCAGGACGCGCAGGAGCTTCGCCTGGAAGTCGATGTTCACCTCGCCGATCTCGTCGAGGAAGAGCGTGCCGCCCGCGGCGCGCTCGAAGCAGCCTTGGCGAGACTGCGCGGCGCCCGTGAACGCACCCTTCTCGTGGCCGAAGAGCTCGCTCTCGAGGACACCCTCGGCGAACGCCTTGCAGTTCACCGCGACGAACGGCTCGCCGACGCGCTCGCTCCAGAAATGGAGGAGTCGAGCGACGAGCTCCTTTCCCGTGCCGCTCTCGCCCTGGATCAGGACCGTCGCCTTGCTCGGCGCGACGCGCTTCACGAGCTCGAGCAGCTCTTGCGTCGCGCGACTCTCCACGACCATCGCGTCCGGCGAGTAGCGCCGGCCGACCTCCTGCCGGAGGTAGCGGTTCTCGCGCTCGAGCCGTGCGAGATCGATCGCGCGGCCGACGAGCGCGCGAAGCTCCTCGTTGTCGAACGGCTTCGTCACGTAGTCGAATGCACCCTCGCGCATCGCCGCGACCGCCGACGGAACGTCGCCGAAAGCGGTGACGAGGATCACCGGCAGGCTCGGCCAGCGGCGGCGCAGCTCGCGCAGCAGCGTGAGCCCGTCCATCCCCGGCATGCGGCAGTCGGTGACGACGACGTCCGGACAACGCGCGTCCGCCGCTTCGAGAGCGCTCTCGCCGCCGGAGTGCATCTCGCACTCGAATCCCGCGCGCACGAGCGTCCGCGCGATCACGCGCGCCATGCGCTCTTCGTCGTCGACGACGAAGACTCGTCCTTTCATGCGCCCGCCACGGACGACGCGGGTGAGGCTGCGGGAAGCGAGATGCGGAAGCAGGCGCCTCCGCCGGCGCCGTCCTGCACCTCGATCCTCCCGCGATGCGCCTCGACGATCTGCCGCGCGACGGCGAGGCCGAGACCGGTGCCCTTCTCGCGCGTCGTGAAGAACGGCTCGAAGATCCGCTTGCGAAGCTCCGCCGGAACGCCCGGACCCGCGTCGGCGACCCCGATCTCGACGGTGCCGTCGACGCGTCGCGCGTCGAGCGTCACCTCGCTTCCGGGAGGAGTCGCCTGCGCGGCGTTCGAAAGGAGATCGAGCAGCACCTGCACGACGAGGTCCGAGTCCGCCTCGACGCTCGGCAGCGCGGGCGCCTCGCGGCGGACGAGCCGGATGCGCTTCGCTTCGAGCTCCTGGCGCGCGAGGAGCTGCGCGTGGTCGAGGAGCTTCGCGACCTCGACCGACCGCGGCGCGAGACGAAGCGGACGCGCGAACGAGAGGAGCGAGTTCACGACGCTCGTCAACCGATCGATCTCGGCAACGATGAACGAGCACGACTCGCGTCCGTCGCGGTCGCCTTCGGGGATCGTCTCGGTGAGGCTCTGCGCGGAGGAGCGGATCACCGCGAACGCGTTTCGCACCTCGTGCGCGACCGCAGCGGCGAGCTGCCCGAGCGCCGCGAGCTTCTCGCTCTGCGCGAGCCGCGCGCGCGTCGCGTCGACCGTCTCGAGCTGCTCCTGGATCACCTGCGCGGTCTCTCGCTCCTGCCGTCTCGCCTCGAGCACGCGGCCGAAGAGATAGCCCATCCCGGTGTAGGTGACGCCGTAGAAGAGCAAGGCGAGGCTCGTGATGTCGTTCCCGCTCGCCTCGAAGCGAATGCCGAGCCCGAGCGTGCCGGCGGCGTCGACGAGCCCGATCAGAAGCCCGCCGGCGAGGCCGACCCAGCGCTCGCGTCGCCAGCTCGGCCGGTCGTCCGCCGCGGAAGCGGAGGTCGTTGCGTTCGTGTCGATCATCTTCGGGCGCCTCAGCAATCCCCCGGCCAGGGCGCACTTCCCCCGGGCGCGAGTCCACGGCTTGGATGGTGTTCCCCGGGCGGACGTCATTGCAACCGTTTCCGTTGCAGGGCCGCGACGGCCGTTTCCGCGGCGCCACGGGCCCCGCGGCCGCCGCGGGCGAAAGCCCCGGTCCGCCTTCCCGATCGAGGCGGCACGGCTCTTGGAGATGCGCCTTCCCGAGGGCTCGCACGGAGCGGCCCACGAGCAAGGAGGTTTTCGATGAGCTGGAAGAAGATCGCGATCGCCGTCGTCCTCGCCGACTTCGTCGCCCTTTCCCTCTACGCGGTCTCCCAGGTGGGATACCTCGGCATCTTCGAATCGATGCTGACGAACATGGGGACGATCCAGATCGGCGCCGATCTCATCATCGCTCTCGGTCTGGTCCTTCTCTGGATGGTGCGCGATGCCCGCGAGCACGGCCTCTCGCCGATGCCGTACGTAGTCTTGACGCTCCTTCTCGGAAGCATCGGACCCCTCGTCTATCTGCTGCGCCGCCCCGAGGAGTCGACCGTCGCGGCGCCTCACCTCGCTCGCGCGAGCTGAGCCAGGGGGGTCCGGTTCGTTCCGGCGTATCTGCACCCAGGCTCGATTGGCGAGGCTCGCGAGCCTGGGTGCAGATGCGGCCGAACGAACCGGACCCCACCTTTCGTCGTCTGGCCCTTGCGACGAAAGGACCTGAAGCTCGCTCTCGACTCGGGCCGTGACCTCGGCGCCGACATGGGCGTCACCGAGGCGGCGCATCGTCTGTACGACCGCGCGCGCAAGCAGGGACTCGGCGACAAGGTGTTCTTCGCGACGCTTCGCGCGCTCGAGGAAGCCGCCGGCGTCGGGGCCCCGCCGCCCCGCCGCGGCTGAAGCAACGGCACCCCGAAGCCTCCGACCTCGGTCCGAAGGGCGTGCACGTCGCCTATCTCGTGATCGACGCCGTGATCGACCTCGCGTGGACGCGGAAGGCGTTCGCGGACGCGCCGCACGATTTCTTCATCCGCCCCGCGGCGATCGCGGACGAGATCTGGCACACGGCGCAGCAGGACCGCTCGGCCTGGTCGTTCCTCGTCGAGGTGAGGCCGTTCCGCGAGAGCTGGTGATCCCGGCGTCTCGCACCTCTCGCACGGCGCCCTTCTCGAGATAGCCTTCGAGCAGAGCGGCCACCTCGCCGCGAAAGCGTGCCGAGCGAAGCCACGCCGGGCGGCGCGCGGCCGCGGCGTCCGTGAGGGCGTCGAGACACGTCGCGACGATGAACGCCGCCGACTCGACGTCGCGCGGACGCGCGGCACCGAGGCTCTCGAGCATCCGCGTCGTGCGCTGGGCGCGGAGCCGCGCGATCGCGTGCGCCTCCTCCCTCGGAAGCACCTGGGGGACGAGGTCGCGCAACGCGCGCGACAGCTCCGGGTTCTCGGCGTGAACGTCGAGGTGCCACTCGACCGCCGCGCGAACTCGGAGAGAGAGAGACAGCGAAGCATCGTCGAGCGCCGCCGGACGGATCGCCTCGGCGCGCTTCAGCTCGCGCTCGACCAGGGCTCGTACGATCGACTGCCGGTCCGGGAAGTACTGATAGAGCGAGCCGACGCTGACGCCGGCACGCGCGGCGACACGGTTCGTGGTGAGCCGAGCCTGTACCTCGTCCACCAGAATGCGAGCAGCCGCCTCGACGATCGCCTCGAAGGTCGCACGGGAACGCGCCTGTCGCGGCCGTTTTCGCAGGTAGGTCATCGGTTCTCGAGGAGCGGCGCGGTCTCCCACGAATGCGAGCGCCGCCGCCATCCCAAAGGCAGCGACTTCATGACACGATCTGCTCGGCGCACGAAGCGCGCTGAGAGCGAATCATGAACAGACGTCGTCTCCTCGTCGGCTCGGCCGTCTTCGTCTTGCTCCTGGCGATCACGGCGTCGCGCTGCGATCGCCGCGGGCCCGGCGAAGCGGCCGTCATCGGGCCCGACGAGACGATCGACGGCGGCGTCGTGCGTCGCGACCTTCGCTTTCCCTGCGGCGAATCCACGTGCGCCGGCTGGATGTACCTTCCGGAGGCGGGCAGCGAGCCTCCGCCGGTCGTCGTGATGGGACACGGGTTCGCCGGAACGCGCGACGTCGGGCTTCCCCCGATCGCGGAGCGGCTCGCGCGCGAGGGGCTCGCCGTTTTCGTCTTCGACTACCGGTCGTTCGGTGCGAGCGGCGGCACGCCGCGGCAGCTCGTCGACCCGTGGCAAGAGCTCGACGACTGGCGCGCGGCGATCGCCTTCGTCCGCGCGCGGCCCGAGGTCGACGGCGCGAGGCTCGCTCTCTTCGGAGCCTCGCTCGGCGGCGGCCATGCTCTCACGATCGCGGCGGAGACGCCGGACGTGCGCGCTGTCGTCGCACAAGCACCGATGATCGATACGGGCGTCGAGGGCGAGGCGACGTTCTACGGCGTTCCATGGGTCGTCCGCCTTCTCTTCTCGGCCTGGGCCGACTTCCTGGGCTCCGCGTGGGGACGCGAGCCGCTGACTCTCGCCGCGATCGCACCGGCCGGTGAGTTCGGCATGATCGTCGACGATCATGCGTACGCCGCATTCGAAAAGCTCGTGGGTCCGGAGTCGACCTACCGGAACGTGGCCGCTGCGCGCTCCATCTTCCTTTTCGACGACTACGATCCCGCGTCCCACGTCGACGCGATCAAGGCTCCGGTGCTGGTCGTCGCTTCGCCGAGCGATCGATTCGTGCCGTTCTCGGCCGTCCAGGCCTACGCGGCACGTGCGCCGAACGTCACCGTCGAGACGTTCGAGGGCGACCACTTCGACGTGTACTCCCCGCCCGCTTCGACGAAGGCCGCCGACGTCGCGGCGCGCTTCCTGGCGGACCGGCTCAGCGCTTCGCAGCCGCTCTCTCGATGAGAAGCGCGCGCGTGCGCGCGACCGAAGCCTCCGCGTCGCCGCCGACGGGGAACGGAGCGGCCAGGAAGTCGGTGACGCCCGCTTCCGCCAGCCGATCGAGCTGCTCGCCGACCGCGCGCTCGTCGCCGACGATCGCGACGTCGCCCGGACCCGCGGCACCCTCGCGATCGAGCATCGCCCGGTACGACGGAAGGCTTCCGTAGACCTGGAACGCCTGGCCCGCCTTCTCTCGCGCCGCCTTCGGGTCGTCGCACACGGCGATCGGGAGCCCGCAGACGACGCGCGGCGCCGGACAGCCGGCACGCTCCGCCGCCTCGCGAATCTTCGGTACGGTGTGCGTGCGGATGGTCTTCTCCGCGGTCATCCAGGTGATCGTGCCCGCCGTCTCGCGGCCCGCGAGATCGAGCATCTTCGGTGCGAGCGCGGCGATCAGGAGCGGCGTCTTCCCGGCACCGGTCACGCTCACCTGGAGCTGTACGCGGAACTCCTCTCCCTGATGGGCAACCGGCTCGCCGCGCAGGAGCGGCGCCAGCACCGCGACGTACTCCCGCATGTGCGAGAACGGCTTCGCGTACGAGAGGCCGAGCATCGCCTCGATCACGATCTGGTGCGAGAGCCCGATCCCGAGCGTGAACCGGCCGTCGCACGCCGCGCTCGCGGTCAGGGCCTGCTGTGCCATCGCCATCGGGTGACGCGGGTACGTCGGCACGACCGCGGTACCGAGCTCGATCCGCTTCGTCTCCCGGCCCGCGAGCGCGCACGCGGTGATCGCGTCGACGCCGAAGATGTTCGCGAACCACGCGGTCGCGAATCCGTCCTTCTCGGCCGACTGCACCTGCGAGACGAGGTCGTCGATCGTGGCGGGCCGACCCGCGATCTCTCCGATGCCGATTCCGATGCGCATGGCTTCCTCCTTGCTGCCCCGTACGCTCGCGCACACGCTGTCACAATGCCGCGGGACGTGTACAGCGTGACGATCGACGCTCCCGACCATCGCGCCCCGAAGCCGAAGCCGAAGCGAAGCCTCCTCCGCACCCTCGCGTGGCTCGCCGTCTTCGGATTCGGGCTCTTTGCCCTCGCGATGGGGCTCCTCGTGGTGCGGCTCCTGCGCGGTCCGATCTCGCTCGACTTCCTGACCCCCCGCATCGTCGCCGCCCTCGAGCCGGAGGACGGCTCGTATGACGTGGGAATCGGAGCGACGGAGCTCGTCTGGGCGGGTCGCGCGCGCGGGATCGACCTCACCGTGAAGGAGGTGGCGTTCACCGAGCGCGGCGGCGCGCCCATCGCGTCCCTGCCGGAGATCGCGATCCACGTGAGCCTGCCGGCGCTCCTGGAGGGCACCTTCGCCGCGGCCGGAGTCGATGTGATCTCGCCGGAGATCCGCCTCGTCCGCGAGACGGACGGCAGGGTCGGGCTCGGCCTCGGCCGGAGCACGAGCGCGACCGGCGGAAGCTCGATCCTGGACAGCTTCTCCGGCGGCGAGGACGCCAACGGGAGCGAGTCGCCCGCGTCGGCCTGGCTGCGCCGGGTCGTCGTGCGCGACGGACGGCTCGTTCTGACCGATCGCGAGAGCGGCTTCGACACGAACGCGGTCGACCTGCAAGTGGACGTCGACCGGGACGACGGGTCGCTGACGGTCGATCTCTCCGGCGATCTCGCGCTCGGAGAACGCCGGTTCCCGATCCGCGTGCACGCGGATCGGCCGGAGCCGTCCGCGGCGGTGCAGCTCGCGATCTCGGCTCCCGCGCTCGATCCGTCGACCCTCGTGGAGGCGACGATGCCCCTCGTCGAGGAGGCCGGGCCTCGCGCTTCGTCCGTCGCGGACGCCGTGGCACGCCTGCGCATGCCGCTCGACGTGGACGTTCACCTCGCAGCCGGCGGAGCGACACCGAGCACCGTGCGCATCCGCGCACGCGGCGAGAGCGGCACGCTCGCGATGTCGCCGTACCTGCCGCAGCCCGTCGCGATGCAGGAGCTCGAGCTCGAAGCGTCCCTGGACCTTTCCGTAAATTCGTCCGGGGAAGCCTCCGCGGAGCGCGTCGCCGTCGACCTGACGATCGACCTCGGCGGCCCGGCGCTGAAGGTCGACGGCTCCTGGAAGGGCGACGACGGCGCCGTCGCGGTCGAGACGAGCTTGACGAAGCTTCCCGCGAGCTCGATCCAGGGCTACTGGCCCGCTTCGGCGGCGGCGGAGGCTCGCGCCTGGGTGACGAGCAACATCACCGAAGGCGAGGTGCGCGCGGCCTCGGCGTCCTTGACGGGCACGATGACGCTCGGGGACGAGCCCGGCTTCGCTCTGGAGAAGCTCGATGGACGCGTCGACTTCGTCGGGCTCACGGTCCGCTACGTCGACACGATGCCGCCGGCGCGCGGCGTCTCGGGGGACTCCTCGTTCTCCAGCGAGACCTGGAAGTTCGCCGTCCGCTCCGGAACGGTCGCCGGGCTCGACATCCCGTCGGCGACCGTCGCCATCACCGGTCTCTCGGCGCCGGTGACGCGCATCGCGATCGACGCGCAAGCGCGCGGACCGCTGCGCCAGGCCCTCGAGCTCGTCGACCACGAGCCGCTGCGCTACGCGCGTCGCGCCGGCATCGATCCGTCCGGCGCGACGGGCTCGCTCACCGGCCGCTTGCAGCTCGCATTTCCGCTCGACGGCGCAGAGATCCCGCCGGATCTCGGAGCGGTCGTGCACGCCGACCTCCGCAAGATCGGGCTGACGAAGGCGCTCGGGGATCACGCCGTGACCGACGGCAACCTCCGGCTCGACGTTCGCGCGAGCACCCTCACGCTCTCCGGAAACGCGCGCATCGCGAACGCGCCGTGCAGCGTCCAGTGGAAGGAGGACCTGGTCGCGACGCGCGGATTCACGCGCAACGTCGACGTGCAGGGCGTCGTCGACGCGCAGGAGCGCACCGCCTTCGGCTTCGATCTGCGCCCTTGGCTGACGGGGCCCGTCGGCGTGAAGGCGCGTCTCGAGCAGACACCGAACGGGTTCGGCTCCGCGCGGGTCGAGGTCGATCTCGGACCCGCGGCGATCGCCGCGCCGGAGCTTCGCTGGACGAAGGCGCGCGGAGCACCGGGCGGCGCCTCGGGAACGCTGGCGCTCGCCCACGGAAGCATCGTCGCGCTCGATGCGTTCCGCCTGGAGGCCGCCGGCGCGCACGCGCATGGCCGAGCGACCCTCGCGGACGGCAGCCTCCGCGCGATCGACCTGACGGGCGAGCTGCCCGCCGCGAAGAGCGGCGGCGAGCGGCCCGACTTCACGTTGAAGGTCACGCCCGCGGCGGAGGGCCGTCGTCTCGACTTCACCTCGGAGGATGCGAGCGCGCTCCTGAAGCTGATCCTCCCGGACGCGACGCTCGCGGGCGGTGCGCTCCACTTCACCGGCACCACGTCGGATGCGAAGCGCGGCCTCGATCTCGACGGCAGCTTCACCGTGGAGAAGTTCCGGCTCACCGAGTCCTCCGTGCTCGCCCGGGTCATGACGCTCGCGTCGCTCTCGGGGATCGTGAGCGCGCTCCGCAGCCAGGGAATCGAGTTCGACCGGCTGTCGAGCGACCTCGAGTACCACGGCGACGCGGCGACGTTCGATCAGGCGGTGCTGACGGGTCCGTCGCTGCGACTTCTCTTCGGCGGCACCGTCGATGGAAAGAACGACCGGATCGACATCGACGGGACGCTCGTCCCGCCGCTCTACGGCCTGAACGCGCTTCCGGGAAAGATCCCGGTGATCGGCAAGCTCTTCCGCACCGGCGACGGCGGCTTCGTCGGGATCGACTTCACGGTGCGAGGGGAGATGAAGGACCCGAAGGTCTCGGTGAAGCCGCTCTCGTCGCTGGCGCCGGGGGTGCTGAAGTCGCTGACGGCCAAGCCGGCGACGAAGCCCGCGAAGTGAGCTCCGCGCGTCTCGCCGGCGCGCTTACTTGACCGTGTAACCGCGGCCCTCGAGGCAAGCGGCGTAGGCGCGGTTGTACTTCTCGAGAGCCGCCTGGTTCTGCTGTTGCGCTTGCCCGGCCTGCGCCTTCGCCTCGCGCTGCTCCCGGCGCTTGCGCATCCCTCCCGCCATCGCACCGACGGCCGCGCCCGAAGCCGCGCCCGTGCCCGCATCGCCTGCGATCGCGCCGCCGACCGATCCGGCCGCAGCGCCGCGAGCCGCGCCGCGCACGCGCTGTCCTCGCTGCTGCGCGGGCGTCGCCGCGGGAGCTCCCGCGAGAGCGACCGGATCGACGCCGGTCTGGCCCTTCGCCCAGCCGTAGCACTCGCCCTCGTCCTTCGACTGCTGCTGCGCGCTCTGGCCCTTCGAGGGATAGACGATCGGCTGCGCGCCGGCTTCCGGGAGGGCGAGCGCGAGCAGCACGGGCAGAAGGATCGTCCCGCGGGCGATTCTCGTTCGAGCAGCAGTCATCGTTTCTCTCCCTCTCTCTTTCGGAACGTTCACGGCAGGATCGCGATCGCGCGGAGCGGCGCGCCCGAGCCGCCGCCGATCTTCATCGGCAGCGCGACGATCGTGGCACCCGACTCGGGCAGCGCCTCCAGGTTCGCGAGGTTCTCGAGCCCCGGCTTGTTCGCCCCGTTCACGATCTGGTGGACGATGAAGTCGCGCGACGGACCGTTGTCGAGGCTCGGCGTGTCGACGCCGACCGCGTCGATCGTGCGCTCCTCGACGAGGAACGTCGCCGCTTCCTTCGAGAAGCCGGGGAAGTGGAGGTTCTGCGTGTCCCCGGGCTTCGCCGAGCCGAGCACCTTCGCGTGGTCGGGCCAGCGCTTCGACCAGCCGCTTCGCATCAAGACGAGCGCGCCGTCGGGGATCCGGCCGTTTCGCTTCTCCCACGCTTCGAGGTCCGCGACCGTGACGAGGTAGTCGCGATCCTTCTCCGCCGCCGCGGTCACGTCGATCACGACGGCGGGGCCGATCAGCGATGCGAGCGGCACCTGGTCCGCGCCGAAACGATCCTTCGCGAAGTGGAGCGGCGCGTCGAGGTGGGTGCCGCCGTGCTCCGGAGTCTTGAACTTGTTCGCCGCGTAGTACCAGCCGCCAGGCGTGACGCCGTCCGAGACCTTGTCGAGCTCGAAGCCCTTCTCGGTCGGCCAGTAGACGGTCGTCGCGTCGAAGGTGTGCGTCAGGTCGACGACCTTCGTCTCGTCGATCGCGGAAGCAGCCTCCGCGTCCGCTTCCGCGTGTGCGAGCAAGACGGACGTGGCGAGAGCCACGACCGCGAGGCGCCCTCTCCGCTTCATTCCTTCCACCACGGATAGAACGGCGGCATGTCCTTGCTCGGCTTCATCGAGAACCGCGGCGGGCGCTTCTCGAGGAACGACATCACGCCCTCGCGCACGTCCGCCTGCTGGCCGAGCCAGAAGATGCACTTCGAGTCGACGAGGTGCGCGTCGCGCGGCGTCGGCGCGGCGAGCATCCGCCAGAAGAGCTGGCGCGTGAGGGCGACGGAGACGGCGGAGGTGTTGTCCGCGATCTCGCGCGCGAGCGCGCGCGCCGCCGGCAGCAGCTCGTCGGGCGGGACGATGCGACCGAGAAGTCCTGCCTCGAGCGCTTCCTCGCTCTTCAGGATCCGCCCGGTGTACGCCCACTCGGCCGCCTTCTGCACGCCGACGAGGCGCGGCAGGAACCAGCTCGAAGCCGCTTCCGGCACGATGCCGCGTCGCGCGAACACGAAGCCGATCTTCGAGTCGGGCACGCCGATCCGGAAGTCCATCGGCAGCGTCATCGTGATGCCGACGCCGACCGCGGCGCCGTTGAGCGCGGCGATGAACGGCTTTCGCGATTCGTAGACCTTCAGCGAGACGAGGCCGCCCTCGTCGCGGTGCGTGTCGAGGTTGCGTCCGCTCGACGAGCCGTCGAACGAGCCGCCGCCGCTCGAGAGATCGGCTCCGGCGCAGAAAGCGCGTCCCGCTCCGGTCACGATCACGACGCGGACGGCGTCGTCCTCGTCGGCGCGGCCGAAGGCATCGAGGAGCTCCTTGCACATCCCGACGGTGAACGAGTTGAGCTGCTCGGGACGGTTCAAGGTGACGGTCGCGATGCCGTCCTCGACCTCGTAGCGGATCTGCTCGTAGCTCGGGCTCAAAGCCGCACCGAGACTTCCATCGCGTCGTAGCCGGCCGGTACGGACGCGGAAACGAAGCCGCTCTGCGGGTCGCGCACGCGCTCGAGATACGGCGCGAGCGACGTGCGGAACATCCGCGTGTTGTCCGCGACGACGACGCTTCCCACGCGCAGGTGCGGCAGCAGCATGTCGAAGACGGGAATGTAGAGCTCCTTCCAGCCGTCGAGCAGGAGGACGTCGATGTTCCCGCCCGGATCGCGCAGCGTCTGCAGCGCGTCTCCTTCGCGCAGGTCGATCACGTCGGAGAGGCCGGCCTCCTCCCAGTGCATCCGCGCGCGCGCCGCCTTGCTCGGCTCGAGCTCCGAGCCGATGACGACGCCGCCGCCGTTGTCGCGCACCGCAGCGGCGAGATAGATCGTCGAGACGCCGAACGAGGTGCCGAACTCGACGATGCGCCGCGCGCCGTTCGAGCGCGCGAGCAGGTAGGCGAGACGTCCCTGGTCGGGTCCGAGGCACATGTAGATGTCGCGGGCGCGGTCCGACTCCTCCTGCGAGGTCGGCGTACGTCCGAGGACGCGATCGAGTCCCATCTCCAGCGCGAAGCGCGCGAACGGCAGGATCTGGCCCGAGCCCCAGGCTTCGCCGTGCAGCCGATCGAGCAGGCCTTTGACCCGCGGCTCCGCGAGCGTGTTCGTCGCCGCCATGGCGGCATTCGTCATTGTGCTCATGCTCGATGCCTTAGCGCGAACCGAGGCGATTGCGAATGCAGCGAACGGACGGCGGCGCTTTCGCGCTTGCCAGCGCAAGCGAGCCGGGCTAGCCAGCCGAGGAGACCGATGGTCACGGGCGAGAGCAGCACGCCGGCTGCGCCGCGGCTTCGCCGCTCGCTGTTGTGGGTGCCGGGAGACGACGAGCGCAAGCTCGCGAAGGGCCCGACCGCCGGCGCCGACTCGCTCGTCCTCGATCTGGAGGACGCGGTCGTTCCCGCGCACAAGGTCAAGGCGCGAGAGATCGTGCGCGACTCGCTCCTGCACCTCGACTTCCGTGGCGCGGAGAAGCTCGTGCGGATCAATCCGCTCGAGACCGGTCTCGCCCTCGACGACCTGACGGTGACGATGGCGGGCGGTCCGGACGGGTACATGATCCCGAAGGTGCGGAGCGAGGACGACGTCCGCTTCCTCGACCGCGCGCTCTCGAACCTCGAAGCGATCTCCGGACGCCCGCAGGGCTCGGTGCGCTTGATCCTTCTCGCGACCGAGACGCCCGAGGGCGTCCTCAACATCCGCCGCATCGCGCAGGCAAGCCTCCGCTCCGCGGGGATGATGTGGGCGAGCGAGGACCTGTCGAGCGCGCTCGGCTCGCGGCGAAGCCGGAGGGCGGACGGCTCGCTTCCGGACGTGTTCGCGTTCGCGCGCTCCGCCTGCCTCCTCGCCGCGGCGGCCGCCGGCATGGACCCGCTCGACATGCCCTACTTCGAGTTCCACGACGACGCGGGTCTCGAGCGCGAGGCGCTCGAAGCGGCCGAGCTCGGCTTCACCGGGAAGGGCGCGATCCATCCCGCGCAGGTCGCGATCATCAACCGCGTCTTCATCCCGAGCGAGGAAGAGGTCGCGGAGGCGAACGCGCTCCTCGCCGCGGCGACGGAAGCGTTCGCGCGCGGACAGGCCGCGTTCGTCTACAAGGGAGCGATGGTCGACGCTCCGCACATCAACCGCGCGCGCAAGATCGTCGCGCGCGCCAACGCGGCACGGGAGTCCGGCACATGACGACGGGCGAGGACGCCAAGAACGGCGCAGGCAACGGCGTCGCGACGCACTATCACACGTGTCCGCTCTGCGAGGCGTGCTGCAACCTCGAGATCAAGACGCGCGGCCGCACCGTCGAGTCGGTCCGCGGCGACGACGCGGACGTGTTCAGCCACGGCTTCATCTGCCCGAAGGGCGCTGCGGTCGCGGATCTCGACGCGGACCCGGACCGCCTGCGCACGCCCCTGGTGCGGCGCGACGGCCGGCACGTCGAGGCGAGCTGGGACGAGGCGTTCGCCGAGATCGAGCGGAACCTGCCGGGGATCCTGTCCGAGCACGGGCGAGACTCGGTCGCGGTCTACCTCGGGAATCCGTCCGCGCACCACGTCGGGCTCGGCCTCTACTCGCGCGTCCTCCTGAAGGCGCTCTCGAGCCACAACATCTTCAGCGCGAGCACCGTCGACCAGATGCCGAAACAGGTGGCGGCCGGGCTGATGTTCGGGACGTCTCTCTCGATCCCCGTGCCGGACGTCGATCGCACGGATCATCTCTGGATCCTCGGCGGCAATCCGCTCGTGTCGAACGGGAGCCTGATGACGGCGCCGGACATGCGTGGGCGCCTGCGCACGATCCGCGAGCGCGGCGGCAAGGTCGTCGTCTTCGATCCGCGCCGCACGCGCACCGCGGAGGCGGCGGACGAGCACCACTTCATCCGTCCGGGACGCGACGCCTTCTTCCTCCTCGGTGTGATCCACACGCTCCTGACCGAGAAGCGCGCGGCACCGGGTCGACTCGCCGCGATGACGGACGGGCTCGATCGCCTCGGCAGCCTGGTGCGCGACTTCGCGCCGGAGGTCGTCGCGCCCGCTTGCGGGATCGCCGCGGACGAGATCCGCCGTCTCGCGCGCGACCTCGCGGCGGCGCCGAGCGCGGCCGTGTATGCGCGCATCGGCACCTGCACGCAGGAGTTCGGCACGATCACGAGCTGGCTCGTCGACGTGCTGAACCTGTTGACGGGGAACCTCGACCGCGAGGGCGGAGCGCTGTTCCCGCGCGGCGCGGCGGGCGCCGCGAACACGCTCGGTGCGCCGGGACGCGGACGCGGGCTTCGCGTCGGACGCTTCCAGAGCCGCGTCCGCGGGCTGCCCGAGGCGTGCGGAGAGCTGCCCGTCGCGTGCCTCGCCGAGGAGATCGAGACGCCGGGCGCGGGCCAGATCAAGGCGCTGATCACGATCGCCGGGAACCCCGTGCTCAGCACGCCGAACGGCGCGCGTCTCCGGAAGGCGCTCGAGCAGCTCGAGTTCATGGTGAGCGTCGACATCTACCTGAACGAGACGACGCGCCACGCGAACGTCGTGCTGCCGGGCACGTCGCCGTTCGAGCAATCGCACTACCCGATCGCGTTCACGCAGCTCGCCGTGCGGAACTTCGCGCGCTACTCGCCTGCGATCTTCGACGTCCCCGAGGGCCAGATGCCGGAGTGGCGCACGCTGCTGCGCCTCGCGGGCATCGTGTCCGGCCAGGGCGCCGCTTCGGACGTCGACGGGCTCGACGACTTCGTCTTCGAGCAGCAGCTCCAGAAGGCGCTCTCGAGCGAGCACTCGCCGATCCACGGACGCGAAGCGGACGACATCCGCCGCCAGCTCTCGCGCTGGACGGGGCCGGAGCGTCTCCTCGACCTGAACCTCCGCACGGGTCCGTACGGCGACGCGTTCGGAGCGAATCCCGGCGGGCTCACGCTGGCGACGGTCGCCGCTTCCGAGCACGGCGTCGACCTCGGCGCGCTCGCGCCGCGTCTTCCCGAGGCGCTGCGCACGCCGACGGGACGCATCGACGCCACACCGGAGCTCCTCGTGAAAGACCTCGATCGTGCGCGGGCTCGCCTCGCCGACGACGCTGCCGGTCTCGTCCTCGTCGGGCGCCGCGACCTTCGCTCGAACAACTCGTGGATGCACAACATCCCGTCGCTCGTGTCGGGTCGGCCGCGCTGCACGCTGCACGTCCATCCGAGCGACGCGGCTCGGCTCGGTCTCGCCGACGGCTGCAGCGCACGCGTGACCTCGCGCGCGGGGTCGGTCGACGCGCTCGTCGAGGTGACGGACGGCGTGATGCCGGGCGTCGTGAGCCTGCCGCACGGCTGGGGACACGACGACTCCGGGAGCCGGTTGAGAGTCGCGCGCGAGCACGCGGGCGTCTGCTCGAACCATCTCGCGGACGAGCTCCTGGTCGACGCGAACTCGGGCAACGCGGTGCTGAACGGCATCCCGATCACCGTCGAGCCCGTCGCGGCGAGCGCCTCCGCCGGCTGAGCCGGACAATCGGCGGGACCGCCCGATGGCCGATCGACGAAGGCGCGCGAGAAAGGCGTATTCCATCGCCGAGGTACAGGCGCAGTTCGCTTCGCTCGCACGGAAGGCCGGGGAAGTCGACCGGACGCATGAGCTCGCCGAGACGCTCGAGATTCTCGCAAGCGCCGACGCCAGGAAGGCAATCGCGCTGGATCGAGCGGGTAAGGGTCGGTACTTCGACCTCGACGATCTCGACCTTTGAGGTTCCGCGCGAGGCCACGGGTCGATCTCCGTCGCGCCGCCTCTTTACGTAACTTTACATTCGCGACAAACGCCCGAAACCCGAGCGGGCTAGCGTTCTTCCCCGGTACGCGCCGGAGCGCGTGCAGGACCGTCGAGAGGTACGACGGAGGAAAGGACGAAACGATGAGCACATCGGAGAAGGGTTCGAGCGAGCGAAGCGGAGCGAGCCGCTGGATCCGGGTCGGCGCCGTCGCCGGCCTCGCGGTCGTCGCCCTGTTCGCAGGCGGCGCGCTGCTGCCACTCGGGCAGGCGAGCGCCGGCCTCTTCCGCCACCACGGCCGGCACAGCCCGGAGGAGATCCGCGATCGCGCGACGTTCGCGGTCGAATGGGTCCTGCGAAGCGTCGACGCGACGGACGCGCAGCAAGACCAGGTGCGCGCGATCGTCGAGCGTACCGTGAACGACCTCCTGCCGCTGCGCGAGGGCAACGAGGACATGCGCGAGGCCGCGCTCGCGGCCCTGACCGGCCCCACCGTGAACCGCCAGGCGCTCGAGGAGATCCGCACCGAGAAGGTCGCCGAGTGGACCGACGCCTCGGAGGAGATCGTCGCCTCGCTCGCGGAGATCGCGGAGGTCCTCACGCCCGAGCAGCGCCAGGAGCTGGCTGCGCTCGCCGACCGCTGGCACCATTAGCACCAGCATGAGCGGCCGCCGGGCGGAGATCCTGTTGATCGAGGACGACGCCCGGCTCGCCGCGATGCTCGTGACCTACCTCGGCGAGAACGGCTTCCACGTGACGACGAGCGGCGATGCGGCGGGCGGGCTCGGGCTCGCCCGTCGCTCCCGATTCGGCGCGGTGATCCGCGACGTGATGCTGCCCGACCTCGACGGCTTCGAGGTCTGCCGGCGGCTCCGCGCCGAGTCGGACGTGCCGATCGTGATGCTGACCGCGCGCGGCGACGCGACGGATCGGATCGTCGGCCTCGAGCTCGGCGCCGACGACTATCTCCCGAAGCCGTTCGAGCCGCGCGAGCTCCTCGCACGGCTGCGCGCCGTTCTTCGGCGGAGACGCCCCGCCCCTTCCGGCGGGAGCGCCGACGGCGGCGTGCAAGGAGAGATCCTCCGCTTCGGCCGTCTCGAGATCGACCTCGGCGCGCGCACGGCGAGGCTCGACGGCGCCGCTTGCGAGCTGACGTCGCACCAGTTCGAGCTGCTGCGCATCCTCGCCACGGAGCCGGGACGCGTGCTCTCGCGCGACGTCCTGATGGACCGCCTCCGCGGCGAGGCGCTCGCCCCGTTCGACCGCAGCATCGACGTGCATGTGTCGCGCATCCGCGCCGCGATCGAGGACGATCCGAAGCATCCGAAGCGGATCCTCACGGTGCGCGGCTTCGGCTACGTGTTCGCACGCACGCAGGATTGACGGAGCGATCTCGTGCGACGCCTCTTCCTGCAGATCTACCTCGGCTTCGTCGCGATCGCGCTCGTCCTCCTGATCCTCGGCGGTGCCGCGCAGTGGCTCGAATGGCGACGGCGTCCGCCGCCCGCGGTGCTGACGGGCGTCGTCGAGATGATCGGTACGGAGCTGTCCGAGGGAGGCGACGGAGGCGGTCCCCGAGGAGCCGCGCTGCAGCGAAAGCTCGCCGACCTCGCGCGCCGCCTGCGCGTCGACGCCACCGTGTGGAGCCCGACGGGCGAGAAGCTCGCCGCCGTCGGCCGCACGATCGGCCCGCCCGCGCTCGACGGCGATCCCGAGCAGTGGCTCCATCGGCGAAGGCACTCACCTGGAATTGCCGTACGCCTGCGCGACGGTCGCTGGCTCGGCCTCGCGCTCTCGCGAAGCCGCCACGAGGGGACGCACTGGCCGTTCGGTCTCCTCGCGATCGCGGGCGTGATCGCCCTCGGCGCGTATCCGGTCGCGCGTCGCATCACACGGCGTCTCGAGCGCTTGCGCGCGGGCGTCGAGGAGCTCGGCAGCGGCGATCTCACGGCGCGTGTGCCGATCGAGGGACGAGACGAGGTCGCCGACCTCGCGCGAAGCTTCAATCGCGCCGCGGAGCGCATCGAGTCGCTCGTCGGGACGCAGAGACGCCTTCTCGCGAGCGCCTCGCACGAGCTCCGGACGCCGCTCGCGCGGCTCCGTGTCGCCGTCGAGATCCTCGGCGCGCAACCCGGCGCACGACCGGAGCTCGTGCGCGAGGCCGCCGCGGACATCGCGGAGCTCGACGAGCTGATCGAAGACCTCCTCCTCGCGGCGCGTCTCGAGGGAGCACCCGAGCACCACGCGCACGAGCCGGTCGAGCTCCTCGCGCTCCTCGCCGAGGAAGGCGCACTTCGACGCGATCGTCACGGGCGAGCCCGCGACGACCTTCGGCGATCCGCGCTTGCTGCGACGCCTCGTGCGGAACCTCCTGGAGAACGCGCGCCGCCATGGCGGCGGCACGCCCATCGAAGCGTCCGTGCGCCCGATCGCCGAGGGAGCGGCTCTGCTCGAGGTGTCCGACCGCGGCCCGGGGATTCCGCCGAACGAGCGCGAGCGCGTGTTCGAGGCGTTCTACCGGCGCGCGGGCCACTCGGAGGGACGCGACGGCGGCGTCGGTCTCGGCCTCGCACTCGTGCGCGAGATCGCTCGCCTGCACGGCGGCGAAGCGCGCGTGCGCGACCGTGAAGGCGGCGGGACGCGGATCGAGGTCGAGCTGCGCGCCTCCTGAATCGCTACTTGATCGTCGCCGTCGATGCCGGGTAGGCCTCCACGCCGACGTGAACGACCTGCACCCGGAGCAGATCGGCGAGTTCGACGTCGTGATCGCGATCTACCTCCTCGACTACGCGAGCACGCGCGACGAGCTGCCGGCTTTCGCGACGCCGGATGGCATCCGCTCGAGATCTCCCCGAAGGGGCGGACCGACGACCCCGCGAGCTACTTCGACGACTTCCTCGCGAGCCCGCCGATCGCCGCCAGGGTCGCCACGACCTGAGCCTGGTTTTGGAGTACCCAGTGCACCGCACTAGCCTGCATTTCTCACCAGATCCCTACTGCGGCGGCCGATAGCACCGAATCTTCGCGAGCTTCTCCCTCCGGGCTCCTCGACGTACTGTTCAAGTACGCCTGCGTCGCCCTCCGGTCCGAGG
>Ga0194128_10000983_pt1 | contig 50644 bp, 57 predicted proteins | sample TA2KigCa65mmetaG_FD_148650 | JGI IMG/M metagenome (GOLD analysis project Ga0194128, IMG submission 148650) | Freshwater microbial communities from Lake Tanganyika, Tanzania - TA2015037 Kigoma Deep Cast 65m | ecosystem: Environmental > Aquatic > Freshwater > Lake | place: Tanzania: Lake...
CTTAAAGAACATTGTTCATTATGATTTTGTATAGATTTTTGTTTGCTATTTTCTAGATTTTTTAATTTATTACGGGTTATCTGATTTAAAGTTATTTTTTTGAGCTTCAAATTGTGCTATCCACCGCTCTAAATTTTTTCTCCCTTTACTATCCTCTGGTAATTTTATTACTTCACTAGTAATTTCTTCTAATTTGTTATTCATGGTTGTTTCCAACCCTTTAATGGCACCAGTATTTTTGGCTTTTACTGCGGTAACCCAGTTTTTAATTGCTATATCAGTGTTATTGAATAATTCACTAAGATGTTGATTCCAATCCTTCTGTGATTGTGCTAACTCTTCAAATGATATAGTTGCATTTTCCCAATATGGTGCTCCGCCTCCCATATGTCTTCTTCTGTATGTTCTTCTAATTTTTTTGTTGCGTTTGTTGCGTTTGTTGCGTTTATTGTGCGTATTTTGCTTTTTACCTAAAGTTCGCCTGCGTGCCATTTTATATATTATTATAATAAAAATTTTTATGTGTAATAAAATTGATTAACTTATATTATTATTTTTCTTGAAATATTAATCTGTATACGCGTTGCTTAATGATGTATGCGTTTTTACTAGAAGTGCTACCATTGCCTAATGAGATTGTGGAACTTATATATGGGTTTATGAAAGTGAATGCAGCAAATACAATTGGTACCTACTTTAAAACAGCTAAGCAGTCTAATGCTGCGTTTGTATATTTGGCAAATTATAGAGTTCATTATATTTCTATAACTTCAATATATTCAATAAGGAACAATGCTAATTATGTTGCGCATTATCTTAAAGATGAAGTTATTACTAAATTATATAATAATTTAATTATTATGTATAAATCGCATTATAGTAGGGCCAATTATTCAAGAAATACTTGGCATTGTGTGTTAAATAATATTTCACAAATTTTAATGTATTACTATAATAGATTGGCATTTAGTGATAGTTTAAAAAAGAATAATGTTAATTATACTTATTTAAAAATGTGTATAGAACTATGGTTTAAGTTATGTCAAAAATACAATTTCTATTTAGCGTTATTTTATATTGATAGTGCTAAAAAAGTTAAATGCACTGTTAAGGCAATTCAATTGAGAACTATTAAAAACTTTGCGGAGTTTAGAGTTTCGCCGCTAGTTACTATGAGGTCTCAAGATTATTGCAAAAATCTTTGTTATAGTAAGTTAATTGCTCATCATAGTCTATTGGGTTTGGATGCATATTCACGACGGCTTTATTAGATTTTTGTAAGGTGTTTTGTATGTTTTTTAGATTTTTTAGATTTTTTAGATTTTTTAGATTTTTTAGATTTTTAGATTTTTTAGATTTTTAGATTTTTTAGATTTTTTAGATTTTTTAGATTTTTTATGCTTTTTTGTTCTTCTATATTTACCACTTGCTCTATCCAATCTTAATCTTTTATTTCTTTGATAATTGGACTCGCAAATATCAAAGTTCCATATATAGGGTGTAAATGGATTTGCTCTTGATTCGCTAGCTAAATCAAGCATTTCAGGTTCTCGATCACGCTGAGGAAATGGTCCAATCTTAGTTTTTAATTCTCTGAGTTTAAATTCATCTAAAATTGTCATATCGGAACCCTTAAAATATATACTAAAATATTCATCTAGTAAATCTGACTTTGGTATTACTAAATCTAATGATTTTCCCCACCATGTTTTCCACTCTTTAAAATTTTCTATGTGCCTGGGGTGAAATAAATCTAATTGATTAAAATAATTAATAAGCCTATTATAGAAATTTACGACATTTGCGCGACCCATAGTAGGGTTAGTGCCTAAATATATTTTTTCAAGTTCTTCTTGTGTCATACAAAATGGGAAACCTTCTGGTGTTTTGTCTCTTCTTTGTGTCAACCAATATGGATAATCAGTTGAATCAATAGGTGCTAATTCTTGTTGGAGTAACAACCAATCTGGAGTTATAGGTGGAACTGTCTGTGAATCTGTAGGTGGAAGCTCGTGTTTACGTTTTCTGGTAACTCGTCCAAGCATATTTGATATTTGTTTCATCTTTTTTATAATGTATTTCTCTCTAGGTGGCTCTGTAGGTGGATCTGTAGGTTGATCTGTAGGTGGCTCTGTCGGTGAAAGCTCGCGTTTGCGTTTTCTGGTAACTCGTCCAAGCATATTTGATATTTGTTCCATATGTTATAATATATATATATATTATAATATAGCGTAGTGTTAAAAAAATTGATTTGTAGATTTGTAAATTTTTATTGTTTATATTGTTTATATTGCTTATATTGTTTATTAGTGAGAGAATAGTTATATAAAAGCTTTATTTTATATGGTGGCTAATGCTAATAGATGCGCTTGTATTACGCTCAAGGGTCGCAGATGTAAGAAAACATTTAGTTTTGTTTGTAATAAAACTAAATGCTGTACTATTCATGCTTCTAATACATATTTGAATTATGTTTTAACTATTCAAAGGGCGTATAAAGGGTATATTTGTCGCAAATATGTTAAGTTGCTTGCTAGACTGCCTTGCGACATTCAGCGGAATATAGTGTTTCATATACGTGAGCCGCTGTATAATGCTAGGAGAAATAAGTGCATACAAGCAATACTCTGTAAAAGGTTTGTTACGATTTTTGGAAGACCTGAAAATATAATGTCCGGATTTGTTGTGTCTAATGCAAATGCGTTTTTAGGAGATTATAAATCGCGTGTCTTAACAATGAATAAAACACAATTTGGTGAACACGTTTTAGATATTGCGCATTTACACAAATTATATGTTAAATATATGAGTATAATTGACACTAATTATAACAATATGTTATATATTATTACTAATATTGTAAACAAGCATATACAAGAATGTGTACATTACTATCATCATAGCGGGACACCTTATTTATATAGTGATGCCGAAATGTTAGCGCTTCATAGTAATATGGCTGAATTACAAAATAGTATTAGTGTTTATAAATTTGAATATAAGCGCAATTTACATATGCGCAATTTACAAAAAAATAGTAGTATTTAAAAATTTGAATATAAAAGTGGGTGTTATAATGTTTTGACTGTTTTGACTGTTTTATTATAAAAATTGAAATCTTTTTTTATGTTAAAATGTTTTATATTTTAACCTTTAATACTTTAAAAATGGCTTGCTGCGAAGTATGTTGTGAAAAATACAATAAATCAACACATAATAAAGTTACATGCGAATCAAGTGGTTGTGGTTATGAAGCCTGTAAAGTATGTGTAAGAACTTATTTACTTGGAACTACCAATGACCCCCATTGTATGAATTGTAAAAATCAGTGGACTTCGCAATTTTTGGTTAGTAATTTGAATAAAAGTTATATGGATTCAGATTTTAAAACGCATCGCAAAAAGTTGCTTGCAGAAAGAGAAATTAGTAGAACACCCGAATTAATGGTATTAGTAGAAAGAGTTGCCCGTATTGAAGAAGAGGAAAAAGAGTTGGCGGTTCTCAATGAAGAATATGAACGAGTTCGTAAATTAATGCATGAAGAGTTGAAAAAAGTTAATGCTAAGCGAGAGCGCATTTTTCGGATTAGAAATGGTGATGATGCAGAAAAAGATGAGCGTAAAAAATTTATTATGCCTTGTCCTGGAGATAATTGTAAGGGTTATTTATCTACTCAATATAAATGTGAGTTATGTAAATTGTTTACGTGTCCAGATTGTTTTGAACTTATTGGATATACTAAAGAAGATGAGCATGTATGTAAAGATGATAATATTAAGAGTGCTGAATTAATTAAAAAAGAAACAAAAGGTTGTCCCAAATGTGGGGTGCGGATTTTTAAGATTTCGGGATGTGACCAAATGTGGTGTACTGAATGTAAAGTGGCTTTTAGTTGGAATACTGGCAAAATGGTAGTAAATGTTAGTATCCATAATCCTCATTATTATGAGTATATGAAAAATAGTAATGTTGCTGTTACACGAAATCCTGGCGATGTATTGTGTGGAGGTTTATTACCACATACTCAATTTCGGTTTATTACAGCATATTTGAATAATATGGATAAAACTGTTGTTAATATTAATGTTAAATGTGTTGAACGCTTTGAAAAATGTGTTGAATTGAATAGTGATGTTAAACAGTTTATTGGACTATTAAATAACTATATTGACGGTGTTAAGCATCATCCAGGTAACGAAGAATTAACTGTTATTAAGATCTTTATTAATCTTGTTAGTGCGCTTCATAGATTAATTAATCATATTACTAACATTAATTTGATGGAATGTAGACATAATGTGCGTAATTTATTAAATCATGATAATTTGACTGTTGATTATATATTAAATAAAATAAGCAAAGAAAAGTTGGCAACTGATATTTTTAGAAATGATAATATTAGGAGAAAGAATGTGGAATTGTTGAATGTATATGAGTTACTTAGTGTGGTTGGAATTGAGCGTTTTAATGTATTATATGATTTTTATAATAAGCATTGTACTAACAATAAATGTTTTGAAAAAGTATATGTTGACTTTTTGGGTCAAATTATTAAATTTGTAGTCGAATATAATCAGCTTATTGATTATTGCAATGATCAACTTATTGAAATTAGTTATACATATGGTATGACTGTTACTTATATTTGTTATAATGATTACGGTTATGCTATAAAAACAAAGAAGTTTATTCAAGCAGAAATGATTGAAAGCAAAAAAAAACAGGAAAAACATGTGCTTACAAATAATAGCGAGGCTTCGGGTTCATGCAGTTATAGCAATAATTATAGTGCTTAAACTGTTACTGTTAAATGTGTTGCGTATTTTTCTAAAAATTTGTCTAATTGAATAATTTCAATTGAACTATTTTTTTTTGCTTTTGTAATTTTTGTAGTATTTTTTAATACATTTCCAACTACTAAAATATTTGTTTCTTTTGTTATACTTGTTTCTATGCGTGCTCCTAATTTTATTAGTTCATTTGTTAACTCTTTTTTTTTATAAACTGATTTATCAAAATCAGATAGTACAATTACTTTATTTTTTAAAGTGTTGACTTGGTCTGTCTTTGCTTCGTTTGGTTCGTTTGGTTCGTTTGGTTCGTTTGCTTCGTTTGCTTCGTTTGGTTCATTTGCTTCGTTTGGTTCGTTTGGTTCATCTATGTGTCTTATTTTCTCTATGAAATTATTAAATTCGGGTATTGCTTTTACGAATTGTCTTGCTGTTTTATCTGCAAATCCTTTGATTGCTTTAATTTGTGCTACTTTTTCTTCTTCAGACAATGGTGATGTTAATATGTTTGGTTGTGCTTCTAAAATTGCTCTAATTGTTTTTTCGGCAAAACCTTGACCAAATATGTTACATGCAGATGCTATTTGCGATATGCTTGCTTTTTTTACTTGACTTTGAATTGACTTATGAATTTTTGATGCCATTTTTTCTTTAAAACCGTCGACTTCCAGTAAATCTTCTATACTCATGTTTATGATTTTTTCAATTGTATTTGCTCCGCTAGCTATTATTTTTTTTACGTTTTTATCACCCAATCCTTCTACTTCTAGATCCTTAAAGAATTTTATTATTGTTTTTTCAATTACACGTGGATCTGTTTTATTATTTACTAAAATAATATCTGTATGTGTAGCATTCCAAATATATTCATATTCTGTGCTGTTTGGCATTAACGGTGTTTGTGCTGGAATTAGCACTTCTGCAACATAAGGTATTACATCGCCGCTTCTTATTAATTTAACTAATGCACCTAATCCTATGTTGTTATCTTTTATAAATTTAGCATTAAATCCTGTTGCATATGTAATTGATACACCCCCAATTGTTACTGGTTCAAATTGAATGCGTGGTTTAATTAGTCCATTGGAAGACACTGTCCATAATACATCTACTACTTTTGCTTCAATTTCTTGATCGGTTAATACCATTTTGAAGGCAAACGCATGTTCCGGATTTTTGCTTACTCGTGGATATACATTATCATCTATACATATTATACCGTCTATTGAATAGCTATAACTTGTTCTATATTCTAATAGTTTAGATGATAAATATTCATTTGTTAATTCTTCGTATGTAATGTTTTGAATATTTAATACACCAATTGTGTTTAATTCGACTGCTTTATTATATTGTTGGGAAGGTGTTAAATTTATTGGCATTAATACTTCATAGGTTACAAAATCTATATCTTGCAAGATTTCTTCTTCTAAATGTGTTAATTTTTTTCTATTCACTAATCCCGAAATAAAATTTCGTGAATTACTGAATTGGCCTTTATATTTGAGTTTAAATAGTTCTTCTTTTATCATTAACTCACCTCGAAGTGTTATGTTTTTTTCTGATGGTAACTTTAAATATGGAATTAAGTGATTTATTAAATGTCCATATTTTCCGTCGCCTCTAGTATATAAATTGGCTTCGTCATTTTCTGTACTGTATAGTGCGCTTACTCCATCTAATTTTGCGGAAATAACATATGGTCCTTTATAAGATTGTTTGAATTTGTCTAATGCTGCTGTATCTGGTTTTATTTTATCCATTGACCACATTTCATATGGTAGCTTTACTTTTGTTGCATCTAATTTTACTTGGGTGTGTTGTTCTATTGCTATTTTATTTGTTGGATCTTTTACTAAAATATAATCACGCAATATATCATATTCGTTATCTGATAACAGTGTATTTTCTTTAAATTCGGAAGTATAATAATTATTTATTGCTTCTGTTAGCATGTTGGTTAGTTCTTCTACTGATAATATTGCCAATGATGTTATACCTTCGGTTTTTAATTTTTCTATATTATGTAGTGCATCATTTTTTATTTTTTTTATATCTTTTTTTAGTGTTTGTATTTTGGGTTTTTTACTTGCACTTGTTTTCTGTACTTTTAATGTTTCTGTTTTCTTCTTTTTGTTTTTTTTAATTGGTTCTGGGGTTGGAATTGGTTCTGGTTCTGGTTCTGGGTTTGGAATTGGTTCTGGGTTTGGAATTGGTTCTGGTTCTGGTTCTGGGTCTGGGTCTGGGTTTGGTTCTATTATTAGAGTTTTGTTTTCTGGTGGCTCCTTTATTGGTTCTATTATTTTTGCTTTAATTTCTTCAATTGGTAATGTTAAAACGATTGCATCTTCATTTATTCTCTCATGTGGTTCTTTATATTCTAAGTGTAAGAAATCAAAAATGGTTTTTTCTGACTTAAAAAACTTATTGATTTTTTCTTCCTTGGTTTTTATTGAATTTGTTGTTGTCATTTTGTGAAAGCCGTGTTCATTTAACGTTAGACCAACATTCAAAGCATGTTGTCTCATTCCTGTATTAAATTCTTTTGAACCTGTAAAATATAATATTGAAAATGCATATTCTGTCGGGAGAGAATATAAAAAGTCAATGCGACGAGGAATTGCCCCAGGTTTTAACAATTTTCCAATTGTTAAACTTTTTGTTTCTCCGTTTGATAATACTTCGATTACTATTTGCTTTGTTACTAATTTATTGATAAATCTCTCATATATAATTTTATTGTTTGTATAGGATGTAATTATTAAATCAATATCACTTGATTCTGTTTTATTTCTTCTGAAACTACCAACTATTTCAAATGTATTATTTTCTTGTGTTTCATTATTTTCTATTAGTGTTTCGCTAAAGTTTTGTGCAAATAGCTCTTTGAATTCTTCTATTTCTGTTCTTGGTATTTTCTTAAGTAGCTCTTCATAATATTTTAGTCCTATTTTTTGTTTGCTATTTAACAATGGTAATTTGTTTTCTTGAATATTATCTTGTTGCAGTCTAAGTTCTTCTAACGTTTTAATATTTTTTGTATTTACTAATTCTTTTGCTTTTGCGGGGCCGATTCCATAAATATTTGTAAATATGTTTATTGGATTTGTTTTTTCGCGCTCGATTACTTCTAATGTTCCTGTTTTCAAAAATTCTTCAAACTTTTCCAAAATAGTTTTTCCTATTCCTGGAAGTTTGTGTGCTTTTAAGTCGTTTAAAGATACTATTTCTTGACCCTTGGGAATTACTTTTAAATATTTATTTAACTCATTTATTGCTTTAGTATAGGCATTTGATTTGAATTTTTCGCCTTGATTTTTTGTAATAGTTACTAAACTACTTAATAATTTTATAAATTGTTTAATGGTACTATTTTCATTCATCTTTACTTTTTATAGTATAAAAAAGTATTTTTAAATTTTTTCAATTTTAGTTTATATAAATTTTGTTGATAGATTTAAATAATAGATTTAAATAATAGATTTAAATAATAGATTTAAATAATTTATTATAAAAATTTATTATATTATATTAAGTAAGCTATGTCTTTGCAAGTTGTTACGCGTGGTAGCCATCAACAAATTGTTAATGGTAAAAATATTGTTAATAAACATTATGGTGTTTCAGTAGATAGTAATCGTGCAAAGTCTAAGCAAGTTAATGCCGTATTAATAAATGATAACAAAGAATATAAATTTCAAGACTCGCTTGAACACTTTTTACGAAAAATGTCTTCTACTAATTCTTCATTATTTAGTTTGTTGGAAAAAGAAAAAAATTTAAGTAAGTTAAGTAATCCCCATTATAACTTTAAATTAACCAATGAAACCCAACCAAAAAAAGCAAAGAAGAAAAGCAAGCAACTAAAGCAAACTAGAAAAGCAAATAAGAAAGGCAAACCAGAAAGGCAAACCAGAAAAGCAAACCGAAAAAGCAATTAAATTTTAATGTAGAACAACATTAATTAATGTTACTATTTAAACAATAAATAATAACATTATTATATGTTATTTACTTTTTTGGATAATGAAGTGTGCCTTGTTAATTCAAATACACATCAAATGTGTGTTGTTTTTAATAATTTTTTAAACCTCGAATATCATACTATTTCAAATATAAGTAGTGAAACTATTAATGAATACATCAATGAATACATTAATGTAACTATTAGTAAAATATTTAGCACTGATTTAACTGAAATAGCTATAGTTTTTGGTGTTATAATGTTTTCGGTCACTCTTTCTACGCTATTTGTTTCTAATTATGTCTACAAAATTATGATTAATGAATTTGCTAAAAGTTATTATTCTAATCAATCCCTATATGATTATGACACTTATTTTTATAAATATTTTGATGAATATGAACTGTTAGAAAACTGTGAATTGGATACTAATTATTTAAATTCTCTTGGTAATAAATATATTAAAGAAATTACACCATATGGAGATGTTATTCTTAATTATAATAATGAATATAATAGTTTTGACTATTATTGTAAAAAATCAACTATAATTGGTTTTAATTATTTAGAAGTTGTTTCAAGAATATATGTGGTAAACTTTAATTGTAAACAAATTTATAAAGATAATTATGACAATCTAACATTATATTATAATATTAAATATGGTATTAAACCTACAGATGACTCCTTAAAATCAGCTCAAGAAAATAGTTCATCTGTATTTTTTTCGAAGAAAACACAAATATCTAAAAATACAGACTTGTATAATTTTGTTTCTAATAGATACAAATATAAAGGAAACATTGAAGATTTTACTAATTATTGTAAAACTAATTGTCTAAGTGTTTGTTATAGTGTTTCTGATTCTAGCTCTCAAGACTTATCTACTTGTTTTTTTTATTTGACTAATGTGACTAATGTGACTAATGTAAGTAATGTGACTACAAATACTATAAAATCTATTGACTTTAAAACATTTAAAACATTTAAAACAATTTAAACAACTTAAAAACTATAAATATAAATTATAGCTATAACTTATAGCTATAACTTATAATGATTAACAAAGTTCAACCTATTAATATTTATTTTTATTTGTATTTATTGTTAATAACTTTCTCTTCTATTGCTTCTCAATATATTTTTAAAATGGCGCATGTTAATAATCGTAACGCAAACTCTTTAATAATTTTCGGATTATTACTCTATACTTTTACGGGTTATTGCGTTTATAAATTACTTAATTATGGAAATTTATTTATTTTAAATATAATATGGCATCTTGTGTATTTTATTATACTCTTTATTATTGGATTTTTGGTTTTTAAAGAAAAATTAAATTATCAGAAAATAGTTGCTTTAGTATTTGGATTAATTAGTTTAATAATTTTTATGTTTTATGGTATTGCGTAGATGTTTTTTGAAAATTTAGAAATCCTATTGATTTTTCTATTGAAAATGATGACTCTAATTCTCTAATTGCAACTGTCAATGCTTTTGTTTCAATAACATTTAAAGACTCTATATACTCTTTTACTTCATTATTAATTGCTTTTAAGTCTTCAATCGATTTTACATTATAAGTTTCCATTTTAAAATATATATATTATTATTATTATTATTATTATTATTAAATAATAATATCAATTTTATTAGTTTTTTGTTTTAGGTTTTAGGTTTTAGGTTTTTTGTTTTAGGTTTTAGGTTTTAGGTTTTTTGTTTTAGGTTTTAGGTTTTAGGTTTGTTTGCATTTGCATTATTTTAATACAAATGCATATATTATTCTTTTATTTTTGCTGTATGATACATTTTTATATATTTGTGTTAGTTCATTATTAATTGTGTAATTATTGTTTATTATGAATTGAGTAAACTCATCTAATTGGTCAACTGTCATTAAATTTATATTGTTGTTTCTACTTGTATTTGATAAATTTGCGCTTAGTGCATAACTACAATAACTAGTATTGTGTGTTTCTTCTTTTGTTGAAGGGCTAATAATTCTTATATATTTAGTATATTTTTTTAGTTCTCCAAGTGGTTCTTTGTTTAATGTTAATAATGTAACATATTTTTCATATAATTGTTCATAATATATTTCTGAATATAATATATATATTGAACCCATTGATAGTTTATGTAATAATATAAATATTATTAACTTATAACAATATAATATAGAATTACAATGATATCTTTAGAAAAAAAAGAGCGGGAAAAAATCTCTCGTTTTGAAAAAAAAAATATTATAAAGGGGGAATTTCCGAATGCGCGATTTGAAAAGACACGATTTGAAAAGGGTCGGTTCAAAAAAGATGAAAATGATGAAAATGATGAAAATGATGAAAATGCTGGAATTAAAAAGCTTGATTTTAAAAATGAAAATAAATTATTGGGTCAAGGTAGTTATGGTTGTGTATATTATCCCGGAATTACTTGTAGTGGTAAATTAAATAAAAAAAATTATGTTACAAAGTTACAAGAAATTACTTTTTATAGCTATAATGAGATTGCTATTGGAAAATATATAAAAAAAAATGTACCAAATTATAAATTGTTATTTGCTCCTATTATTAAACAATGCAGTGTTTCTTTTCAAACTATACAAAACTCTAAATTAAATTTTCTTGAATGTGATACTCTTTTCTTTGATAGTAATAAAAGGAATGGCGAAAAATATGGTGAAAAATATGGTGAAAAATATGGCGAAAAATATGGCGAAAAATATGGCGAAAAATCTGGCGAAAATAAAACCGATACTTTAATTTTAAAAAACTTCTTAAAAGAAAAACTGTATACTAGATATTTTTTAATGTACATGAATTTTATAGTAAATAAGACTGTAAAAAATTATTTTCATAATTATGAAAACCTTGATAAATTTGTTGTTGATATAATAAGAGTTTTTATTACCTTAATAAATTCGATTGGTATTTTAATTAATAACAAAATTATTCATAATGATTTGCATGTTAATAATATATTAATTAATTTGAAGAATCAAAAGCCTGTTGTTATTGATTTTGGGTTGGGCTTAATGTTTAGTAAACTCTATAATAAGCGTGATAATACTTTTGATTTTAAGTATTTAAGAAATTTGATTTTTGATTTTAGAGATGATCAATATCATGTTATATTAGAAAAACGCTTTCTCTCTTTTATAATTTATAACAAATCAGAATATTATAATATTAATATTACTAATCAATATGAAAAAAATGAATTAACAAAATATATAATTGATATATTTATTAATGATGCTTATGATACCATATCTAATCAATCTATTATATTTTTGAGTAAAATAGAATTGGCTGAATACTTAAAATCTTTGAAACAGTTTTATTACCAATTTTTAAATAAATATAAATATCCAGATTATGCAAGTATTGTGAGCTATTTAATAACATTTATTATTAAATATACCGATTTATATAGTTTGGTTTTTGATATTTATTATATATATAGTACAAAACCTGTTAATAGTGAAACGGTTAATAGTGAAACGGTTAATAGTGAAACTTATGACTCTGAAACCTTTGATTTGGAATCTTATGATCGTCAACCTTATGATCGTCAACCTTATGATCGTCAACCTTATGATCGTCAACCTTATGAACATAAAACTTTAAATTCTGGTTCTAAGCTGTTTTTTGATTTCTTTTTGTTATTATGTAAAAAAATTTTACATCCAAATCCTTTAATGCGTCTACAATATAGTGAAATAAACAATATTTATCATTACATTATACAAGCAATTATAAAATACAATAATCGCATTTCTTATAATGAATTTATGTTAGACTTTCAGACTTTTTTAGTTTCGCAATCTATTAAACCTCGAGTTGTGTTTAATAAAAATTTTGCTTATTTGGACTTTAAAACTATTTTAAATGATGATGTTTTTCATTTTGTTAAACAATTTTTTTAATTTCTATGAGAACTATTATAACTATTTAATAATGTTTCTTGCATCATTAACTCATTGTTATTTATTAAATTATTATTGAATAAATTATTATTTGTTAAATTATTATTGAATAAGTTATAAATTGTGCTTATGGTTTCATAAATGTTAAAAATGTTGGTTTCATCATTTATAGTTTCGTCATTTATTGTTTCGTAATTTATGGTTTCATCATTTATAGTTTCATCATTTATTGTTTCAATTCTATCATCCGAGTAATCATTATTGTATATGTTAATGTTTGTGTTTTCATTTATTTCTTTATATTTAAATTCATATCTACATATTGGGCAAGTATGTGCTTCTTCTTTTAACCATTTTAAAATAGCTTCTTTATTATAGTTATGTTGGCAGGGTAATTTTATTATTTCTTCATTTTCACTAAATTCATAAAACATTATGGGACATTCGCTATTATTATTTATTTCATTGTCTTTTTTAAATGTGATATACTTTAGTTTAATTAAATCTTCATCTGCTATTACTTTTTTTGGTTCATATGTATTGTTTGTATTTTCTAAAAATGATAGGTCGTAGTAAGCTCTTGGTGTGTAAACTAGTCTATAAGATAAAGCGGGTAAAAATTCATAATCGTCTATGTTTACTATGTTTACTGTTGTTCTATTAGTGTTAATTAATGACATCATAGAATTTAAAAAATTTGGACTGTTTGAATTGTTTGAATTGTTTGAATTGTTTGAATTGTTTGAATTGTTTGAATTCATGATTAATTCTTTTTATAATAATTATATAGGTTTTTTTTATTTCATTTTTGCTATTATTATTAATGAGTTGATAGTTGCAAAGTTTGTGGTTGCCTTGTTTGTATAACTAATGTCTAATGATTCCGAAAATGTTATATTGTTTAGACTTGTTAAAGGTGTTATTTCATAACAGTCTTCGTATATATTTATTGTAGAATTCAGTTCTTCTAATGACTTATTAATTATAAATTTTAGTATATATTGAATTTTGCAATTTTTTAATAATTCTATACTCTTTATATGGTCTATTAATACTTTTCTAACTATTACATTATTTTTTGTAATTGTATTGGTTTTATAAATATTTATTAAATTATTATTTTTTGTGACTAAGATTATTAAATTTATTTTATTTATGGTATGCTCAAAACTATCTATTTCATTTTTTAGTTTTGCTATTTCTGCATTTGTAATCATATTTTAATTTATTATAAAAAAATAAATTAATGTGCTTCTTTTATCATATTAAACTATTTTGATTTTAGAATTTTAGGATTTTTGGGTTTTAGAATTTTAGGATTTTAGGATTTTAGGATTTTAGGATTTTAGAATTTTAGGGTTTTATGATTATATAAATAATGACTCTTCCTCACTATAATATTCACTTTCATTATCGCTAGCACATGTATTTTTCCTTGAATATATTTTTTCCAAAATATAATTGTCTTCTTCTATCATCTTTTGGATGATTTCTTTATAATTGATATATGGTGAAATATCTCCCAATAGTTCATTGATTTCATCTCGATAATTATTCCAATTATTTATCATGGCATTCATAACATTATTATAATTGATTTGTTCTAATTCTTTCTTTTTTGCTTCGTAGTTTTTTGAATAGGTAATACTTATTTTATTTGTTGTTGGATTTCTACTAATTAATGTATAACCTGCATTTAAATAGTCTTCGCTAGTTATATTTGTTACTTTAGTAAGTGGTTTTACAACATTTTTTACTACTTTTGAATAAGTCATAATATATAATGTTATTAGATTAATGTTATTAGATTAATGTTATTAGATTAATGTTACTCAATTTTTTTGATTATGTTTTGATTATATTTTTGATTATATTTTGATTATATTTTGATTATATTTTGATTATATTTTTGATTATATTTTGATTATATAATATATAATATATAATATACAATGACTTCGTATTGTACTAAGTATAACTGTAAAACCAATAATGTTAATAATTATTTTGCTTCCGGTGACTCTATGATGAAAAAAAAATATGCTAATAAATTTAAGAAAATTTCTTCTAATGGTGCTTTTTCTCTAAATGGTAATACTTCTCATACATATATTGGTAATCCTAATAGCATACTTAGAAATGATGTGTTTAGCAATATTTCTGAAAATGATTGTTGTGATCTTAAACAAACTAATTCTAGTGTAAAAAATTATAAAGCATATATCAATAAAAAATTATTTTGTCATCCACATAAATCAGCTAACTGTTATAAAAATGTAAATTATGCTTTAATAGACGTTTCGCTTAATAAACATTTTAGAACTGAAAATCGTGACCAATCTGCTTATATAAATATAATGAAAACTAAATGTAGTGTAAATAGAACTGATTATGTAGAAGAACTTACTACTAGTCAAAGACTTGGTTGCAGTGTTAATAAAGTACCCCGAATTAATAGCACATCATCTCGTATTGATTATTTAAAACATTGTAATAATACTGTAAAAGATAATAATACTATTAATGGTTACACTCCTGAATATGCTATTTATTATAATGATAGCACACTTTATAAGAAAAAATCTTCTTGCAGATTGTATAATCCCCCCGATGCTAAAACTATTGCTTGTTGATTTTTTTTTGATTTTCTAATTTTTTTAAATAATTGTTTCCGGTGCTAATATGATAAATTGTTAAATTATTTGGGTTACAACTCATAAATGAATTATCTTTATAACTAAATATTATTCGTTTAATATTTAATTCAATTAAACAGTGTAAGCAATTTTGACATGGGGTTGAATCTTGTAACTTATTATTTGTATCACAGCGCACCACATAAACCGTTGTTTTTTTATATAGTTTTTTTATATTTTCTAATTCTTTTGTTTGTATATGTGTTGAACATTTATTAGGCAACTTTTATAGAATTTACATCTTTTCCATAACTATTTAGGCCACAGCAATAGAACATATTTCTTAATGATGCAATTTCAGCATGACACGTGCATGTATTTGAAATAAAATGGTCTTTTGAATATGTTCGATAATGATTATGTCCTCGACCCATAATTTTTCCATTTGCTACTGCTACCGCCCCGTGGCGCATTAAAACTGGTGATTTTAATGCCTCGTTCAGAGCAGAATTAATAAATGTTTGTTCGTGATTTGACAGATTGTGCAACATGATGCTATATATGTGACATGCAAATTAGCAATCAATTTTTATTAAAAAAAAATTGATTACTAATTTTATTTTGTTTTATTTTGTTAACTTTATAATGGGTTCTACTATTTCTTATTACTTCCAGACTATGATTGATTATATTAATGAATATGATGCTATTACTTATTATCATAAAGGTTGTGATGATAACGATGATGATAATAATGCTGATAGTAATGCTGATAGTAAAGCTGATAGTAAAGCTGATAGTAATAAAGAGGACTTTTATAAACTATTTATTTATGTTCATGATTTTCCAGGAATGGATACTATTAAACGGGATTATGAGGCAAATGCATTGAAACATAACCAGGTTGTGGAAAAATATTTAGATTATTGTATTAATCTTGATAAAAAGGATGATAAAAAGGATGATATTGTGTATTGTTATGATTCTGGCTTTGATTTATTGTGTCCAGATAATATTAGTTGGTATGAAGATGTTCCAATCTACATGTTAGATTATCAAATTTCATGTGCAATGACATATAACAATAAGCATGTTGGTTATTATTTATACTCGCGTTCAAGCACTCCTATTAAAACACCATTGCGCATGGCTAATAATGTTGGAATTATTGATTCGGGATATAGAGGGACTATTCGGGCTCTATTTGATTATAATACTTCATATTCTAGTTATGAAGCTTTTAAATTTGTCAAATTTAATCGCTACGTTCAACTTACGCCACCAAATATTGGTTGTCCGATGAAAGTTTATATTGTTGATGATTTGAGCATGTTGGGTAAAAAAAATAATAGAAATGAAAATGGTTTTGGTTCTAGTGGTAATTAATTTGATGTACTAATTAAATTTTGTTAGACTTTGAAAAAATTGAATTGTTATTTTTTTTCTTTATATTAAGTCTCCACAAACAATTAGAGCGAAAACCAATGTTCTGCAAAGTCTGCTTCGATGCTTCTAATAATGGGTTTAATACCCACAATGTTCGCGATGGTGCTGGCAATGTTTTGTGTCCAATTTTGTTGACCACAAAATGCCGTACTTGCGGATACTTTGGTCATACTACCAAGTACTGCAAGAGTACCAAGCACATTGTCAAGCAAAGCGCTAAGCAAACAGTGTGCGAAGTTGTACCGGTGTTTACCATCCCTCCTAGTAATCCAACAAACAAGTTTGCTATGTTGAATTGCTATGAGTCTGATGATGATCGAGATTCTTACCCATCTGATGATGGAGTAATGGATTTTGAAAATGATCCTATCATTTGGGGTGTTGGACTCCAGTCGATGATTGGAAAACGCTGGGCTGATGTTCTTGGATACTAAGAACTACGTTTGTGGTGTTTATGCATGTTTGCATTTTTTTTTGATTATTATTTTAAACAAAACTGTTTTATTTAAAATAATAATACCCCAGACGGGACTTGAACCCGCAACTTCCAGATTAGAGGTCTGGCACGCTATCCAATTGCGTCACGGGGGCGTTGATAATAACGTTGTGTTATTATCATATAATTGGTTCTATGTCTTTAAGTTGTTTTTATATTTTCTTTATTTTCTTTATTTTCTTTATTTTCTTTATTTTCTTTATTTTCTTTATTTTCTTTATTTTCTTTATTTTCTTTATTTTCTTTATTTTCTTTTATAATTTTTTTATAATTATATATATATGGAATTTCTAGGCATTGGTTATAATGACTATGAACTTATTATAAAACTTGAAGAGCATTTTATTGACCTTTATTATGCTTATAATAATGCGCCTGCACTTCCTAAAGGCACTCGGAATGATCAAGTTTGTTGTACTATTGAAGAACGACGTGCTATTAAGCGCTACGCATATATTATAAAAAGTTTAAACGCCTATGAAAATATGAGACTTGTAGATATATATAGTGTTTTAATTTTTACTTATTATTCATTAAACTATAATGAACAAACTACCGATTGGTTAACGTTATCAGATTTGAATGATTTTATAACACATCTTGATGCATATGGTGACGTTATAGATTATCATGAATATGGTGAAACCCCTACTGGTGGAAATCCTAAAAAAGCCAGGGCTTTATATTTTGCTATAACAGTAAAAGATATTCTTTATACAGATAGTATGGGAATACAAAGGAGTTTGTCCTCTGAAATTAGAAGATCATTTTTTGAATTGGCCGAAGGTAAAAAAATTAAAGTTAGAAGAGTTAGAAGTCGAAGAGTTAGGCGTCAAAGAGTTAGAAGTCGAAGAGTTAGAAGTCGAAGAGTTAGGCGTAGAAAATAGAAATAAGAAGTATAAGTAGAAGATAGAAATAATATGTAAGGTGTGTTACATATTATTTTTGATTTTAATCGCTCCGTACTGGGATCGAACCAGTGACCTTACGGTTAACGGCCGTATGCTCTAACCAACTGAGCTAACGGAGCAGAAAAAAATGCTGGGAGCGGGATTTGAACCCGCGCGGCCGAAGCCAGACGATCTTAAGTCGCCCCCCTTAGACCTGACTCGGGCATCCCAGCATAAAAATAGCTCTTGCCCAGATTCGAACTGGGGTTGGAGGATTCAAAGTCCTCAGTGATAACCGCTACACTACAAGAGCTAATGAAAAAATGCTCCCAGGCGGGTTCGAACCGCCGACCTTTGGCTCATAAGACCAACGCTCTGACCAACTGAGCTATGAGAGCAGACTAAACACTTTTTTTGGATTTTATTATTTTATAATATATCTGGTGTTATGCCTTTAAGTATGTTTTATATATATTTTATTTTTGGTTTTTGTTTTGATAAAAAAAATTGATTTGCTTATAAAACTTTTTTCATTGTATTGTCAGAAAAATGGATCCATATTATATTAATGCTTGGTTTGTATCAATTATTATGCTATTGTTGTTAACTAATATTTTTCCAAATGGTTTTACTTTTATTTGTGCTGTTTTTGTGTTTTATTGTCCTTTTGTTATTTTGGCGCTTTATATGCTCACATTTCTTCCGCAAGAAATTTGGTATGGATTTGGTATGATGTGTTTGTTTCTTTGGACTTGGTTTGTTCCGCTTAATCATCCTTGATTCTTAAACCTTGATTCTTAAACCTTAAACCTTAAACCTTAATTTATAAAAAATCTTTAAAATGGTATAGACTTAATTCTGGTTCTTGATTTTATAGTATTAGTTTTTTTTCTATATGGTTGAGCTGAAGCGGATCGTGCTCTTAACTTTCTTGTATTATTTCTGCTTGTTGCTCTATTATGTTGTAATATTACTGTAGCAACAACAGGCATATGATCTGAATATAATTCTGTTTCACTTGACTCATTGCTAGGATAAGGAAGTGGTACTTTAATAAGAGGTACATTTTCTGACAATATGTAGTCGCCCGTATCTGTTAAATGTGGCCATTTATGATCCTTTTCATGCCAACAACATGATTTTATAACTTCACGCGCTTCTTCTTTTGAGAGGCCATGTGATAACTTCCTATTTTTTATTATTAAAGGGAAGTCTTTTGTTATTAATGTTTTAGCATCATTTGTATCTGCTAAAATAATAATTGGTCCGTTTGATGAAATATGTGCATCAATAATCTCGGTTATTGCTAATATATCTTCTCTTCTATTTAACCATGGAAAATGCGCTACAATAAGATTGTAATCGTAACTTGTTGTAACTATACAACAAGTTCTTGCATCACAGTTATTATTTTCGTCTACTTTTGCTAAATTGATTGTTTTACCCGTTTCCATAGTTCCAAGGGTATGTGTATTCCAAATAATAGCGCATTCCGACCATATTTGTTCAATACTTTTCCATGTTGCACCTCTATACCATCCTGTTAAACCGGTGCTTCTACATATTGCAGCAACTAAATTTGGATCTACTACTTCTTGAATACCAATTACGTCAAATTTATAGCTATAGTGTAATTCTTTTATTTTTTTTAATGCTTGTTGATAACAATTTCTCTTTACTCTTTTACATTGTGCTACAAAATCTGCTTCAGAACCTCTTTCTACATCTTGTTGTGAAGCCCATGATAAATTGTATGTTAATGCGTTCACTGTTTGTTGACCGCCCCCCGTTTTGTATATTATGTAGTGGATTGTTTCGTTTTCTGTGTATTGGTCTTTTTTTATTCTTAGTTTTCATATTATATAGTATAAATATTATATTTTATAAACTTTGTGTTTTGTTTTCTTGTTTTTGAGAGATTTATGGCCTTTATTTATGACTTTTTAGTATGACTTTTTAGTATGACTTTTTAGTATTACTTTTTATTATGACTTTTTATCATGACTATAAATCCATAATCCTACATGATTTGGAATATATTCTAAATATGTAAATTGGTGTTTTTCTAATAGTTTATGTATTGTAGCTTTATAATTTAATAAATATGGTTCACCAATTAACATTAGTTTAGATGGATTATAGTTTGGACTAATATCTAGTACTATTATTTCGTGTTTTGTTATTCTTTTTGCATTTTTTATTATTTTATGGTGTGCATAGTTTGGCATTTCGTGAAAAGCAAACATTAATGTTGCTGTATCAAACTCTTGAGGTTGGCCGTAGTTTTCTGCGTTGGCTATAATAAACTGGGTTTTTTTTGCTTGTTTTGCTTGTTTTGCTTGTTTTGCTTGTTTTGCTTGTTTTGCTTGTTTTGCTTGTTTTGCTTGTGCTTGTGCTGCGCTTATCATTGCTTCACTACTATCTATTCCTAATTGGTTGGTTGCTGTGGACGTTCCTGTTCCACAACATAAATCTATTAGTTTGGGCAACCTTTCATATTTTTGATAAAATTCTTGATTATAACTTGAGAGAATGACTTGACGAATATTTATTGAATTATAACATTTGTCGTCTATTAGCTTTGTTGCGTAAGGTGCTACCAATGAATGAATGCGTCCACCTAGTCCAATATTGCCAAAATTATGAATGCGTGGATCATAATAATATTTTGTTTTTGGGCTATTGATGCTGTGGCTTGTATTAAATGCAAAAATTAGCAATACTAGTTTATACATGTTAATTAGTATGTATTACTTATTTTTAAATAAATTATACATTTAATTTATTTAAAAATGAGAGATTTATGCTTTAGGTTTAGGAGATTATAGTAGTTTTATTAATCAAACGTGTAATCTTCAAAAATGTTTAGCTTTTTGGATTACGAGTTTTATAAAGCGATTGAACATAATCATTAAACTCGACATAGCTGTTTGGGTCTACATTTCTCTTTGATGCTAATATAAATGTGTCGGCTTCTTTACACTTTGATTTTAAAATTCTATACTTTTCAAATGATATTGCTTCTGTCTTGCGTTTTAATTCTAGTAATCTTTTCTCTTCTTTTTCCCAGAAATAGTATGTTGGAAGCATTCGATGTGGTGGGTCTTTATGCTTATGATATTCGCGCCATGCATCAAAAGCTAGTGTTTTTGCTTTCTGCCAATCTTCGTATGGTTGCTTACACATTTTATTAACTTCATCGTACAGGCGTAATGTTTTATTTAATGTGTGTGGTTGGTTATGTTTTCTATATACTATTTTTTTATATTCATTTGGCGTTATTATAGTTTCATTAGTAAACTGTATTCTACAAAGGGGACAATTTCTTCCACCGTTCTTTTGATAATCTTTAATACACTTTTTGTGAAATGTGTGCCCACAATTTGCTAGAGTTACTTGTTCTTTAATATATAACATATTAGTTAAACATATTGGACATTCTTCTGCTTTGGCTACTTTATTTTTAAATGTACTTTGGAGTTTTGTAGCGGCTATTGATTTTGTTCTTGGGCTTGCGCTTTGCGATTTAATCTTTAGCGTTTTTGGACTTATGCTTGTTTTTGGACTTATGCTTGTTTTTGGACTTATGCTTGTTTTTGGACTTATGCTTTGTGGGGGCCTTTCTTTCTTTTGCGTTCTAAATCTTGATTTGAGTGATTTAAACATATATTATATTATATATATAATATATTTTATGGATTTTGAGAGAATGGCGAATGGGATTGTAAATATAGAAAGAGGGGAATTGTGCACTCGCTAACCTCCTCTCCCCCCAATTCTCTCCCCCCATTTTTACTCCATAATGCTCAAATTGTGCATTAAATAATAGTGTCATTAATTAGTCCATTTAATAGCAAAGCCGAAATCGGTGACATAACCAGATATTAGTAGCAAAAAATTGCCTATAAGTGTTGTGTTTCTTTATATTGTTTTCTAAAATATATTACTAATAGTAAGAGAGATTTATATAGCATACTATAATTATTTTGCACATTTTTTATATAAATGAGAGATTATATGCACTCTTGTATCTTCTACATCCGTCCTCATCCCCCAAATCTCTCAATCACACCATTAATAGCACATTAAATAATAGTGTCATTAATTCGTCCATTTAATAGCAAAGCCGAAATCGGTGACATAACCAGATCCTAGTAGCAAAATTTAATCCAATTTAATAGAAAAAAAAGGGGATTTTTACACAATACACTACACTACACTACGCTTGTTATATATTTATTAGTCGTCGCTATCACTAGTGTCAGATGCGCTATCCGACTTTGAACGATTGCTTGTCTCTAAAATACCAAATACGCTCATATATGTTGTATTCCATCGTTCCTCTGTCCAGTTACGACATGCTTTTACATGATACTTGATTACTGTATCCAACAAGCGGTTGTTTTCGCGGTAACTAATAATAAAATCTACCCAACCTTTATGAAGACGTACCCAATTATCCGGATACTTTTTTAGCGAATATACGATTGCACCACTAAAGTTCCCAATATTCTTTTGAACCGCTAGATGCTTCTTACCTTGAAGTGGTTTTCGCACATCTGCTTCTTCGTAAATAGAGAACAATGCATCCAAAACTCTCTCTGCATTATTCTTCATTGTTTCATCAATAGGTAGACTTAGTTTATCGCGAAGATCTTCATAATTCGTTGTAATGCCACAGCTCGAATTCCAACCATGAACAACACCGTTCATCAATCCAACTAATTTTGCCAACTCACCATAGCGCTTATCGCTAGTGTCGCATTTAATTAATCCCCATACACGTTGAGCACGTGCTAAATACTTACCATCCACCGTCTCACCGTCACTATTCTTAAACTTCATAAGCATCTCTCTAGTATATTTTACCAAAATACCAAATCCAGTATCGCCTAATGCATGCAAACGTTCTCCCACCTTCAGTGGGCTACCGTTTTGAAATCTATCAAAAATTAGAACACGATCGTATTCGGTTGCACCGCTGTACATCAATGTTGGAACCGGATACTTTTCAAATACGCGCTTTTCGGTTTCGGACCATTCAGAATATTTACAATTACTTAAATCGACAAACTCATCATTCATGAAGTCTTTTAACGTTGTTAAGCGTTGAAGCCCGTCTTCAATAAACATTTGCTCATCGTTATCAACATATAGCAAAATTGACGGAAACGGCATACCATACTTACATGAATCAATAAATAGTTGGCGCTTTTTTTCTGTCCACACGCTTGGATTGCGTTGGTGTTCGGGTATCTGAATTAAATCATTATTGTAACGATTTACCAGATCCTTAATTGACCGCGTGCATGTGTTAAACTCGATTGATGACATTCTTTATATTGTTTTGGTTCATTATTATTTTATGTTAACTAAATCAATTTTTTTTATGCACCCTGCAATTTACATTTGAGAGAATAGTATAATAAACACACTATTCTCTTAAATTGTTGCATAATCTGTCTATAGTTGCTTCAACCCTTATTAAATAGGGCAAAGCTGAAATCGGTGACATAATCTGAATTCGGTGTCATAATCTGTCTTCGGTGTCATAATCTGTCTATAGTTTTAAAATATTTGAGAGATTTTATTCATTTTTTATAGGAGCCGTTGTTGTTGTCGTTGTTGTTGTTGTTGTCATAGGCATTAATTGTTGCATGAGTGTTTGTTTTGGCTTCTCTATGGGTTCTGGTTTAGACACTGGTTTAGACTCTGCATTTGGCTTTATTTCACTCTTTCCTGTTATGGTTACATTATATTCTACTATTAACCTATCTATAGTTGATATTAGTTCTTCTACTTTTATTGTGCTTTTATCTTGTTCTGTCCCTCCTATTCCTACTAACGCTCGTGTTGCTCCTTTATCTAGCGTTTCCCCTCCTGATTTATCAAGTATACTTATTCCTATCCATGGGCATGCTTTTTTCCATTCTTCAACATAGTTTTTTAATACACTATTGTATGGGTACTTTCCTCCCGTACATGTTTTTAAATAATCTTCCATGTTTATGCATGGCTTTTCATCTAATAGTACTCGTGCATCTTCCTTATAATTCTCTCTTATTTTTGACCATATAGTCATAAAATTTGTTGCTGTTACAGAACCTTGATCTATTATTAGTGTTAACTCTAGTTTCAAATGATCATTTGTTTCTAAATTCTCTATTATGTTTTTATTAAATACACTAAACACTATTATTAGTGCTAATCCTATTATTATAAATAGTGATAATGTGCTTAGCGATATAATGTTTTTATTGTTTGAGAGTCTAGCCTTCACCATTTATATTAATTATTATTTTATTATTTGAGAGATTTTTTATATTTTTATATATTTTTATATATGCATATTATAGTTATAATATTTGTTATTATACTTTATTATAATAATAAATATGTAGTCTTTTTTTTTAGTTTGAGAGATTTGCGGTGTTTTTAAGTATAAGTCAACTTTGTCATTGAAAGCATGCGCAATATCTCTCTTGCTACTCTGTCATAGGTTAATGTTGTTAAACCTTTGTTATCAGTTTTCATTAGTCCGGAAAACCCCACAAAAGTCCGTCGTGCCCCAGTGTTTAGTGTATCGCCATATGTCTTATCTAATATTGTTAGTGTTACATATGGCATTAGTTTTTTTAGACTCTCCGCTGCTGTTTTTCCTTCTGTTTGTCTTTGTTGTTTACTTCGAGTATCATTTTCCGCTGTTAAACTTCCATAAAATTCTGCTAATTCACCATATTCTTTTTGTCCTATTTTTATTTTTTTCATTTTTTCAAACTCTACTTTTATTTTTTGCCAATCATACATCACAAAATCATTATAAGGTGACTTCATATTACTTCCATCTACCCATAATGTTGCTTCCAACTCACTCTTCTTTCCTGTAAAACCTTCCATCACATTCACTCTTAACATTATTACACTTAATGCCAACATTCCCAATATTCCCAATAACATTAATACTACTCTTCCCTTCTTTAACATCACTCTCTCTTTATATTACGCTTTATTTTCTCTTTTTATTTTTTTTTCTTTTTTTATATACTTTGTTATACTTTGTTATATTTTTTTATACTTTTTTATATTTTGTTATACTTTTTTAAAATTGAATTGTATTAAATCACTTTTATATACTATATTACTAAAATGACTACTATTACTGAAAGGATTGAGCTTCTCGAGAAGCAAATGGCTATGTTGATTTCTTCTCGTGAATCTATTTCACAGGTCGATGTTAAACTTGTTAAATCTACTCCAGATAAAGCTAACAAAGCCAACAAACCCAATAAACCACGTACAAGTGGTTACATCCTCTTTAGTGCAGCTATGAGAGATGAAACCAAAGTCAAACTTAGTGCTGACGGCGCCAAGTTTAAAAATCAAGACATTATGACCGAGATCGCGCTCTTGTGGAAATCACTTTCCGACGAGCAACGTGATGATTGGAAAACACAAGCAATCAAGCAACAACAGGCTTAAACCATGTTAAGCGTTTAAGGGTAACTGGAATAAGGGGGGTCGTCTTTATATTTTTTTCTACTTTTTTTCTACTTTTCTATTCTTCCTTTTAAATGCTGTAATATAACAATATATTGTTATATTATCCAAACACCTATATAAGTTAAATGGTTGAAAAAAAATTCACAGCACACTCCACATATAATAGAATACATTACAAGACAATCAAATCAAACCCCTCGTCCACATTAGGAGCATTGTAATGCTTCGTATAAACACTATAAGCAATCTTTGGAACTTGCTTAGTGTCATCTCTCAGCTTGTTGCGTTTATATGCTTCTTCTAGTGGTGTAGACACATGAATACACAATACATCATAGTCATGTTTTTTAGCAAATTCAATATATTCACTTCTTTTTTTGGTTGAGCTGTTTGTGGCATCAAAAACAATTGACTTACCTTCTTGAATGCTAGGTAACGCCGCTTTAATCATCTTTTGTAAAGTTTTATAGACATCCCCCTGAATAAGCACAAATCGCTCATCTTGACAAATGTGCTTGGCAACACTGCTCTTACCTGATCCGGGGTAGCCAACCATAATAATGACTTGTTTGGAATCAGACAAGTTTAGTGTTGGAATTATCACAGGTTCTTGCTCTTGCTCTTGCTTAACATGAAAGAACTCTTCTGGACTATGGCACTTGACTCCAATGTTTTGTGCAAACACTTTATCACTGTTTGCCCAATCACCTTTCCGCCCAAGTGCATCACCAACAAAGAATGACTGTGCTTTATCAACTTTGGCACTTCCAACCAACACATCATACAAAATGGGATTTGGCTTGTAGTCGCACTTCTCTCGAGCAACCACAACAAAAATTGGTATTTCCAAACTTTTGGCAACAGTTTGAATTTGCGTCACCTTCCACTCTTTAGACTGATTTGTAAAAATCACAACACTGAACCCACCATCATTGAGACGCTTAAGCTGATCTGGAATGTTTGGATAGAGCCATATCCAATCTTCAACATTTGAAGGAAAGGTTTTGCCGTCTTTAGGGCACACAAGAGTATGGTCGTAATCAAATGATGCAATCTTTGCTTTCAATTGTGCATTATTGATGTTGTAAATAATAGGTGCCATTTTTTCTAGACTATAGCTTTGTAGAAAAAAGTGGTTATCAATTTTTATAAAGTATACAAAATACATAAAAAATAACATGATTTTTAAAGAAAATATATAACTATAGATTTGATAAATGAATTAGTTTAGAAAAGTAAAATATTTTATATATATAAATATGGAAAATATTTTAAATATGTTTGGATTCGCTAATGCGCCACCACCAGAAGAGCCATCAAATGAAGATGATTCATCACTTTTTTCTGACGAGATGGCACCTTTCGATCCTATCGGCCATGTTCCAGTAATGAAACATAGGTGGCTACAACGAAAAGAAGAACAAAAAAAAGAACAAAAAGAAGAACAAACACAAACAAAAGAACCAAAACTAAAGTCACAGAGAGAACATAAAGATGAAGAACCGGAAATTAGTAAATCCCACCCCGGTAGGTTGTTGACTAGCAGACAAGATAGGATGGGACTATCAACAACAACTGAGCACAGTGGAGGAAGACGTAGATACAAAATGAAACGCTATAATAAAACAAAAAGACGCTACAATAAAACAAAAAGACGCAATGGTAAAACAAAACGAACACGCAAGACTAGATAAAAAAATGTATTACATTATTTATAGTTACTTAGCGTAACTTCATTTCATTAACTTTTTTGTTTTAAATGATATTACTGATTTTATAAACTCAATAAGATCATTCTTAAAGGCGTAGCTATTTTTATAATTTTAAAACGCTTTACAAACTATCACCACTTGGATAAAACTGAAACTCAATAGGGGTGTCTCTCAATATATTCCGCACATTATTGCAATCTTTTAATGTGCCCCATAAAGAATCTATCAAAGTTAGGCATTGAGTTCTTAACAAAAATCTACTATCAGGTGTCAACCGGTCATTGTAATATGTTTCACAATCAATAGACTCATCATAGCTGTCTGCCAATTTTTTTGCTTCGTGTAAAAGTTCATTAATGCGCAATAATTTAGTAAGCACAGGAACAACATGTTTTTCATGCGCATTATGTGCTTCTAAATGTTTGTGCTCTTCACGTTCTGTGCAAGTTTGTTTCCATTTTGCTTGAAGGCGTTGTTGCTCTTCTACATTGAGCTTTTCATAACGAAGTCTTTCCTGTTCTTCTTCTGCGTTTGCTTTTTCCATGGCTAGAGTATCTCTATAGGACCAGACAAGTGTTTGCGATTGTTTACAATATGTGCGTGGACTACGTACCTTAACACATCTCCATTTAGTATCACAATAATCTACATATGCAGTCTTACCTTCATTAATATGCGTACACAAGCTCAATGCTTCATCTGTTAAACATAGCATTTTGATAAAGATAGTGCACTTGTCATGTAAGTCATTTGGAAAAATAGTTACTTTCTGAACGCAGTTTACTCCATAAAGTTTGTTAAACGTGGTTTCCACTAAAGATGCATCAACACTATGTGTAAGAGGGATACAAATGTCAAGACTTGTCATTGTGTTATATTATGTTATATAGTTTATAAAAAAGCACTCAATTTTTTTTATGAAAAAAAATTTACAACATGCTCCTACCCTAGACTTGGTGCTATTCTAGTTTTTAGGCATAACGCGTGTCATGTTGTCTATGCAACCCTTCATGTGAGGAACTTGTTCGGACGATGAACCAAGACAATGGACAATGCTGTTGCTGTGCCGTCGCAGACGCTGCAACTGTTCTTCAAAGTGCACAAGCTCTTGGCAACGCTGTGGCGAGCAGTCATGTTGTGTTGTGGCATATGCCTGTGCGCGCAGCAGTGCATCATCTACATTACTCCTGCATGCTCTTGCGCACTCTGCCGTTTCATGAAGAAGCTTCTCTAGCTTTGTTACACTTGACGGTACAGGCTGGAGCAACTGAAGCTTGCGCGACCACTCATGATAGTCTCCTTCCTGCACTTTACGCCGTGGCCTGTCAAAGCTCAACTTCACACACTTCCATACATGCTTTTTCTCCACCTTGACTCCATCCACATACTGATAAAACGGCACTTCCAAAAACACTTGATCTCCGTCGTTCAGCTTTGACCGCATGTTGAGCGCATCTTCCGTTGTACATACAACTGTCACCTCGAGCCTGTAAAACTGCGTCCCGTTTATAATCATCGGAAAGAACCCGATGGAGCGAACACAGTCTTTTCCGTAAGCTGCTTCGAACGCTGCCTCCACGAACCTATAGTCCATGAACTTGTAGAGCTTGATGCGAGGAACGCAAATATCAATAAAAATGTTCATCGCTTTATAATCTGGGGACATAACAATTATTTCTAAAAAAACAAATCAATTTTTTTAAACTCTACAAAAAATTGGTTAGCTTAGCGTTTTAAGAAACATATACAACATTTGGACTTTGTATCCAGTCCTTATATTCTATTGCTTTTGATGTTGATTTCGGCAATTCTAAAAGACGCTTAAGTGCTTCCAATCTTTTTTCTGTTGGGTTTAAAGATGGACACTCTTTTTGAATTTGCCGCGATAAATGTTTCCATCTCCATTCAAATTTTAATGCTTCATTAAAATTTGGAAAATTCTCTACATAACAATAATAACTCCACATTTCACCTTTAGCAACTTTCATTGATGTAGCGTGTGCTCCGCCAGTAATTAATTTATTATGTTGCCTAATACGTCTGTCTAAATCAACAGTTGCACCAATATATGTTGAACCGTGTGTTGACCTTATAAAATATACATAACTCATAGTTATTCTTTATTAATAGTGTTTATTATTTTAAATAGTTTAAAAAAACGACTTAAAAACATAACACTAACTATAGAATATGTAATTTTACATATACTGGTGGTATGTCCGAGTGGTTAAGGAGACAGACTTGAAATCTGTTGGGCATAGCCCGCGCAGGTTCGAACCCTGCTACCACCGTTTTTTTGTGACACTGTGCCCGAGTGGTTAAGGGGATGGATTGCTAATCCATTGAGCATTGCTCGCGCGAGTTCGAACCTCGCCAGTGTCGTTTATTTTTATTTAGTTAGTATTAGCTAAATGAAAATAATTATATATAAAACACTATAAAAAATTGAATTGGTTTTTTTCATATTATTATTAATAATCTAAATAATATAAAATGAGTGTTAACAAAGTTGCTATTGATTTGAGCAATTCAAAAACTACTAGTCAAAAGAAGACCGATTATAAAACTGCCAAAGTTCATCCTGCTCCTAACGAAGTTTGTCATCAGGTTTCTATGTATGAACGATGGAAAAATGATGGTCTTGATTATCAAGCCAACAAGACTGCGTCTAATGTAGCTATAGAACATAAACAAGTTAGTCTTAATACTAGATGGCTTGACGATTGTGTTGGTTAAAAATCTCTACTATTTTTGAGTTGCCTTACTCTCGTCGATTTGTTTTTTTTCTTTTTATATATTTTCTTCTTCTAGATTTTCTTACTCTTGATTTCATTTTTCTATATTTCCTTCCTCCTAGTTTGTTAATATCGTCTGATGCAATCTCTGCTGATGCTGATTCTGCTGCTGATGCTGCTGGTGCTGCTGATGCTGCTGCTAATTCTCTCTCTGCTAATTCTCTCTCTGCTAATTCTGCTTCTCGACTCGCTATTGATTTGCCTCGAATATACTCAAATTTGGTTTTAGCCTTTTCAATCAACTGCGCTCCTTCACTATTTACTTCAGCTATTAGCCTAGCTTTCATTGGTCCACTAATTCCATGTTTACTAGGATAGAGATGCTCCTCCATTTCTTTAGCCTTGGCTGTTAACCTGGTTACCAAATCGACGCTAAGTACATCATCAGGAAAGTCCGTTCCAGCATGCTCATGAGCATGCAATTGCCATAGTATATTGTACAGTTCTGCTCTATACGCTGCCCTATTTGGAGAGTCCAGTATCCCTAGTTTCGACAACCCTAGTTTCGACCCTAGTATCCGTAATGTATCAGTCATTGTATTTATTAAGTTTACAATTTTTTTTATACATTTGTAATAACCGTGCCTTTAAATAGTTTTGGTTCAACATTATTAATCATAATATAGTCTTTTTTGCGTCTAGAAGAACATATGTATAATGAGCTTGCACAGCTCTGAATAAACAATAACATTAAGTTGTTGGCATAAATTTTTTCTAAAAGTTGTATAATATTATTTAGAGTATCACAATCTACCAGTACTATGTCTTCAAACATGTTATTTTCTACTAAATCATCATATGTGTCTTTAAAGTCACTAAATGTGGTTAGGTCATTCAATACAAGTATTTCATTAGTCATATTTAATATATTATAGTATTAAATTATATTTAATATTTATTTTTATTATTTTTTATTAATATTTTGTTATACTTTAAAAAAATTGAATAGCTTTTTTTTAATATAATTGTTTGTATTGTAATAATCAAATAGTTATGTCGTCTACTACTAATGCCGCAATTGTTCAGCGTGTTGAGCTCCTTGAGAAGCAAATGGCTCTCATGCTTAAGGCTGATGTTCCTGTTGAAGCTCTTCCCGAAGTAAAGGATAAGCCAGGCAAGAAGGTCAAGTCTACAAAAAAGGAAGTCTCTTCCGACGAAGAGAAGACCAAGAAGAAGCGCACGAGCGGTTATCTTGTCTATAGCGCAGAGAACCGGGAAGCAGTAAAGGCAAAGCTCTCTGTTGATGGTGCCAAGTACAAGAACCAAGATATTATGACCGAGCTAGGTGCTATGTGGAAGGCACTCAGCGAAGAGGAGAAAGCACCGTGGAATGATAAGGCAAAGTCAACTGAAGCCGAAGTTTCGGATTGAATATGAAACATAGTAAAGGGTGTTTAAACAATAAATAGCAAAAATACAAAAAAAAGAGCATACAACTTTTTTTTGCATTATTGCATTATTGCATTTTTGCATTATTTAATTATTGTCTGATTATCAATAATAACTCCGCGTACCTTATAATCATGACAATCTAATAAAACTCCATTATGTGTCTTATAATAGTTTTTTTCATTGTAAGTAATTGCCTCTACTACCTCATAATTAACATCTTCAGGTATAGTAGTTGTTTGTGTAACAATATTACATTGTTTTCTTGGTCTTCCACGAGAACGCTTTTCCTTATTAACACTACCAATGTCAACGTTAGTACTATTAGCACTAACAATATTAACATCCCTATTAATTATAGGCTGTTTAGTTTTATTTTTTAGAGTTAATTTTTGATCTAATTTAATATTATTATTTGAAATAATAGATATTAATGTGTCCTCATTAATATCTAATTGAGATGAAAATAATTTTAGTAGATCAACTAACAACATAATACAAATGTAAAAAAAGCAAATTAATAATTTCAATTTTTTTTACGTTATAAAGTAAAGGCGGCTAATTTGTATAGCTATTTACAAATTTATAAACATCGTTTTCTTTTTCATATTTTGCAATAATTTGAGGATTTTTATTATTATGTATAATATCTTCTGTTTTATAAATATTGTTATTATTATCTATATAATAATTAATACCATTAATTTCTTGGATCCAAATTTCTAGTTCCATATTTTTTGCAACTTCTTCATTAATGTTTGAACTTATTACTCCATGAGGCCTATTTTTATCATGTGTTCCACAAAATTCCGAACCATCTTGTTTTTTTCGTGTACACTGTTCTCGACAAGCTTTTTTAGCAATGCATCTATTATAAAAAGGAACAACAGATTTAGAACGTTTTCGCTTAGCAAAATCTTCCTTTGTAATTTGCAACCTATCAAGGTCATATACAAATTTTATTAACTCGCTTTTATCGTTAAAATCCATATTGTTATTTGTAACAATATATGTTTTAATTGTTGATTTAATGTTGTCTACATATTCCGAAACTTTATCATTTATACGCTTTTCCATATTGTTACTATTAATAATATATATGCTTTTAAGTTATAAAACTAAATCAATTTTATAATTTTATTTTATTATTAAAGTTATAAAATTGAAGGGTGTCTTTTATTATTATTTAACACGTAATAATGTCAACACTGAGCGTTGAACAACAAATTTGTTTTGATAAATATGTTAATGGAGAGAATTTATTTATAACGGGTCCTGGTGGAACAGGCAAATCCTTTTTAATTAAACATATTGTTAATCATGCGGAAACTAATAATAAAAATATAAAAGTATGTGCATTAACAGGGTGCGCGGCTATTTTGCTTGAATGTAAGGCTACAACATTACATATGTTTTCTGGAATTGGACTAGCAAACAAAAAAAACGACTATATAGTCAATGAACTCTTTACAAAAAACACACATAAATTAAAGAATTGGAAAAAACTGAAAGTTCTAATTATTGATGAGGTTAGTATGATGTCATTAAAACTTTTATTATTGTTAGACCTTATAGCTAAAAAATATTATAAAAATGATCAACCTCTTGGAGGACTACAAGTAATTTTTACAGGTGATTTTTATCAGCTCTCTCCTGTATTCTCTAATGGTTGTGAAAAAGAAGAATCTATGTATTGTTTTCAACACATATTATGGGAACACTTATTTCCAAAACAAAATCAAATTGTCTTAAAAACCATTTTCAGGCAAAACGATGAGTTATTGTTAAAGGCATTAAAATATATTAGAAAAGGTCAAATTACTCCGTCTACACAACAAGCATTGAAATCACGACTTTTTGATAAATCCACACTAGATGTATTGAAAAAGGAAAAAGTTTTGACTATTCTCTCACCTATAAAGAGAGATGTTGAAACTATTAATGCGAAAGAATATGCCAAGTTAGAAAAAGACATTCAAGAAATTGAATATAACATGAGCTATGTTGATTTAACTGACAATAGTGACGCTTTTGAAAACCAGAGATTATTGTTTGAATTATATCTTAAGAGCAACAATAATATTAAACAAGACTATGATTTTTTGGCAAATAGCATTATTGCTGAAAAGACGATTAAACTAAAAGTTGGAACTCAAGTTATGTGTATAGCAAATATAACACATTGTGGGGAATTAATTATTGCTAATGGAAGTCAGGGTATTGTAGTAGGATTTAATGACAAATCTATGCCTTGTGTAAAATTTAATAATATAGCCAATCCTATAACAGTAACAAACTTTATTTGGAAATCAGAGCATAATAAAAGTGTTGGTGTTAGTCAGATTCCGCTTATTTATTCGTGGGCTATAACTATTCATAAAGCACAAGGTTTAACACTTGAAAATGCTATTATAGATATTGGAAGCAACATTTTTGCCTACGGACAAACATATGTAGCATTATCACGTGTAAAGTCTCTCAATGGTCTTTATTTAACACATTTTGATTATACAAAAATAGCATGTAATCCACTTGTTAAAGCATTTTATGGAGATAGTTAGATGTTATGTGTAATGTTTATTAGTTAAAATCTTATATTAAAATAATAATTAAAGCTTATTTTTTAATTTCAATATATAGCGCAATGATTTATATTGAAATTATGGGAGGACTTGGAAACCAATTATTCCAAATTTTTTGTGGTATTGCATATTCATTTGAAAACAAAATTCCATTTAAAATAAGTGCTAGTAAATTTGATTTAGTATCGCCTCTTGATAATATTAGCAAACGACCTACATATTGGACAAGTCTTCTTAATAATCTCTCTAAATTTACATATCATGAGCAATTGGCAATTCCGACTTATATAGAAAAAACTCATTTTAAATTTACTAAAATTCCTCATATAAGTCAGGACTTTAAATTGCATGGTTATTATCAAAGTTATAAATATTTTGACGCGCAATATTCCAATATATGCAAAATGATTAATTTAACTAATCAAAAGGCGGGCATTGTTGAAAAACATAGTGTTTTGCTTAATGGTGCAAAAAAACCAATAAGCGTACACTTTAGAATAGGTGATTATGTAAAAAATCAAGCTATGCATCCAATATTGAGCACAAGTTATTATATAAATTGTATAAAGTATTTAAAATCTCTGATTCCAGACCTTGAAGAACACTATTATTTGTTAGTATTTGGAGAGCTTTGCGATAATGAAAAAATCTTTCATGCTATTGAAAGTATAAAGGAGATTTGTAATATTGAAATTGTAGTATGTGATTATGCTATTCCTGATTACGAACAACTTTTGCTAATGTCGCTTTGCTATCATAACATAATAGCAAACAGCACTTTTAGCTGGTGGGGTGCATATTTTAATAACAATGCTAATAAAATTGTATGTTATCCAAGTATATGGAATGGGTCAAGTAACAATGTAAAAGACCTATTTCCAGAAAGCTGGATAAAAATCTCATAAAAATATTTGATTTATATTAATAATAGCATAATTATTATTATAAAACTTATTACATATAACACATATTACCAATAACATCCGTTTTCAATCATTTTATAATTGCTTGGTTTGTATTCGTCTGGAATTGTAGTAATCCAGTTTTCATTATAAGGTAAATTGCTATGTTCTTTTTCTCGTGCAGACAGAATTCCAAAAATTGTTTGAATACTTCCACCCAAGTATATGGCGTCTTTATTAAGTTCGCTATGTATTTTATGACATAACATATGTCCATAACATCCACAACCTAATAATACAATGTCAAAACTATGTGTTTTAATTATATTAAACATGTGTTCAAGTGTTTCATGATAATTAGCATGTGGTCCATTGTTTAAAAAACAATATGGAAATTTAATAGTTTTTAGATCTGCAAGTTTTGGAAATTTTTCATAAATCTTATATACATTTCCTGAATTATATTGTTTTTCTATAAGACCATCAAAACTCGATACACATAATACTTTTTTCTCTCTCATATAATCAAAAATACTGTCTATTCTATCATAAAAGTGAGTTCCATTCATAGATTGATAATTAACAATATTATATTTATTGAAAAATTCGGCCTTATATTTGTTAAATAGTGGCATCATATTTTCTCCCATATAAAATTGTGCTTTTTCACAGCCACCAATACTGATTTCAAGATGGTTTATAAATGCAAAATAATTCTTAGTAAATGCTGTTTCGTCAAAATCCATTTGACTACCGCATACTGCTTTATCATAATAGCCAGCAGTTGTATATAACCAATTTGTATAGCTTTTTAATACATTTGATAACTGTTTTTTAACCTGAATGGGTTCATTACCATATTTCATTATGTATGAAATGAATAACAGATGTGATTCTGTGTTTCCCAATCTTACTATTTTCATATTATAAAAATGTTTAAATAATTACCTTTGTATTGTTTATGTACTCATAATATTATAGCAAATAGCACAATTAGTTGGTGGGGAGCATATTTTAATAATAATGCTAATAAAATTGTATGTTATCCAAGTATATGGAATGGTTCAGTTAATAACGTAAAAGACCTATTTCCAGAAAGTTGGATCAAGATTTAATAAATATGTGTTTAAAGATATTTAAAGACATATAATTTATATAATATATAATTAAATGAATGAAATTAAAATTTATTTAGCACACAGAACAAGCACAAGATTTATTGAGCAACAAGTTAATCTAATTAGAAAATATTTCAAACATAACGATGATTCTATACTAAAAATATATGGATTTGTAGACTGCCCTATAAATCCAGATAATATGACGCAGTTATGGTTGAAGATGGGCGTCGAACCAATTGAAATACCGCAAATTATAGACAATATTAATAGATGTCATGCGTCTGTTAATGTTTCTTTTGGACTAGCATTTAATTATGTTTATAAAAATTATATATTAACAGATAAACATATTAGTATTATTATGGAAAATGATGTTTTCCCATTTAAAGAAATAAATATTGATAATTATGTAAAAAATTACGAAATTTGTGGAGATATAAGATTTAATGCTAGTTTTTTACCAATTAGAATAACTCATTTTTGGTTAGGATTTATAATATTTAATAATAAAATAATGACAGATAGAGAAAAATTTTCAGGATTATGCACCGAAATAATTCCGTACAATAGCAATAATAAATATTGGACTGATTGTGGTGGAACATCATATTATTGGATTAATGCAAAACCAAGAAATATAAGACAAATGGTTACAAACGGTAATGAAAACTACGATGGTTTTACATCATTACAATGTACTCCTCATAACATTACATATGATATACAAAATCTTCCTGTTGTTTTTAGAGAAAATTATAATCCATATTATAGGGTATTAGTATATGATAATTGTTTAATTCATTTAGAAAGAATGGGTAAAGAAGATCAAAATGCCAAATTTAACTGGTGGGTCAATTGTTATAATAAAATAATTTAATATAAATAATTTTTTGTCGTTTTAATAACTTAAAAACAATTAAATGTAATTATATAAACTAGTATTATGACTAATAATATAATATATATTCCTATCGGTTTTCAGTGCACTAGTGCTGAAATTTTAAAAAAACATAATAAACGAACTTGTAGTTTTCCGTTTGACTGGATAATAAGCACTCCTGAGTCTATTCTAAAGCTTATAACACTATTATTAGATAATACAACTAATATTAAACATTTCGTAAATGAAGAATTTTTTAAAATAGATGGATTATTACATTTTTTAAAACCGGAAGAATTTATATTACACCCAAAAGGCAGTATTATATTCAATTCTAAATATAATTTAATTTTTCCACATTTTCAACATAATACTGAAACAATTGATAAAATGATAATAAGATTTGATAGATTAAGAAACTATATATTATATAGTAGCAATCAAATTAATTTTTTATTTGTAAATAGATTAATTACAGATAATATTAATTTGAATGATAATATATTAAAATTTTCTATAAATAATAAAACTATAAATTTAAATATTAAATTTAATTTAATAAAATTAAACAATTTGTTATTACAATATATACCACGCAATAGATTTAAAATTATAGTTATTAATGCTGTTAAACAATATAGTAATGATTATATTTTTGACGAAAACATAATTTATAATGAGTTAATACCATTAAACGGTTCTGATTTAACGGATAATGAAATAATGAAAATTACTATTTAAAAATTATATTATACTATAATATATTAAATTATAATATAATGTTATCTGAGTTTTATACATCTATAAAATCAAATGATGGGTTTGGTGCCCAATATCAACGAATTATACAAACTTATATTTATTGTAAATTACATAAGTTAAATTTTTTATACAGACCGTTTGAATTTATAGAACATAATTATAATAATGATGGTGATTTTATAAAAAAAATGGAAACTTTTATCAATCTAAAAAATAATATACTCAATATTAATAATGATATTAATAGTATCGACTATGGTAGTGTAGTTATGAAATATTGTGAAAGTAATATTGATACAGTATGCGCGTCAGAACATTTAGAGTTTATCAAAAAATGCTTTTGGGAACATAAAGATAAAAATGTATTTAATAATAATAAAGTAAATGTAGCGGTTCATATTAGACGTGAAAATAAAATAGATAAAGGAATAGCAGGTGCTAGAGTGACAACTCCAAATAGTTATTATTTAAATATAATGAATATAATAAGAGAAAAATACAAAAATAATAATCTTCAATTTCATATTTATTCGCAAGGAAACATTGAAAATTTTAAAATTTTTAAAGAAAATGATGCAGAATTTCATTTAGATGAGGATGTATGTCAAACTTTTTTAGGATTAGTTGCTGCTAATATATTAGTCACCTCTCCAAGCAGTTTTAGTTATTGTGCCGCATTATTAAGCAATGGAGAAATATATTATAAAAAATTTTGGCACAATCCTAGAAAAGAATGGATTAATTGTGAATAAATTATTTATTGTAATTATTAGTTAAATAATAATTACTATATAAAATTATATATTATAATGGATATATGTTTTTATAATTTGAATCATATAGGAGATATATACTTTAGTTCATTATTTATTAATATAATATGTAAATTAAATAAGCAGTATAAATTTTATTATTACTTTATAAATGGTGATATATTTTTTAAAAATATCACAAATATTCAAAGGTTATACCCTATAGAAGATAGTTATTTGGGTAATCTAATTAATGGTTCTCCGCCAGAAAAACATTTAAATAATAATGTATTAGAATTTTTACTAACCAATAAAATGGAGTCCATTGGTGCTAAAAATATACAAGTTAATGGAAAAAATATATTATTTATAAACACATGGTGCGCTTCTGAATATTTAAAATACAGAGATTATGATATATTAAATGCCATAGAAGCACATAAAAATTTAATATTATTATTACAATTAAACCATAATGTAAATCTTAGTTTTGAAATAAATAAACCCCTAGAATTAATTGAACATATTAATGAAGAAAATAGTATATATAAAAAAAATAACTACATTATAGAGAATGATACTATTTTTATATTTAATTTTAAACCTAGATCGCTAATTTTTGATTTACATAGTTTAAATAATATTATATTAAACTTATCAAAAAGTAAAAAAATAATATTATCCTCTTATGATACATTATTTGATAATAATATTAATATCAAATTTATTGATAAAGATTATAATATTTATCCAACTCCAAATTGTATGAATTTATTAAATATATGGGAAATAGCAATAAAATGTGACAAAATTTTAATATTACCCACAGGAAGTTCATGGACATTTTTACATAAATTAAATGTAATAAAGCAAAATCAAATATTTATATTAAATAATACTCATTATGCTAATTTATTAAATATAAATATCAATTTCTTATTAGGAGAAACTAAAAATTTAATTAAAGTTACAATGTAGTAAAATTATATTAATAAATTTTATAAAATATATATTAAATATATTTTAACATATTTTAATATAGTTTATGAAATTTATTAACAATACAAAAGAAGAAGAAACCATATGTTTTAATTGTGCAACCAGAACACGAGAAAACTCAAACAAAATTAATTATTTTAATAAAGTAAATGATAAACCTTGGGGTAAAGAATATTTAGCTTATCAGAGTAAATATATTGGTATATGGATATTACACGTGAATAAAGACCAAGAAACATCGTTACATTGCCATTTTAAAAAAGATACTATACTAATGCCAATAGTTGGCTGTTTTAAAATAAATCTTTTTGATAAGTTTATCATATTAAATTTACTTGACACTCTTTATGTTCCAAGAGAAACATTTCATGGAATTCATTCATATGTAGACGATAGCATATTAATGGAAATAGAAATATATACAGATAAAATTGAATATACAGATAAAAGTGATTTATTAAGAATCAAAGATATATATAATAGAGATAAAAATAACTACGAATCGTCTGTAGTAGAAAGAGAACCATATGAAAATGAAATTATGTATTTTAATACTAATAATAAATATAATATAAATAATACATATTTAGAAATTTTTAAAATTAAAAATATTGAAGAAATAAAAGACAAATATGATAAGGTTCTATTATTACAAGGGTCAATTTTTTCTGATGGTAAAAAAATAACATCTGGGACATTTTTTGATTTAAAAAATCAAATTTCTATTTTAACAGAATATATAGAACTATTATGTATATCAAACATAAATATTAAGCAAATACAAAAAATAATATACAGTAAAAACCATCTTACAGATTACTTGGAATTAAATAAATTTAATAACATTGGATTGACCAGCGGTTGCTTTGATATTTTACACGAAGGTCATATTACTAATTTAAAATTGTGTAAAAAAAACTGCGATCACTTATTTGTTTGTTTAAGTTCTGATAAACAAATTAAACGCTTGAAAGGAGAAGCAAGACCTATAAATAATTTGATTGATCGTATTAATATGTTAATTCATTATGATTTTATTGATATATTAATATTATATGATGAAACAAACGATGAATTAGAATCAGAGTTGGATAATATAATGAACATAGTAAAACCTTATATTTGGTTCAAAGGAAGTGATTATAATAAACAAGATATATTAAAAAAACATCCCAATATAAAAAATATTCAATTATTTGATTTAATTATAGGAAAGAGCACAACAAACATAATACAAAAAATAATAACTTAAAGATAATAATATTTATAAAAGTAATAATGAACTGTTTAATAACTGGTATTACCGGGTTTTTAGGACCACATCTTGCTCGTCTCTTAATAAAAGAAGGGCATAATGTTTATGGTATTTTGAGAGGAACGCGTGGTTCCGAACAAGAAATTAAAGATTTGCTAACCGAAGAAGAGTTTAGTAAAATTGTCTTTTTTTATGGTGATATTATTCATTATAGGACAATAGATAAGTTATTTAAAGAGCACAAATTTGATAAAGTATTTCATTTGGCTGCTCAAACTCATCCACCAACAAGTTTTAAAGACCCAATTGGAACTTGGGAAGCTAACGTTATGGGTTCTATAAATTTAATAACTTGTTTACAAGATCACCAACCGGATTGTCATTTCATTTTTTGTTCAACAGTAGAAGTATATGGTAATGAAGGTATTGACGGAAGAAAAATTAATGAAAATAATTGTATATTACCGGCTAATCCTTATGGTGCATCAAAATGCGCTGTTGATTTATATATATGCGAGCGCATGAAAAATAAACAAATGAAAGCCACTGTTATTAGACCTTTCTGTTTCACAGGACCAAGAAGAGGAGCTAGATTTTCAATAGCTTCTGACGCAGTTCAAATTGCCAATATGATGTTAGGAAAACAAGAAAAAAAATTACGAGTGGGTAATTTAGATACTATTAGAGCAGTATCGGATGTACGTGATATAGCAAAAGCCTTTTATCTTGTCGCAATAAAACCAGAGATTTCAAATGGAAAAGTATATAATGTTTGCGGTGGGCAACCTTTAAAAATGAGAGAATATACAAATATGTTAATTGAATTTAGTGGATTATCTAATGTAGAACAAATTATTGACGATAAATTATGGAGACCTATTGATATACAATATCAAGACGGTGATTCTTCTTTAATTTTTAATGAATTAGGTTGGAAACCCAATATAGAAATAAGAGAAACAATTAAGGATCTATTAGATTTTTGGTATAAAAAATTACGATAAAAATTTAAACTAAGATATATATTAAATATTAATAATAATAATATAAAGCAATTGTTATTATTATTTTTAATTGTCATGATATTGCTTTGCGGAGCATCTGGATTACTTGGTAGGGAATTATGTAAATATTTTGATAATAATAACATAGAATATATTGGAACGTATAACAAAAATAAAATAAATAAACCCAATATGTTTAAAATAGATTTTTCTAATGTAACAGAGTTGGAAATATTTTTAATAGAACATAAAATAACCATTTGTATATTTTGTATTGTTGAAAGATTATTAGATAAATGCGAAAACTATTGGAATGAAATTAAACATTCAAACATAGATTTAGTACATTTTACGTCGTTTTTTTGTAATAAGTTAGATATTAATTTTATTCATTTTTCAACAGATTATGTTTTTGATGGTTCAAAACAACCAAATCTACCAGATGATGTAAAGAATCCTCTACAAAATTATGGCATATCTAAACTTATTTCAGAATATCGTGTAATAAAAAATTGTAAAAAATATTGCATTATAAGAACTCCTGTTTTATATTCATCATTATGTCAAATACATGATAATGCTGTTTGCGTAATTGGAAAAAATATAATGGATTTAAGAAATAATAAAACATTTAGAGAAGACAATTATTGTATTAGAAGACCGCTATATATTTATGATTTATGTCATTTTATTAATGATTGTATTAAAAATAATTTTATAGGCATTTATCATTTTTATAATCCTTATAATAAATTTACAAAATATGATATTAGCAAAATGATTGGACATGTTTTAGGTATTGAAATTAATAATATTATTCCTAATAACTCATCAAGTGAAGGAATTGCTCCAAGACCATATGATACACATTTAATAGATATTAAATATAATATAACAAATTATAATTTTAATAACTTTAATGAAACAATTGTCAAATGTTTTGAAAAATTTAAACATTCAAAAATAATATATGAAAACAAAAATGATTTCTTTATTAGTTTAGATATGGATGGTACAATAATTGAAACAAATAGTGCACACTATAATTCATATAAAAAAACATTTGAAAATAATAACAAGACATTTTTAAATATAGAAGAATGGAATAATATTATTATGAATGATAACATAGATAATTATTTAAAAACAATTTTTCAAGAAAATGAAATTTTTAATATTAAAAAAGAAAAATTAGAGTTTTTGAAAGAAGAAGTAATATTATTTACTAAAAATAGTGAGATTTTTTTAAAGTTTTTAATTGAAAATGATTTTAATTTTTGTATAGTTACAAATACAAGTAAAGAAACAGTTGAAATATTCAAAGAAAAACTTCCATTATTGAATGAAATAAAGCAATGGATATATAGAGGAGATTATAAATTAGCAAAACCAGATGGAGAATGTTATGAAGTAGCTAAGAAAAAATATTATAAAAACGAAAAGTATTTAATTGGAATTGAGGATAGTGTGGTGGGATATACAGCATTAAAGCAGCATACAGATTTAATTTATATTTATAACAATGAATTATTATTTAAAAATAACGATTGTTATTTATTTGATGACTATAATTGTATTACGTTTTATTAATAAAATTATAATATTATTAATAAATAATATAATATTACATGATTTTTAATTTAAAAATCAGACCTGATAGAATTGGAACTGAAATATTAAGTATATTGTTTCAATTTTATTATTGTTATAAATATAATTATATTTTAAAATACGATGTAAATAAGGTGAGATTTAAAGACAGTATTTTTATTATTTGCATATTCAAGTTAATAGATGAACATAATACTAAAATGATTAATAACATTAATAACCATATTAATGTTGTAAATGATACTATTAATATACCTGGTCCAGGAGAAACAGATATGTGTTATGGAATGGGTAAAATAGTTCAAGAAATACAATGCGATATGCTTACTTTCTTTAAAAAACACTTTTATAGAGAAATTAAAGATTTATTTAATTTAAATAGTTCTAAATATTTAATACCATTTGATATAGCAAACAGTATTGTTATACATCTAAGATTAGATGACCAATGGTGGGAAAGTGATTATGACGGAAAAGTATGTAGCGATTATTATAGTAATTTAATAAATAATAACCAAAATTGTTTTTTTTCAAATGGACCAAATAATAATTATAATAAACAAAATCCATTGTCCAGTCATAAAATAGAACATCAATTAAATATATTATTAGATGAATTTCCCAATTCGAAAGTAATAATAATTGCAAGTCCTTTGACAAAAATACCCAATCTTAATTTTAAATATGATATGGTTATACAAAATAATGATTACAATCATGATTTATTTTTATTATCAAAATCTAAGAAAATTATTTTATCTAGAAGCAATTTTGCTTTAATATCATTATTTTTTGGAGAACAAACCCACATTCATATGCCATTATGGGGACATTTTGCTTGTGCTGGATTCAATACAAAATATGATAATTGTAAATTTAATTATTTTTATTAATTTATTTTAGATTGAAAATATTCAACGTTTTTATAATTATAATGTCCTTTTATTTCTTCTGGTGTAAAATGTGTCCAAGGATTGTAACATATAATATTTGGATATTGATTATCTTGCTTAATTGCTGCCGCTAAAGAATTTATACCCGAATTTACAATTATTATCATATTACAACTATTTATTATATCACAATATTCAATTAGACTGGAAATTTTTAACTCTGCTATATTTGATATTTTTTGTCTTAAATATTTATATATGTTATCAAATATTTTATTAACATTAATTTTTTCAAATGTAATAATTTTTATTTTTTTTCCCTCATTATTCATAATTATGGGGATAAAATAATCAATATATTCTATATATTTATGTATTTCATAAATTTGTGAACTTCCCGTTAAATCAATTATTATATCATTATTATATTTTTTTATGTATTTTGGTGTATAATATATTTTTGGATAGAGATTAGTTTTTGGTAATCCATGTGATAATTCAATACGATGAATCATATATTCATTTTGTATTGCTGGAGGCCAATAAATATTTTTACATTCGCCAGCATTACTTGGTTCGTCACTTACTCCTTTTACATATGGATTTAATCCCCATACCAAATCAAATATTTCTTGATTTCGTACTTTGTTATTTATGGAGATATATACGTCATAATCTTTTTTAGTAAATAATTCTGGTAATGTTGAATATGCTAAATTATCACCAAGACCTCCCCATGGTTGAGATATTATTAGTTTGTTTTTCATAATTATTATATAATAGTTATATAATAATTATGAAAAATAAACTATATTATGAAAACTATTTTATTGCAAATAAAAACTCATTTTTAGGAGAAACAGGGCATCAAAAATTATTACGTTATTTAATTCCATTAATTAATACAAATATGTTGAGCAATACCAATAATGAAGTATTAAATATATTTATTGATGTTGGTAGTTGTATTGGAGAATATACAGATAATTTATTACAAATGACAAAAACAATAGATAATCACATTATATATAGTTTTGAACCAAATATACTTAATTTTAATGTTTTATCTAAAAATGTAAACAATAAAATAATATACAAAAATTTAGCATTATCTGATAGAAAATACAGTGGGATTTTATATAATTTTGATGGTCATAAAAATTTTGAAGGAAATCAAATTTCTCATATTAATAATAAAAACAATAGTAAAAAAACTATTTTACAAGATATACAAGTAGACACGTTAGAAAATATTTTACAAAGCGAGATACCAAATAAATACCGAATAAGGTTTTTAAAAATAGATACAGAGGGTAATGATACAAATGTAATAAAAGGACTTGGTAATTTGATTAATAAAGTTGATTATATGATTTTTGAATGTAGTGACTGTTTAGATGATTCAAGAGGTCCAGATATAGACAAACCATTTGAAGATATTATAAAATACTTAGATGAACACAATTTTATTTCATTTTATATAAGTAGCAATGGATTATTACCAGTATTTGGTAAATTTTTTTCAACAGTGTATGAAAAAAATAAACAATGGTCAAATGTATTTGCTATAAATAATGATATAATTAATGAAACTATATTAAATAAATTAAATATATTATAATTAAATGAAACTATATTAAATAATTAAATATATTATAATTAATAAAAAATGTATTATTCACCTATTTTATTTTTACAAATAGCAGATTTAACTTTAACACAATATCATAGTTGTCATATTGATATGGATTATTTAAACTCAAAAGAAAAAATTATTGTTTTTTGCTTTTATAGCATGGTTTATATAAATAAATTACTACCATTTTTAAATAATGTATCTAAACCTTTTGTTTTAATAACTGCGATGGAAGATACTCAATTACCATTAGAAATAGATATATCTTTTATGAATAAAATATTACTCTGTCCTTTTTTCAAACATTGGTTTTCGGTTAATAAAACAATACCAAACGACAATATATTTACGAGTATTCCATACGGATTAAATTATTGGACATTAGCAACAAGGCCTTGTTTTGGTGAAAATATTCAAACAATTTTTCAACAAAATACCGCATTAGAATCTGTAATAAAAGAGGCTTCGCATTTTTCACAAAGAATACCAAAAATATATTGTAACTTTCATTTTAATTTATCAGATATAAGACACGGAGGAATGCGAGAAAAATTATTAAATATTATTCCAAAGGATATTGTATTTATTCAACAACAAGTATTACCAAGAACCGAATCATATAAAGCTACTACTAATTACAGCTTTGTACTAAGTCCATTTGGTAATGGTTTAGATTGTATCAGAACTTTTGAAAGTTTATGTTTGGGATGTATTGTTATTATAAAGAAAAGTGCTTTAGATATTAGCATGTATGAAGATTTACCTGTATTATTTATTGATGAATGGACAGATATAAATGAAACATTATTAAATAAAACATTAGAGGAATTTAAAAATAAACAATTTAATTATGACAAATTAAAATTTGAATATTGGGCAAATTTAGTTATAACAAAATTTTAACAATAATCTATATATTTTTCACAATAATAATAAGCAATCATTATACTAGTTATTTTTTTATTAATATTGGAAAAACAACTATTATTTCCTAACCAAATGCTTAAACAAAATAAGATAGTCAATTTATCAAAGTTATCTGTTTTGAAAATATATTCATAATTTTTAATAAAGTCAATTTCAATATTATTATTATTATTATTAATTTTTAGTTCATTAATTATCATATTATCAAAAACACTATAACCTGATAAACCAAATAATAGTTTTGCATAATCATATTCATATAATCCAAACAATTTTGTTTCACCAAAATGCCCTCTTGGATCAATAAAAAATAACTTGTCATTTTCATCTAATAAAATATTTCCCAAATGAGTATCACCATGAATAATATTATAATACTCTCGATTTTTGACATAGTTTATAATCTTTGTTCTAATAATATTACAATAATAATTTATGTCTCTTATTTTTAAACCATTAACATTTTTTATAGAATTATATAATATATTACTTTCCCAATCAAATTCATTGAATCTATCTAATACTTTTTTATAGACCTCAATATTTAAATCTCGTCTAATTACATCTAATGATACTTGTATTTTTATATTATGTATTATAGAAAGTTTTTGTTTTATTTTAGTTATGTATTCATAACTATTTGCCGTGTCTATTTTATTTGTAAGTGTACATGAATTTTTTATGTATTCTATAGATAAACTGCCATCTTTATGGTCTAATAATTTTGGTATTGAAAAATCTATATTATTATTAATTATGTATAAATAAAAGTTAATTTCATTATTTATTTTTTGCTTACCAATTAAATTTTTACAATCTTTCTTGAAAATATTCTCATTTATTGTAATATTATTAAATGTAAAACCATAATTATCTATATTCATCGTAGTATATAAATATTTAACATTTAATATTTAATACTTAATAACATTCAATACTCAATAACATTTAATATTTATATAAATAATATATAAATATAAAAAAATAATATATATTATTTATGGCTAATACTAATACTAATTCTATTCCAAAAATTATTCATCAATTATGGATTGGTCCTAAGCCTCGTCCCTCAAAGTTTATGGCTACTTGGCAGACTAAGCATCCCGACTATGAATATATTATGTGGAATGAAGAAGAAATTCGCAATCGTGGTTTGCATCTAGAATGCGTTTCAAAAATTAATGAAATAGAGGAAATTAATGGTAAAGCCGATATTATACGTTGGGAGATTTTATATCATTATGGTGGTCTGTTTATAGATGCCGACTCTATTTGTATTGATCCATTTAACTATTTGATTGAACAGCATAAACCATTTTGTGGTTATGAAAATGAAACTGCTAGACCTGGTTTAGTTGCTACAGGAACTATGGCATTTCCAAAAAATCATCCGCTACCTAGAGGCGCTATTGATTATATCAAACTAAATGAGGTAAGTAGAGCTAAAACTGGTAAAATGGCGTGGCGAACTGTTGGTCCTGAATTATTAACAAAGCTGCTTCAAACTAATTTGTATAAAGATGTAGTTATTTATCCAAGTTATTATTTTTTACCTAAACATCTTACTGGACTACAATATATGGGTCACTCTATTGTTTACGCATATCAAGAATGGGGTTCAACAAAGCAAAATTATGAAATTATGAATAACATTGAACTAGAAGAAATTTATAAAGAACCCATAACATGGATTTCTGTATTAGTAAGTAGTTATAATACAAATCATAAATATGTTGTTGAATGTTTGGAGTCAATTAAACAACAAAACGGGCATTTTGGTATTGAATTAGTATGGATAAATGATGGCTCAAATGAACTAAGCACTACATTATTAGAGAAGACTCTTGACGAATTTAAAGCCAAAATGCGATTTACTAAAATAGTTTATAAAAAGTGGGAACAAAATAAAGGAATTGGTTATAGTTTGAATAAAGGAATTGAATTGTGTTCTAACGAAATTATTATTAAAGTTGATAGTGATGATATTTGTTTAGCTGACCGTTTTAGTAAACATCTAGAATTTATGAAAAATAATAAAGATTGTGCTATTGTGGGTTGTAACGCTCATTACTTAAAAGAAATTGATAATAAAAAAGTAGTTCAAGGACAAACAAATCATAAATACTTATTAACATGGGAAGACTACAAAAAGTCTCCATCTCATTGGTTTATTAATCATCCATGTGTATGTTATAGAAAATCGGCTGTGTTAGAAGTTGGTAATTATAATGAGCAGACTCATTCATTATATGAAGACTTTGAACTTGAATTAAAACTGCTCAAAAAATTTGGCAAGCTATATAATATTCAAGAAAATTTAGTTTATTATAGAATTCATGGAGAACAAGTTACCGCAAATAATAGTTGTGGGAAACCAGAGATTGTTAAAGCAAGAAATGATTTTATTAACCAACTATTAAGAGATTAAGAGAGTAAAATAGCGTGTATGTATTATAAAAAATTGATTTAGCTTATATAATTATAAAATAACTATATTTATAATTATAAATATATTTGACTATGATTTTGGAGTTGTTAAAAAACTTGGTTGAATATTTATTAGTTAAACTGTTTCCACAAAATTATGAATATAAAGTAATAGAGCGAATTAATTCAAGTGGTTCGGTTGTTGAATATAGTATTTAATATAGTAGTTAATATAAATACACTATTTTGTTTATTCAGTTAACATTGATGTTATGAGTTTATCTAAATTATCATAATTAGGTTGCCAATTTAAGATTTGTCGTGCTTTACTCGAATCACCCAACAATAATTCAACTTCACATGGTCTAAAATATTTTTTATCAATACTTATTAATACTTTATTTGTTACACTATCAACTCCTATTTCATTTTCATTTTCTCCTATCCATTTGATAGTTATATCAATTTTCTCAAATGATTTTTCTACAAATTCTCGAACTGAATATGTTTGACCCATTGCTAAAATATAATCGTCTGGTTTATCTTGTTGCAACATTAACCACATTCCATAAACATAGTCTTTTGCATGTCCCCAATCTCGTTTTGAATTTAGATTTCCTAATTTTAAAATATGAGATTGACACATACTATTTTTGTAATTATTATTTGTTTGTAGATCTTTTATAACTTTTACAAAATTTATTATCTTTTTTGTTACAAAATTATCGCCTCTTCGCGGGCTTTCATGATTAAATAATATTCCCGAACACGCAAAAAAATTATAGCCTTTGCGATAATTTTTTACTAAAAAATGTGAATATACTTTTGCACAGGCATATGGAGATTGTGGATTAAAAGGTGTCGTCTCTTTTTGTGGTGTTTCTAAAACATGACCATACATTTCACTTGTTGATGCTTGATAAAATCTAATCTTTTTTTGATTAGTATTTGATAAAGAACGAATTGCTTCTAATAGTTTTAATGTTCCAATCCCATCAACTAAAGAAGTATATTCAGGATTTTCAAATGATATTTGAACATGGCTTTGTGCTCCCAAATTATATATTTCAAATACTTCATAGTCATTATTAGACAATATTATTTCATTTATAAAATTTACTAAGGATGAGCCATCTGTTAAATCTCCGTATTTCAAATTTAGTCTAGTTTTAATATGATCAATACGTTCAAAATTAAATACGCTTGAATTGCGCCGCACAATTCCGTAAACAGTGTAGTTTTTATCTAATAATAACTCTGACAAATATGAACCATCTTGACCTGTAATTCCTGTAATAAGTGCTAATTTAGACATTGTATAATAATAGTAGTAATAATATA
>Ga0194128_10000984_pt1 | contig 50592 bp, 42 predicted proteins | sample TA2KigCa65mmetaG_FD_148650 | JGI IMG/M metagenome (GOLD analysis project Ga0194128, IMG submission 148650) | Freshwater microbial communities from Lake Tanganyika, Tanzania - TA2015037 Kigoma Deep Cast 65m | ecosystem: Environmental > Aquatic > Freshwater > Lake | place: Tanzania: Lake...
ATTGCGCCGCGTCCTAGCCCTTGGACCCCCGTCGATACGGTGCAGTATGGTCGCGCCGGAACGCGCGCGGGGAGAGACGCGATGAAGTCGCATTATCAGGTGGTCGTTGTCGGCGGCGGCGTGGTGGGGGCCTCGGTGCTCTATCACCTGGCCAAGTTCGGTTGGTCCGACATCGTGCTGATCGAGCGCTCGGTGCTGACGGCGGGGTCGTCTTGGCACGCGGCGGGCGGCTTCCACGCGCTGAACGCCGATCCCAACATCGCGGCGCTGCAGGCCTACACCATCGACCTGTTGTCGGCGATCGAGAAGGAATCGGGCCAGTCGGTCGGCATGCACATGACCGGCGGCGTCACGGTCGCCTCGGCACCGGCGCGCTGGGAATGGCTGCAGGGGGCGTACCGTGTGTTCCAGACCATGGGCATCGAGGACGTGCGCCTGATCGGCCCCGACGAGATCAAGGCCGTATGTCCGATCATGGACGTCCAGGGCGTGCTGGGCGGCTTGTGGGCCGACCGCGAAGGCTACATCGACACCACCGGCGTCGTGCAGGCCTACGCCGGGGCGGCGAGGAAGCGCGGCGCCACGGTGATCGAGCACAACCGGGTGGTCGAACTCAACCCGCGCGCGGGCGGCGGCTGGTCGGTGGTCACCGAGCACGGCACGGTGACGTGCGATCACGTGGTCAACGCCGCCGGCCTGTGGGCCAAGCAGGTCGGCCGCATGGCCGGGCTGGAACTGCCGGTCTCGCCGCTCGAGCACCACTACCTGCTGACCGAGACGATCCCCGAGGTCGCGGCCATGGACAAGGAGGTGCCGCTGACCGTCGACCTGGAAGGCTTCACCTACATGCGCCAGGATCAGAAGGGGGTGCTGCTCGGCATCTACGAGATCAACCACAAGCACTGGAACATGGACGGCGCGCCGTGGAACTACGGCGTCGAACTGATCCAGGAGGACATCGACCGCATCGCCGACGAACTGGAGATGGGCTTCACCCGCTACCCGTGCCTGCGCAAGGCGGGCGTCAAGAAGTGGGTCAACGGCGCCTTCACCTTCAGCCCCGACGGTAACCCGCTGGTCGGGCCGGTGCCCGGCAAGCCCGGCTACTGGGTGGCGTGTGGCGTCATGGCCGGCTTCCTGCAGGGCGGCGGCGTGGGCAAGAGCCTGGCCGAGTGGATGATCCACGGCGAACCCGAGGCCGATGTCTGGGGCATGGACATCGCGCGCTACGGCGACTTCGCCTCGAACAAGCGCTACATCAAGGAGACGACCGGCCAGTTCTACTCGCGCCGTTTCGTCATGACCTACCCCAACGAGCAGCTGTGGGCCGGCCGGCCACTCAAGATGGCGCCGGCGCACGACGCCATGACCGAGGCGGGCTGCAAGTGGGGCGTGAGCTGGGGCCTCGAGGTGCCGCTCTACTTCGCGCCCAAGGGCTTCGAGGAGACGCCGACGCTCAAGTGGTCGAACGCGCGGCCCATCGTCGGTGCCGAATGCAAGCTGGTGCGCGAACGGGTCGGCATCCTCGATATCACCGGCTTCTCGCGCTACGAGGTCAGCGGCCCCAACGCCGAGGCCTGGCTCGACGGGCTGATGGCATCGCGCCTGCCGGGGCCGGGGCGAGCGCGGCTGGCGCCCATGCTGGGCGAGACCGGGCGGCTCAAGGGCGACCTGACCGTGCTCAACTGGGGCGACGGCACTTGGTGGATCATGGGCAGCTACTACCTGCGTCAGTGGCACATGCGCTGGTTCGACGACCATCGCCGGCCAGGCGTCGAAGTGCGCGACATCTCAGACACCATGGGCGGCTTCTCGCTGTCCGGGCCCAGGTCGCGTGATCTGCTCGCCTGCGTCACCCACCAGGACGTCAGCGACGGCGCGCTCAAGTTCATGGGCTGCACGACCATGGATATCGGGCTGATCCGCGCGCGCGTTGCGCGGCTCAGCGTGTGTGGCGAGCTCGGCTACGAGATCAACTGCCACGCGTCCGAGCACATCGGCCTACGCCGGACGCTGCTCGAGGCCGGCAAGGACCTCGGCGCCGGCGAGTACGGCTACAACGCGCTCTTGAGCCTGCGCCTGGAGAAGAGCTTCGGCATTTGGTCGCGCGAGTTCACCCAGGCCTACACGCCGCGCATGACCGGCATGGACCGCTGGATCGACTGGCAGAAGAAGGACTTCGTCGGCCGCCGGCCGGCGCTGGCCGAACGCGACGGGCCCGATCCGAAGCTCAAGCTGGTCACGCTCGCCATCGACGTGACCGGCGCGGATGCCTCGGGTTACGAGCCGGTGTGGCGCAACGGCAAGCGCGTCGGCTTCGTCACCTCGGGCGGCTGGGGCTTCACGGTCGACAAGGGTCTGGCCATGGCGCTGGTCGCGCCCGACTACGCGGCCGAGGGCACCGAGCTCACGGTCCATGTGGTCGGCGTCGAGAAGCCCGCCCGCGTCATCGCGCCCTCGCCCCACGACCCGACCGGCGCCCGCATGCGGGGGTAGACGGGTTTGGTCGCCGATGCCCTAGCCACGCTCGCCGCCCTGGTGTTGGGCTACCTGCTGGGCAGCCTCAACACTGGCGTGATCGTGGGGAGGATCCACGGCACGGACATCCGCAACCACGGCAGCCGAAGCGCCGGGCTGACCAACACGCTAAGGGTGCTGGGCAAACCCGCCGCAGCCATCGTTCTCGCGGGCGACGCGCTCAAGGGGATCGTCGCCTGTCTGGTCGGGCTGCGCCTCGGCGTGCAGGTCGGCTCGGGCGTGGCGGTGGATTCGGTAGGCCTGCTGGCGGCGGGCGCGGGCGCGATCATCGGTCACAACTGGCTTGTCTATTTCGGGTTCAAGGGCGGCAAAGGCGCGCTGACCGCCATTGTCGTCCTGTTCATGATCGATTGGGTTCTGGCACTCCTGTGCCTTGGGTTCTTCGTCACGGTCGTGGCGTCGACCCGTTACGTGTCGCTCGGCACGCTGGGCGCCGCGCTGCTCTTCGTGGCGCTCTCGTTCGTACCCGCGTTCGACAAGACGTTCTGTTTTCCCGTCTTCGCGTGCCTGATGGCGGCGACGATCGTCTTCCGGCATCGGGCAAACATCCAACGCCTGCTTGCGGGAACGGAGAACAAGCTCACGTTCTCAAGCGGCTAGAGCCGTCTAACGGGAGTTGGTGTTGGCGCACTGACGTCGCGTGCGGCCGCGCCGGTCAGCCGTCGTCGCGCAGGCCCAGCGCCAGGTCGTCGGCGTAGGCGAACAGGGCCGGGGTGCCGCCGGTGTGGATGAACACCACGGTTTCGCCCTTGCGCACGATGCCCTTGCGGACGTGGTCGATCAGGCCCGCCATCGCCTTCGAGGTGTAGACCGGATCCAGGATCAGGCCCTCGGTCCGCCCGGCCATCAGGATCGCCTCGCGCGCCGCCGGGGTGAGGATGCCGTAGCCCGGCCCGATAAAGTCGTCGGTCGAGGTCACGTCGGCCGGTGTCAGGCCGAGCGGCAGGCCCAGTCTCTCGCCGATGCCGCCGGCGATGCGCGCCATCTCGACCGGGCGGGCGACGCTGGTCCTGAGCGGGTTGATCGCCACCACGCGGGCGCCGAGGCCCAACGCGCGTACGCCATACAGCACGCCGGTCGGCGTCACGTCGAACCCGGCCAGGTAGATGTGATCCGCCGCGCGGCCCATGGCCTGAAGCTGGGCGTACAGCTCGAGCACCGCGTTGACGTAGCCGAGCGCGCCGATCGCCTGGGTCGTCACGTCGGCCCAGCCGAACACGTAGGGCTTGCGCCCCTCGGCGCGCAGGGCCTCGGCGCGCGCCGCCAGATGCGCCGGCAGCACCTCCAGGTCGGTGCCCGGGATCACGGTGACGTCGGCGTCGAGCACGCGGTCGAGCAGCAGGTTGCCCTGGATCATCGGGCCCTTGACCCCGTGGACCAGCACGAGCGCGACCTTGAGGCCGAGCTTGGCCGCCGCGGCCGAGGCCTGGCGGCACCAGTTGGACTGGGTGCCGGCGCCCAGCACCACCGTGTCGGCCCCGGCGGCCAGCGCGGCGGCGAACAGGAATTCGTGCTGGCGCACCTTGTTGCCGCCGAACGCGAGACCCGTGCAATCGTCGCGCTTGACCAGGATGTCCGGGCCGCCTAGCGCCGCCGAAAGGCGCGGGCAGGGCTCCAGCGGCGTCGGCAGGTGGGCCAGCGGCACGCGCGGCTGGCGCGCCAGCGCCTCGGCCAGCGCGGCGGGCGCCACGGTGGCGTTGGAGCGCACGGCGGCGGTGGGGGCGGTATCGGGCATCGTGGTCCTCGCCGGGTTCGTCGCAGGATCGACCACAGGGTCGCACGGTTCGGCCTGTTTGAGAACCATTCCGGCGCGCGCGCCGGACCGCTATAGATTGGATACAGGCGACAAGGGTTCCATGGCCGCGCGGCAGAGTTACGACTACATCGTCATCGGCGCCGGCTCGGCCGGCTGCGTTATTGCGAACCGGCTGACCGAGGACGTGGGCGTGCGCGTCCTGCTGCTCGAAGCCGGCGGCCAGGACCGCGGCATGTTCATCCACATGCCGGCCGCGGCCAGCCTGGCCGCGCGCGATTCCAGGATCATCTGGGATTATCTGACGGAACCCGAGCCGGGGCTGGACGACCGCCAGGTCATCGAGCAGCGCGGCCGCGTGCTGGGCGGTTCGTCGTCGATCAACGGCATGGTCGCCAACCGCGGCAACCCGCGCGATTACGACGCCTGGGCCGCCCAGGGCCTGGCCGACTGGTCGTTCGCCCACTGCCTGCCCTACTTCCGCAAGATGGAGACGTTCGACCGCGGCGCCAACGACTGGCGCGGCGGCGACGGGCCGCAGCACATCGAGACGTGCCCCGCCACCAACCCGCTCGATCAGGCGTTTCTCGCCTGCGGCCCGCAGGCCGGGCACCCGTTCACCGACGATCAGAACGGCCGGCAGCACGAAGGCTTCCACGTCGCCCAGAGCTTCACGCGCAAGGGCGTGCGCTGGAGCACCGCCAGGGGCTACCTGCGCCCGGCGCTCGCGCGCGCCAACCTCGCGCTGGAGACGGGCGCGCTGGTCCACCGCATCGTCTTCGACGGCACGCGCGCGGTGGGCGTGGAATACGCACGCCGGGGCGCCGTGACGCGGGCTGAGGCGGCACGCGAGGTCATCCTGTGTGGCGGCACGATCAACTCGCCCCAGGTCCTGCTGCTGTCCGGCGTCGGCGACGCCCAGCATTTGGCCGAGCACGACATCCAGCTCGTCGCCCATGTGCCGGCGGTCGGACGCAATATGGAGGATCACCTTGTCGTGCCGGTCCAGTACGGCACGACCAAGCCGGTCTCGGTCGCCCAGCAGTTGAACTCGAGGCTGAAGCGCTGGCGCCTCGGGCTCGAATGGCTGCTGATGCGCAAGGGCGTCGGCACCACGAACTTCTGCGAGACCGGCTGCTTCTTCCGCAGCTCCGACCGGGTCGACTACGTTGACATCCAGCACGAGTTCTACGCGCTGCGCGCGGTCGTCGGTTCCTCGGAAAGCAACTTCGCCGACGGCTTCATGTTCTCCATGGGCATCATGCGCCCGGCGGGCCGTGGCCGGGTCCGGCTGAAATCAGCTAACCCCGCCGAGCATCCGACGTTCCGCTTCAACTACCTGGAGGCCGAGAGCGACCGGCGCCAGATGATCGATGGCTTGAAGCGAACACGCGAGATGGTGCGCCAGAAGGCGTGGGATGGTCTGCGCGGGCCCGAGCTGGAGCCCGGACCCGACGTGACGACCGACGCCGACATCCTGGCCTGGATCCGCGCCAACGGCTCGACCGAGTTCCACCCGTGCTCGACGTGCCGCATGGGCACCGGCGAGGACTCGGTGAGCGACGGCGTGGGGCGTGTCCATGGCGTCGAGGGTCTGCGCGTGATCGACGCCTCGATCATGCCCAACAACGTGACCGCCAACCTCAACGCGCCGGTCATCATGATCGCCGAGAAGCTGGCGGACGCGATTCGCGGGCGATCGATGCCACCGTCCACCGCGCCGGTCGCCTGAGCCCGCGCCGATCGGCCTAACCGTTCGGAAACGGCTGCTGCGCTGGAATAGCGCCACCTTCCGCGCGTTCTCATTCAGCCGTGCCCTCCATCCCAACCAAGACCCGCGAGTACGTATTCGCCGCGCGCGCGCTGGCCCATGACGACGGCCGGTCCTGGCCGCGCCATCTGGTGTGCCTGGCCCGCACGCGGCTGGCCCACAACATCGGTCCGGCCGACTATGTCGCGTGCGGCATGTACGCGCTGCCGACGTCCGCGTTCGGCGAATTCCTCAAGAAGAAGTCGCTCGAGGCGCTTCAGGCCGCGGTGAACCTGGTCGAGGTGCGCCCCTTCGCCGACGACAAGCTCCGGTTCTGGCGGCACTGCGTGGACGCGGGCTTGCCCGTGCCGCGCCTGCACGCCGTCGTGGGTGCGGCCGAACCGGGCCTGGTCGGCGAGATCCCGGTGCTGCGGGACGCGGCGCCGCTCGCGCGGATCCTGGCCGCGCTGCCCCCCGGCACCGCCTTCGTCATCAAACCGACGGACGGCGATTGCGGCCGGGGCGTGCTGGTCCTGGCCCGCGCCGACCACGGCGATGGCATCGTCGAGCGCGGCGCGCCGCTGTCACCGGCGGACGTGGCGGAGCAGATCATCGCTGTGCCCGACCAGGTCACATGGCTGGTCCAGAAGCGGATCACGGCGCACCCCGACCTGCGGCCCATCATGGCGGGCGACGGCGTCGGTACGGTGCGTGCGGTCACGTTGCACGATGGCGCCGCGCTCTCGATCCTGCATTGCAGCCTGCGCATCACCGCCGCGGGCGCCGTGGCCGACAACTTCAACCACGGCGAGTCAAGCAATCTGCTGGGCGATATCGACCTCGAGCACGGCACGCTGGTGCGCGCGTGGTGGCGCGACCGGCGCGCGCATCGCTTCCTCGTGCGCGAACAGCCCACGCAACTGGACACCGGCGCCTCGCTGGCCGGCGTCGCGCTGCCGTGCTGGCCCGAGACGATCGCCGCGATCCTCAAGGCGGCCGAGGTAATGGGCGATCTGCCGACGCTCGGCTTCGACGTAGCGATTACACCCCGAGGCCCGGTTTTCCTCGAGGCCAACTGGCGCTGGGATCCGGGCCTGCCCCAGGTCGCGCGCCGCCAGGGCCCGCGCCCCGCCATGGAACGCTTCGCCGCCGAGCGGCGGGGTTTGCAGGCGACGTTGAAATGGAATACTTTGTATAAACACCTCGAGTTCGCCCGCCATGCATTCCCGGATCGCTCGCTGGGGCAACAGCCTCGCACTCAGGCTGCCTAAGGCGGCCGTCGAAGAACTTCACCTGCGCGAAGGCCAATCCGTCGATATCGCCCTGGACGAAGGCCGGCTGGTGATCCGCTCGACCCGGCCCCGCTACAGCCTCGCCGAGCTCGTGGGCGCCATCGATCCGGCATCGATCCCGGAAAGCTTCAACGATGGGCCCAAGGGCCGCGAGGCCCTTTGACCGACGTCCCCGACGCGGGCGATCTGGTGTGGCTGGTGTTCGACCCACAGGCCGGCCATGAACAGGCGGGTCGGCGGCCCGCGCTGGTTCTTTCGCCGCGCGCGTATCACGCTAAGACCCCTACGCGGTCGTCTGCCAGATCACGTCGAACCTCGGTCCTTATCCGTTCAAGGTCGTGCCGCCCGATGGGCTGGCGGTCTCCGACGCGGTGCTGGCCGATCGGGTCAAGTCCGTCGATCACCAGGCGCGCAAGGTCACGGTCGCCGGGCACGTGCCCGACGACGTCCTGGCCGATGTAAAGGCCAAGATCGCCGCGCTGCTGGATCTGATTGACTAAGCGACGGCCAAGCGGCGGACGACCCCACGGATCGGATTGGCTCGTCTAAGCCCGCTTCCCCTCCGCCGTGTCGTCGAGCGAGTGCTCGAGCCGGCCGAGCATCTCCTTCGGCACGATCTGACGGAAGCGGCCGACCAGAAGGTCCCAGTCGGTGAGCAGCGCGGCGGCGAAGGCCGAATGGGTCTCGCGCGCGTGCTCCGCGACCAGCGCGCGCAAGACACCTTCCCAGTGGGCCGAGGCGAGGCGCGCCGCGACCACGGAGTCACCGTTGATGCGCTCGTCCAGCACGCCCTCGTCGTCGTAGACGAAGGCCATGCCGCCGGTCATGCCGGCGGCGAAGTTGTCGCCGACGCGGCCCAGGATCACCGCCGTGCCGCCGGTCATGTACTCGCAGCCGTTGGAGCCGCAGCCCTCGATCACCGCGACCGCGCCCGAGTTGCGCACGGCGAAGCGTTCGCCCGCCTGGCCGGCGGCGAACAGCCGACCGGCCGTCGCGCCGTAGAGCACCGTGTTGCCGATGATGGCGTTGTCGCGCGCGACCAGCGGGCTGGACGCCAGCGGCCGCACCACGATGGTGCCGCCGCTCAGCCCCTTGCCCACGTAATCGTTGGCGTCGCCGAACACCTCGAGCCTGAGCCCCTGCACCGCGAAGGCACCCAGCGACTGCCCGGCCGAACCGCGCAGCCGCACCGTGATGTGACCCGGCTTCAGCCCGTCCATGCCGAAGCGGCGCGTGATCATCGAGCTGAGCCTGGTGCCGACGGCTCGGTGCGTGTTGCGCACGTTGTAGGCGAGCTGCATCTTCTCGCCGCCCTCCAACGCCGCGCGCGCGTCGCGGATCATCTGGGTGTCCAGCGTCTCGGGCACCTCGTTGCGCCCCTTGATGGTGCACACGCGGCCCTCGGGCCCGGGGTCGGCCTGGGCGAGCAGCGGGTTGAGGTCCAGGTCGTCCAGGTGGCGCGAGCCGCGGCTGACCTGCATCAGGAGGTCGGTGCGGCCGACGATCTCGTCGATCGAGCGCGCGCCGAGCGAGGCCAGGATCTCGCGCACCTCCTCGGCCAGGAACGAGAACAGGTTGACGACCCGTTCCGCCGTGCCCTCGAATTTGGCGCGCAGGCTGGGGCGCTGGGTGCACACGCCCACCGGGCAGGTGTTGGAGTGGCACTGGCGCACCAGGATGCAGCCCATGGCGACCAGGCTGGCGGTGCCCACGCCGAACTCCTCGGCGCCCAGCAGCGCGCCGATCACCACGTCGCGGCCCGTGCGGATGCCGCCGTCCACCTGCAGGCGCACGCGGTGGCGCAGGCGGTTGAGCGTGAGGACCTGGTTGACTTCGCTCAGCCCCATCTCCCACGGGCTGCCGGCGTACTTGATGCTCGACTGGGGCGAGGCGCCGGTGCCGCCCGAATGGCCGGCGATCAGGATCACGTCGGCCTTGGCCTTGGCCACGCCGGCGGCGACCGCGCCGATGCCCGCCTGGCTCACCAGCTTGACCGAGACGCGCGCCTCCGGGTTGATCTGCTTCAGGTCGTAGACGAGCTGGGCCAGGTCCTCGATCGAGTAGATGTCGTGGTGTGGCGGCGGCGAGATCAGCATCACGCCGGGCGTGGCGTGGCGCAGGCGCGCGATCTCGGCCGTCACCTTGAAGCCGGGCAGCTGGCCGCCTTCGCCCGGCTTGGCGCCCTGGGCGATCTTGATCTGCAGTTCCGACGCGGCGTTGAGGTACGCGGCGGTGACGCCGAAGCGGCCCGAGGCCACCTGCTTGATCGACGAGTTGGCGTTGTCGCCGTCGGCACGCGGCAGATAGCGTTCAGCACCCTCGCCGCCCTCGCCCGAGTTGGACCGCGCGCCGATGCGGTTCATGGCGATGGTCAGGGTCTCGTGCGCCTCGGGGCTCAGCGCGCCGAGCGACATGCCCGGCGTGACGAACCGCTTGCGGATCTCGGTGATCGATTCGACCTCGTCAATCAACACCGCCGCCGTGCGCGGCGTGAAATCCAACAGGTCGCGCAGGTCGACCGGCGGCCGGTCGCGCACGCCCTCGGTGTAGTTCTTGAACAGCGTGTACGAATCGTTGGCCACCGCCGTCTGCAGCGTATGGATCAGGTCGCCTTCCCACGCGTGGCGTTCGCCGCCGCGCCGGTAGCGATAGAGCCCGCCCACGGGCAGCGCGCGCGTCTCCTCGGCCCACGCCTCGCGGTGCAGGCGCATCAGCTTGTGCAAAATGCCGTTCAGGCCGATGCCCGAGATGCGCGAGGGCATGCCCGGGAAGAAGTCCGCCACCAGGGTGCGCGACAGACCAACCGCCTCGAAGTTGTAGCCACCGCGGTACGATGACAGCACCGAGGTGCCCATCTTGGACATGATCTTCAGCAGGCCGTCGCTGATCGCCTTCTTGTAGCGCGCCATGCACTGGGTCGGGTCCAGGCCCGGGAAGAGGCTTCGGCGGAAGCGGTCGAGCACGCTTTCCTCGGCCAGGTAGGCGTTGACCGTGGTGGCGCCCACGCCGATCAGCACGGCGAAGCCGTGGACGTCCAGGCATTCCGCCGAGCGCACGTTGAGCGAGGTGAACGTGCGCAGGTTCTGGTGCACCAGGTGGCTGTGCACCGCGCCGGCGGCCAGAATCATGGGGATGGCGAGGCGCGCCTCGCCAGCGGCCTCGTCGGTCAGGATCAGGTGAACGGCGCCGCCGCGCACGGCGTCCTCGGCTTCCTGGCGCACGCGGCGGATGGCGCGGCGCAGGCTTTCCGGGTCGTCGGCGGCGGGGAAGGTCGTGTCCACCACCGTCGCGTCGGCGCCCATGTAGCGGCGCATGGCGGCGAACTCGCCGTTGGTCAGCACCGGCGACTGCAGTTGCAGGATGCGCGTCTGGCTTGAATCCTGGTCGAGCACGTTGCCCAGGTTGCCGAGCCGGGTGTCCAGCGTCATGACCCGGCTTTCGCGCAAGCTGTCGATCGGCGGGTTGGTGACCTGGCTGAAGCCCTGGCGGAAATAGTGGTGCAGGCCACGGTACTGCTCGGAGACCGAAAGCACCGCCATGGGCGTGTCGTCGCCCATGGACCCGACCGCCTCCTTGGCCTCCTCGACCATGGGGTGGAGGATCAGCTCCAGGTCCTCGATCGTCATGCCCACCGCGCGCTGACGCGCCCGCAGGTCCTCGCGCGTCATGGTCGCGCGCGGTGCGTCGCCCGCCTGGATCAGGCTGTCCAGGTGCGTGATGTTGCCGACCCACTGGCGATAGGGCTGTTCGGCCGCAAGCCGGTCCTTGAGTTCGCGGTCGTGCAGCAGGCGGCCCTCGGCCAGGTCCACGGCGATCATCTGGCCCGGGCCAAGCCGGCCCTTCTCGACCAGACTGCGCTCGTCCAGTGGCACCATGCCCGCCTCGGAGCCCGCGAACACCAGCCCGTCGCCGGTGATGGCGTAGCGCATGGGCCGCAGTCCGTTGCGGTCCATGCCGCCCAGCACCCAGCGCCCGTCGGTGGCGGCAATGGCGGCGGGTCCGTCCCACGGCTCCATGACGCAGTTGCAGTAACTGTAGAGCGCCTTGAGCTCGTCGGACATGGACGCCTGCTTCGACCATGCCTCGGGGATCATCATGGTCTTGACCAGCGGCGCCGTGCGCCCGGCGCGCACCATCAGCTCGAACGCCGCGTCCAAAGCCGCCGAATCCGAGGCACCCGACGGCACCACGGGCTTGATGTCCTCGATGTTCGCGCCGAAGCGCTCCGAGGAAATGCGTGCCTCGTGGCTCTTCATCCAGTTGACGTTGCCGCGCACCGTGTTGATCTCGCCGTTGTGGGCGAGCATGCGGAACGGCTGCGCCAGCCACCAAGTGGGGAAGGTGTTGGTCGAGTAGCGCTGGTGGAAGATGGCGAACGCCGAGACAAAGCGCTCGTCCAGGAGGTCCGGGTAGAACGCGGTGAGCTGCTCGGCCAGGAACAGGCCCTTGTAGATGATCGACCGGCACGACAGCGAACAGATGTAGAAGCCGGTGATCTGCGCCGCGACCACCGCCTTCTCGATGCGCCGGCGGATGACATAGAGGTCGCGCTCGAAGTCGTCGTGCGCGACGCCCTTGTGGTTGGCGACCATGACCTGCTCGATCTCGGGCCGCGTCGCGTTGGCCTTCTCGCCGATGACCGAGGCGTCGATCGGCACTTGACGCCAGCCGTAGACTGCGTAGCCGAAACGCAGGATCTCCGCCTCGACGATGGACCGGCACGTCTCGGCGGCGTTCAAGTCGGTCTTGGGCAGGAACACCATGCCGACCGCCAGCGACCCTTCGGGCGCGCGGCCGCTGCGTCGGATGTGGTTGGCGAAGAAATCCTGTGGGATCTCCAGGTGAACGCCGGCGCCGTCGCCGGTCTTGCCGTCGGCGTCCACTGCGCCGCGGTGCCACACGGCCCTCAGCGCGTCGATGGCGGCGACCACCACCTCGCGCCGCGGCTTGCCGTCGATGGCGGCGATGAAGCCGACGCCGCACGCGTCGCGCTCGTGCGTTGGGTCATAGAGGCCGTGCCGGGCCAGATGCCGGGCGTTGGTCCGCCAGGCCTGGACGAAACGTTGGGCGCCGGTGCGATCCATCGCCGATCTCCTATTCCGCCGCGTACAACGCCTCGGCCCCGGCGTCGCGGGCGTCCAGGTAGCCGTCGATCGCCTTGGCCGCGTCGCGCCCGTCGCGGATCGCCCACACCACCAGGGACGCGCCGCGCACGATATCGCCCGCGGCGAACACGCCGGGCACACTGGTCATCAGGGTCTTATGGTTGGCGCGCACGGTGCCCCAGCGCGTGACCTCGAGCTCGGGTGTGGCCGCCATGGCCCGCACGTCCTCGGGGTCGAAGCCCAGCGCCTTGATCACCAGGTCCGCCTTCAGGGTCGCCGGTGCTTCGCCGGACGCCACCACGGTCTGCCGTCCGGTCGCATCCGGCGCGCCGAGCCGCATGGTCGCGACTCGCACGCCTTCGACCTCACGGTCGCCGATGAACGCCACCGGATTGGCCAGGAAGCGGAAGCTGACGCCTTCCTCCTCGGCGTAACCCACCTCGCGCGCCGAACCCGGCATGTTGGCGCGGTCGCGTCGGTAGAGGCAGGTGACGGACGCGGCACCCTGGCGCACGGCTGTGCGCACGCAATCCATGGCGGTGTCGCCGCCGCCGATCACGACCACGTGGCGGCCGCGCGCGTCCAGGCGGCCGTCGTCGAACGCCGGCACCGCGTCGCCCAGGCCCTTGCGGTTGCTGGCGATAAGATAGTCGAGCGCTGGTACGATGTTGCTGAGCCCCACGCCGGGGGCCTGTATGTCGCGCGCTTGGTAGACGCCGCACGCCAGCAGCACCGCGTCGTGGCGCTGGCGCGCCTCTGCCAGCGTCAAGTAGCGGCCGAGCGCCGTCTTGACATGGAACCGGATGCCGGCGCGCGCGAGCAGATCGATACGCCGCTGCACGATGTGCTTCTCCAACTTAAAGCCGGGAATGCCGTAGATCAGCAGGCCGCCGATGCGGTCGTGCCGGTCGTAGACGTCGACCGCGTAGCCGCGCCGCCGCAGCCATTCGGCCGCGGCGAGCCCGGCCGGACCGCCGCCGACGATGCCGACCGAGCGGCCGTTCTCGCGCCTGGGCGTGGGCGGCGCGACCCAGCCGTTGGCGAACGCCTGCTCGGTGACGTAGCGCTCGACCGCGCCGATGGTCACCGAGGCGAAGCCGCGCTCGATCACGCAGTTGCCTTCGCACAGGCGGTCCTGCGGGCAGATGCGCCCGCACACCTCGGGGAACGTGTTGGTCGAGGCCGCGACCTCGTAGGCCTCCTCCAGCCGCCCCTCGGCGGTCAGCTTCAGCCAGTCGGGGATGTTGTTGTGCAGCGGGCAGTGGATCTGACAGAACGGCACGCCGCACTGCGAGCAGCGCGCCGCCTGCTCGGCCGCGCGTTCTCGCGCGAAATCCCGGAAGATCTCGTCGAAGTCGGTACGCCGCTCGTCGGCGGCGCGCTTGTCCGGCGTCGCCTTAGCCAGGTCGACGAAACGCAGCAGTTCGTTGGGCACGCGCCCCTCCTGGGTATGGGTCGATCCTACGGCGCGCGACTGCCCCGTTCCAGTGATTCTTGCGCGATAGGGAAATCAGTATGACCCAATTTAGATGATCCATGGCTCAGCGACCCGTCTCCGTGGCGCAAGGGTCACCAGCATGGGCGATAATAGGTCCGATTCGGTACTAACATTCCGTGACATCGACCGCGCGAGCTAGGATTCCCTCTCCCGTCCCGTTCCTCTAGGGTGGCGCCGCCTACCCACGACGGATCGTCCCTTGAGCCTGCTCCACATCCTCGTCCTGGCCGTAGTCCAGGGCATCACCGAGTTCCTGCCGATCAGCTCGTCCGGGCACCTGGTGTTGCTGCCGGCGCTCACCGGCTGGCCCGATCAGGGGCTGATGGTCGACGTCGCGGCCCACTTCGGGTCGCTCTTGGCGACCCTGGTCTACTTCTGGCGCGACATCGCGCGGCTGGTGGTGGGCTTCGTGCGCCTGGTCGCGGTGGACCGGGGCGATCGCGACGGGCGGCTCGCGCTCTACATCGGGATCGCGACCGTGCCCGCCGTCGCGTTCGGCCTGGTGATCAAGGAGATCGCGCCCGGCGGCATCCGCAGCGTCGAGCTCATCGCCTGGAACGCCATCGGCTTCGGCATCCTGCTCTACCTCGCCGATCGGTTCGGCGCGACGCTGCGCGCCATGAGGGATCTCGGGCTAGGCGGCGCGTTCTTCATCGGCTGCGCCCAGGCGCTCGCCCTGATCCCGGGCACCAGCCGGTCCGGCATCACTATGACGGCGGCCCGGTTCCTGGGCCTCGGCCGGTTCGAGGCGGCGCGCTTCTCGTTCCTGCTGTCGGTGCCGGCGGTGGCTGGCGCGAGCCTGCTGGAAGGCCTCGAGCTGATGGAGTTCGACGACATGGCCCTGGCGGGAGACGCCGCGCTCAGCGCCGCGCTCACGTTCGTGGCCGCCCTCGCGGCGATCGCTTGGCTGATGCGCTGGCTCCGGTCCTCGAGCTTCACGCCGTTCGTGATCTACCGGCTGATCCTGGGCACCGGTCTGCTCGTTTGGGTCTACGCCGGCTGATCAGGCCGCTTCGGGCACCGGCTTGCGGTAGCGCGCCAGATACTCCGGCACCACGGCCTCGACCGCGGCGGGGCGGATGCCGAGCGTGGCGAAACCCTCGGCCCCTTGGGCGACCACATTGTCCGTGCGCAGCATGAGCACCTGGTCTCGCGTGAGCGGCGGCACCGGCAGCAGCTCGAGCACGCTGGCCTGCAGCATGGCGAGCGGCCCAGGCACCGGAACCAGGCAGCGGCGCCGCCTGATCACGCGCAGGATGTAGGCCAGCAGTTCGCGGAACGTGTAGGTGCGCGGTCCGCCAAGCTCGAACGTCCGCCCCGCGGTCGCCGGGTCGGCGAGGCAGCGGCGGATGGCCTCGGCCACGTCCTCGACGAACACCGGCTGGAACCGGGTCGTTCCGGCGATCACGGGCAGCGCCGGGCTGACGCGGGCCATGGCAGCGAAGCGGTTGAAGAACTGGTCCTCGGCGCCGAACACGATGCTGGGACGCACGATGGTGGCGCCGGGGAACGCCGCGCGCGCGGCCTGTTCGCCGGCTGCCTTGGTGCGCCCGTAGGCCGCCGGTGATTCAGCATCCGCGCCGATGGCCGAGACGTGGACCAGCCGCGCCACGCGCGCCTTGGCCGCCGCGCGCGCGATGTTCGCGGCACCCTCCACATGGATCGCCGGGAACGTCCGCCAGGGGGTCTCGTGCAGGATCGCCACCAGGTTGACGACCGCGTCGGCCCCGGCCACCGCCTGGGCGACACTGGCCGCGTCGCGCACGTCGGCCTGCGCCAGCGCGATCTGGCCCACGTCGCCCATGGGCTTCAGGAACAGGGCGCCCTCGGGATCGCGCCCCGCGACGCGCACGCGCCAGCCTTCGGCGGCCAGCTTGCGCACCAGATGGCGGCCGATGAACCCCGAGCCGCCGAACATCGTCACCAGTCGTCGCGCCATGATCCCTCACCCAGGTTGGCCGCATCATAGTCGTGCAACCACCCGAGGCAAGGGAACGGCATCAGGCACCGGGCGACGCGGTCTCCGCCAGGGCCCGCCGGGCCGCCGCCCCCGATGCCTCGCCGCCCGCCACGTGCACGGTCGTCGTCGCGAACGCGACGCCGGCGGTGTCAAAGGCCTTCTTGATCAGGGCGTACGCCTTGCGCCGGATGACGAACTGCTCGCCAGGCTTGGTCATCATCTTCATGCGAATGGTCACCGCCTGATTGCCGAACGTCTCGACGCCCTGCATCTTCAGGGTCTCCAGGATGTGCGCCGCGCATTCTTCATCCGCCAACAGGTCCTTGCCGACCTGCTTGACGATCTTCTCGATCTTGTCGAGGTCGGTATCGAGCGCGAGGGCGAGCGTGAGCTTGTCGATGACCCAGTCGCGGCTCATGTTCTGGATCGCGCCCAGCTCGCCGAACGGCACGGTGAACAGCGGCCCGCGATGATGGCGCAGCTTGACCGAGCGCAGCGAGAAGCTCTCGACCGTGCCCTTGTAGGCGCCGCTCTGCACGTACTCGCCCACGCGGAACGCATCGTCCAGCAGGAAGAACATGCCGCTGATGATGTCCTTGACCAGCGTCTGGGCGCCGAAACCGATGGCGACGCCGACCACGCCGGCGCCGGCGACCAGCGGCCCGATCTCGATGCCCACCGACGACAGCACCATCAGAACCGCCATGACCATGAGCACGACGAACACCAGATTGCGCAGGATCGGCAGCAGGGTGCGCAGGCGGTCCTGCCGCCGCGCGTCCTCGTCGTTGGCGCGGCTCGACGCCGCCACCGTCGCGAGCCGACGATCGATCAGGGCGCGTGCCACGTGCCATACCAAATCGGTCAGCAGCACGACGACGGTGGCCGAGATCAAACCGCGCGCGACGCGCGTCACCAGGGTGTCCTCGGCCGTCAGGGCGCCGAAATCCACCCGCCACGCCGCGGCCAGGATGAACGCAGCGCCGATGATCACGGCGGCACGCAGACCGCGCTCCAGGACCACCGCCGCGAGACCCGGCGTCTGGGCCACAGCGTCGTCGGCGCCGGCCGGACGGAGGATATGGCCGACCGCGCGGCGCACCACGCCCATGGCCGCCGGCAGTCCGGCCGCGACCACCACGGTCCAGAACAGCGCCATGGCGTTGGCGACCCACAGGAGCCAGAGCAAGACCGGGTAGGCGCCCGGCAGCCAGCCCGGCAGCGACCGGTGCGCGTCGGTGTGGTCGCGTGGGCGGCGGACCGCCACGTTCAGCCCGATCGCCAACAGCACCAGGCCGGCCAGATAGGCCAGCACATGACGGGCTTCCGCGGGGACACCGAGCGTCCCGAGCTGCACCAGGGTCACCCAGGCGAACGACAGCCAGCCGACGGCGACACCGATGTTGCGGTACCAGAACGAGGCGGCCGCCGTCCTCATGGGCACGACACGGAACCGCTCGGCGCCCGAGGCCAAGAGGAACCAGCCGGCGACCAGGGCAAGCCGTGTCGCCAGGAACGCCGTCAGATACCCGGCGACGATCTCGCGCAGCAGCGGCGGCCAATCGAAGGCCAGGAACGCGCCGCCGCTGCCAATCGCGAAGGCCACGGCCATGCCCGTGCCGTAGGCGAGACAACTCGCCATGGCTTTGCAGGCGTTCGGCCACCGACGCGAACTTGAGGTCGAGCAGCCAGCGGCGAGGCCGCGCCATGCAGCGGTGGAAGATATGCTCGGCGATGAAGCCCAGCGCGACAAAGGCCACGACCAGCAACGCCAGCCTGACCAGGCCGCGTTCCTGGAACTGCAGCTCCGGGATGATCGCGGCGCGCTCCAACTCGGCGGGCAGGGCGAAAATCGCCGTCGCCATGCGCGTCAGGTGCGCGCGCGCCGCTTCGATGTAGGTCGACAGCGCCTTGGTTGCGCTCGGCGCCTCGGCGGGGGCTGGCGTGGTGACAGCGTTGCGCGCCAGCCAGTCCTGCACCACGGGGTTGGCCAGAAGCTCCAGCACCTGGCGCACTTCGGGAGGCGGGTCGGGGTCCGCCGTCCAGCCGGTTGACACGCGCCGGTCGCTGGCCTAGTGACTGCGGTTCCGCGGCGCCCAGGTGGCGGAACTGGCAGACGCGCTAGGTTCAGGTCCTAGTGATCGAAAGGTCGTGGAGGTTCGAGTCCTCTCCTGGGCACCACGTTGTCGCAGCGGTCGGGGCGCATCGCCGCCATGCAGATCTATCTTCATATCGGCGATCTCCCCGACGGCTTGCACCTGGGCGATACGGTCGCGATCGATACCGAGACCATGGGTCTCAACCCAATCCGCGACCGGCTGTGCCTGGTGCAGCTCTCGGCCGGCGACGGCCATTGCCACTTGGTACAGATCGCACCGGACCAAGACCAGGCGCCCAACCTGGCGGCGATCCTGACCGATGCGCGGGTGCTCAAGATCCTGCACTTCGCCCGGTTCGACCTGGCCGCGGTGCGCCGCTACCTGGGCGTCCTGATCGAGCCGGTCTACTGCACCAAGATCGCGTCCAAGCTGGCGCGTACCTACACCGATCGCCATGGGCTCAAGGACCTGTGCAAGGACCTGCTGAACACCGACATCTCCAAGCAGCAGCAGACGTCCGACTGGGGCAGCCCCGAGCTCAAGCCCGAACAGCTCGCGTACGCCGCGCAGGACGTGCTTTACCTGCACGCGTTGCGCGAGCGGCTCGACGACATGCTGATGCGCGAGGGCCGGCGCGACGTCGCCGACGCATGCTTCCGCTTCCTGCCGCAGCGTGCCGAACTCGACCTGCTGGGCTTCGCCGAACCGGACATCTTCGCTCATTAGGCAACCTCCGACTCGAATCGGGCGCGGCTTGCCCGATCACGCGGGGCCATAACGCAAGCCCACGCAATCGGTCCCCGATCTCGAGCCGCGTGTTGCGGCCGTCCCGAACGCGGCCGCATAATTCCGCCACCGTCGGCGGCCATCCTGGCGCGCCGGATGCGGAGGCCCGGCCATCGAACCCGCGACGTCCCACGGCGACGACCATGCGCACGTGACCTGGCAGCCGCGCCGCTGGTCCGTCGCGTCGTTGCGGCGTCAGGCCGCGAGCCACACCCGGCTGGTCGGACTGCTCAAGATCAGCCTGCCACTGGCCGCGGTCGCCATCGTCGTGGTGCTGATAATGTGGCCCTACGTGACCGACCGGGTCGCCTCGGGCTTCCGGCTGACCTTCGCCGACGTGGACGAGACCGCCGACGGCACCGTCACCATGATCAACGCCCGCTACCTGGGCACCGACCAGCGCGGGCAGCCCTTCACCATCACGGCCGATGCTGCGGCCCAGAACCCGGCGGAGCCCGACCGCATCACCCTGACCCGCCTCGCTGGTGACATCGCGCTCAGCGACGGTCCGTGGATCATCCTGTCGTCGGACCAGGGCGTCTACAGCCAGGAGGCCCGCGTGCTGGAGCTGAGCGGCGCGGTCAGCCTCTACGCCGACAGCGGCTACGAGCTGCGCACGGAGCGCGCCCGGCTCGACCTGGCCGCCGAGGTCGCGGACGGCGACGCTCCCGTCGAAGGCCAGGGGCCGCTCGGCCACCTGCAGGCCAGCGGCTTCAGGGTCACCGAGGGTGGCCAGCGCCTGCTGTTCCTCGGACCCGTCCGCCTTACGCTCTATCCCGCCGCCGAGGGTTGAACCATGGAAAGGGCCGCGCTGATGGGCGCTAAGATCTTGATTCTGGCCATCTTGCTTTTTGCTGGGCAGTTTGGCCCGGTTCTTGCACAATCGGAGCTCGGATCGAGCCATGACACGTCGCTGCCGATCGAGATCGCGGCCGACAGCATGGAAGTGGAGCAGGAGCGTCAGGTGGCGACGTTTAGGGGATCGGTCGACGCGCAACAGGGCGATCTTCGCCTGCGCGCCGACGTGCTGATCGTCCACTACCAGGACAAGGCGGACGGCGGGGGCAAGACCATTTCGTTGATCGAGGCCGACGGCAACGTCTTCGTCTCCTCGCCCGAGGAGACCGCCCAGGGCACCCACGGCGTCTACGACGTGACGGCGCGCACCATCGCGCTCGACGGCCCCGTGACGCTGACGCGAGGCGACAACGTGATCCAGGGCGACCGGCTCGAACTGGAACTGGAGACAGGGGTCAGCCGCGTGATTGGTGGTGGACAGGGCCGGGTCAAGGGCGTGTTCGTCCCCGAACAGGGCGGCCAGCCGTGATCGCGGCGCCGGCCGATACGCGCGAAGCCGCGCCGCGCCTGGTCGCCGAGGCGGGTGGGCTGGAGGCGCGCAACCTCGGCAAGTCGTTCCGCCGCCGCCCGGTGGTGCGCAATGTCAGCCTCGGCGTGCGCCGGGGCGAGGCCGTGGGGCTTCTCGGGCCCAACGGCGCCGGCAAGACCACGTGCTTCTACCTGATCACGGGTCTGATGGCGCCGGGCGCCGGCTCGATCATCCTCGATGGTCAGGACATCACGGCGCTGCCCATGTACCAGCGCGCGCGGCTGGGCATCGGCTACTTGCCGCAGGAGGCGTCGATCTTCCGCGGGCTGTCGGTCGAAAACAACATCCGCGCGGTGCTCGAGATCGCCGAGAAGGACCGCGAGCGGCGCGAGCATCTGCTCGATGGCCTGCTGGCCGAATTCTCGCTGACGCACCTGCGGCGCGTGCCCGCGCTCGCCCTTTCGGGCGGCGAGCGACGCCGGGTCGAGATCGCGCGCGCGCTGGCCTCGCAACCCTCGTTCATGCTGCTCGACGAGCCGCTGGCCGGCATCGACCCGATCGCGGTCGCCGAGATCCGCAGCCTGATCGGCCACCTCAAGGACCGCGGCATCGGGGTCTTGGTTACCGACCACAACGTGCGTGAAACACTCGATCTGATCGATCGAGCGTACATCATCCACGACGGCCGCGTGCTGAAGGAAGGCCGGCCCGAGGAGATCGTCGCCGACGAAGGTGTCCGAAGGGTTTACCTGGGCGAAAGGTTCCGCCTCTAGGCTCCGCGATCATGGCCGTTTCAACCAGGCTCGACCTGCGCCAGAGCCAGACTCTGGTCATGACGCCGCAGTTGCAGCAGGCGATCAAGCTGCTGCAGCTGTCGAACGTCGAGCTGGGCGAATGCGTTGATCAGGAACTCGAGCGCAACCCGCTGCTGGAGCGGTCCGAGGGCGAGGAGACCCCGGTGCCCGGGCCGGCCGCCACCGAGGCGCGCGTCAATGGCGAGGATCGCCTTCTCGATCCCGTCGCCGGACCCGCGGGTGACGAGGCACCACTCGACGTCAACCCGACCGACCAGTACGGCGACGACGCGGCCGAACCCGGGTACGGTGGCCCGGGCGGCGCGTCGATGACGTCGCGGGGCAGCAGCGGCGGCCAGGGCTTCGACGACGAGGACGGCAGCCTGGAGCGCACGTTGGCGTGCCCCACCACCCTGCGCGAACACCTGCGCGCGCAGATCCAGGTCGACCTGACCGATCCGCGCGAAGCGATCATCGGCGGCTACCTGGTCGAGCAGTTGGACGAGGCCGGCTACCTGCGCATCGACCGCGACGCCCTGGCCGACACGCTGGGCTGTGCGCGGGCGCTGGTCGACCGGATCATCGTCAAGCTGCAGCGGATGGATCCGCCCGGCGTGTTTGCGGCCGACCTCAAGGAATGCCTGGCGCTGCAACTGGCCGATTGCAACCGGCTGGACCCCGCCATGGCGGCGTTGCTCGAGAACCTCGATCTGGTGGCGCGGCGCGACAACGCCGCGCTCATGCGCCGGTGCGGCGTCGAAGCGCAGGACCTGGCGGACATGCTGGCCGAGCTGCGCACGCTCAACCCCAAGCCCGGCATTATCTTCGACACCGAGCTGCCGCCCCCAGTGGTGCCCGACGTGCTGGTGCGTCAGGCCGCGGACGGCGGCTGGCACGTCGAGCTGAACAGCGAGACCCTGCCGCGCCTTTTGGTCAACAAGCGCTACTACACACGCGTCAGCGGCTCGGTGCGCAACCGAGGCGAGAAGGACTACCTGGCCGAGCGCTTCTCGTCGGCCAACTGGCTGGTCAAGTCGCTCGACCAGCGGGCGCGCACGATCCTGCGCGTCGCGCGCGAGATCGTGCGCCAGCAGGACTCGTTTCTGGTCTACGGCATCCAGCACCTGCAGCCGCTGGTGCTGCGCGACATCGCCGAGGCGGTCGAGATGCACGAGAGCACGATCAGCCGCGTCACCAACAACAAGTACATGGCGACGCCGTGCGGCGTGTTCGAGTTCAAATACTTCTTCACCTCGGGCCTGTCCTCGACCGTGGGCGGCGACATGATCTCGGCCGAGGCGGTGCGCCACCGCATCAGCACTCTGATCGACGAGGAGCCGGCCGAGGACGTGCTGTCGGACGACCGGCTGGTCGAGATCCTGCGCGGCGAGGGCATCGACATCGCCCGCCGGACCGTGGCTAAGTATAGGGAAGCGTTGCGGATTCCGTCATCCGTGCAGCGCCGGCGCGACAAGAAGCTGTTCGCGACCGCCTAGGCGGACAGTGCTTGCTCCGTGGGGGCGCTGGTATTATAGGAACGGCGTCGAAGCGACCCCCAGACCGGTGGGTCCCGCGCTGGGCGCGGCGGGCGCGACGTCGACCGACACAGCTACATCGGACCCATGAACGTCGCGATCACCGGAAAGCACATCGATGTGGGCGACGCGTTGCGCAAGCACGTGACCGACCGGCTCGATGAAGGGGTGCGCAAGTACTTCGCCGATCCCATCGAGGCGCACGTGACGTTCAGCCACGAAGGATTGCTCTACCGCGCGCATGTCTCGCTTCATGTAGGCTGCGGTTTGATGATGGAAGCGTCCGCTGATGCCGCCGGCATCTACGAAAGCTTCAACGCCGCCGCCGAGCACGTGGAGAAGCAGGCGCGCCGGCGCAAGCGCAAGGTTCGCAACAAGCACGTTTGAGGGCGCGGCGCGCCGTCCGGCGCGCGCCAGCCCCCGCGGGGTAGTGACCATGGATATTCAAGACATCCTCTCTCCGGACGCCCTCGAGCCACGCCTGGTCGCTACCAGCAAGAAGCACGCGATCGAACAGATCGCGCGGCTGGCGGCGAAGGCGAGCGGGCTCGACGCGCGGCTCGTGTTCGAGGTCTTGCTGGAACGCGAACGCCTGGGCAGCACGGGGGTCGCACACGGCATCGCGATCCCGCACGGCAGGTTCGCCGGCCTGGCGCGCATCCACGGTGCCTTCGCGCGGCTCGAGTCACCGGTTGAGTTCGATGCCGCCGACGGCGCGCCCGTGGACCTGCTGTTCGTGCTGATGGCACCCGAGACCGCCGGCGCGGACCACCTGAAGGCGCTCGGGCGCGTTTCCCGCATGCTGCGCGACGCAGCCTTCTGCGACAAGCTACGCGCCGCCTCGACGGGCAAGGCGCTCTACGAACTCCTTGTCCGGGACGGCGCGTCCAAGGCGGCGTGACGGCGCCGCCGTGGCGGCAGCCCCGTCGGCGACACCGGCCGCCCGAACCGTTTATGCGACCTGCGTCACCATCGGCCGCGTCGGCGTGCTGATCCGTGGTCGGTCCGGCAGCGGCAAGTCCGACCTGGCCCTACGTCTTCTCGATGGCGGCGCGCGCCTGGTCGCCGACGATCGTGTGTGCCTCGAACGAGTCGGCGACCGCCTGGTCGCACGCGCGCCGCGCGAACTGGCAGGGCTGATCGAGGTGCGCGGCCTCGGCATCGTGCGTCTGGCGCATCGCCAGTCGGTGGCTGTCGGTCTGGTGGTCGAATTGGACGTCGCGCCGGACCGCCTGCCGCGGCGGCGTTCCTGCGTCATCACCGGCGTGCGCCTGCCGTGGCTGGCGCTTGACGCCCGGCACGCGTCGGCGACCGCGAAGCTTCGGCTTGCGTTGCGGCGACCCAGCCTGGAAGGTTAGGCCGCGATGAACGCCACACCCGACAGCGCGCGCGTCCCGCGCGGCCAAGCCCCGGCCGACAAGTCGCGCGTGCCGCTGGTCATCGTCACCGGCATGTCCGGCGCCGGCCGAGGCGCGGCCATGCGCGTGCTCGAGGATCTGGGCTACGAGGCGGTCGACAACCTGCCGCTCAGCCTGTTCGGTTCGATCGTGCCGTCCGAGGGGTTGGCGGGCCGCGGCCTGGCGTTGGACGTTGACGTGCGCACGCGCGATTTCTCGGAGCAGCGTTTCAACGAGATGGTCGACGCGCTGTTCGCCCTGCAGGGTGTGGACGGTCGCATGCTGTTCATCGACTGCGACGACGAGGCGCTGCGCCGCCGCTTCACCGAGACGCGCCGCCGCCACCCGTTGGCCAAGGACCGCGCGGTGCTCGACGGCATCCAGCTCGAACGGCGGCTGTTGGGCGACCTTCGCGGGCGCGCCGACGTGCTCATCGACACCACCGCGCTCTCGGTCGCGGAACTGCGGAGCATCGTCACCGGCCACTTCGCGCTCGATCCGGCCGGGCTGGCGGTGACGGTCATGTCGTTCGCCTTCCCGCGCGGCCTGCCGCGCGAGGCCGATCTGGTGATCGACGTGCGTTTCCTGGCCAACCCGCACTACGTGGATGCGCTGCGGCGGCTGACCGGCCTGGACGCGGCGGTCGGCGCGTACATCGCCGCCGATGCGGCCTACGCGCCGTTCATCGGCGGTCTGGAATCCTGGCTCGTGCCGCTGCTGCCGCGCTACAAGCAGGAGGGCAAGAGCTACCTGACCATCGCGGTGGGCTGCACGGGCGGACGGCACCGCTCGGTCTACGTGGCCGAACGGATCGCCGCGGCGCTGGTCGCCCAGGGCCACGCCGTGCACCTGACCCACCGCGACCTGCCGGCGCCCAAAGACGCCCACGAAGCCCTCGAGCTCACCAGGAAGGATACCGTCGCCTCATGATCGGACTGGTTCTCGTCACCCACGGCCGGCTCGCCGAGGAGTTCATCGCCGCCACCGAACACGTGGTCGGCGCCCAGCCGGCGGTGCGCGCCGTGTGCATCGGCCCCGACGACGACATGGAGCGCCGGCGCAAGGACATCCTCGACGCCGTCGCCGTGGTCGACGCAGGCCAGGGGGTGATCGTGCTGACCGACATGTTCGGCGGCACGCCGTCGAACCTGGCGATCTCGGTCATGGAGCCTGGCCGCGTCGAGGTGATCGCCGGCACCAACCTGCCCATGCTGATCAAGCTCGCCTCGGTGCGCCGCGAGGGCAGCCTGCGCGACGCCGTGGCCTGCGCTCGGGAATCGGGGCGCAAGTACATTTACGTGGCGAGCGATCTGCTGGGCGCCGTCGAGACATGAACGCCGGCGGCTCGCGCGCGCCGGGCGCGCGTCGGACCGTGACCATCGTCAACGCGCGCGGCTTGCACGCGCGCTCCGCGGCGCGCTTCGTCGAGCTGGCACGCCAGTTCACCGCCGAGATCACCGTGACGCGCGACGACGTCACCGTCTCGGGCCTGTCGATCATGGGCCTGATGATGTTCGCGGCCGGGCCGGGCAGCGTGCTCGCGATCGCGGCCGAGGGCCCGGACGCGGCCGCCGCGGTCGAGGCCCTGGCCACCCTGGTGGAGGCGAAGTTCCGTGAGTCCTAGGACCGCAGCCAAACCGCGCCGCAGGGCGAAGCCGGGCCTTGCGCTCGTGGGCCACGGCGTGTCCCAGGGCATCGCCATCGGCCCCGCCCACGTGGTCGAAAGCGGCCGCGTCGACGTGCCGAAGTACACGCTGGAGCCCGGTGCCGTCGGGGCCGAGCACGCGCGCTTCGCCGAGGCGGTGGCCAAGAGCCAGACCCAGATCAAGAAGTTGCGCGCCAAGTCCAAGGACCTGCCCGCCTCGGCGGCCGAGGAGCTGGGCTACCTTCTGGACGCCCACGAGCTGATGCTGACCGGCTCGCGCCTCGTGTGCGGCGTCGAGAAGCGCGTCGCCGAGCAGAGCATCAACGCCGAGGCGGCGGTCAGCGATGAGCTGCATGTCATCACCCAGGCGTTCGCGGCCATGAACGACACCTATCTGGCGGGCCGCGTGCAGGACGTGCGCGACGTCGGTGCCAGGCTGCTGCGCAACCTGACCAAGACCAAGCCGTACCGGGCGTTCTCGCAACTGCCGGCCGGCACCATCATCATCGCCGAGGAGCTGACGCCCGCCGACACGGTGCTGATGGACCCGCGCCTGATCGCCGGCTTCGTCACGGCGTTGGGCGGCGCCGAGGACCACACCGCCATCATGGCGCGCTCTCTGGGCCTGCCGGCGGTCACCGGCGTGCCCGGCCTGACCGGCCGTGTGCAATCGGGCGTCACGGTGATCGTCGACGGCGGCACGGGGCGTGTCGTCATCAACCCGACCCAGCGTCGGCTCGCCGCGTATCGGGCGAAGCAAGCCGAACTGACCAAGCTGGCGCGCCGGCGGGCGCGGCTGCGCCACGTGCCGGCGGTGACGCGCGACGGCGTGCGCATCACGCTGCAGTCGAACCTGGAAATGCCGGCCGAGATCGAGTCTGCCCAGCAGGGCGGCGCCGAGGGCATCGGGCTGCTGCGCACCGAGTTCCAGTTCATGAACCGCCCCGACCTGCCGACCGAGGACGAGCAGTACCGCCAGCTCTTCACCATCGTCGCGGGCATGAACGGCCGGCCGGTGACGATCCGCACCATCGACGTCGGCAACGACAAGATCGCGTCGCTGCCGGGCGCCGAGCTGCCGCCCAGCTCGAACCCGGCGCTCGGCATGCGCGCGATCCGGCTTTCCTTGCGCTTCCGCGAACTCCTGGACACCCAGCTCGCGGCGATCCTGCGGGCCGGCGCCCACGGGCCGGTGCGCATTCTGCTGCCTATGATTACCAACCCGGTCGAGGTCCTGCAGGTGCGCGAGGCGATCGACCGGGTCGTGCGCCGGCTCGCGCGCAAGCGCGTGCCCATGGCCGAACCCTTGCCGCCCGTCGGCGCGATGATTGAGATACCCGGCGCGGCGCTGGCCGCCGACAACCTGGCCCGTGTGTGCGATTTCTTCTCGATCGGCACCAATGACCTGACCATGTACACCCTCGCCATCGACCGTGGCGACGACCAGGTGGCGCACCTCTACAACCCGCTGCACCCCAGCGTGCTGCGCCTCATCCAGTTCACCACGGCGTCAGCGCTGCGCGGGAGCATTCCCGTGGCCGTGTGCGGCGAGCTGGCCGGCGACTCCCGCTACACGGCGCTCTTGCTCGGGCTCGGCATCCGCGAACTCTCGATGGCGCCCTCGAACCTGCCCAAGGTCAAGCAGCGCATCCGCGGCCTCGACCTTGCCGAGGCGACACGGCGCGCGCTGACCATCATGGAGCAGAACGACAGCGCCATGATCGCGGTGCTGCTCGACGACTTTAACGCCCTCGCCTAGATCGGACCCGTCATCATTAACATCGTGACCACGTTGCCGCGCACCGTGCGCGTCGTCGAGCACTTGTGGATTCCGGTGCGCGACGGCACGCGGCTGGCCGCCAAGATGTGGCTGCCCGAGGACGCCGAAGGCGCACCGGTGCCGGCCGTGCTCGAGTACATCCCCTACCGCAAGCGCGACAGCTTCCGCGCGCGCGACCACGCGCTGCACGCCTTCGTGGCCGGCCACGGCTACGCCTGCGTCCGGGTGGACTTGCGCGGGTCGGGCGACTCGGAGGGCCTGCTCGACGACGAGTACCTGCCGCAGGAGCAGCAGGACGGCGTCGACGTGATCGCCTGGCTGGCGCGGCAGACTTGGTGCACTGGGCGGGTCGGCATGATCGGCATCTCGTGGGGCGGCTTCAACGGCCTGCAGATCGCGGCGCTCCGGCCGCCGGCGCTCGGCACCGTGATCTCGGTCGGCTCCACCGACGACCGCTACGCCACCGACGTGCACTATCTCGGCGGCTGCATGGTCAAGGACAACCCCGATTGGGGCGCGGTCATGTTCAGCCACGTCTCCACACCGCCGGACCCGGCGATCGTCGGCGAACGCTGGCGCGAGATGTGGCTCAGGCGCCTCGCCAACCTGCGGCCCTGGCTGCTGCCCTGGATCGAGCACCAGCGGCGCGACGCCTATTGGCGCCAGGGCTCGGTGCGCGAGGATTTCGACGCCATTTCCGTGCCGGTCTACGCGATCAACGGCTGGGCGGATAACTACGCGGCGTCGATCCCGCGCCTGCTGGCCGGGCTGAAGGGGCCGCGCAAGGGTCTGATCGGGCCGTGGGCGCACAACTACCCGCACAAGGGCCGGCCGGGGCCGGCCATCGGTTTCCTTCAGGAATGCGTGCGCTGGTGGGATCATTGGCTGAAGGACGAGCCCAACGGCATCATGGACGAGCCCATGCTGCGCGTGTGGATGCAGTCGAGCGTGCCGCCGCGCGTGGAATACGCCGATCGGCCGGGCCGCTGGATCGTCGAGGCGGCGTGGCCCAGCCCGCGCCTGACGCCGCGCACGTTTGCCCTTAACCCCGGGCGCCTCGACGACACGGCCGGCCCCGCGGTCGCGCTCGCGCTGCGCTCGCCCCAGACCACGGGCCTGACGGCTGGCGAACTCGGCCGCTACGGCTCGGGCGCCGAGTTCGCGTCCGATCAGCGCGAGGACGACGGCGGTGGCCTGCTGTTCGTCTCCGAACCCTTGGCCGAGCCGCTCGAAATCCTGGGTGAACCAGTGGTCAGCCTGACGCTCGCCTCGGACCGGCCGCTCGGTTTCGTCGCCGCGCGGCTCAACGACGTAGCGCCCGACGGCGCCTCGACGCGGGTGACCTACGGCGTGCTCAATCTGGCCCATTCCAAGGACCACGCGCGGGTGGTGCCGCTCGAGCTGGGCACGACCCGGACATTCGACGTGGCGCTCGAAGCGGTCGCCCACGCCTTCCCGGCCGGCCACCGCCTGGCGGTCGCCGTGTCCAACGCCTACTGGCCGCTGATCTGGCCGTCGCCGTCGGCGTCGACCCTGACGATCATGGCCGGCGTCAGCCGACTGGTGCTGCCGGTGCGGCCCGCCGACCCGGCCGACGCGCGCCTGCCGCCGTTCGAGGAACCCGCGTGCGCCGCGGCGCCGCCCGCGATGGTCCTGGCGCCGGCGCCCGACAACAACCGGGTGATCGTGCGCGATCCCCTGGCCGGCACCACGACGGTCACGCTGCCGCGCAGCTACGGCACCGTGCGACTCCTGGACATCGACCTGGACATCGAGGAGCTGGGCTCGGTGACCTACGCTCTGCGCGACGACGACCCGACGTCGGCGACCTGCACGACGGACTGGCAGATGGCGCGCCGGCGCGGCGGCTGGTCGGTGCGCACGGCCACCTGGACGCGGCTGAGCTGCACGGAGACCGACTTCCGCCTCGAGGCCTCGCTCGAGGCTTGGGAGGGCGGCGAGAAGGTGCTGACCCGGCACTGGGACACGGTCATCCCGCGCGACGGCCTCTGACGGCCCCTCCTACGCCCGTACGTTTGCCATGCCCCGGGCGATCTGCTAAGCGCACGCGCCCATAGGGCGCTTCGCCCGCCGGCTAGCGGAGACACCATGACCAAGGCCACGTCGAGGTACAAGGTCGCCGACTACAAGGTCGCCGACATCAAGCTCGCCGATTGGGGGCGGCGCGAGATCGCCATCGCCGAGACCGAGATGCCCGGCCTGATGGCCCTGCGCGCCGAGATGGGCGGCAACAAGCCGCTCAAGGGCGCGCGCATCACCGGCTGCCTGCACATGACGATCCAGACGGCGGTGCTGATCGAGACGCTGGCGGCGCTCGGCGCCGAAATCCGCTGGAGCTCGTGCAACATCTTCTCGACCCAGGACCACGCCGCCGCCGCCATGGCCGCCGCCGGCATCCCCGTGTTCGCCTGGAAAGGCGAGTCCGAGGAGGACTACTGGTGGTGCGTCGACAAGACCATCTTTGGTCCCGGTGGCTGGGTGCCCAACATGCTGCTGGACGATGGCGGCGATCTGACCAAGGTGGTGCACGACCGGCACGCGGACGTCATGAAGGGCATTCGCGGCCTGTCCGAGGAGACCACCACCGGCGTCGCGCGGCTCTACCAGATGGAGAAGGCCGGCACGCTCGGCTGCCCGGCGTTCAACGTCAACGACTCGGTTACCAAGTCCAAGTTCGACAACATTTACGGCTGCCGCGAAAGCTTGGTGGACGGCATCCGGCGCGCCACCGACGTGATGATGGCGGGCAAAGTCGCCGTGGTGTGCGGCTACGGCCAGGTGGGCAAGGGCTCGGCCCAAAGCCTGCGCGGCGCCAGCGCGCGCGTCCAGGTCACCGAGATTGACCCGATCTGCGCGCTGCAGGCGGCCATGGACGGCTACCAGGTGGTGCGCATGGACGACGTCGCCGCCACGGCGGACATCTTCGTCACCGCCACCGGCAACACCGACGTCATCACGGTCGACCACATGCGGCGCATGAAGGACCGCGCGATCGTGTGCAACATCGGTCACTTCGACAACGAGATCCAGGTCGAGGGTCTGCGCAACCTGAAGTGGCACAACGTCAAGCCGCAGGTCGACGAGATCGAGTTCCCCGACGGCAAGCGTATCCTGCTGCTGGCCGAGGGGCGGCTGGTCAACCTGGGCTGCGCCACGGGCCATCCCAGCTTCGTCATGAGCGCCTCGTTCACCAACCAGATGCTGGCCCAGGTGGAGCTGTGGACAAACCACGGCCAGTACAAGAACAAGGTCTACGTCCTGCCCAAGCACCTGGACGAACGGGTCGCGCGTCTGCACCTCGACAAGGTCGGCGCCGTGCTGACCGACCTGACGCCGCGCCAGGCCGAGTACATCGGCGTGGACAAGGCGGGGCCGTTCAAGGCGAACGAGTACCGGTACTGAGGTCGCGGCCCGGCGCCGCGCGATGGCCGCGTTGCGCGGACCGCTCGGGCTGCGCGACGTCCGGCTCTACCTGCTCGGGCAGCTGCTCGCCCATTTGGCGGGCCAGATCATCACGGTCGCCGTCGGCTGGCAGATCTACGACCTGACGCGCGACCCGATCGATCTCGGCCTGGCTGGCCTGGTCGAGTTCCTGCCCGCGCTCGTGCTCGTCCTGGTCACCGGCCAGGTCGCCGATCGCTTCAACCGGTTGGCCATCATCATCATCTGCGTCCTGGCCGAGGCGGCGCTGGTGCTGGTGCTGCTGGCCTACACGGCCGGCGGTCCCGAATCCGTCCTGCCGATCTTCGCCATCCTCTTGTGCCTGGGGATTGGGCGAGCGTTCTGGGCCCCGGCCGAACGCGCGCTGCTGCCCAACCTGGTTCCGACCGAACTCCTTGGGCAAAGCATCGCGCTGTCCACGTCCACATGGCAGGCGGCGACCATCGTCGGGCCGGCCGTGGGCGGGTTGCTGTTCGGCGTGGCGCCCGAGCTCGCCTACGGCACGGCCGCGGCGTTCCTGATCGGCGCCAGCGTGGCCAACGCCCTCATCCGTCGGCCGGCGCGTGGGCCCCGCGAATCGGCCGATTGGACCGCGCTGATCGCGGGCTTCCGCTACGTCTGGCGCGAGAAGGTGGTGCTCGGCGCGATTTCGCTCGACCTGTTCGCCGTGCTGCTGGGCGGTGCCTCGGCGCTGCTGCCGATCTTCGCCCGCGACATCCTTGAGGTCGGCCCCTGGGGTCTCGGCCTCTTGCGCGCCGCGCCGGGCATCGGCGCCGTGGCCACCGCGTTGGTCCTGGCGCGCTATCCGGTGCGCGACCGGGCGGGCTGGATCATGTTCGGCTGCGTCGGCGTGTTCGGCGCAGCGACGGTCGTGTTCGGCGTGTCGACCACGGTATGGCTGTCGATCGCGGCACTGGGCGTCATGGGCGCCGCCGACATGGTCAGCGTCTACGTACGGGGAACCTTGATCCAGCTTTGGACGCCCGATGGTTTGCGCGGCCGGGTCAACGCGGTCGACATGGTGTTCATCGGTGCTTCGAACCAAGTCGGCGAGTTCCGCGCCGGCACGGTGGCGGCGCTGATCGGCGCCGTGCCGGCCGTGTTGGTGGGCGGTCTCGGCACCCTCGCCGTGGTCGCCCTGTGGATGGTGCTGTTCCCCGATCTGCGCCGTATTCGCGCGCTCGAGCCGCCGGAACGGCTCGCCAGCCGCTGATGCGGCTCCATGCCCTGAACCACGAGGCGTTGTGGATATCCCGGGGACAAGACCAAGTTCGGTTGTGGACGATCAGGTCCAGCCCCAGTCCAGGCTGGGGATTTCCTTGGTCTTGACTAAACGGCCGTACAGTCACGGACGCGCCGCATAAATCGCGCGCGGATGGGCTGTCTATCTAAAGATTCCTGCGTTCCAGGCCGGCGCCGCGGGCCGTCGGCCCCTTGGTCCGTATTCTATCCAATACATTCTTGACTTTTGAAGTGCTAAGACTCTTCCTGTGATGGCGGTGCCCAAGATCGAGTCAGGTACGGGACGTTGGCCAGCGCCGGCCCTGGCGATGGCAGGGTCATCGTTTGCCGCTTGGCCGGTCCAGGCGGCGGCGCTTGATGGCGCGATGGGCACCACCGGGTGGCTCGGCGTGGGCTTTGCCATCGCCGTCGCGTCGCTCCTTGCGGCTCTCGTTCGCCTGACCAGCCGTTTGCGGCGTGCCGAGCGTCTGCTTGGCGGCCTGCCCGAGGGCCACTGGCACTGGAAGTCGGCGGGCGACGCCGGGGTGCCCTCAGCCGGGTTGCGGTCGTGGCTGGGCCTGGGCGACGAAGGTGCGGTCGCGTTCGATGCGGTGCTCGCCCGGTTCCCCGACGCCGGTCTTAACACGGCGGTCCAGGCGCTGCGCTCGGCCGGGACACCGTTCACCATCGATCTTGGCGGCGATGGCTCGGCCATCGCCCGGGGTGTTCCCGTGGCCGGCGGCGGCGCCGTCGTCTGGTTCGTCGACGCCGCGCCCCTGGCGGAGAGTCTGCGGGGCGCGCGCTCCGAACGCGACGGTTTCCGCGCCATCCTCGACGGCTTGTCATTCCCGGTGTGGCGGCGCGGCGCCGACCTTTCGCTCGACTGGTGCAACAAGGCGTATGCGGACGCCGTCGAGGCCGCCGACAGCACGGACGCGACGGCGCGCGCGGTCGAGTTGGCTGGTGGCGGCGACGCCGGCCGGCACCTGGCGCGCCAGGCGGCCGAGCGGCAGGCGCGCGCCAGCGGCAAGGCGCCGATCGTGGTCGACGGTCAGCGCCGCATGGTCAGCCTGATCGAGACGCCGATCGCCGGCGGCGGCACGGTCGGCGCGGCACAGGACGTCACCGAGGCCGAAGCGGCGCGGCGTGATCTGGAGCAGCACCTGCTGGCCCAGAAGGAGGTGATGCGCAACCTTACCACGCCGATCGCGGTGCTGGGCACGGACAAGCGTCTGCAGTTTTTCAACGAGGCGTTCGCGTCCCTGTGGCGCCTCGATTCCGCGTGGCTCGGCACCGAGCCAAGCTACGGCGAGATCCTGGATGCCATGCGCGAACGGCGCCTGCTGCCCGAAATGGCGGATTTCCGGGCCTACAAGCGCCAGCTTCTCGAGGCGTTCGAGACCGCGACCGAGCCCTCGGAGGACATCCTGCACCGGCCTGACGGCTCGACCGTGCGCATCACGATGACGCCGCACCCGCTGGGCGGCGTCGTGTTCACCTACGAGGACGTCACCAGCCGGCTGGCGCTCGAACGCTCGCTGAACACGCAGATCGCGGTGCAGCGCGCCACGCTCGACAACCTGTTCGAGGCGGTCGCTGTGTTCGGCAGCGACGGACGGCTCAAGCTCAGCAACCCGGGGTTCGCCCGCTTGTGGCGGCTCGACGAGGCGACGCTCGATGGCGACACGCATATCGCCGACGTGCTGGAGTGGACCAAGGACCTACACGACTACGGGCCCGACTGGGACGCCTACAAGGCCAACCTGATTGGCCAGATCAGCGAACGCAGCCCGGTATCCTCGCGTATCGAGCGCACCGACGGCACCGTGCTCGAGGTCGCCAGCGTGCCTCTGCCCGACGGCGCGACCCTGAACACCTATCTGGACGTGACCGACAGCATCCAGAAGGAGCGCGCGCTGACCGAACGGACCGAGGCGCTGGAGACCGCCGATCGTCTGAAGTCCGAGTTCATCGCCAACATTTCCTACGAGCTGCGCACGCCGCTCAACACCATCGCCGGGTTCGCCGAGATCCTGGCCAACCAGTATTTCGGAGCCCTGACCGACCGGCAGACCGAGTACTGCAACGGCATCCTCGACGCGACTCACCAGCTGACCAACACCATCAACGACATCCTCGACCTGGCCTCGATCGAGGCTCGGCAGATGTCGCTCCGGCTCGAGCGGTTCGACCTGCGCGAGCTGATCGAAGGCATGACGGGCCTGTTGCAGCGGCGTGCCAACCTCGAACAGCTGGCGCTCGTCTGCTCGTGTTCGCCGAATGTGGGCGAGATGCTGGCCGACCAGCGCCGGGTCAAGCAGATCCTGTTCAACCTGATGAGCAACGCGTTCAAATTCACGCCGCCGGGCGGCCGGGTGTCGCTCGACGTGACGCGCGATGGCGGCGACGCGGTGATCGCCGTGACCGACACGGGCATCGGCATCCATTCCGATGAACGCACCCGCGTGTTCGATCGCTTCCAGCGCGGGCGCTCGGCCTCGCGGCGGCCGGGAACCGGCATTGGGCTGTCGCTTGTCAAGAGCTTCGTCGAACTGCACGGCGGCTCGATCGCGTTGGAATCCCACCCCAACACCGGCACGCGCATCGTCTGCCGCATGCCGTTCGAGACGCGCGCCGCGCCCAAGGCCGAGGTCCACGCGGCGTAGGGCCGTCGTTCGCGACCGTTCAGTCGACGGGTTCGAGCCGGACCGCCGGCTCCGCTGCAGTCCTGGGCAATGCCCGGGCCGCGGACACCCTCAAGTCCTCGATCATCCGTTCCATGCGCGCGATGTGTGCCACGATGCGGTCCAGGTTGGCGCGCGTGTCCGGGCGATCCATGGTGGCGAGATCGGCGACCAGGGCTTTGGCGAGCCGCGCCATGCCGTGGAGCGGTGCCTTCAAGTCGCGGCTGGCGACCGAAGCGAAGCCCTCTAGGTTCTCGTTGGCTTGCCGCAGGTCACGTTCAAGATCCTTGCGCCGCGTGATGTCGACGATGGTGGCGATCACGCCGACGACACCCGCCATGGCGAAGGGCCGCAGCCCGATCTCGACGGAGAACTCGGTACCGTCGCCGCGACGACCGTAGAGTTCGCGCCCCACGCCCATCGCATTCGGCACCGGCTGGGCCGCGTAGTCCCGCCGTTGCCTGACATAGGTGTCGCGGTGGCGCTCCGGGATGAGACGTTCGACGGCGCCAACGATCAGATCCTCGCGCGCCAGGCAGAACATGCGCTCGACCTCGGTGTTGGCCATCGCCACGCGGTCCATGGAAGCGGTGAAGATGACGCCGACCGGCATCGCGTCGAAGATGCGCGCTAGCACGATGGTGTCTTGCATGGCTGTATCCGCCGCACGGACGGAATCGCGCACGGTCTCGCGCACGTTCAAGACCACGTCGTCCGCCACGCCCATCGCGCTCCTCCTGGCGCCAAACTAGCGTTCGAGTGCAAACCCACGTCCGCGAGGGTGATGGGAACGTGCGAAGAATTCGTTATCAAGAAGGACCCGGGAGACAGCAGGACCAGTCAAGACAAGACACAACGAGCACGCGCATGTGCGGTTAAACATCCTGTGGCGGAGCGACCGAGTTCGACAACGAGTCTATCCCCCGTTCGAAGAAGACTACGGACTGCCTGGGTCCGAGCCGCGCCGTGGCGCGCCGCGTCGTTCACGGCGACGTGACCGCCCTCGGCGCTGGACGCCGGGCGCCGTCCTGCCCATCTTGTACGTGTGGCCCCGTGGCGCCAGCGGGCGACCCGGCCGGGGTCCAGGAGGAACGATGCTCGACACGATGACCGGCGGCCTGCTCGTCGAACCCGAGGATGTGCCCGATCCGGCGCTGGACGAGACGCCGGGCGAGGCCACGGAGCGCTCGATCGTGCTGGGTGGCGGCTGCTTCTGGTGCACCGAGGCGGTGTTCAAGGCGCTGGATGGCGTGCTCGACGTACGGCCGGGCTACGCCGGCGGCACCGCCGCCACGGCGGATTATCGCACCGTGTGCGGCGGGCGCACCGACCATGCCGAGGTCGTCGAGGTGCGCTACGACCCGCGCCGCGCCAGCCTGGGCCAGATCCTGAAGGTCTTCTTCGCGGTCGCCCACGACCCGACCCAGCGCGACCGGCAGGGCAACGACCGGGGGCGCCAATACCGGTCCGTGGTGTTCTTCGGCGACGACGACCAGCGCCGCATCGCCGCCGCGTACATCGCCCAGCTCGACGCGGCGCGGGTGTTCGGTGGCCCCATCGTCACGACGCTCGAGCCCCGGGGTCGCTTCTTCGTGGCCGAGGACTATCATCACGATTTCGCCGCGCGGAACCCCTATCAGCCCTATGTCGTCTACGTCTCCCAGCCGAAGGTGGAGAAGCTGCGCGCCCACTTCCCCGACAAGCTGAAGTCCGACGCCTGACAAACACGCCCGATCGAGGACGCGCCATGACCACCCGTGCCGCCACCACACGCCCCGACCGCTCGGCCGCCGGTTTCGACTTGGCCGAGCCGAACGGCGCCGAGATGGCTCGGCTGACCGCCGGCCTGACGCCTGAGGAGCGGCGCGTGTTGCTCGACCACGGCACCGAGCGGCCGTTCTGCGGCACCCTGCTCGACAACAAGATGGACGGCACCTACGTCTGCCGCGTCTGTGGCCTGCCGCTGTTCCGCTCGGACGCCAAGTTCGAGTCCGGCACCGGCTGGCCCAGCTTCTTCGCGCCCTATGACCGCCACCACATCGCGCACCTGCGCGACACCAGCTACGGCATGGAACGGACCGAGATCCGTTGCGCGCGCTGCGACGGCCATCTGGGCCATGTGTTCCCCGACGGCCCACCGCCCACCAGCACGCGCTTCTGCCTCAACTCGGTGTCCATGGACTTCGTCGCCAAAGGCCGGCCGCTGCCCGATCCGCTCGGTCGCGGCGATCCCTCGACCGCCTGATCAGGCCTCCGGCTCGACCTCGACGCCCGGCTCGGCGGCGGGCACGACCAGCACTTTGTCGATGCGGCGGCCGTCCATGTCGACGACCTCGAAACGCGTGCCGCGCCAGACGATCGCCTCGCCGGTCGCCGGCAGGTGGCCCAGCCGCCACAGGACGAACCCGGCCAGGGTCTCGTAGTCGTCGCCCGCCAGGGCGCGCAGGCCTGTCTCGGACTCGACCTCGGCGATGGCGGCCATGCCGTCGATCAGCCAGGACCCATCGGCGCGGCGCGCGAAACAGGGCGCGGTGTCGTCGCGTCCCTCGGGCAGGGTGCCCGCGATCGCCCGCAGCACGTCGGTCAGCGTGACCAGACCTTCGATGGTGCCGTACTCGTCGGCCACGATCGCCAGATGCTCGCCCGAGGCCCGGAAGCGTGCCAGCAGATCGAGCGCCGACGTTCCCTCCGGCACCACCAGCGGCCGCGCGGCACTGGCCAGCAGGTCGAACGGCTTGCCGTCGATCATGCGGTCCAGCACGTCCTTGGCGCGCACGACGCCGACCAGCTCGTCCAGCGTGCCGCGGCACAGCGGCAGGCGCGATCGCGTCGCCGCGCGCAGGGCGACGCGCTGGTCATCGCGCTCGGACTCCGCGTCGAGCCACTCAATCGCCGGGCGCAGGGTCATGATCGTGCGCACCGAGCGGTCGGCCAGGCGCAGCACGCGTTCGATCAAGCGGTGTTCCTCCGGTTCCAGAACGCCAGACCGCACGCCCTCGGCCAAGATCAGGCGCACCTCGTCCTCGGTGTGGGCGTGCGCCGCCTCGGCGGGGCGGCGGGCGCCGAAGGCGCGCACGATGCCCTCGGTCGACGCCTCGAGCAGCCAGACCAGCGGGCCGGCCCGCCGCGCCAGCCAGCTCATGGGCCGCGCGACGCGGGCGGCGATGCGTTCGGGCCGGATTAGCGCCAAACGCTTCGGCACCAATTCGCCGATCACCAGCGAGGCGTATGTTATGGCGCCTATCACCAGGGCGAAGCCGACTGTTTCGCCGTGCGGCACGATCCAGGCGACACGGTCGAGCCGCTCGCCCAGCTCCTCGGCCAGGGTGGCGCCGCCCAGCGCGCCGGCCGCGATGCCGACGAAGGTGATGCCGATCTGCACGCTGGACAGGAACCGGCTTGGTTCGCCGAGCAGGGCGAGCGCGTGCGCCGCGCCGCGGTCGCCCGCCTCGGCCATGGCGGCCAGGCGCGAACGCCGGGCCGAGACGATCGCCATCTCGGACATGGCGAGTCCGCCGTTCATAAGCGTCAGCGCGATCAGGGCGACGATGTGCCAGACGTACACGGTGACCTCCCTAAAATCAGGGCGGGGCGCGCGGTCAGAAACGGCCCGGGACGCCCGTGGTCGTCGAATACTCGAAGTGCAGCGCCGCGCCGGGATGGACGAGGTGGTGCATGGCGTGGGCGGCCATCGCCGCCTCGGCGAAGCCCGACAGGATCAGCTTCAGCTTGCCGGGGTAGGCGACGATGTCGCCCACGGCGAAGACGCGCGCCACGTTGGTGGCCAGTGTCGCGGGATCGACGCGGATCAGGTTGCGCTCCAGCGCCAGGCCCCAGCCCGCGATGGGACCAAGCTCCATGGCCAGACCGAAGAACGGCAGCAGCACGTCGGCCGGCAGCGTCTTGCGCGCGCCGTCCAGGGTGGCGACCACGACGCCGGTCAGCCGGTCGCCGTCGGCCTCCAGTTCGGCGAGCTGGTAGGGCACCACCAGCTCGATCCGTCCTTCCTTGGCCAAGGCCTCGAGGCGCGCGGCGCTCTCAGCCGCGGCACGGAACTTCGGCCGCCGGTGCACCACCTGCACCGAGGCCGCGACCTCGGCCAGGCTGATCGCCCAGTCCACCGCCGAATCGCCGCCGCCCGCGATGACCACGCGCTTTCCCCGCAGGTCGTCACGCCGCCGCACCAGATACTGCACGCCCTTGCCCTCGTGGCGTTCGATGCCCGGGATCGGCGGCCGGTTGGGCCCGAAGGCGCCGCACCCCGCCGCGATCAGCAGCGCCCGGGCGCGGATCGCCGTGCCCTTGGAGGTGGTGACCACCAGGCCGTCCCCGGACGGCTCGAACGCGGTCACCTGCTCGCCCAGGTGATAGGTGGGCGCGAAGGGCGCCGCCTGCTCGGTCAACCGCTCGACCAGGTCCTGGGCGTCGATGCGCGGGTAGGCTGGGATGTCGTAGATCGGCTTTTCCGGGTAGAGCGCCACGCACTGGCCGCCGGCCACGTCCAGCGCGTCGACCACGTGGCAACGCATCCGGAGCATGCCGGCCTCGAAGACCGCGAACAGGCCGACCGGTCCGGCGCCGACGACGACGATATCGGTCTCGTGCTGGGTCATCGGTGCGGACTATCACGGTGGCCTCGTGTCTTGGCAAGGCCGCGCCGGCGGCCTAGATACTGCTGCCGCCCCCGATGAATCGCGCCGTCGCCCGCACCGTGTCCCTGCCCGATCCCGCCGCCACCCGCACGCTCGGCGCCCGCATTGCGCGCGCGCTCGGCCCCGGCGACGTGGTCGCGCTGGAAGGGCCGCTTGGCGCGGGCAAGACCGCGCTCGCCCGCGCCATCCTGGCCGCGCTCGGCGTCGCCGGCGAGGTGCCCAGCCCGACCTTCACCCTGGTGCAGACCTACGAGACCCGGCGCGGCGAGGCCTGGCACGTCGATCTCTACCGCCTGTGCGACTCAGGCGAGGCGCGCGAACTCGGGCTTGAGGACGCGTTCGCCGCCGCGATCTGCCTGGTGGAATGGCCCGATCGCCTGGGCACCGCGCTGCCCGACGACCGGCTCGCGGTGGCGCTCGCCTTCGCCGACGATGCCGAGGCGCGCCACGCCGAGCTGATCGGCCACGGGACCTGGGCGGAACGGATCGATGATGTCCTCGACACCTGACCGCGCCGCCCAGATCGCGGGCTTTCTCGACGCCGCCGGCTGGGGCGGTGCCGCGCGCCGGCCGCTTGCGGGCGACGCCTCGTTCCGCCGCTACGACCGGGTCCGGCTGGGCGCGCGCCGGGCCGTGCTGATGGACGCGCCGCCGGCGCAAGAGGACGTGCGTCCGTTCGTGCGCGTCGCCCGGTTCCTGGCGGACCACGGGCTCGGCGCACCGGCGATCCTAGCGGCGGACGAGACGAACGGCCTGCTGCTGCTCGAGGACCTGGGCGACGACCTCTACACCCGCGTGCTGCGCGACGGCGCCGACGAGGCGGCGCTCTACGACGCCGCCATCGACGTGCTGCTCGCGCTGCATGCGGTCGAAGTCCTGCCGATGGTGCCCGCCTACGACGAGGCGCGCATCCTCGACGAATCGAACTTGCTGCTCGACTGGTTCCTGCCGGCCGTGTCGGGCCGGCCGGTCGACGAGGCGGCGCGCGCGGGCTACCACGACGCGCTGCGCGCCGTGCTGCCGGCGGCCTTCGCGACGCCGCGCCGCCTGGTCCTGCGCGACTACCACGCCGACAACCTGATCTGGCTGCCCGCGCGTGCCGGTGTGCGGCGCTGCGGCCTGCTCGACTTTCAGGACGCGGTCGCCGGCTCGGTCGCCTACGACCTGGTGTCGCTGCTCGAGGACGCGCGGCGCGACGTGGCGCCGACGGTCGTGCGCCGGGCGTTCGACCGCTACGTGGCCGGCGCGCCTGTCGGCCACGCCGCGGTCGAGGCGGCCTACGCCGTGCTCGGCGCCCAGCGCAACGCGCGCATCGTCGGCGTGTTCACGCGCCTGTGGCGGCGCGACGGCAAGCCGCAGTACCTGGATCTGTTGGCGCGCGTCTGGACCTACCTGGAGCACGACCTGGCGCATCCGGCGGTCGAGCCGTTGCGCCGCTGGTTCGACGTTCACATCCCGCCGGCCTGGCGGCGGCGGCCGTGACGCCATCGCGCGCCATGGTGCTGGCGGCCGGGCGCGGTGAACGGCTGCGCCCGCTGACCGATCGCCTGCCCAAGCCCATGGTTCCGGTGGGTGGACGGTCGATGATCGACCGGGTGCTCGACCGGCTGGCCGACGCGGGTGTCCAGGTCGCTGTGGTCAACACGTGGCACCGGGCCGAGGCGATCGAGGCCCATCTCGCCGCGCGTACCCGTCCACGCATCGTCATCAGCCGCGAGGAGACCCTGCTCAACACCGGCGGCGGCACCGTGGGCGCGCTGCCGCACCTGGGCGCGGACCCGTTCTACATCGCAGCGGCCAAGATGGTGTGGCGCGACGGCGCGCGCCCGGCCTTGCGCCGCTTGGCGGAAGCCTGGAACGATGGGACCATGGACGGGCTGCTGCTACTGCAACCGCGCGAGGCGGCGCTCGGCTTCGAGCACCCAGGCGATTTCTTTCTGGCGGACGACGGACGCTTGCTTCGGCGCGGTTCGGCGCCCAGCGCGCCCTTCGCCTTCACCAGCCTGCAGCTCGCGCATCCGCGCGTGTTCGCCGATCCGCCGCCCGGCGCCTTTTCCCTGAACCTGGTGTGGGACCGCGCGATCGCCGCCGGGCGGCTCCACGGCCTGGTGCACGACGGCGACTGGTGCAACGTCTCCTCGCCCGGCGGGCTCGCGCTCGCCGAGGCGCGCTCGTGGGATGGCTGAGGCCGCGCGCGTCCACACCATTCCGGCCGGCGTCCCCTTCGCCGACGCCCTGGCCACGGGCCTGCTCGCCCGCGCCGCCAATCCCCTGGCGCTCGCCGACATCCAGCTCCTGCTGCCGACGCGCCGCGCCTGCCGCGCCGTGCGCAATGCGTTCCTGAGGGTCGGCGACGGCCGCGCCCTGCTGCTGCCGCGCCTGGTGCCGATCGGCGACGTAGACGAGGACGTGCTCGACGCCGAGGACGCCGCGATCGGGCTGGACGCCGAGGACGTGCCGCCGGCCATCACCCCGTTGCGCCGCCAGTTCCTGCTCGCCCGCTTGGTGCTGCGCGCCCAGGGCGCGCTCGACGTCGGCGGGCCGGAACGGGCGATGCGGCTGGCGGCCGAGCTCGCCCGGCTCTTGGACGACGCCCAGACCGCCGGCGTCGACCTGGCGGGGCTCGTCGACCTGGCGCCCGCGACGTACGCCGAACACTGGCAACGGAGCCTGGCGTTCCTCGGCATCCTGACCGAGCATTGGCCGCGCGTCCTAGCCGAGCACGGCGTGATCGACCCGGCCGACCGGCGCAACCGGCTGCTCGCGCGCCAGGCGGCGCGCTGGCGCGCGGCGCCGCCTGCCCATCCAGTGGTGGTGGCCGGATCGACGGGCAGCGTGCCCGCCGCCGCCGACCTGATCGCGGCGGCGTCGTCGCTGCCCACGGGCCTGGTCGTGCTGGCCGGCCTGGACCAGGCCATCGACGAGGAGAGCTGGCAGGCGATCGGAGTGACCCACCCGCAGGCGGCGCTGAAGCGGTTGCTCGAGCGCCTGGGCCTCGGGCGCGACCAGGTCGCGCCGTGGCCCCACGGCGACGGCAGCCGCGCGGCGGCGCGTGCGCGCCTGCTGGGCGATGCCCTGCGTCCGGCGGCGACGCTGGGCGCCTGGCGGACCTCGGGTGGCGGGGATGATGCTGCCCTTGCCGGCCTGGCGCGGGTCGACGGCCCGACGCCCCAGGTCGAGGCCGGTGTCATCGCCGGCGCCATGCGCGAGGCGCTGGAAACCCCCGGCGCCACGGCGGCGCTGGTCACGCGCGACCGCGCGCTCGCCCGGCGCGTCGCCGAGGCCTTGGGCCGCTGGGGTGTGGCGGTCGACGATTCCGCGGGCCGGCCGCTGGCCGCGACACCGCCCGGCGCGTTCCTGCGCCTGGCCGCCGCCATGGCCGAGTCGAACGTCGCGCCGGTGCCGCTGCTTGCCCTGCTCAAGCACCCGTTGGCCGCCGGCGGGGGCGATCCCGCGCGGTTCCGTGCCGCGGTGCGGGCCATCGAGCGCGTGGCCTTGCGTGGGCCGCGTCCGGCCGCCGGCTTCGACGGCCTGGTCGCGGCTCTGGCTGACAAGGGGACGCCGCGCCTGCGCAACCTGGCGCGGCGCGTCGCCCGCGCCGGCCACCGCTTCGTCCGGCTGGCCGGCGGCAACCGGCCAGCGCGCCTCGGCGACCTGGTCGAAGCCCACGTCGCCTTCGCCGAAGCGCTGGCCGCGACCGACGAGGAAGGCGGCGCCGACAGGCTGTGGCGGCACGAGGATGGCGAGGCCCTGGCCGCGTTCATCGGCGAATTGCGCGAGGCGTCCCAGGCCATGGGTCGCGTGCGCGGCGCCGACTACGCGGGCGTGTTCGATACCTTGATCGCCGGACGCGCCGTTCGGCCGCGCTACGGTCGGCACGCCCGGCTCGCCATCTGGGGCCCGCTCGAGGCACGGTTGCAGAGCGCCGATCTGATGATCCTGGGCGGGCTGAACGAAGGGTCGTGGCCGCCCGCGCCCGATCTCGACCCCTGGCTCAGCCGGCCCATGCGCGCCTCCCTCGGCCTGGCCGACCGCGAGGCGCGCATCGGCCAGGCGGCGCACGACTTCGTGCTGGGCGCCGCGGCGCCGCGCGTCCTGTTGACCCGCGCCGAGAAGGTCGAAGGCACGCCGACCGTGGCGTCGCGCTGGCTGGTGCGCCTCGACGCCCTGCTTGCCGCCCGGGGCCTGTCCGAACGTCCGTTCGGCGGCGCGGTGGCCCGGCTCGGCTGGCACGCGGCGCTCGACCGGCCCGACCGGGTGGTGCCCGTGGCTCGGCCGCGCCCCGCGCCACCCGTCGCCGCCCGGCCGCGCCGGGTGTCGGTCACCGATATCGAGACCTGGCTGGCCGACCCCTACGCCCTCTACGCGCGCGCGGTGCTGGGTCTCGCGGCGCTCGACCCGATCGACGCCGATCCGGGCGCGGCGGAACGGGGCCAGTTCATCCACGATGCCCTCGACCGGTTCGTCAAGGCGTGGCCCGACGCGCTGCCTGACGACGCCCTCGACCAGCTCATCGCGTGCGGCAGGGCGGCGTTCGGCGCGGCGCTGGAACGGCCCGACGTCCATGCGTTCTGGTGGCCGCGCTTCAAGCGGATCGCTGCGTGGATCGTCGAGCAGGAGCGTGAACGGCGCGGCGGGATCGCGCGTGTGCTCGGCGAGGCGCGCGGACGCGCGGTGCTGGACGCGCCGGCCGGTCCATTCGAGCTGCACGCCAAGGCCGATCGGGTGGAGGTGAACCGTGACGGCTCGCTCGCGCTGATCGACTACAAGACCGGCGTGCGTCCGGCGAACAAGGCGGCCCGCGAGGGCAAGGCGCCGCAACTGGCCCTGGAAGGCGTCATCGCCAACCACGGCGGCTTCGAGGGCGTGGCGCCGGGGCCGCTCGCCGAACTTGCCTTCTGGCACCTCAAGGGCGGCGACCCGGCGGGCGAGGCAATTGCGCCGAAGGGCCTGGTCGACGCGTGCGCCCAGACCGAGGACGCCCTGAAGGGACTGGTACGGCGCTTCGATGACCCCGCCACGCCCTACCTCGCGTGCCCGCGCCCCGACATGGCGCCCGCCTACAACGACTACGAGGAGCTGGAGCGCATCGACGAGGGCGAGGCGACGCCCAGCGCCGTACCGCCGTACCGGCCCAGGACACGCGACCGCCCGCGCGCCGGCGCGCGGGCCCCCCGGCCCGAACAGCGCGACATGTCCGATCCGGCGACCTCCGCGTGGGTCGCCGCGTCCGCCGGCACGGGCAAGACCACGGTGCTGACCGACCGGGTGCTGCGGCTGCTGGCCGGCGGCACGCCGCCCGGACGCCTGCTGTGCCTGACCTTCACCAAGGCCGCGGCGGCCGAGATGGCCCAGCGCATCGAGCGCCACCTAGGCCATTGGGCGACCGAGCCCGACGACGCGTTGGCCGCGAGCGTCGGCGCGCTCCTGGGCGCGCCGCCGGCGCCCGAGGTGCTGGACCGCGCTCGACGCCTGTTCGCCGACGTGCTCGAGACGCCGGGCGGCCTGCCGATCATGACGATCCACGCCTTTTGTCAGGCGGTTCTGGAGCGCTTCCCGGTCGAGGCGGGCGTCGCGCCCGGCTTCGAGGTGCTCGACCCGTGCAGCGCGCGCGAACTGCAGGCCGACGCGCTCGACGCGGTCATCGCGCGCTCGAAGTCCGATCCGCTGCTGAATCGGCACGTGGCCACCGTCGCGACCTGGTCGGGCGAGATGACCCTGCGGGCCCTGATGGACGAGGTGACCCTGGATCGTGGCCGCTTCGACGCCTTGCTGCGGCGCCACGGCCGCGCCGCCGGTGCCGCCGCTGCATTGCGCCGGACACTGGGCGTGGTGTCGGACGACACGATCGAGCGGCTGATCGCGCGCACGGCGGATCCCGCCGCCATGGACGAACCCGCGCTCGCCGCCGCCGCGCGCGCCCTGCGTGAGGGGTCCGTGACCAACCAGGAGCTGAGTGCCGCCATCGCCGCCTTCCTCGCAACGCCGGCGGCGGCACGCCACGAAGACTTCGATGCCTGGTACGGCCGGTTCCTCACCAAGGAGGAAAAGCCCCGCAAGACCTCGATCCTGATCAACAAGGCGGTGGCGCAGCGTTACCCCGCGGCTGTCGCGGCGCTGGAGCGCGAGCGGGACCGCATGGTCGCCTTCGTCGACGAGCGCAACCGCGTCATCACCGCCGAGGCGACGGCCGCGCTGTTCCACGTCGGCGAGGCGTTCCTGGCGGCCTACGCGGCGCGCAAGGCGGTGCGCGGCGTGCTCGACTACCAGGATCTGATCCTGGCCGCCGCCGACCTGGTGACACGGCCCGGCGCGGCGCCCTGGGTGCTCTACAAGCTGGACGGCGGCATCGATCACATCCTGGTGGACGAAGCGCAGGACACCAACCCCGACCAATGGCGCATCGTGACCGCCCTGGTCGACGAGTTCTTCGCCGGCGAAGGCGCGCGCGAAACGCCGCACACGCTGTTCGTGGTCGGCGACCAGAAGCAGTCGATCTTCAGCTTCCAGGGCGCTGACCTGGAAGGCTTGGCCAGTGTGCATCACGACCTGCGCCAGCGCGCCAACGCCGCCGGGGTGCCGTGGCTGGAACGCGCCATGACCCACTCGTTCCGTTCGGCGCCGGTCATTCTGGAGGTGGTGGACACGGTGTTCGCGCGGCCCGAGGCCCGTGCCGGCGTGGTCCCAGATGGCGCCGTCGTGCGCCATGTGGCCGGGCGTTCGGACGCGCCGGGGCGGGTCGAGGTCTGGCCGTTGACCAGCGGCGATCCGCCCGCCGCCACTTCGCCGTGGGACGCGCCGATCGCGTATCCGGGCGCCGTGCGCGCGATCGATCGTCTGGCCGCCCATGTCGCGGATCGCATCGCCGCCATGGTTGGTCGCGTGACGCTGGGTTCGCGCGGCCAGCCGGTGCGGCCGGGCGACATCATGATCCTGGTGCGCAGGCGCGATGCGATGATGCACGCCGTGATCCGCGCGCTGCGCCGGCGCGACGTGCCCGTGGCCGGGATCGACCGCATAGCGCTGACCGGCCCGCTCGCGGTGCGCGATCTGCTCGGCCTGATCGACGTGGCGCTGCTGCCCGAGGACGACCTCGCGCTGGCCACCGTGCTCAAGGGGCCGCTGGTCGGTCTGGACGAGGACGAACTCTACACCCTGGCCGCCGGCCGCGCCAAGGGAGTGCGCCTGTGGACGGCGCTGGGCCGCGCCGCGCGACGCCACGCGCGCTGCGCCCGCGCGCACCAATGGCTCGCCGGCCTGATGGCGCGCGCGGATTTAGCCACGCCATACGGGTTCCTGTGCGCCGCGCTCGAGGAGCCGGCCGCCCAGGAGGATGCCGGCAGCGGCCGCCACGCCATGCTGCGCCGCCTCGGGCTCGAGGCCGAGGACCATATCGACGAGTTGCTGACCCAGGCGCTCGCCTTCGAACGCAACCACGCGCCGACCCTGCAAGGCTTCGCCCACTGGCTGGGCCACGCCGACGTCGAGGTCACGCGCGATCCCGAGCATGGCCGCGACGAGGTGCGCGTGCTGACCGTGCACGGCGCCAAGGGGCTCGAGGCGCCGATCGTGATCCTGCCGGACACCACCGGGCTGCCCAATGCGAGCGGCGTCCGGCTGGATTGGATCGCCGAGGATGGGCCGCTCTGGTCGGGCCGCGCGGCCTTCGCCGAGGATCGGGGCCGGGGCGCGAAGCAGGCGCGTCTGGTGGCCGAGGCGGCGGAGTACCGCCGGCTGCTCTATGTCGCCCTGACGCGCGCTGCGGATCATCTGATCGTGGCCGGCCTGGCGGTCAAGGGAACGGCGCCGGACGGCTCGTGGTACCGCCTGGTGCGCGATGCCCTGGGGCCGGTGGCGACGGTCCAGCCCTTCGACGCCTGGCCCGGCGATGCGTTTGTGTTGGAAGCCGAGGGTCGAGGGCCTGGTCCTGCCGAGCCTGGACCCGCGCCCGAGCCGGACCTTCCGGCCTTGCCGGCCTGGTTGCGGCAACCCGCCCCGGTCGATGCGCCGGCGCGTCAACCGTTGGCGCCGTCGCGCGGGCCCGAGGAACCGCCGTCCGGGTCGCCGAAGAAGGCGGACGCCGACCGCCGCCGGCGCGGCCGACTGATCCATCGCCTGCTGGAACTGCTGCCCACCGTGGCGCCATCGGCGCGCGCCCGCCTGGCCGAACGCCTGTTGGTACGCCACGGCGCGGACCTCGATGTCGCCGCGCGCGCCGCCATGGTGGCCGAGGTGCTGGCCGTCATGGCGGCGCCCGGTCTGGTGGATCTGTTCGGGCCGCAGAGTCGGGCAGAGGTCCCCATCGTCGGCGTGGTCGGCGATCGAGTGGTCGCCGGCCAGGTCGACCGCCTGGTCGTCGGTGCCGGAACCGTCGTCATCGCGGACTTCAAGTCGGATCGCGCCGTGCCCGACCAGGTGCCCGCCGCGTACCGGCACCAGATGGCGCATTACGCCGCGGTGCTGCGCCAAGTCTTCCCGCGCCACCGCGTCAGCGCCGTGCTGATCTGGACCGAGGGCCCGCGCGTCATGCCGGTGCCCGACCTTGCTTGACGGTTCGGGGATCGGCTCCCTACAGTCCGCCGGTCCACGTGAACCAGGGATTGAGCCATGACCGTCAAGCACGCCTCCGACGCATCGTTCGACCAGGACGTGCTCAAGGCCGAACGGCCCGTACTCGTCGATTTCTGGGCGGAATGGTGCGGCCCGTGCAAGCAGATCGCCCCGGCGCTCGAAGCGCTGGCGGGCGAACGCGCCGACAAGCTGGACGTGGTCAAGATCAACATCGACGACAACCAGAAGACGCCCACCCGCTACGGCGTGCGCGGCATCCCGACCCTGATGCTGTTCAAGGGCGGCCAGGTGGTGGCGACCAAGGTGGGCGGCGCGCTGCCCAAGTCCAAGCTGTTCGAGTGGGTCGATTCGGTGGTGTGAGGCACGCCGTGGCGAAGCAGGACGCGGCGGCGGCGGTCGCGGCGTTCCGCGCCGCGCACCCGAGCATTGAGACCGTCGATCCGCTGATCGTCGACATGGTCGGCGCGGTGCGCGGCAAGCGCCTCGCCATCGACGCGCTCGACAAGGTGATCGGCGGCGGCGTGGTGCTGCCCGGTTCCACCTACGTCATGGACATCCTGGGCAACAACGTGGACGCGACGGGCATGGGTCCGCGCGACGGCGACCCGGACTACCCCTGCCACATGGTTCCCGGCAGCCTGGTGCCCATTCCTTGGGCGACGCGGCCGCGCGCCCAGGCGCTGATGAGCATGACGTTCCCGGACGGCACGCCATACCCCTACGACCCGCGTGCGATCCTGGCCGCCGTCGCGGCGCGCTTCGCGCCGCTCGGGCTGCGACCCACCGTGGCCGTTGAGCTTGAATTCTATCTGCTCGACCCGGCGCGCGCGGCGGACGGCGGCGTGCGCGTCGCCGCGCCGGGCGGCAAGGCGCCGACCGAGACCCAGGTCTACAGCCTGGAGGACCTGGACGCGATCGCGCCGTTCCTGGACGACGTGCAGCGCGCGTGCGCCATCCAGGGCATTCCGGCCGATGTGGCGACCGCCGAGTACGCGCCGGGTCAGTACGAGATCAACCTGCGCCACGTCGACGATCCGGTGCTGGCCGCCGACCACGCGATCCTGCTCAAGCGCGCGATCCGGGGCACGGCCGAGCGCCACGGCTATGTGGCCACGTACATGGCCAAGCCGTTCATCGAGTTGCCCGGCAACGGCACCCACATCCACCTCAGCCTGTGGGACGCGCAAGGGCGCAACGTGTTCGACGAGGGCGACGCGGGCAGCGACCGGCTGCGTCACGCCATCGGTGGCCTGCGGGCGACCATGGCGGAATCCATGGCCTTGTTCGCGCCCAACGCGAACTCATACCGGCGCATCCGTCCCGGCGCGTGGGTACCCATGGCGCCGACCTGGGGCTTCAACAACCGGACCGTCGCCGTGCGCATTCCGGCGACGCTCGGCAAGGCGACCCGGCTGGAGCACCGCGTCGCCGGTGCCGATGCCAATCCCTACCTGGTGTTGGCGGCCGTGCTGGCCGGGGTCCATCACGGTCTAGAGCGACGGCTTGATCCGGGGCCGCCCATCGAAGGCAACGCCTACGACCAGGTGCCGGCCTTGATGCCGGACAGTTGGGCCGCCGCGCTGGACCAGCACGACGCTGGCACCATCCTGCCAACCTACATCGACCGCCGGTACTGGAGCTTCTACGGCATGGTCAAGCGGCACGAGCGGCGCACGTTCGAAGGGCGCGTTACGCCCACCGAGTACGACTGGTATCTGACGACGGTCTGACGCGCGGAGACGCCCGCCGCGTCACGCCGACTTGCGCTCGGTCTCGTCCGCATCGGCCTCGAGGCGCGCCGCCAGTCGCATCACCGCGGCGTGGGACTGCTCGATCTCCGCCAGGAGATAGTGGCGCAACGCTCCGTCGGCGCCCGACACCGTCTCGTCGTCGCTGTCCAACGCGGCCAGCCGCAGGCGGTCCCGCTCGAACAGGCGTTGCGCCTTGCCGAGCCTCGTCACCAACGTCTTAAGTGACTCGTCCAGTTCCGCGAAATGGGCGACGTGGGCCGATGGGGCCGATGATCCCGCTCTGATTCTTCCCGCGCGTTCAGGCACGACGGGCCTCCGTTCTTGTCATTACCCCCGAGCGGCCTCGGACGACGGGTGTCGCGAGGCGCGCCGATTCATGAACCGAGGCTACACCAAGGGGGCGCGACGCGACACCGCTCGAAAGGCGTACGCAGTCCGCGACTCTAACCCCGCGGGCGGCGCCGGGTCGTCGCCATGGTCGTCTTCAATTGCTGCGCGATCTTGCGCAGATCGGTGCACGCCGCCTCCAGTTCCGCCGCGACGTAGAGACGCAAGGCGGACTCCGCGCCGGTGGCGGCCTCGTCGTTGGCAATCGACGTCAGAAGCGAGCGCTCGCGGCTGAATCGTCGGCTGGTGCGGCCCAGGGCGTCGACGACATCGTCGAGCAAACCACTCAAGGCGGCGATGTCCTGGTCGCCCTCGGCGTGAGACGCAGGCGGCGACTTCGCGCTCTTGCTCTTCTTCGAGCGGTTCTCGCCTTCATGGCCGTCGGACATCCTTGCGCTCCCGAGGAATAGTTCGCCGGCGGCACAATAGGTGAGGTAGTAGCGACGCGATGATACGTAGTCGGCTCATTAGGGTTAACACCAACCTGCATTGATCAGAACCCGTTTGCCCATTCGCGGGGTCCGATGGACATGAATTGCCAGGGTTGATCGACGAGGTTGTTCCAGGCTTGGCAGCAGAGATCGACGATGTCCTCGGCGGATTTG